>Ga0247727_10001722_pt1 | contig 51114 bp, 43 predicted proteins | sample WisWelCaveWW1625_FD_202498 | JGI IMG/M metagenome (GOLD analysis project Ga0247727, IMG submission 202498) | Biofilm microbial communities from Wishing Well Cave, Virginia, United States - WW16-25 | ecosystem: Environmental > Aquatic > Deep subsurface > Groundwater > Cave microbial mat | place...
TATATTCAGCAATTGGGCAACTTTTGTTCAATTCACCTGTAAAACAGAAACCAAAACTCATTGCAGTTTTTCCCGACTCTATTTCCAGGCAAACCCTCAACCGAATGATAGAACTCAATATTCAATGTATAACTTATGAATGGCGTAAGAATCGACCTTATTTTAGATTGTTGTCCCAAATTTTAAAATGAGCAATGGAGATACGCATGACATTTGAAAAATCCTCAGGCAGTCCCCACCACTTCCTCGCCAGCCTCGCAGGCGGCTGGACAGGTACATCCAAACTCTGGCTCGAGCCCGACAAACTCGCTGACGAGTCTCCAGTGCTCGGTACGATTACGTTAGTCCTCGAAGGGCGCTTCGCCATCTATCTTTATCAAGGCTCCATCGAAGGCGAGCCGCAACATGGAATGTTCATCTTTGGGTTCAATACGACATTGGAGCGTTACGAAGCCTCCTGGGTGGATTCGTTCCACAACAACACTGCCATCATGTTTTGCACAGGCAACGCCACCGAAAATGGATTCTCCGTCCTCGGCAGTTACCCCGACCCCAGCGGCGGACCCGACTGGGGCTGGCGCACGGAATTGACACTGATCGATGCGGATCATTTAATTATCACGGCATACAACATTCATCCTGAATATGGTGAAGCCAAAGCAACTGAAGCAAGACTCACGAGAGTGAAAAAGTGAAAAAAATTCAACTTATATTATTGATCGCAACGATTTTATTGGCGGGTTGCGGCAAACAAGCCGCCGCTCCAACGCCCACACTCGCGCCCGCGATTCCAACCGAAACTTCCATTCCGACCGATACGCCCATCCCCGCGCCCGCATCCGCGCAAGACCCAACCGTCTTCGGCGCGATCGGTGTGGGTGATGTGCAAGGCTTCGCGCTTGAATCGTTTGCCAACGCATCTTCACCAGAACCATGAACTCGCTCAAAGCCAGCGGCGCCATTCAGGACTATCAAACCCTGCGCGGCACCGTTTTCCCGGGCAATGGAGGCTTGATTACCGAGATCACGTTCAACGTGCAAACCACCGACCCCGCGTGGCTCGCCGATGACGGCACACAAGCCGCGGATAATTGGATCAACGAAAAATGTTATCGCTTCGATTTCTTCACGACCGAAACAGAATATCAATTGAAGAATCGCAGAACTTGTAACTAAATGTTCAACAAAATCCTCATCGCCAATCGCGGCGAGATCGCCATCCGCATCATGCGCGCCTGCCGCGAACTCAGCATCAAAACCGTCGCTGTGTATTCCGACGCGGATAAAAATTCGCAACACGCGCAACTCGCCAACGAAGCGATTCACATCGGCGCGTCTGCTCCGAAAGAATCTTATTTGAACATTGAGAAGATCATCCAAGCCGCGAAGCAAACGCGCGTGGAAGCGATTCACCCTGGGTATGGATTTCTCTCGGAGAATGCAAATTTTGCAGAAGCCATCGAAAAGGTGGGACTTATCTTCATTGGCCCGCCCACATCTGCCATCCGTGCAATGGGAGATAAAGCCGAATCGAAGACCGCGATGAAGAAGGCGGCTGTGCCGACTGTTCCAGGTTACACCCTGGACGCTGGTCTGGAGACCAGCGTCCAACAACTTGCGAAAGAAATTGGTTATCCCGTTCTTATCAAAGCAACAGCGGGTGGCGGGGGCAAGGGAATGCGCGTCGTGGAGAACGAAGCCGATTTGGCAGAGGCAATTCAAGGGGCGGGCAGAGAAGCGTTGAACTCCTTCGGCGATGAAAGATTGCTCATCGAGAAATATCTTGCGGATGCGCATCACATCGAATTTCAAGTCTTCGGTGATAAGCAAGGCCATCTCGTCCATTTGTTCGAACGTGAATGCTCCGTTCAAAGACGCCATCAAAAGATCAGCGAAGAGACTCCCTCGCCATTGCTCACTCCGCAACTTCGTAAAGAAATGGGACAAGCGGCAGTCAAAGCCGCGCAAGCCGTGAATTATTACAATGCAGGGACAATTGAATTCATCGTTGACCCCGACACGCTCGAATATTATTTTCTCGAAATGAACACGCGCCTGCAAGTGGAGCATCCAATCACCGAACTCACAACGGGACTTGATCTCGTCCAATGGCAAATCCGTGTCGCGGCGGGTGAGCGTTTTCCATATTTACAGGAGCAATTGACTCAACATGGGCACGCCATCGAGTGCCGCGTCTACGCCGAAGACCCCGCCAATGGATTTTTGCCCAGCACCGGAGAACTCCTGCAATACGTCGAGCCGCGCGGACCAGGTATCCGCGTCGACTCAGGCTTTCGCGCGGGCGATGAGGTGACGCATTTCTACGATCCCTTGCTGGCGAAGTTGATCGTCCATGCAGAGAACAGGGAAGTAGCAATTCAAAAGATGCAAGCCGCGCTAAAGGATTTCGTTGTGCATGGCGTGACGACCAACATCGATTTCATGCAGGACGTCCTCGCATTTCCTGATTTCGCAGCAGGCAGTGTGCCCACAAGATGGGTGGAGTCGACGTTCAACTGGCGTCAGCCCGACCCGTCGTTCGAAGCGCTGGTTGCCGCATCCCTCACTGACCTCGCAATCGTCAATCGCGGATCGAAAATCGTCAATCAAAATGAGCCTGATCCATACAGCCCCTGGAAGAATCCAACTGGGTTTCGAAATTGAGGGTGCCATGGAAAATTTGAAAGACAACCATCGCATGATTTTGCCGGGAGCGATTATGCTCACCGTTCTGTACATTGGCGCGGATAGTTTATGGCCGCTTGTAGGAATTGACTGGCGCGAAACGTTTTACCCCGCGGCGCGCGCCGTACTGGAAGGCGGAAGCCCCTATAGCGTGCCGACTTTCCGCAACGTGCCATGGACGTTGATTCCCCTGCTTCCGCTCGCATTCTTTTCAGAACGGGTTGGCGGCGCGTTGTTCTTCATGATGAGTCTCGCGCTGTACGCCATCGTGAGGATCCGATTGGGAGCCAGCCGCACCGCGCTCATCGCATTCCTGCTTTCTTCGCCAGTGGTCTACGGAATGCGCATGCTCAACGTGGATGCAATTGTCTTGATGGGCTTTGTTCTTCCGCCGCAGATCGGATTGTTCTTTGTGTTGGTCAAGCCGCAAATTGGCATTGCGATGCTCCCCTTTTGGATGTTCGAATCATGGCGCGCAGGGGGGTGGAGGATACTCCTGCGCGTCTTTGCGCCGGCGACACTTGCACTAATCCTGTCCTTCGCGGCGTTCGGATCGTCCTCCATCGGCAGGTCGGATGATTTGCTTCGTTCATCATGGAACGCCAGCCTGTGGCCTTGGGTGTTTCCCATCGGTTTCGCGCTTCTAATTCTGGCAATCCGCAATCGCCGTAAAGATCAGGCAATGGCGGCGTCGCCTTTCCTCTCCCCCTACCTTGCCTATCATTCCTGGGTCAGCGTTTTGGCTGGCTTGATGACTCGCGAATTCGAACTGGTGCTTGCCGTGATTGGCATGTGGCTGGTGGCAGTTATCCGCATACTTGGATATGGATGATGGACTTTTGTAGTAATGATGAACGATGAAAACAACCTTTGAATACGATTCCCAGCCTTGCTTAATGGACATGACGCCTGGTGATTCCGGCAATTCTTACCGTGTCACGATGGGAGACGAAACCGTCGAAGTTGTAATCCTCCGCGCTGAAAATGGAAAACTGGATTTCCTGATTGGCGGCGAGCGTATTACCGCTTATGTCTCTTCCGATGGCGCGAAACGCTGGGTGACGGTCAATGGGCGAACCTTCGTGTTGACCAAACCTGCGGCGGGCGCGAAACGAAGCGGCGGGAAACACGATCACACGGGCGAATTGACCGCCCCCATGCCGGGGCAGGTCCGCGCGGTGAACGTCCGCGAAGGCGACGCGGTGACGAAGGGTCAAACGCTTTTGGTGCTCGAAGCGATGAAAATGGAGATTAGAATCCAGTCACCGATGGATGGCGTCGTAAAATCGTTGAAGGTGAAGATTGGTCAGACTGTGGAGCGTGAACAAATTTTGATGGAAATCGAAGATAATTAGCCACAGAGTCGCAGAGTCACGGAGAAATCCGAAATGTTTTTCTCAGCGTCTCTGTGTCTCAGCGGCAAAGGAGTATTCATGGCTGGAAAATTTTTCGACGAACTCGAAGTGGGGATGACATTCAAACATGCGGGACGCACTGTCACCGAAATGGACAACGTGCTCTTCTCCGCGTTGACAATGAACACGCAACCCCTGCACGTCAACGAAGATTTCGCGTCGAAGACGGAGTTCGGTCAGCGGCTGGTGAATGGCGTGTTCACGTTTGGACTCGTCGTCGGCTTGACCGTCCCTGATTTGACGGAAGGCACGATTGTGGCGAATTTAGGATACGATAAAGTCGTCCATCCGAATCCTGTTTTTCATGGGGATACGGTCTACGCCGAGAGCGAGATCATTGAGAAGCGCGCATCGAAATCAAGACCCGATGTGGGCATTGTGCGAATCAAATGCTGGGGCAGGAAACCAGACAGTACAATTGTGGTTGAGTTTGAGCGGACAGCGATGTTTCTAAAGAGTCAAAAGTCGAATGTCTAAAGTCGGCGTGACGTTTGACCTTCGACTTTTGACCAACTGAGGAAAATTATGCATTCGAGAAGAGCATTGTTATACATGCCCGGCGACGACCGGCGCAAGATCGAAAAAGCGACGACCTTCGGCGTAGATTCCATGTGCATGGACATGGAAGACGGCGTGGCGGCGAACAGGAAAGCCGAGGCGCGGGCGGTCATTGCGCAGGCGATGAAGGAATTGGACTTCGGTAAATCGGAAAGGTGTATTCGCATCAACCAAATCGGGTCAGGTTTGGAGAAACGCGATCTCGCCGCCGCGCTCGCGACCAACCCCGACACGATTGTCGTGCCGAAGATCGAAACCGCCGAACAGGTGAAGTGGGTCAGCGAGCATATCGAGACCTATGAACTTTCAAGCAAGTTGCACATTGGAAGTGTCCGTTTGCTGGTTGGGGTGGAAACCGCAAAGGGAATCATGAACCTCAAGGAGATCGCCGAAGCGGATAAACGACTCGAAGCCATCATCTTTGGAGGGGAGGACTTTGCCGCATCCATCGGCGCGGTGCGGACGAAAGACGCAACCGAGTTGTTATACGCGCGGCAGACGGTGATCACCGCGTGCGCGGCGAACGATTTGCAGGCGATAGACATCGTCTTCATTGACTTCAAAAACACCGATGGTCTGCGCGCCGAAGCGGAGCAGGGAGCGCGATTTGGCTTCAGCGGGAAACAGATCATCCACCCGGATCAGGTCACCCCGGTGCAAGAGGCGTTCACTCCATCCGACGCGGCAATTGAATATGCAAAACGGATCGTCGAGTCGTTCGAGTCGAGTCAAAAAGAGGGGAAAGGCGCGTACGCGCTCGACGGCAAGATGATTGACATGCCATTGCTCAAGAACGCGCAAAAAGTTTTGGGTCGAGCAAAAGCCGCGGGAAAGTTCTAGATCGTTAGCGCGAATTACACGAATTTCACGAATTGATTAAGTATTTCGCGCGAATTCGCGAAATTCGCGTCAAAGTTTTTTGGAGGTCTTTTTGCTTTCCATCATCTACGGCATTGCCTCGTCGCTTTCGTGGGGCGCGGGGGATTTCGCAGGCGGGCTTTCGAGCCGCAAGGTGGGCCCGTATCGCGCGGTGTTGTACGCGGACTTTTTCGGGCTGGCCATCCTTGCTGTTGCCGCGCTGTTTTACCGCGAAACAATTCCGACTTCAAAAGTATTACTTAATTCATTTCTTGGCGGTGCGCTCGGCTCGATTGGCTTGCTGGTTTTATATTACAGTCTCACCGTCGGGCAGATGAGCATCGCCGCGCCGGTTTCCGCGTTGTTCGCGGCATTACTCCCCGTCATCTACGGCTCGATCACCGAGGGATTGCCCAGCGCGATTCAATTCATCGGGTTTGGGCTTGCTCTCGCGGCGGTGTGGTTGATCTCGCAGGGCGAGGGCGGATTCCACGTGGATAAACTTTCCGACCTGCGCTTCCCGATCCTGGCGGGCGTTGGGTTTGGTTGCTATTTTATTTTTCTTGACGATGCAGTTAAACATCCAGACGCGCTTTTGTGGCCCATGATCATTTCCCGCCTCGCGGGAACGGCGCTGTTGTTTTTCATCGTGCTTGCGCGGCGCGAAGCATTCGCCATCCCGACTGGCGCGTGGACGGTCGTCCTGCTCAATGCCACGCTCGATCTCGCGGGAAATTTCTTTTTCCTCCTCGCCAGCAAATCGGGCAGGCTCGACATCGCCGCGATTCTCAGCTCGCTGTATCCCGGCGCAACTGTTGCTCTTGCATGGCTGTTCCTCAAGGAACACATCACGCGCACGCAACTGATCGGCATCGCGCTCGCGTTTGTCGCAATTTATTTTTTCACAGTATAGGAGTCAACATGGGAAAATTATCCGGCAAAGTGGCAATCGTTACAGGCGCGACATCGGGAATCGGTAAAGCGACCGCGTTATTGTTTGCAGACGAAGGCGCGGACGTCGTCCTCACGGGACGCCGCGCGGAGTTGGGTCAACGCGTGGTGGACGAGATCAGCCAAAAAGGCGCGCGAGGCATCTTCATCCAGGCGGATCATTCGCAGAGTGAGGCGGCTTCGCTCGTCCTCGAGCAGACTCTCGCCTCGTTCGGTCGCGTGGACATTTTGTTCAACAACGCGGGCATCGTCACCGAGGGGACTGCGGAAACCACGTCTGATGAAATTTGGGAGGAGCCGATGGCGATCAACGTGACGGGCCTGTGGCGCATGTGCAAAGTGGTGATTCCGATCATGAAGAAACAAGGCGGCGGCGTAATCGTCAACAACGGCTCAGACTGGTCTGTCGTGGGCGGCAAGGACGCGTTCCCGTACATTGCAAGCAAAGGCGCGGTCGGCATGATGACCAAGGCGATGGCGCGCGATTTCGCGCGCGACAACATCCGCGTAAACGCCGTCTGCCCCGGCGATACGATGGTGGAACGCTGGATGGCGCGCGATTACCCGGGAATCTCAGACCCGCTAGAGTTAGAGAAAGCCATCCAGGAAAAAAGTGACTATCTGCCACTAGGTCGCTTCGGCAAACCCGAAGAGATCGCCAAGGCAGTGCTGTTCCTCGCTTCGGACGATTCGTCGTTTGTGACAGGTCATTTGTTGCTGGTGGATGGAGGCAACACGGCGCAGTGATTCGGGGAATTATCTTTGCCTTGGTGACGTTAATCCTTGTCTTGCGCACGACGGTTGGCTATGGAGAAATCACCTCAACCTGTTGACAAGAGCCGTTGAAAGTTGTAAAGTATATCCAATAAAAGGATGTTCAGGGCGGGAATAGTCCTTTTCATATCTGACATGACGAAAGGGATACTCCAATGGCGAAACGATCTGGAACGACCGCAAGAGTCTTGTTAGGGTTCATCGTGATTACCGTTGTATTTTTGGGTCGCATTGCCGGCGCAAGCGTCTAAAACCGAGATTGTCCGTCCGCGGGTGACGCCTACCATCGAGATCAACCCGGACGCAAAACACCATGTTGATGGCGGCCACGATCACGAAGGTCCGGTGCCGATGAGCGCGCTTGAAATGGCTTCGTCAACTTGTACCGGTGGCTTTGCGGCGGAATATCCCTGTAACGGCATTGACTTCATGAGCCGCGTGCCGCTCAGTTCGTTTACGGGCAATCCGCTGAGCGCATCGAACTTATGGGGCTATGTTGACCTCGACGATAACCGGGAATATGCCATCATCGGCTTGCGGAACGGCACCGGCGTGGTGGACGTCACTGATCCGGTCAACCCGGTGGTGGTCGGTCACATCAGCGGGGTCAGTTCACAATGGCGCGAGTTTTGGAACGCGTCCGCCAGCCGCTGGGATGCGTACGCGTACATGACCACCGAAGGCTCAGGTGGCGGCATCCAGATCATTGACCTGACCCAGTTACCTGCGAGCGTCTCACTCGCCGCCACGTGGACCGGCGTATCCACCTCCCACACCAATCATATTTCGAACATTGACTACAGCACCAACGCCTCGAATAACCCCAACTTCCCGCCCATCTTGTATATCTCAGGTTCGAACCTCGGCGGCTTGCGATTCCTCAGCCTCGCAAACCCCACCAGCCTGACCTCGCTGGGTTCATGGACCGGAACCTATTCGCACGATACGTATGCCCACGTGTTCACCGACTCGCGCGCCAATCAATGCGCGCCCGGGCATAACCCATGTGAAGTGATCTTTAGTTTTGCCGGCACGCCCGGTCTAAAGATCATTGACGTGACCGACAAAAGCGCGCCTGTTACGCTCAGCGCGTTCACCTACCCTCAGTTAGGGTATACCCACTCCGGTTGGATCTCGAGCGACGGCAATTACATTTATCTACACGATGAGCTGGACGAGCAGAATTTCGGGTTGAACGGCACCATCCGCACGATTGACATCACCAGCCTGACCGCGCCTACGGTCAGCCATATTTATACGGCGTCGAACGCCGCCATTGACCACAACGGCTACACCATCGGCAACAAATTCTACTTCTCGAACTACACGCGCGGTATCGGCGTGCTCGACGTGACCAACCCAAATGCCCCGGTCGAACTCAGTTTTTTCGATAGCTACCCAACCAATAACACCGCCACCTTTGCCGGCGCATGGGGCGTATATCCCTATTTGCCGAGCGGAAACATCATCATCAGTGACATCCAGCGCGGCTTGATTGTAGTACGCGAACAAACCGACAAACACACCGAGCGTCGGCAACACCGGCTGGCTCAGCCCCACCACCAACGTTCCGCAGACAAGCAGTGCCGGAGATAATAATGGATACCAAACCACGCCAGCAAACGCGCACGGTGACGGTGGCGGCGTTGCGCAGGACGTTAACAGCGGCACGAACAATAACTCGTCCTGCACACAGAACAGCAAGGACAAACACCGCTTCTACGATTACAACATCAGCCTGCCAGGCGCCGCGACCGTGACCGGCATTGAAGTGCGCTTGGATGCATTCGTAGATAGCGTCGGGTCGAACGCCCCGAAACTCTGCGTGCAGTTATCGTGGGACGGCGGCATCACATGGACAACCGCCAAACAGACCTCCACGCTCACAACCTCCGAACTCACCTACACCCTCGGCAGTTCGTCAGACACGTGGGGTAGAACGTGGACCTCAACCAACCTCACGAATACAAACTTCCGCATCCGCGTCATTGACGTCGCCTCCAGTTCGGGAGCCGCCTCCCGCGACTTTTCGCTGGATTGGATCGCCCTCCGGATCACGTATCAATAAAATAATTCAACAAAAAAAGAGTGCGGGTTTGCATCCGCACTCTTTTTGATTCTCACTCCGTCTCGCCGCTGACCTTCCTCCACGCCTTCTTCATGTTCAGCGCGTCCTCCTCCATGATCGGGCTTTCGCACAGAATGCGCCCGGCGCAACCGAACTCCTTCAATACCTGAAACAGAAAATTGATCTTCAAATCGGATTCCTTCAACTCGAGGTGATTCTTCTCGCCTTTGGGACCGTATTCGATTCCCGACAAGTGGATGTGCAGATTCTTCAACGCCTCTTTCCCCAGTGCGGCTTGATACGCTTCGAGCAGTTTGGTCCACTCTTTGACCGTGTTCATCGTCCCATCGCCGGGGCGCGCGTGCAGGTGGGCAAAGTCGAGGCACGGTTGCACACCCTTGATCGCCTTGCTCATCTCCAGCGTATCTTCCAGTGATCCCAGCATCGCGGACTTGCCCATCGTCTCCGGGCGGATCGTGACCGGGTTGCCCTTCTTGCGAAGTTCATCGAGGCATCCTTTCAAGCGCGGGATGGCAGCCTTCAACACCTCCGCTGGCGGGCACTCAAAATACGAACCGGGGTGAAAGATGATATCTGTTGCACCCGCGAGGTTGCCGTAGTGTGCGGCATCCATCAATCGTTTCCGTGATTTGGGCCATTCCTCGTCGGTCGCGTTCAAATTGAAAAAATACGGCGCATGGACGCTCAAGGTCACGACGTTCTCCGTCGCGGTCTGCTTGATAAGCGCGCATGTCTCTTCAGACACGCGCACCGATTGGACCCAGCCGAGTTCGAGGGTATTCAGCCCAATAGACTTGCTGAACCCGATCCCGCCCACCGACCCGCCCGGCTTCTTGGGCGTCCCCATCGGTGAACCAACCGTGCCGAATTGAAAAGATAGAGTCATGATTTCTCCTTACGCAGTACGAAGTATCCCGTATTGCGTATTATCATCCAAAAATCGAAGTTAACCGCTCCCACAACGGCGGACCGAGAATCAACAGCCCAATCAACACGCCCGACAGCGCCGCGACGAGCACCGCGCCCGCGCCCACATCCTTGCCAACTTTCGCCAGCGGATGTTTTTCGGGGCTGGCAAGATCAACCACCGCTTCGATGGCGGTGTTGATGAATTCGGCGGTGAAGACCATGGCAATCGTCAGCACGAGCGCCGCCCAATCACGCGGGGGAATTGCAAGCCAGAATCCCAATGCAATGACGATTACCGCGACAACGGAATGAATCCATGTGTTGTGCTGAGTTTTCAACACGTACATCCAGCCGCGCAACGCGTGACCGACGGCGGCTATTCGAGAGAGGGTGAAAATTTTGATGCTCATATTTACAAATTACTCTTCCCGTATTTGAATCTCACCCAACCCCAGGCTCGTCAATATCTCTGCCTGCGCCCTCCACATCTTCGCTTTTTCCTTTGGCTCCGCATGGTCGTGACCCAACAAATGCAACACCCCGTGCACCACAAGCAATTGCACTTCTGATCCCAACGCGTGACCGGCGGCTTTCGCCTGGGCCTTTGCGCGGGGGATCGAGATGAGGATGTCGCCGAGGTAGGGCGAACCAGTTTCAGGGTCAGATTCGGAGGCGGGGAAGGAAAGCACGTCGGTGGGCGCGTCGATTCCCAGATAGTCCCGATTGAGTTGCCGCAACTGCGCGTCGCCCGTCAACACGATGGAGAGATCCACGTCGGCTGATTTTTTTTGCTGTGCAAGGGTCGCGCGCACGGCACGTTCAAGAAATTCATTGGGAAACTTTGTTTTCGACTCAATTGTAATCATTGTTCAATCTGTGTCATCTGCGTACTCTGCAGATCACTTTCGGGGAATCGTATTCACATTCTGCACCGCGGACTCATCCTGCGGGTACGACACGCGCGGGTGATGCGTGCCGCGCAAAATGCTGACGTAGGCTTCGGTAATGATGCCGAGATCGCGCAAAGTGAGTTGCGTGTTATCGAGTTGACCCTGCTTCTGCGCAGACTCAATGGTGGAGAGCACGACCTTGCGAAGCGTTTCTTCATCCTGCGGGCGTTCAGCGCGGGCGCGCGCTTCGGCGCCGTCGGCAAGCATGAGCAACGCGGTCTCGCGCGAACGCGGACGCGGACCGGGATAGCGGAATTTTTCTGAATCAACTTTCGACTTGTCGCCGCCCGCGGCTTCAACGGCTTTGTTATATTGATAGCGCGTGATCATCGTGCCGTGATGCTCAAGGATGAAATCGTCAATGCGGCGCGGCAGGCGATGTTGCCGCGCGAGCGCGACCCCATCGGTGACGTGTGCGATGATCGTCGCCGCGACTTCGGCAGGGTCGAGGTCGTCGTGTGTGTTCATATGTCCCTGCGGCTGGTTCTCGATAAAGAACATCGGGTTCATCGCTTTGCCCACGTCGTGGAACATCGCGCCGACGCGCGTGAGCAGCGCGTCCGCGCCGATGAGTTCGGCGCCTTGTTCAGCGAGGTTCGCCACTTGCAAACTATGCTGGTATGTGCCGGGCGCGTTGCGCAAAAAGAATTGTAACAACGGCGAGTCGGGACGTGAGATTTCTATAAGTTGCAGTGCGGTCGTCAACCCAATTGTTTGTGCGAGGAAATATTGCAACAGCAACGCGATGCTCGAGGAGGCGAGTCCGCTGAAGATTGCCGCGCCGCACAGTTCAAGCAGACCAGCCCCATCGGTTGGGGTGAACGGGAGGCGGAACGCGATCAGGATCACAATCCCCGCAAAGGCAATTGCCGCGCCCGCACGGAAAAACGTCCACACCCTTCGCGCTGCGCCGAGCACGAGGACACCGGTCAACGATGTGACGAGGTAATACGGAAGCAGATCGAGCGTGTTCGGGAGCATGTACGGCGCGAGCAGCGCCATCGCCACGGAAAAAACAATCCCCACTTCCACGCCGAACAACGTGGCGATCAACAAACCCAGCGCGGGCAGGGGGAATGCGTACGGCACGACAGTGCGATCCGGGATCGTGATTCGCACGGCAACGATGAAGAAAATAAAGATCAACGCGACGACAACGAGGTTGCGCGCGTCGAGCAGGAATTGCATGCGCCGCCGCGAAAAATACAAACGAATGTACAACGCGACGATCAACACCAGCGCGCCTGCGCCGAGATAATCCTGCCACAAGGTTTCGGATTTGATCAAGTCAAATTGCTCGAGCGCTTCGAGTTGCGCGGCATTGACGATCTGCCCGCGCAGGACGATGATCTCGCCGGTCTTGTATTGGACGATGACCGGCGCCACCGCTTCACGCGCGGACAGTTTGGCGGATTCGGTCAACTCAATGTTCAACACGCTGTTGGGCGCGACGAACGCCGTCACCAGTTCCGCGACCAGCGCGGCATGATCTTCATTGAATGAAAGGCTCACGAGGGAAGGCGCACTGCGGCGCACAGTGTCCACATCCTGTTCACGGATGCTCCGGCGCATCACCTGCTCGAGCACACTCAGCGATTCCTGTTTGATCGAATCCCAACGCGTGGGGGTAAGCGTGAGAATCTTTTGAATCGTGTCCGGTTGCAGGGTGATTTCCTTCAACCCAGCCAGGTCCAATTTTTTTTGTTCAACGGTGGCAGTAACGTTCTCGCGGATCAGGGTGATGGTTGCCAGCGAGGCGCGGAGACGGTCGATTTGGTGGCGGGCAATCGCAGGGTCGGGTGAAGCGTAGACCGGCGCGACCGCGTTCTCGGCGGCGAGGCGCGCATCTTCCGTCCGCACTTTGCTTTCGAATTGAAGTGTCCGCGGGGCTTGATAGTTGCTCGGCGAAACGTCGCCGGCTTGCAGCGTTGTGGTGGTGGGGCTGATCAACAGCGGCAGGATGAGCGCGCCGTACGAAATGATGCTCACAAGCAGGAGCAATATAATTTGAAGTGCGCGGAGGCGCGGAGGCGTCTGCCGGTGCCGCGCGGGTATCGTCCCCATTTTATGATTTTGCTCCCGCAAGGTCTGTGACCTTGCGGGTTTCTCTAACGAACACGGCGGTCACAGACCGCTTTTGAGCAAACAAGTTCAACATGTTTTACTTCGGTTGCAACAATTCCTTCACCGCCGCGCTGACCATATCGTTCGGCGCGCGTCCTGCCACCTTGGGCATAACGGATTTCATCACTTTGCCCATATCCGCGGGTGATGCCGCGCTGGTTTCGGCAATGGCGGCTTGGACGAGCGCGCGCAAATCTTCCGCGGGCATGGCTTTGGGCAGAAAAACTTCAAGCACTTTAATTTCGGCTTCGTTGTCGGCGATCAAATCTGCGCGCTCCGCCTTCCTTGCTTCTTCGAGCGATTCGCGTCGGTTCTTGACTTCCTTTTGGATGAGATTCATCACCGCCATATCGTCGAGTTCGACGCGCTTATCCACTTCGGCTTGTTTCACCGCGGCGAGTACCATCCGCACCGTGCGTTTGCGGACCTCGTCGCCGCTTTTCATGGCTTCCTTCATGGAATCGTTGAGTTGTGTTTTGATTGTCATGAGGAAGATTATAGCAGAGATGGGGAAGAGAGTTTCAAGTGCCACGTGGCAAGTTGATGGAGTCCCCTACGCGTGAGGAGATTGCTTCGTCGGCTACGCTTCGACTTCGCTCAGCGCGAAGCCTCCTCGCAATGACACAACAAATTACTTGATCGCGCTGAAGCTGATCTCGGAAAAATTATCGAGAAGGAGAGTCATCCCGGTATCTGCGGCTTTGGCAGTGAATGTCCACGTGAGGCCGTTCCATTTTTCACCGATTCCCTCTTTGTAAATGATGAAATCGGACGGGTCGGTTGGCTCCCACATCAGGGCGATGAAATTACCCTCGAAGCCGATGCCCGCCATGAAGTTGTACCACGTGTCGGGCTTGGGTTGGAAGTTACCCTGCAAAATTTTATGCCCAAGCGCGTTCGGTCCCTGCGTCAGGTTGGCTTGTGGATAATCGAAGCCGAACACGCCAAACCGCCGGTACGATTCGGTCTGGTATTCGCCTGCTTCAAGGATGAATTCGAATTCCGATCCCTTGGTGTATTTGAATTCCAACACCACGCCCTGCCCCTCGCCGAACGTCCCGTTTCTCACCAGCCCGGAACTCCAGTCTTCCTGCCCGGTGATTTGGAACGTTCCATCGAGCAAACCACCCGTGCCCGGATTATAGGTTGTCCAACCATCCACCGTGCTGAAGTCGTCGAACGCGGTTACGTTGATACCTTCCACAAAATTGGAGAGATTCGACGGTGGAGCAACGGTTGCCGTGGGAGGCAACGGCGTGGAGGTCGCCTCCGGCGCGGATGTGGGAGCCGCCTCGGTCGCTTCACCCGGCGGAGGGGTTGATACCCCAGCGGAGAGGTTGCAGGCGAGGGAGGTGAAGGCAAATAAAAAAATAAGTTGTTTAATTTTTAGGTGTTTCATGGGGCAACTCCCAAAATCAAAACTGGTATGTCTATATCTGATACGCCACGTTGCTCTAAATCCCAAACGAATTGTTCGAAATAAGAAACACCTGAGGACATATCTTCTGCCAATTCTTTCACCGGAACGATTTCTACCCCAACGTCAATAAAGCCCATGTTGTGGAAAATGGTCATTTTGGCGCAAACGTTGTAGACCATGAATGAATACTTGCCAAATTGGACTTCAACACCAAGTTTATTTTTAATGAAATCCATTTCCCGAAAAGCTCCTTTGGAAACAGAGGGCGCTTCATATCCTTCGCTATAATATTGGGTGGGATAATCGCAATGCACTCTCTGCTTTTGCCATCCCGATTTCAAGAAATTGTCACTAATGGTTTTGTTGAGTGAGCGAGGGCTATACAATTTCTTGCCGGGCATCGTCTTTTCTTTGCTTCGCTTTGTTTTATGTTTTTTAGCGTCAACGCGGGAAAGAATTTTCTTTATTTCATCCAATTCCATGGCATATCCCTTTTGGACAGCATCTACTCCACCATTGAAAGAATAAATACCGACAATTTTCATTCGTTATATTCTCCCTTTAGATCAAGCAGGTTTTTCTGTTCATATGCCACTTTCCATTCATCTGGAACTTTTGACACCTGATCTTTCCCTGTTGGCTGATACACTGGCGTGCCGAGTTGGCGATACCCAAGTGTGCCATTGAAATAAGCTAGAATTCGTTTTCGCGCTAAATCAACGTATTCTTTTTCTTTATCGCTACCGACAGCGCGTCGATTATTCTTGATTGCAGCGATGAGCGCTGAGCCAACACCAGCAAAGGGGTCTAACACCCAGTCGCCTTCGTTGGTCAACGCAAGAACGCATCGCTCAACCAACTCAATCGGATACTGACAGGGATGCTCTGTTTTTTCGGGATGATTCGCTTTCACATTGGGGATATCCCAAATCTCCTCTTCCCAATCTTGCAAAACGACCTCCCAAACATCAGAGGGATTCTTTCCCAAAGGATTGCCAGAGAGCTGTCCTTTTTTTTCACCTTTGAAATGACGCTTTCCAGGATATTTCGATGGAATACGAACACTATCAAGGTTGAATAAATACTTATCGCCTTTCGTAAACCATAAAATAGTTTCATATCTTCCAGAAAAACGCTTTGAGGCATGAAGTCCGTGACCAAAGCGCCAGATGATTCGATTTCGTAAATTCAAGCCGTGTTTTTTGAATATTCCATAATACAAAATGTCTAAAGGATATACTTCACCGTCTTCCACAAAGTTGCCCACCTGCCAGCATAAACTACCTCCATCCTTCATCACACGATAGAGTTCAGCAATAATTTCAGTTTGCTGTTCAAGATAATTTTCAATATCAACTTGGTGTTCATAATCTTTTCCGAGATTGTAAGGAGGGGATGTAATAATCAACTGAATGGAATTATCAGGAATTTCGACAAGCAAATCTTTGATGTCGCCGTTAAACAAAACTATATCAGCATCACTTTTGAAGTGAGTGTCAACCGGTTTAGGGGCTTGAAATAGCGGCAGGGTCATAAGTCAATTTTACTCCAGTAACCACTAATTTCTCGCCCCTGTCAACGCAGTCGTAATCCCCAACCCCACATACACCAGCCCGGCGAAATATCGCCCGCCGGTTTGGAAGCGTTGACTTCCCTTCAACTTCTCCGCGAGCGAACTGGCGGCGAGCGCGTATAAACTGTCCGTGATGATTGCCAGCCCAACGAAGATCGCGCCGAGAAGGAGGTTTTGCGCAATGACATTTCCGCGCGCCGGGTTAACGAACTGCGGCAGAAAGGCGAGGAAGAACAGCGCGGTCTTCGGGTTGAGGATGTTGACAGCCAATCCCTGCCAGTAGATTTGCGAGAGGCTTTCCAATCTGATCTCATCCCCAGTCCCATTTTCGGAAGACAGCAATTTGCGCACGCCGAGATAGATCAAATACGCCGCGCCGAGATATTTCACCACGTCAAACGCCAGCGCAGACGATAACAAAATCGCCGAAAGCCCCAGCCCGGCGGCAACCGCCTGAATGAGGTTCGCCGTCTCGATGGCGAGGACAGAGACTAACCCGGCGGTGCGTCCCTGGCTGGCGCTGCGCGCGGTGATGTACAGCACGGCAGGTCCCGGCACCAACAACAAGGCAACCGCGGCGAGAATAAAAAAGGAAAGTTGGGTGGATTCGATCATGTCGTCTCTTTTTTTGTCTTGAAATTTTCAATGCGCGTTTTCGCCAACATCAAATACTCCTCGTTCAATTCATATCCCACATAACTACGTCCCGATTTCAACGCGGCGAGCGCGGTCTGACCGCTCCCCATGAACGGATCAAGCACCACTTCATTTGAATACGTGTACAACTGAATCAAGCGATACGGCAATTCAACAGGGAACGGCGCGGGATGTCCTACCTTCTTCGCCGACTCGGAGAAAAAATCCCAAACCGATTTGGTGAATTCCAGAAATTCCTCTTTCGTGATCGTGCTCTCGCGCCCCTCGATCTTTTCGCGCTTGAACGTCCCTTTTGAAAATACGAGGATATATTCGTGCGTGTCGCGCAGGATCGGGTTCGACGCCGATTGCCACGACCCCCACGCGGTGGACGTGCTCGCGCTGGATGCCTTATCCCAGATGATTTCGCCGCGCATCAGAAAACCCAGGTCAATCATCTCGCGCGCGATCAAACCGTTCATCGGGATATACGGCTTGCGCCCAAGGTTTGCCACGTTCACGCAGGCGCGTCCGCCGGGGACGAGCACGCGATACGTTTCCATCCACACGCGGCGCAGGAAGGCGAGATATTCCTCCAGCGTCAGGTCTTCGTCGTATTCCTTGCCTACATTGTACGGCGGCGACGTGACCATGAGATGCACCGAATTATCCGGCAACTCTTTCATCTTTTCGGATGAACGATGGAAAATAACGTCCAAATCCGCAATCGGATTCTCGACGTACGCTTCGGACTCCAGTTGGGGCTGGTCGCCGTATAGGCGGGTTCGGTAAAACGCCGACGCGTCGTGCCCTTCGCGCCCCGGCGACCCGAAGGATGTTGTGGAGGTGTTCTCGGAAAATTTTCGTTTTGGCATGGTGATCACCCAACGAACAACCCGATCAATTCACGCGAAATGCCCGTCATCGTCTTTTCGTATTCGATGCGTGTGCGTTTGATGGCGGCTTGCATGGCGTACTCGAATTTGAAGCCTTGCGCGGGTGAGTCGAGGTTCATCCATGCGTGCGAATCGCGTGGAAGGAGCGGAAGCACATAACGGCGGAGTCGCTTCACGAAATACAGCCACTCCAACGGAGGGTACGTCTTGCCGGAGCGCAGGTCGGGGCTGTGAATTAAGTCAGGGTGAACGGGATCAATTTCACTTGGCGGAGGAGGCGTCTGCCCTTCGAAGCGATTCAACCACAAGGTGATGTAATTCGAATGGGCGTAAAAATCCTGCACGGTATGAGTCATCCGCCCGAACGCCGCCCACGCGGACGTTACATCTTTCTGCTTGAGCGATTCGATGACGAGCGCGCGTTGCTCTTCGATGTAGCGATAGGTTTTCTCGAAGGCGTTGTTATCGAAGTGAAACTCGTCGTGACCGAACTGCCCGGCGAAGCGATCCTGCCTGATGTTGGCGTCCGTCATCAGCGCGATGGCGCGTGTGCCGAGATGATCGCCAAGCGACTCGAACATGATCTCGATGTGATATTCAGTGAGCATTTGACCGATTATAAGCGTGAAAAGGCATTCACCGCGAAGACGCCAAGTCTGCGAAGTTGAACCAGAATCGCCAAGCAAACCCTTTGTGGACTTTGTGCCACTTCGTGTTAAAAGGATTTTGTTTACTCAGCGGTATAATGCCGCCATGAGTTTTTACACCACCAGAGGCGACGATGGCACAACAAATTTATTGGGCGAGGGACGCGTGACGAAATATCACGCGCGCATCGAAGCCGTCGGCACACTGGATGAATCCACGGCGGCATTGGGGCTGGCCCGCGCGCAATGCTTGGATTCGCGTTCCGCGCCAATCATCCTCGAAGCACAACGCGATTTGTATAAATTGATGGCAGAGGTGGCCGCCACGCCGGAGAACGCGGAAAGATTTCACTTCATCGATTCGGCGCGGGTCGCATGGCTCGAAGAACAGACTGACGCGTTATCCAAACTGGTGGAGATACCGAAGGAATTCATCCTGCCCGGCGATTCGCTGGCAGGCGCGGCGCTTTCATTGGCGCGCGCGATAGTCCGCCGCGCCGAACGCCGCGTGGTGGAATTGCACGATGAGCAGGAAGTATCGAACCCCGATCTGCAGAGATATTTGAATCGCTTGTCGTCGTTGTGTTTTGTATTGGAGTTGTTGGAAAATAAAGCCGCGGGGCATCCTACGACATTGGCGAAATCGTAATCATGTAGGGGCGACCTTCATGGTCGCCCTTTATATTGAAAAAGGGGCGGGGATAAACCCCGCCCCTACAAACCCAAAAGGCAAAATATGAACCCAGAAGAATTCCGCAAGGTCGGTCATCACCTTATTGATTGGATCGCGGATTATCGCGTGCGCGTTGCGGAATATCCCGTGCGGTCGCAAGTGCAACCCGGCGACATTCGCGCGCAACTCCCCTCCGCGCCGCCGCTTCAATCTGAATCGTTCAATAATATTTTCGACGATCTTGAAAAAATCATCTTGCCGGGCTTGTCCCATTTTCAAAGCCCGAAATTTTTCGGCTACTTCCCCACCAACGGCGAACTCTCCTCGGTGCTTGGCGATTACCTCAGCACGGGTCTCGGCGCGCTCGGGCTTTCGTGGCAATCTGCGCCCGCGCTCACCGAACTCGAAGAACTCGTCACCGATTGGATGCGCCAGATGACGGGCTTATCCGAAACGTGGAGAGGCGTAATTCAAGATACCGCCTCCACGTGCACGCTCGTCGCGTTGATGTCTGCCCGCGAGCGCGCCTCGAATTATTCGTTGGTGCGCGGCGGGTTGCAAAGCGAGCCCAAGCCGCTCATCGTGTACGTTTCGAGTCACAGTCACAGTTCGGTCGAAAAAGCCGCACTGCTCGCGGGATTCGGTCGCGATAATTTGCGCTTCATTGATGTGGACGACTCCTACGCCATGCAAGCGGACTCGCTCCGGCAAACGCTTCAAGCCGACCTTGCGGCTGGATTCACGCCCTGTGCCGTTGTCGCCACCACAGGGACCACCACCACTACCGCGCTCGACCCGATCAAGTCAATCGCGGAGATCGCGCGTGAATTCAACCTCTGGCTCCACGTGGATTCGGCGATGGCTGGCTCGGCGATGATTTTGCCTGAGTGCCGCTGGATGTGGGATGGCATCGAAGGCGCGGACTCGCTGGTGATGAACCCGCACAAGTGGCTGGGCGCGGCGTTCGATTGCTCATTGTATTTCGTGCGCGACCCTGAGCATCTCATCCGCGTGATGAGCACGAACCCAAGTTATCTGCAAAGCGCAGTGGATAGCAAAGTGAAAAATTTACGCGATTGGGGCATCCCGCTTGGACGCCGCTTCCGCGCGTTGAAATTATGGTGTTTGATTCGTGAGCAGGGAGTAGAAAATTTGCAAACGCGTTTACGCCGCGATCTCGCCAATGCGCAGTGGTTTGCCGAACAGGTAAAGTCCACGCCGAATTGGCGCGTGTTGAATCCCGTTCATTTGCAGACCGTCTGTGTGCGGCATGAACCGCCCGGTCTCGAAGGCGAAACGCTGGATAAACACACCCTCGATTGGGTGGAACGCGTCAACAACTCCGGCGAGGCGTATCTCACGCCCGCGATTCTTGATGGGCGCTGGATGGTGCGCGTCTCAATTGGGTCGCTATTGACGGAGCGAGGGCATGTTGAAAACTTGTGGGAATTGATGAGGCAGGAATAGGAATAACCTGTTGGGGCGGATCGCGATCCGCCCCAACGAAAAGACATCACCCAAACACCGCGATCATCACGATCCCCGCAAAGATGACGAACGCGCCGACGACGCGGACTGCCCCCAACCGCTCATTCAAGAGCCACCAACCGGTCAACGCGCCGAACACCACGCTGACTTCCCTCACCGCGCCGGCATAACTCAGCGGGGCAATGGAATAGGCGACCACAGCCAGCATATAGGCGAGCACGCCCAGCACGCCCGCCATCGGCACGCGCACCGGCTGTTTGACCAACGCGTCCTTAATGCGCGCCCAGCCGTACTGTCGAAATACGAACGGGGAGATCACAAATGGCACGAGCGCAAACATACCCATCACGTAAGGAAGGGCATATCCGTTCTTCACGGCGTTACCGTCAATGGCGGAATAGATGGAAATCAATAAGGCAATAAAAATCGAAACCGCCACTCCCTTAAAGTGGACATGGGTGACGTGCGCCTGTGCGAGCGCGTTGATGCCGATGATTATGAGTCCGCCGATGATGCACGCGAGACCGGCCAAGCCTCCACTTGTCAAGCGCTCGTGCAGAAAAAGAAATGACCACAAGGCGAGGAACGCGGGCGCCGCCCCGCGCGCGACGGGATAGATCAACGAGAAGTCGTTGTCGTGATACGCATAAGAAAGAGAAATGAAATACACCACCTCGATGCACACGCTGATGACGGCGAAGATCCACATTTCGCGCGGGGGTAAACCGGTAAAGAACAGGGCAACAAAGGCAAATATCCCTCCGAATGTCACCATCCAAAACGTGACGATGTATTTATCTTCGGCTTGCTTGATGAGCAGGTTCCAGGCGGTGTGAAGCACCGCGCTGACGAGTAGAATCCCAATGGCAAATATGGACATAATGGCATTCAATGTACCACAACCAACAGCCTTTTGTAATCAAAATAGCAATTCCAAAATGTTGCTTTTTATCCACCCCGTGCGTATACTTGCGTAAAACCCGAATTGGAGGATTCGATGAAAACCTTTAAACCCCTGCTCTTTCTTACTTCGTTCGTTCTGATCGTCGGGCTTGCGTGCGCGCTGGGCGGAGGCGGTGAAACGCCAATCCAGCCGGAACAGCCCACCAGCCCGCCTCCGCAAAATCAACAACCCACGCCGGAGCCGCCTCAGCCTCAACCGACAAATCCACCGCAAGCTACCCAACCGCCTGCCCAGCCAGCCAGTCAGTTCTTCAAGGAAGAATTTGATTCGCCGCTGACGAACGATTGGTTCACGTATACGGTGACCGGTTCCAATTCCGCAGACCCGGACAAGGTCACTGTGGAAGCGGGAGATGGGAACCTCTCCTGGGATTTCGACAGCGAACAGGTCTACTATTACCTGTTTTATGAAGCGTTCGAATACGAGGATGTAACGGTTTCGGTCATCGCAGATAATCGAGGCAGGAACAACAACTCGGTCAGTTTGATCTGCCGCTACGACCCGGACGTGGGCTGGTACGAGTTCAACATCGCCAACAACGGTTTATACGACATCCTGCACGCGGAAATTGACAACAACGGTGATATTTCCTACAACCTGATCACCAACGGCGGTTCGAATTCGATCAAGACCGGTAAGAACGTCAATGAGTATTCCATCACCTGTGATGGAGACGAACTTTCCCTGCGCATCAACGGCGATGATGTAAACAGCATCACCGAAAAGACGTATGCCCTGCGCAGTGGCAACGTAGGCATATCCGTTTCGTCTTTTGATGTTCTGCCCATTCAAATTGAAATGGACTGGTTCGAAGTCAGCGAGCCGTAAAAACGCACAACAAAAATTAAAAATTCGGGCGGGGTCTGACGACCCCGCCCGAACGTTTAATACAGCGGTATCCTCGCGCCGGTGATCTTCCCTGCTTCCTCTGAAAACAGATACAAGATCGCCGCGACGATTTCATCGGGCGTGGCGCCCGCGCCTTTGTTGTCAACATCAATCGCCCGCACTTGGATGATGTTCGCCGTCACGTTAGATTCTTTTAATTCAGCGGAAAGCGAAAGTACGAGGTTTTCCTGCGCGGCTTTGGCGGCGTTATAAATTCCACGTTTGGGAGGAGGATTCGAAACTGTCGAAGGGGAAACGGTTATCACGCGTCCCCATTTACTTTTCTCGAGCAACGGCATGAACGATTGGAAGAGGTGAAACGTTGTCCACACGTGTTGACCGAGCATGGAGGTGAAATCGTCCGCAGTGGATTCGGGGATGGTCTTGCCGCCGGTCCAGCCGCCGACGAGGTGAATCAAGGCGTGGACTCCGTTGAATTTGGCGTCAACAGCCTCGGCGGCGGCATGAACCGCTCCCGCGTCACGCAGGTCAACGATAGAGGTGAAGAGTCGCTCGCCAGGCAGATTCAGGTCACGGGTGAGAGAATCCAATTTGGTTTGATCGAAATCGAGCAGGGCAAGCGAGTGACCGCGTTCGGCAAATGTCTGCGCGGTTTTTTTGCCAAGCGCTCCGGTCGCGCCTGTAATGACAATTGTTTTGACTCCCTCTCCCTTCGGGAGCCCCTCAGGGGTGCTTCGCGAAGGGTTGGGGTGAGGGTTATTCATTCAACACACCAACTTCCAACTCGCTCATGCCAATGATGAACGGGCGGTCACTTTGCTCGGGCAGATGTTCCTTGCCGTGGAAATCAATGAGATGCCCGGACTTCGCGGCTTTCGTTTCGAGATAAAAACGGTTGTGATCGTTCGGCTCCATGATGTGCGGGATGCGATCCGTAACTTTAATGTCGTAATCAATGAGTTGTTGAATCTTTTTGGGGTTGTTGGTGATGAGTTGGACCGATTCGATCTTGAGCGACATCAACATGTGCGCGGCGACCGCGTAATCGCGCTCATCGTCGCGGAAACCGAGCGCGAGGTTCGCCTCCACCGTGTCCAAACCCTGGTCCTGCAAACTATACGCGCGAATTTTATTGATCAACCCGATGCCGCGTCCCTCCTGCCGCAGATACAAGACCATGCCGCGCTCCATCGCGCCGATCATCATGAGCGACGCTTCGAGCTGGTCGCGGCAATCGCAGCGCAGCGAACCGAGCGCATCACCCGTGAGACATTCCGAGTGCAAACGCACTGGCACATCCTGCGCGCCGATCACATCACCTTTGACGATGGCGACGTGTTCTTTTCCGTCGCGGTTGTTCTCGAACGCCACAATGTGAAATTCACCGAAGCGCGTCGGCAGTTCCGCCATCGCCACCACGCGCACGCAAATTTTATCTTTCCCGATCCCCTCGCATTCATGATCGCCTTCGGTTTGAAGCAACACATCGAATTTTTCATGCAAATTATTGATCATAACGACCTCTGTAGAGAATATTTTAACAGGACTCCGCCATCGTCCCAATGCTCGACCTCCATCAATTTCAACGGGACGGCTTCGCTTCGTTCCACACCCAAGCCTGCCGCCAGCGTGGGAGCGGATGCACCCCCGAAGATCATCGGCGCGACGTACGCCGTCACTTCATCCACCAGCCCAAGCCGAAGCAATTCAAAGTTGAGAGTCGCCCCGCCTTCCACCATCAAGCGATTCACGCCCAATTCCTTCAGCGTGCGCATCATCTGAGGCAAGTCCACACGCTCACCGGCATGGACGAATACATTCACGCCCAGTGAACGCAGAGTTTCGAGTTGGTCTTTAGATGTCCGATTCGTGGTGAATATTACGACGCGCGCCGCCCCCTCGTGTAAGAATTTTGAAAGCGATTTATGTAGGGGCAGATCGCGATCCGCCCCTACACGCGACACCACCCCCACCTTGATCGGGTTAGGCGATAGTCCCCGCGCGGCGCGTTCGGCGCGCAAGGCTTCCGATTTCACGGTCAACTTTGGGTCTTCGTCGAGGAGAGTCCGCCCGCCCACCATCACCGCGTCCGAGTCGGCGCGCAATTGATCCACACGTTCCTTGTCGCGTTGCGAGGAAATCGCCGCGCCTTTGCGTGCAACCGTGTCTATCTTGCCATCGGCGGTCATCGCCACATTGATGAAAACGTATGGGCGGTCCATCGCCTAATTGTAATGCGATAAACGTGATAGAATTTCCTAACTTTAGTCATGATTTTCATCATGACTGACCGCGCCCCAACGCCTGCGCCTGACAACAAAAGGAGTCATGAATGAATCGAACAATGGAACGGGTTGTCGTCACAGGAATGGGTGTGGCGAGTCCGCTCGGTTGCAATGTTCCTGAATTTTGGGAAGGGTTGACGGAGGGCAGATCTGGGGTAAGGTCTTTGGAGGGCGGACTCTTTTCAGGGATGCACACGAAGATCGGCGCGGTCGTGTGGGATTACGACGAAAAAAAACATTTCGATAGTAAGGATGTCAGACGGATGAGCCGCTCCTCTCAATTGGGGCTGGTCGCGGCGGAGCAGGCGATCTCGCAAGCACAACTGGAAGATGGGCGTGTGGTTCGCGAGGATGTGGGCGTCTTCATGGGGAGCTCCATTGGCGGTTACAGCGCGGCAGACTTGTACCTTATACCTTTTTATAAAAACGATCGCCTCAGCCCGTTTACGATTCCCGTTTCGATGAACATCGGGCCCGGCTCCAACCTCTCGATCAAATACGGTTATCAGGGACCTTTGGTGAATGTGGATGCGGCTTGTTCCACCGCCGCCCATACCATCGGTCACGCATTCAACATGATCCGCAATGGAAGCCTTCAGGTTGCCGTCGCGGGCGCGGCGGATTGTCCGTTTTCGCCGGGCGTGGTGGAGGCGTGGATGGCTTTGCGCGCGGTGTCCACGCGTGAAGATAATCCAGCGGAAGCCTGCCGCCCATTCAGCGCGGACAGGGATGGAATGGTCTTGGGCGAAGGAGCAGGCGTCCTTGTGCTGGAGGCGGAGAGTCATGCGTTGAAGCGGGGAATCCCGATTTTGGCGGAGGTCAAGGGCTACGGCGCGAGCGCGGACAGTCATCACCTCACCCAACCCAATCAGCAGGGACCGGTCAAAGCGATGCGGCGCGCGCTCGATGATGCCGGTATGACCATCGCAGATATTGATTACATCAACGCCCACGCCACGGGCACCGAATGGAACGATAAAAACGAAACGAAGGCGATCAAGGAAGTTTTTGGCGAGCGCGCCTACGAAATCCCGGTCGTTGGTAACAAAGCCGCGTTCGGTCATTCGATTGCCGGGAGCGGCGCACTCGAATTGATCGGTTGTATTTTGTCATTGCGCGATCAGGTCGTGCCGCCGACGATCAATTACAAAGTTCCCGATCCGGAATGTGATCTGGATTACGTCACCGATGGAAAGCGAAACCTGTCCCTGAAAAACATCATGAGCAATTCATTTGCCTTTGGAGGAAGCAATGCTGTGCTGATCACGGGGAAATACGAGCCTGAACATTAAGTAGCGCCTGTGTCACAGAGAAATCGAGCGGCTCTCCTGGTTTTCATTTTGACAACCAGTTTCTACATCGTTACGCTCTCGCCCTCACTTGCCTGGGGCGACGGGGTGAAATTGCAGAGCGAGGTGATTTCGGGAGAATCGTTCCTCCTCACCGAGATGAACCAAAGCGAATTTACACCAGACCCATTTCCTTATTCAAAGGTCGGTGTTACCGCGTGGGATCACCCTCTCTACACCATCGGCGGCAATATCTTGATCAGGTCATTCCCTTCCATCGATTCGCTCTGGCTTGTCAACATGATTTCCGCGCTGTTCGGCGCGGCATCCACCGTGATGGTCTTTTTATTGGCATTCCGATATACCGCTTCGATTCCTGCCTCGGCGTATGCCGCGTTTTCTCTCGCTGTTTCACATACCTTCTGGTGGCACTCGTCCACGCCTGAAGTGTACAGCCTGCTGGTTTTTCTTTTACTCACCAGTATTTATTTTCTTCAGCGCCATGAAGACTCTCCAAAAACTTCAACGCTCTCTTTAAGTGCGTTTTTCTTTGGGCTGGCAGCCTCTAATCACCTCCTCGCCTTTCTCGCGCTTCCTGCGCTGGTCTTATATTTTTGGTTTTCCAATAGGTTCGAAAACTTTCACATCCGCGAACTAAAAAAACTTGGCATATCCTTTCTTGCATTTATAGCTGGTTTTTCGATCTACCTCCTGCAACTCATCCGCATGGTTCGGGGCTTTCCGCTCAGCGAAATCATGGGTCCCGTCATTGGCACAACGTTTCTCGGAAACCTTGGCGCGTTATCCCCAGGGCTGTTGATCGGAAGCCTTGTAAAATTTTTCGGCTTCTTCATGTTTCAATTCGGTCCGCTCGGAATTTTTTTGGGGGGCATCGGTCTTCGTCAAGGCTCCAAAAACATCGCTGTTCAAAAAATAATTTCGTTTTTCGTCATCTACACCTTATTCGGGATTTTCTATCGTGTGTCAGACCAGTTCGCGTTTTTCCTGACGTCCTACGTCTTCTTCGCGCTCTTCATCAGCATTGGGACTTCTCACCTACTAGCGACCCTGACCCTCAAGCCCCGCTTCACCCTACACGTATGCCTGATCCTCACCATCATTTTGACTCCATTCCTCTACCATTATGTGCCACACCTTGCTCAAGCCAACGGCATAGGCGACGCGATCCTTGGCGTCCCACAAGTCGGCACCGGCGTCCGCAACGGGTTGGCGTACTACATTGATCCCTGCAAACGCGGCGATACGTTTGCCTACGAATTCGGCAGTCAAACCATATCAAGCCTGCCGCCCAACTCCATCGTGATCGCTGAATGGTATACCGACACGGACGAATATTTCGTCCTGCGCTATTTCTATAAAGTCGAGGGTGACCGCCCCGATATAACCATTGAAGGTTTTCCCACCCAAGCTCCGGTCTCATTTGACCCACAACTTGTTTTGGACATCATCAAAGGCTCCATCGCTAGCCGCCCCATTTACCTTGCATCTCTCAGTGACAAATTTTACTCTGCCGCAACGTTAGTTGAAGCATATTGCATCGTTCCTCAGCACAATTTGTATCGCGTGCATCAAAAAAGTGACCGCGCCTCTTCATGCCTCGGACCAGACTCTGTTACCCCATAGCATGGGCCGGCATCTCATTCCAACCCCAAAAATTGAAATTCAGCCTTTCACCGTCCACCGCCGCCGCGCCTGCGTGATCGGAATCAATATCCAACGAGAGCAACGTCCAACGCGCGGCTTCATGCGGGTCGGGGCGAGTGGCGCGTAGCACTGCGGGTTCGTCAGGTGCAAGTGACACGTCAAACGAATCGAACGGCAGAGACAAACCCATTCCCTGCGCTTTGATGCAGGCTTCTTTGCGTGTCCAGCCGTTGAAAAAACCGAGCGTTCGTTGTTCGGGAGGCAATGCCATCCATTCGGAAACTTCCAACGGTGAAAAATAACGACCGGCGAGACTTTCGATTTCAATGCCGGTGCGGATCTGCTCCACATCCACTCCAATGTTCCTTTCGCGGATCACTCCTACAAGTGCATACTCACCTGAGTGGGAGAGGCTGAATTGAACCTCGCGGTTGGGCAAGAAGGGTTTGCCATACTCGTTCACCGAAAAATTTATCGAGCGGGGTTCGTTGGGCAGGTAGCGGGCAAGGATGCGCCGCAGGCAGGCATGGGCAACGACGAAGTGATCCCGGTCTGTTTCAAAATGGAAGCGTGAGGCACGCTGGGCTTCATCTGCTGAAAGATAGGTAAAAGCCGACTGGACAAGATCAGGATCAACAGTCAGATTGATTCGCCAAATGTCAGCCTGGTTGGTCGTCAGGGCGACGTCAGCGGGAGGGATGGCCCACATCAATCCCTCCATGCCTTGATGATACCGGTGCCGAACAATATCTTTTGCGGGAAAATCCCACCTTCAACAGCGACGCGAAACCCGTGCGATTGCAGGATGTTCACCAGATCGCGATGACTGCGGCTATCGCCTTGAAATTCGTGATACTCCATCACAATGTGCTGGATTTTTGCGAGCGTTTCTTCATTACAACCGGCGAGGATGTTGTATTCCGCACCCTCGACATCCATCTTCAAATAATTAATTTGTTTGAGGTCATGTTCTTCAAAAATGTTTTTTAGGGTGATGGTTCGCACGGTCTCGCTGGGGCTGTTTGAATCTTGCAGGAGCGAACCAAGCGCGCCGTTTTCTCCGGGTAAAAAGAATTTCATTTTCCCGCGCTGGTCAGATACAGCCGCGTTTTCGATATGCAGGTTTTGAAGTTTGTTTAACTTTTTGTTTGCCTCCAGCATGGAAAAGTTTTTGCCGGAGGCTTCATAAGCAAAGACTCGCCCGCCAGGAGCGCGTTGCGCGGCGCGGATGGAAAACCCGCCGATGTGCGCGCCAACATCCACAACAACAAAATCTTCCCGGATGGGAAACCGCGGATCGTCATAAATCCCTGCCCTCCAAATTTCCCAAATGACCAGAATGTCCGACGTGTTGACTCGCACGTGGAAGCGCGTATCCTGATCCGCATTCACCACCACGGACGATTTGCCCTGATGATTCAAATAGAACAACGGGAAGACCAGTCTGTTGAACCACAGGAAGAAGCGTTGGTTTTTGAGTTTCATTCGAGTTAAGCCAGCTCTTTGACGATGGTTTCGATTATGGCATCTTTATTTGGGTCAAGAAAAAAGTGCCCGCCAGAAAAATAATGCGGCTTGAACGCAGATGTTGTATGCGCCGCCCAGCCTTCGATCTGGTCATGGCTCACACGCGGGTCATCAAGCGCGCCAAAGGCATGGATCGGGCAGGCGAGCGGGGGAGCATTCGGGTTGAGTTTGTATGATTCAGCGGCTTCAAAGTCTCCGCGTAAAACGGGGAGGATAAGTTGCATGGCTTCAGGGTTGCGAAAAATTTCCTGCGGGATGCCGTTGAGTCTGGTCAACTCGGCGATAAAGCCAGAATCGGGTAAATGATGAATTGGCAGGTTGGAATTCACAAGATGAGGCGCGCCGCAGGCAGAAAGAAATAACGCAACGGGTTGAGGAAGGTTCTCCCGGCGCAAAGTTCGCGCCAACTCAAAGGCAATCAAGCCTCCCAAGCTGTGACCGAAGAATATAAAAGGCAAATCCAAAAATTTGCGGAGCGGAGGTAACAGTTTCTCAATAAATTGTTCCACGCGCGTGAGGGACGACTCCGAATATCTGGAACCTCTGCCCGGATAATGAACGCTCCAGCCTTCCACATGATTGGGAAGTTGTCGAACCCATTTGGCAAATACAGCGGGACTGCCCCCGGCGTATGGGAAAAAGAGTACCCTTGAGGTTGCCTGCGGTCCAGGTTGCAGGCACACGAACCATTTGTTTTCATCAGGTGTCGGGGGATTCACTTTTATAGCGACACTGGTTTTTCTATCAACCCATGCTCGACAAACGCGTTGATGTATGTGGAAAGCAACTTTCCATTCACAGGCGCGCACTCGATCCCGGTGCCTGCAAGCGCGGCGAGTGTGTTACTCAGGTCAATGCGCGGCATGAAGATCTGTTTCTCTTCCACTTCTTCGATCAGGGGCAGGTAGGGTTCCCAGCCGCCGTTTTCCATGAATGCCACTTTACGGAATAAATCTGCGCGCCACCCCTTGAACGAGACTCTTCGAATGTCGAATCCTTCTGTGGAAAGCCAGCCCAGCAATTTGTCCAAGTGAAGAGGCGAGGGGTTTTCGAGATGATAGACCTGATTCCAGCGATCGGGTCGCAGGGCGAGGTTGACAATCGCCGCACTGACGAAATCCACTGGTACGATGTTTGCCACCACATCCAAATCAGGCGCGGTGCCAAGCAGGAGACAAGCGCGCGTCATGCTTGAAATCATGTTGTCGGTGTTCCACGCGCCGGTTGCGGTGTGACCCGAAACCAGCCCCGGGCGATAAATGGCATACGGAATGCCGCGTTCACCGGCTTGCGTCACTAATTTTTCAGCAACCCATTTGCTTTGAGCATACCCACCAAAGGGCACGCCGGTCTCTTCGATGTTGTCGCTTTCACGATAGATGCGTCCGTCATCGTGATCGCCATTGTGCAAAATGGACAATGTAGAGACATGATGCACGGGCTTCAACTTCGTGCGGCACGCCAGCCGTAAAATTTCCTGAGTGCCCAACACGTTCGATGCCTTATGCGCGGCGAACGGATAAACAAAATTCACCATCGCGCCGTTGTGGATGATCATGTCAATGTGAGCCGCAAGCTCATTAAACGCATCGTCCTCCAAACCCAATTGCGGAGCGCCCAGATCGCCCAGCACTGGCTGGATGCGATGCGCAAACGAGTCGTCCCACAACGCATACGAGTTCAAATTGCGTTTCAATCGTTGCAAGCCTTGCTCCACCGAATCGGCGCGAAGCAAGCAATACACATCGGCAGAAGTATGTTTCAACAGATCGTTCAACAAAAACGCGCCAACAAAACCAGTTGCCCCCGTGAGCAACATTTGTTTCGGTTCAACAAATGAATACACCAAACCATTCGCGGCAATGCTCGCATCCAATTGCGCTTCGGCTTTCAACTGCTCCAAACTCAACTGGTTCATACGGATGATATTCCGCTCGCCCGTATACGCCCGCTCGCCCCTCAACGCCTTTTCGATGATTGCCGCCAGATTCGCCACTGTTGGTTGTTCGAACAAAGCACGCAAGGGCAGTTGCGCTGTTTCGAGCGAATATTTCTCGCGCAGTAAAAACACCAGCCGCGTACCGAGCAACGAATGCCCGCCTAATTCAAAAAAGTTATCGTTCACGCCCACTTGCTCAACATTCAAGCCCAGCACGCGCGCACAAATTTCAGTCAACTCTTTTTCCACTTGCGTGCGCGGCGCGGCGTATTGCGCGCGCATATCCGCACGCGATTGCGACGGGGCAGGCAATGCCTTGCGATCTACTTTGCCGTTCGGAGTCAATGGCAATGATTCAAGATTCACAAACACGGATGGAACCATGTATTCAGGAAGTTTCGTCCGCAAAAAGTCTCGCAGATGGACGTGCTCCGCTTCGTTTCGACTCGGCTCAACGCGAGCATTCCCAATTTCGGCTGGCACCACGTAGGCGACCAGACTTGCATCCGACGACCTCTCCTGCCACGCGACGACGATTGCCTGCTTCACCGACGGGTGATTCGCCAGCGCGACTTCGATCTCCCCCGTCTCGATGCGATAGCCGCGGACTTTCACTTGCTGGTCGCTTCTGCCAAAGAATTCGATGTTTCCATCGGGGAGATAGCGAGCTAGGTCGCCAGTTTTATACATTCTTTGCTCCTGCGGGGTCATAGACCGCCTTTGAGCATCAAATGGATTAAGAATAAATCTTTCAACCGTCAGTTCAGGGCGATTCAAATACCCGCGGCTGACGCCATCCCCGCCGATGTACAAATCGCCGATCACTCCGACAGGGAGAGGTTGAAGATTCGAATCGAGAATGTAAATCTGCGTGTTGGCAAGCGGTCTGCCAATTGGGACGGTATTTGAAATACCCGAGTAAACCGAGTCAACCCGATAGATCGTTGACCAGATCGTTGTCTCCGTCGGACCGTACACATTCCACAACTGCGAGCCGCGTTGGAGGAGTTTCTCCGCCAGGTCATTGGTCAAGGCTTCGCCGCCGCACAGAATCTTCAAATCAGGTTTACCCTGCCAGCCTGCTTCGAGCAACAGCCGCCAACTGGCGGGCGTGGCTTGCATGAAGGTGATACCAGAGTTTGTTAGAGTCTCTGCCAACAACGCGCCATCCGCGACAGTTTCTGAATTTGCAATCACAACTTTCGCGCCGACTGTGAGTGGAAGTAATAATTCAAGCACGGCGATATCGAACGAAAGCGTTGTCACCGCCAGCAACGAATCGGAGGCGTTGATTCGCAAATCCTTTTGCATCGAACAAAGGAAGTTGACCACCGCCCGATGATGGATCTGCACACCCTTCGGCTTGCCTGTTGACCCTGAGGTGTAAATGACGTAGGCAAGGTCGTCAGATGTGGGTTTCGCCTTTTTACCGCGTTTGCCTTTCACATCGTCGAGCGCGTCCAAACGAATCACTTGCGCATTGTTTTCAGGGATTTGTGGCAACAAATTCGTGAGCGTCAACAGGATCGAAGCATTTGAATCTGCCAGCATGAAGGCGAGCCGCTCGGCAGGGAAGGACGGATCAAGCGGCAGGTACGCGCCGTCCGCCTTCAACACGCCGAGTAAGCCGACGAGCATTTCAACGGAACGATTCACAAACAAACCAACAAGCATCCCTGGTTTGACCCCGTGTGCTAAAAGAATCTTCGCGACCGCATCGGCGCGTTTGTTCAACTCTTTGTATGTCAAAGTTTGATCTTCAAATTGGACGGCAATTGCATCGGGCGCCCGCTTTGCTTGTTCTTCAATCAACTCGTGAATAGATACCTCACGCGGGTATTCGGCTTGAGTTTGATTCCACTCAATGAGAGTTTTTTGTTTCTCCGATTCATCCAACAGCGAATACGCTGAAACAGGCTTCGTTGGGTCAGCTGTAATCTCGCGCAACAAGGCGTGAAAATGTTTCAACATGCGCTGAATGGTCGCGGATTCGAACAGGTCAACATTATATTGAAGCGCGGCGGCAAGCCCAGCGCCGAGTTCAGACATCATCATGGTCATGTCGAATTGGGCGGGTTCGCCGCCCAGCGCAATGGACTCCATGTCGAGTCCGCTCATGTTCATGCGCGCGCCATCGAGACCGAGCGCGAACGGACTAAGCGCTTGCACGTCCGTTTCATGCGCCTTTTGCAAAATGAACATGGTCTCGAACAACGGCGGGCGGCTGGAGTCGCGTTGGATGCCCAATCTCTTTGCCAGCAAGGCAGGCGGATACGACTGATGCTCAAACGCGCCAAGCGTGGTCTGCTTCACGCGTTGCAAAATTTCATTGAACGAGGGCTCTCCCGAAAAATCGGCGCGCAACGCGATGGGGTTGATGAAGTAGCCAACCAGATTCGATAACTCGGCATGGTTTCGGCCTGCCGTCACCGAGCCGACCAAAAATTCATCCTGATTCGAGTAGCGATGCAGTAAAGCTTGGAACGCGGCAAGCAGGGTCATGAACATCGTCGCGCCGTTTTCCTGCGCCAGCGATTTCAAACCTTGATACAGGTCAGCCTCCATGAAGAGGTGTTGCGAATCGCCGCGATAGGTTTGCATGGGCGTGCGCGGTCGGTCGGTGGGCAGGTTGAGCGCGGGAAGTTGAGTTCCCAGTTGATCGCGCCAGTATGCCCAGTGCGCTTCACCTTCGGCGCTTTCGAGCATGGTTGATTCCCAGCGCACGTAATCGGAATAGCGCGCAGGAAGTTCGGGCAATTCAATTTGCTTGTCGTCTTTGATTGCTTCATACAGCATCAACAACTCACGCGCGAGAATCGTCATTGACCAGAAGTCGGTCACGATGTGATCCATCGCCAGCAAAAGGATGTGCGACGAATCCCGCGTCAGGTGAAGTGAGGCGCGGAGGAGGGAACCAACTTCAAGGTCGAAAGAGGCGTGGGCTTCATCCGCTAACTGCTTGCGTAATGAGTCGTCATCCAACAACGAAGAATCTTTTATTTGAAATATCCCGTTCATTGATTCATGCACACGTTGAAGCGGCTCGCCGTTCATCACATGGAATGTGCTTCGCAACGATTGATGTCGCGCAACGAGCTGTTCGAATGCGCGTTGCAAAGCCGATGCATCAAGATCGCCGCGAATGCGGATCGCGCCCGCCACGTTGAACGAAATTTCATCGGGCATGAGTTGATGCAGGAACCATAACGCCTGCTGACCCACCGAAAGCGGACTCTCGCTCGACGAGTCTTGTGCAACAACGAATGACGCTTCATTCTCAGTTTTGGGTGAATCCAAATTCCCAAGCGCTTCCGCCGCGAGACTTGAGATCGTCGGTCCTTGCAAGAGACTCGCCACTGAAATTTGCACGCCGAGCTTCGACTCAATCGAATTCTTGAGTTCCATCGCCATGAGCGAATCGAGTCCCAGCGTATCGAGTGGCGTGCTGAGGGTTAAACGCGAAGCATCCATGCCAAGCACGCGCGCGGTTTGTTTTTGGATGAAATTTTCTATCTCATTCTTCGTTAGCCGCTGGTCGAGCGTTGCATCGAGCTTGTCGAGATGTAGCCCAGCGCGCTTTTCGCTGGGCGTATCGAGACCTTGCGAGCGAAGAGTCTCATAGTTTTGAGTCTTCTGCTTTCCATTTTTTCTTTCAACGATTTTTTCTTCTCGTTGTGATTTTCCATTCGAAGGCAGCAGGGGCGACCCTTCCATGCCATCCGCCGAGAGGGTCGGCTTGAGAGTTTGGCTTGAAGTCTTGGATATTAAACCCTGGCGGGTCGCCCCTACAGGATCCAACCAATACCGCTGACGGTCGAACGGATAATTGGGCAACGTCACTTTGTTGCGAGAATATCCCGCGTCAAATCCGCGCCAATCAATCTCCGCGCCTTGCACGTACAGTTTGCCGAGGCTGTCGAGAATCGTTTGCCATTCATCTTGATTCTGTCGCACCGACGGAAGCCACGCGGACTTTGATTCAGGCAGGCAACGTTTGCCCATGCTCAACAAAACAGGACTTGGACCGATTTCAATGAAGGCATCCATTCCCAAACTCGCAAGCGACTGCATTCCTGCCAAGAATTTCACTTCGGCACGGATGTGGTTTCGCCAGTAGGTGGCATCGGGAGATTGAGTGAGAGGTTCACCAGTGACGTTCGAGACCAGAGGAATAAGAGAATTAGAGAATTGGATTTGGGTGGCAAACGATTCAAACTCATCGAGGATCGAATCCATTAACGGGGAGTGGAAGGCGTGTGAGACGGTCAGCGGCTTGGAGGTGACGCCGAGTTTAGTTAGTTCATCCACAACATGTTGCACGGCAATTTTTTCGCCAGAGATGACGGTGTTGTCGGGTCCGTTCGCGGCGGCGATGAAGACTTTGTCTTGATACGGCTTCACCAGATCGGCGATGCGGGTTGCATCTGCAAACACGGCGACCATGCTCCCGTTGTTTTGCGGCAAGCCGCCCATCAAGCGGGCGCGTTCGGCGATCAGGCGCGATCCATCTTCGAGAGTGAACACACCCGCGATGCATGCCGCGACATATTCACCTACACTATGACCAAGAACCGCGTGCGGCTCGATACTCCACGAACGCCACATCTGCGCGAGGGAATGTTCAAAGGCGAAGAGCGCGGGCTGAGTATATGTAGTTTGATGAATCGTCGAATCGTTTTTATCGGAAGAAAAAACGATTTCCAACAGGGAACGACCCAAAATCGAATCGAGAATCTGGGCGCATTCGTCAAGCGCATCACGGAAAACGGGCTGGGTTTCGTACAACTGTTTCCCCATGCCTGCGTATTGCGAACCTTGACCTGTGAACAGGAAAGCAACCTTCGGTTGCGCGCCAGGTTTGATTTGACCTGCTGAAAAAGCCGATGACTCGGAATAGTTGGAATGGTCATCCAACCCTTTGATCAATTCCTCTTTTGAAGAGGCTTGAATGGCAAGACGATGCTCGAAATGGGAGCGGGTTGTGTTTGCAGTGAAGGCAAGATCTTGTATTGCGCACTGCGCATTGCGTAAAGAGTCACTGACAGATTGTGATAATTCTTGAAGGGCGTTTTCGGTTTTGGCAGATAGAGCAAGAACGTGTCGCGGGCGTTCAAAATCATTTATTGGCTCAAGCAGGATCTCAGACCCTGGAATATGGCTTGCAGACAAGGCGGTCACAGACCGCCTTTGAGCATTCCCTATATTTTTATTTTCAACTGCAAGCGGCGCATCCGAAAGGATGATGTGCGCGTTCGTGCCGCCGAAACCAAACGAACTCACGCCCGCGAAGCGCGGCTGGTCCCGGCGCTTCCACGGGCGCAGGTAGGTTCCGATCTCAATGCGTGAGTTTTCAAGAGAGAGATACGGGTTGATTTCTTTTAAATGCAAATGCGGCGGGATGGCTTCGTTTTGCATCGCCATCACCACTTTGATCAAGCCCGCGATCCCCGCCGCTGATTCAAGATGACCGATATTCGTCTTTACCGAGCCGACGATCACACGTTGATTTGAATCACCATTCAACACCGCATTCAACGATGCCATTTCAATCGGGTCGCCGAGCGGCGTGCCTGTGCCATGCGCTTCAACATAACTGATTTGATCTGGAGAAACATTTGCCTGCACCAGCGCGTGACGAATCACATCTTGTTGCGCGAGTCCATTCGGGGCGGTGAGTCCGTTACTGCGCCCATCTTGATTCACCGCCGAGCCGCGAATCAACGCGAGGATGTTATCACCGTCGCGTTGTGCATCGGAGAGTCGTTTGAGAATCACGACGCCGCACCCTTCGCCGCGCACGTAGCCATCCGCGCTCGCGTCGAATGTCTTACAATGACCATCAGGCGCAAGCATGCGCGCTTGTGAGAAGGTAATCGTCAACTCGGGAGTCAGAATCAAGTTCACGCCTCCCGCCAACGCGACATCCGATTCGCCGCTCCGCAAACTCTGACACGCGAGATGCACCGACACCAGCGATGACGAACACGCTGTGTCCACTGCCATACTCGGTCCGCGCAGATCGAATACATACGACAGTCGGTTCGCGGCGATGCTGTGCGCGTTGCCTGTGCCAGCGTATGCATCTATCATTTCGGGGTCGTCGAACTGCAGGCGCGAGTAATCGTAACTGCTGATACCGACAAACACGCCCGTGCGAGTCCCTGCCAACGTGTGGGGTCGGATAAACGCATTTTCGAGCGCCTCCCAGCTCACTTCAAGAAGGAGGCGTTGTTGCGGATCCATGCGCGCGGCTTCACGCGGGGAAATCCCAAAGAAGTGTGGATCGAATAAATCTACATTATCGAGGAAACCACCGAAACGCGTCGTGACCTTCCCTGCGGCTGGTTCTGTTGAGTGAAACGCGTCCACATCCCAGCGGTCAGGCGGGACTTCGGTGATCGCGTCCACGCCGTTGCGCAACAACTCCCAAAACGCCTGTGGGTTATTTGCCTTCGGGAAGCGACAACTCAAGCCTACGATGGCAATGGGTTCGTTGATGTTGTTGAATGTTGGTTGAGGAATTGCGGGTGTTGTTGTTTTCGCTGGCTGTGAATCACTCGCAAGAAAATTCGACAGCGATTCAATGGTCGGGTAATCCCACGCAAGAGTCGGTGACAGTTTGCGGTTGAGAAAAGTTTCGAGATCACCAGTCAGGCTTACGGCTTGAACTGAGCCAAGCCCGTAATACGTGAACGGCTGACGCGGGTCAATCGCGGACGCGTCCATTTCGAGCATGAAGGCGATGCGCTTCACCAGCCAATCTTGAATTGCGTTCGCTGATAACCCAACATTGGACTCTTTCTCATTTGCCAATTTGCTTATTTGCTTATTTGGCGCATTCTTTTTCCACTCCCCAACCAATTTCAATTCATCATCCAAAAACGCGGACCTCGTCGTGCGGCGTTGGATTTTTCCGCTGGAGGTTTTGGGAATGCTCATCGGCTTGACCAGCGCGATGGCAAAGACTTGTAAATCATGTTTCTCTGCCACGGCCTGTCGAATGGCGGAGGCAACTTCATTCACCTCTGCCTGCCGCCCTTGGCGAGTGACTTCCTGCACGATGACGAGTTGTTCTTTTCCATTTTCGGTAATAGAGAAGGCGGCTCCGCTGGAGGGTTGCAAGGCAGTATGACTCGCTTCAACGGTCAGTTCAATATCCTGCGGGTAATGGTTGCTCCCGTGGATGATGATTAAATCTTTGAGGCGGCCTGTGATAAACAGCTCATCGTTTTGTAAGAATCCCAAATCGCCTGTCCGCATGAAGGGACCTGCATGGGTATCGGCTGTGAATGCGCCAAAGGTTTGTTGTGTCTCTTCCTCCAGCCCCCAATATCCCTTTGCCACGCTGGGACCCATCACCCAAAGCTCGCCCACTTCATGTTCAGCGCAACGATTCAGCGTGGACGGATTCACGGCCACGATTTTCTGGTCAACAATGGACTTGCCGCAGTTGACCATCGTCAACGAATTGGACTCATCGGGCGGCGATTCAACAACGAGATCGCGCTCCAATGCTTTGCGGTCAATCGTCAACGTGCGCGGCGCGGCAGGACCTTCTCCCCCTGAAACGATAAGCGTGCTTTCCGCCATGCCGAAGCAGGGGTAGAAGGAACTCTTACGAAAGCCGACCGGCTCAAACGTCTGCGCGAAGCGTTCGAGAGTCTCTGGGCGAATCGGCTCGGCTCCGCAGAACGCGAGTTTCCACGAACTCAAGTCCAGCGTATCAAGTTGTTCGGGGGTGATTTTGTCAACACATAGATCATAGGCAAAATTCGGCGCGCCGCTTGTCGTCGCCTTGTATTTGCTAATGGCATCGAGCCAGCGGAATGGCCGTTGCAAAAAAGAGACGGGCGACATCAATGTAGATGGACACGCAATATAGATCGGTTCGAGGATACCGCCGATCAAGCCCATGTCATGATAACTTGGGAGCCAGAACGCGCCCGAATCGCTTGAGTCAATTTGAAAGCCGTGTTGAATCGCTTTGAGGTTGTGCATCAGGTTGCCATGAGTCAACATCACACCCTTCGGTTGACTCGTAGAGCCCGACGTATACTGCAGGAATGCGAGAGTCTCTGCGTTGATGTTCGGGTCGCGCCACTCCGCTTCCAGCCCCGGGGGAACCTGCTCTGTGTCCAGCCAGCTTAATGCCTGCAGGTCGGGCGCGTGCTGAAAGCGTCGTTCAATGTTATGGAGGATCGTGGATGTGGTGAGCGCGAACTTCGCTTGCGAATCCGCCACGATACCCTGAATGCGAGGAGCGGGACGATTCAAACGCGGGGGGTATGCAGGGACCGCCACGGCGCCGGCATACAAACATCCGAAGAACGAGGCGATGTAATCCAGCCCGGCGGGATACAAAAGCAACACCCGCTCGCCGCGCGCGCTGTGAGTCTCGAGCCACGCGCCGATGCCGCGCGCACGGCGGTCAAGTTCGGCGTAGGTGGCGGTGACGATGTCGGCTTCGTTATCCTGCAGGTAGCGATACGCCAGTCGATCGGGCTGTACATCCGCCCTCATCCGCAGGAGATCGAGAAGTGTACCGGGGGTGGGATGATTCTGAAAAAACGATGGCATCGAATTCGACCTTGGTTTCAAGTTATATCATAAAAGCCCATACCATCATCGCACCAAAAGTTTCCTTGACATGCCTCTTTCGCAACCGTATAATCCTTTTCATTGTCCAGCCTGGGCTGGACTTGAGGGTGGGAAAGGAAATATTTTTATTTTTGGAACTGATCGTCTGTCAAACCAACATCTGGAACCAAGGAACAGACCCGTGATATCCTCAGGCAGTTTCAAGTTGACGTTGGTCAACACCCAAAGCAGTGCTCCTCCAAAAGAATTCGAACTGATCCGATCCGAGCACGTTATCGGCCGCGACGACGGCGTGGATATTGTGATACCGACGCCGGCGGTTTCGCGCAGGCATGCACGCCTAATGATGGAGGGCGGCGGATACGTGATCGAGGACCTTGGAAGCAGCAACGGCACGTTCGTCAACGGCGAGCGGTTGATTGGGCGGCGCACGCTCAATCACGGCGATGAAATACGTTTGGGGCAGGCAATCACATTAAGTTACACCGCGCCCGTCGCGGATGAACCGGATAAAACATCGGTTGGAGTCAAAAGACCAATGCCGGTCGCCGTCTCGCATGTCGCGCAAACCACCATTGGCGAAGAGCCGATGGTGCAAGTTGCGGCATCCGGTCCCCGGCGACTGGTCGTTACCGTTGCGGGAGAACAATCGAAGACATATACCCTAACGCGTTCCACGCTATCCATAGGCAGGCTCGACGACAACGACATCGCCATTCCTTCGCCGATCGTTTCCGGTAAACACGCCCGCCTCGAAGCGGCAAGTGGCGGCGGATACAAGTTGACCGTCCTGCCCGAGGCGAGGAACCCTGTGCTCTTCGAGGGCAGACCCGTCGAAGGGTCGCGCGTGTTGCGTCATGGCGATTTGTTGCGTATCGGGAGTCAAGATCCCGGTGTGATGGTCACGCTAAATTACGAAGCGCCATCCGAAGCCGCGCAACAGATGGAACGCGATATCGTCTTCGGCGAAAAGACACTCATCCAGATCGGGCGCGACCCCTCCAACGATGTGGTGCTCCCCTCGCCGAACATCTCGCGCTTCCATGCGCAGATCCAGCGCGTCGGTCAACGCTATCGCGTGGAAGACCTGCGAAGTTCCAACGGCATTTTCGTCAACGGCGAGCGCGTGGACGGTTCGTTATGGCTGAAGCCGGAAGATTCCATCCGCATTGGGCAATATCATTTCGTGATGGGCAAGGACCAACTTGCCCAATACGACGAAAGCAACGGTTTGAAAGTGGATGTGATCGGCTTGAACAAGTGGGTGCGCAAGGACTTGAACATCCTGCAAAATATTTCGGTGGCGCTCAAGCCGCGCGAATTCATCGTCGTGGTCGGGCAGAGCGGCGGCGGCAAATCCACGTTCGTGGATGCGGTTGCCGGCTATCGTCCCGCCACGACGCCCTCGAAAGTCTACGTCAACGACATTGACATCTACACCCACTTTGACTCGATCCGCAACGAGATCGGCTTCGTCCCGCAAAAAGACATCATCCACATGGAGTTGACCGTCTATCAGGCGCTCGATTACGCCGCGCAATTAAGAATGCCGGCAGACACTTCGCCGGAAGAACGCTATAAGCGCGTGATGGAAGTGCTCGCCGACCTCGACCTGACCCATCGCAAGGATGTGCAGATCAGCGGCTTGAGCGGCGGACAGCAGAAACGCGTCTCCATCGGGGTGGAACTGCTCACCAAACCCGGCTTGTTCTTCCTCGACGAGCCGACCTCCGGTCTTGACCCCGGCACCGAGACCGCGCTCATGCAACTCATGCGCCGCCTCGCCGACCAGGGGCGCACGATCATCCTCATCACGCACGCGACGAAAAACGTCATGCTCGCAGATAAGGTCATCTTCCTTGCACGCGGCGGCTATCTGGCGTGGTTCGGTCCGCCGGATGAAGCGCTGGCATACTTCGACCAGCATCGCTCCGAACGCGACCGCCGCGCCGGCAAGATCGAATTCGATGAAATTTACGCCATTCTCGACGACCCCTCCAAAGGCAAAGCGCCGGATTGGGCACAACGTTACCGCGAGAGCCGGGCGTATCAGGAATATGTCGTCAAGCCGCTCGCCGGAAAACTTACGCCCGCCGGCGCCCCGACGATTCAAGACGCCGGAAGAAAACCTCAACCTTCAGCGGGAGCATCCTCGAGAAAAGTTTCGTCGTTGAAACAATTCTTCGTCCTCTCCGCGCGAAACATAAAAATCCTCACACGCGACAAATTTGCGCTCGGCTTGATGCTTGCCACCGCGCCGCTTGTCAGTTTGCTCGATGTGGTACTCTCGGCGGTGATGGGACGCGACCCGTTCAGTTTCCAGGATGGCGACATCGCCCGCGTGATGATCACGCTCTTTCTCATGACGATCTATGGGGTGATGGTCGGCGGCATCTCACAGATGCGCGAGATCGTCAAAGAGCAGGACATTTACAAACGAGAGCGGCTCGTCAATTTGAAAATATTGCCGTATGTGATGTCGAAGATCTGGGTCGCGGCATTACTCGCCTTCTATCAAGCGGCGGCATATACCATCGTGCATTACCTCGCCTTCTCCATGCCGGGCGGCGCGCTTGAATTCGTCCAAATTTACATCACCATGACTCTCGCCACCCTCGCCGGTATGATGCTGGGGCTATTTGCCTCCGCGCTCGCGCCGAACGCCAGTTCCGCGCCGTTGATGGTGATCATCCTCATGTTGCCGCAGATCGTGTTGGGCGGCGCGTTGATTCCTGTGCCGGATTTTATCAGCACGCCCACTTCCACGCGCTGGGCATTCGAAGCGTTGATGAGCATCACCGGCTCCGGGTCTGATGTGGCGGCAGACGTGTGCTGGAAACTCGACCCGCAGGCGCAAAACGCGATGACCCTCGAAGATAAAATCGCGCAGGGATGCCTTTGCATGGGCGTGAACATGCTCAAGGAAGAATCGTGCAACCACCCCGGCTTGGGCGCGTTCCGCATCGCCGCGATAGACGAACCGTTGCCGGTCGAGCCCGCTCCACTGCCGCCCGAGCCTGCCCAACCGGTCCAGCCGGAGAACCAATCCGACAATATCGCCATGGCGGAGTTTTTCGCCAAACTTCAGGCATACGAAATCGAAATCGAAGCGTACAAACTTCAGGTCGAACAATATCAGCGCGACCGTGTCGCTTACGAGACCGACCGCGCCGAATTGCAGGTGGCGGTCGCGCCGGCCGAAGGCGTAGTGCGGAATTTCTACAACAACTTCCCATTCATGTACGTGGATAAGGACGATACTGCCGCATATTACGCCAAGATCGGTTTCACCTGGTTCGTGCAGGGCGCGATTTGCCTGCTCTTGTTCGTTGCCATCCTTTACCTGCAAAAGCGAAAGGATGTGGTGTAATGTCCATGCACAAAAACAGAGCAATCATCTTTCTGGTCGTCCTCATGCTCGCCTCGCTCGCCTGTGGGGCTGGCGGCAACACTGACGCGGAATCCACCGTCCAGGCGCTCAACACGCAGATTCTCGAAAGCGCGACCGCCGCCGCGGCACAGGATATCAACGCGAATGCCGCCGCTGAAACGGCGCGTGCCTTCGCGCAAAGCCAATCCAAACCCGCCGAGTTGACCGCCACCGCCGAGGCGTTCGCGCCGCGTTTGGCGGAACTCTCGAAGTATGGCGTTGACCCCGCCGAGGGCAGGTTGGGCTGGGTGCATCCGCCGGTCACGCTCGACGCGTCGGGTTTCCGTCAGTTCGAGTACATCAACTATTTCATCGGAACGGTCGCGGCGGATTTCGTCGTCTCGATGGATATCACGTGGGATATTGTCGGCAGTATCGCCGGGTGCGGATTCGTCCTGCGTTCGGATGGCAATTCTCTCGCGTTGAATCAATACATGGTGATCATGACCCGCGTGGCAAGCGGGCATGTGGTGTTCGCCACCATGTCGAACGGCGAGATCGCCACCTACCGCGACATCTACGCGCGCTACACCGATAAAAGTTTCAGTTGGGAAAACCTTGCCACGAACCGGCTGACCGTTGTGGGACGCGGTAACCGCTTTTTCATTTACACCAACGATACGCTCCTCGGTGAGATTGACCCGACGAAACCGCCGGTACTTCCCATTCTGCCGCCGGAGCCGCAACGCCCGGCAGATGCGAACAACGCGCAAGCCATGGCAGAATACAAACAGAACAAAGCGGATTATGACAATGTGGTGAGCGAGATCAACTCGCAATATTCCCAACGCTTGAGCGCCGCCAACGCCGCGGATAAAACCTTCGACAAGGGTTTCATCGCCATGGTGGCGTTGAGCGAATCCGGGCGCAAGACGCAATGCCAGTTCAACAACGGCTGGTTGTATTTGATTGGGCAATAGTCGTGGGGCGGGATGTTTTATCCCGCCCTACGGTTTGGAAACGCCGGGGAAACCGAATCAGTCATCCCTGAGGGCGAAGCGTGGGGCAAATCCCACCGGCAATTTGTGTTATCATGAGGGCGAACAATCCGTTATCATCCAACCGTAGAGGAATCTTTTTTGTTTTGGAGAGAATGCAATGGCTAAGTCATCTTTAATCGGAAAAACCATCGGCAAACGCTATGTCATCGAGGAGATGCTGGGGCAGGGCGGCATGTCGGCAGTGTACAAAGCCACCGACCCGAACTTGAAGCGCGTCGTGGCGATCAAGGTCATTCATCCGCATCTTTCAGACAACCCGGATTTCGTCAAACGCTTCGAAGAGGAAGCCTCCTCGGTGGCGCAATTGCGTCACTCCGGCATTATCCTCGTGCACGACTTCAATAAGGACGAGGCGCTCGATCTTTATTACATGGTGCTGGAGTTCGTGCCGGGCGAGACCATCCAGGATCACCTCAAACGCCTCAACGACCAGAACAGAAAATTATCCGTTTCCAAAGCCATGGAATACATGGCGAGCATCTGCGACGCGGTGGATTACGCCCACCAGCGCGGGATGATCCACCGCGATATCAAACCCGCCAACCTGATGTTGACGACAACCGGTCAGGCGATCTTGATGGACTTTGGCATCGCCAAGATCGTGGGCGGCACGCGGCACACCGCCACCGGCGCGGTCGTCGGCACAGCCATGTACATGTCGCCGGAGCAAATCAAAGGCGAGCAACCCGACCGCCGCTCGGATATTTACTCGCTCGGTGTGACGTTGTTCGAAATGCTCAGCGGCAAGCCGCCCTTCGACGCCGATTCAGCCATGACGCTGATGATGATGCACGTCAACGACCCGGTGCCCAACCCGAGAAAATTAAATCCTGAAATCCCCGAAGCGCTGGTGGGTATTGTCAACAAGTCGTTGGAAAAAGACCCCGGCGACCGCTACCAGACTGCCGCGCAAATGGCGGCGGCGCTCCGCAACGTGCTGGCGGGCCGCGCGGCGGGACCCGTTCCATCGTCGAAATCCACCATGGTCGAAGACACGCCAACCCTGATGAAGAACGCGCAAGCCACCACGGTGGAGCCGGTCAACATGCCGAAAAGAACCGTTGTCGAAAGCAGTCCGATGCACCCCATCAAGGGGACGATGGTGGAAAGCGCGCCGTACACCTCCCCGTATTCGACGCCGATGAGCCAGCCCGCGCCGAAACCGAAATCGCGCATGACCATCCCGATCATCGCCGGTGTGATCATCGTGTTGATCTGTCTCGTGGGAGGCGGACTCTTCCTTGCGAATCAACTATTCGGCGGCGGACCCAATGCGACTGAACCGCCTCTCGCGACGGACACGCAAGCCGCCGCGACGGACGTCCCGGTTCTTCCCGCTACTGAGCTTGTCATCCCAACGGATACAGCCATCCCCCTTACGCCGACTCCATCAACTCCATACGTTGTGATTTTGGGGATACGCGTCGAAGGTCCTTTGTATGCCGTGGATTATGAAGTCCACAACTTCCCCGACTCGGCGAATTTGCACGTGCACATGTTCTTCAATAATGTGCCGCCGGAACAGGCTGGTTCTCCCGGCAGCGGTCCGTGGAAGTTGACCTATGGGCAATATGGCAACCCACCCTTTACGCAATATACGCTGGCAAACCGCCCGTCGAATGCGACCCAGTTATGTGCGTTGGTGGCAAACCCGAATCACTCGATCCAATTGAACAGCGGCAACTGCGTGGATCTTCCGTAAACAAATTAATCATGCAGGGGCGACCCTGCTTTTTATTTAATCGCCCGCTTCGTGATCGAATCCAATAGGAAATCAATCAAATAATGGTTGACCTCCGCCGCCGCGTCGAGGTGCACCCAATGCGTGGACTCGGGGAAGAGGATCAAGTTGCCTTCGTCGCAATAATCCATGCTCGGGCGCGCCATCCGATGCGTGAGCGCAAAATCCTTCATGCCCCACATCATCAGCGTGCGGACTTTGACGCGCGCGTCATCGGGCATCTGCGGCGGGTGTTGCACGATGGCGCGATACCAGTTGAGCATGGAAGGGATCGCATCGGGTTGTGACCAGGCTTCCTTATATTTCTCGAAATCTTCGCTGGTAAATGTATTTTTCTTCGCAGAGTTTTTCATTCCGCGCATCATCTCGCGGAAGTCGCTCGCCGACATCATTTTTTCAGGCAACCATGGGATTTGAAAAAACCCCACATACCACGAACGGCGCATCTGATCGAGATCGCGTCGCAAAAACCTGCGCATCACGGCGGGATGCGGCGCGTTCATGATCGTCAGTTTGTTCAATTTTTCAGGATGGGTTATCGCGAGAGTCCATGCAACGACCGCTCCCCAATCATGTCCCACAAGGTTGACCTTTTCATAATCCAGCGCTTTGATCAAGCCAAGTACATCTTCAACCAGCGTGGACACGCTGTATTTTTCCACGCCTTGCGGTTTGTCGCTCAGGTTGTAGCCGCGCTGGTCAGGAACGATAACTCGGCACCCCGCGTTTACGAGCGCGGGAATTTGTCTCCTCCACCCATACCAAAATTCAGGGAAGCCGTGCAGAAGTATAACGGGCGTTCCGCTTTTCGGTCCCGCCTGCACCACATGCAAGCGGACGCCGTTGGTTTCGATATACGAGTGTTCAAGTTCCATGGAAAGTTAGTGCCTCCAAAGTGGAAATGGTTATGTTACTGGTCTAGCCACAGAGTTCCCTGAGAAAATCTCTAAATCTCTGTGCGCTCTGTGGCTTAACATCCTCAACCATTCCCAAAAACGAGGCGGGATTTTACCAAAGAATAAAGCGTGAACGTAAATTCTCAGTCAGCGTTTAGGTGAATTGTAAGTTTCGTAGGGGAATCGAAGGGGAAAGAGATGGAGAACCGTTCTGTTTACTTTATCTAACCCTTCTTGTTAGAATTACATCTCCGCCCCCAGGGTGAATTACGCTCAAGTTGAACCCACTGATTCACCAGAATTGCAGGCAAATCCAACGTGACTTCCCAAAACCGTAACTGGCGCGGACTTAACCCGCGCCCGCGATGCGCAAGAAGCCATTCACGAAGATTGTGATCGCTGACGTGTCTTCGCAGCCATTGGATGCTATCCCATGAGCAGCTCGTGAGCAGGCGGCGGATGATCAGGTCGCGGTCTTTTTTGAGCGACAACTTTACAGAACGATAGTCCCAGAAATATGCACGCACACTCTTTGGCAGTGAGGAATTAACAGCCATACGTTAATTATAACCGAGGCAAAGAATCTTCTCGCACTCCGCCCTGATTAAAACTGTTGCTTTTGCCGCTTGACTTACTTTCCTGTTTTTGGTCTAATTCCTGAAAGGAAAGCGAACGATGGAAACTATTACCAACTCAAAGGGACAGATTCTCATCCCCTCCGCAATTCGCAGAGAATTGGGTATCAAGGATGGGACATATCTTCAAATTGACCTGAACGCCGTCACGAGGCAGATTATCCTCACCCCTGTCACCCGTGAATATATTCGTTCTCTGCGCGGAAAGTATAAGGGCAAAGGGTTGATGAAGGCGTTGATGGCGGATAAGAAGCGTGAAAGGGATGTTGTGGTGTAAAGAAAATCGAGTATCCTTTTGCACATAAATTAATTGCTTGAATTTTCTATGCCCGTAAACTTCAAATCACTAAAGTTTGGAGAGACCTACGAACGCCCATTCTTAGCAAAACTATGGGGTTATCAAAGTTTCCATGCCATTTCTAAAGGTGTTGTAACGCCTTCCAATACAAACTACATCATCTTTTTTGTAACCAAAGACAAGCAAGAGGCTTTGACACAATACAACGACTACATTGACGGAAATATCCTTTTCTGGGAAGGGGAAGAGAAACATAGCACCGACAAAAGAGTTGTTGAAGCCAGGAAAAACGGGGATGAAATCCATCTTTTCTACAGAGAAATTCACCACACTCCATTTGTTTATTTTGGAAAAATATCGTTGACCGATTATCAACTGAGAGAAAATGCTCCAAGCGAGTTTGTTTTTAGGATAGAAGCCTTGTCTTCAGAAACAGATGCTTTCAAAGAAGTACGAGAACATGCAGCAGAGTACAAAACCTTAGCTCAGACCGAGCAGGAGCAAATTGTTGTCAGCAGGCTCGGACAAGGTAATTTCAGAAGGAATGTGATTCGACTTTGGGGGAGTTGCTCTGTCACTGGTTTACAAAATGTAAGTTTATTACGGGCATCGCACATCAAGCCATAGAAAGACAGCGACAACAAAGAACGATTAACGCCGTACAACGGACTTTTGTTAATTCCTGATTATGACTTCTTGTTTGACAGGGGTTACATTTCATTCGAGAACCATGGAAGTGTTTTAGTTTCGCAACGATTGAGTCCTTTTGCCTGCAAGGTGTTTGACGTACAAGACGATTTGCAACTGCGAAAAGTATTCCCCGAAAATAAAGAGTATTTAGAATTTCATCGTAGCGAAGTTTTTGAGTAGAAACGCTTTGAAGAAATGGAAACGAGGGAAGTTGCGAACGGGGAATTGCTAAAATCAAGAAGGATTTCTAATACCCTCCCCTAAAATACGCGCGGATCAAATCTGAAATATCCGCAGTGTGTTTATTGAGCAAACCAGTATGAAGCAAGCACTGATAATAAACGAGCGACTTGCAATGAGTCACTCGTTCATTTTTATACCGCCGTTGCCAGCGGGCGGACTTCACGGTCAAGCCGTGTGCCGAGTTCATCTTCGGCAACGTCAAGGTCGTACTGGGTTTGCAATCCCATCCAGAATTGAGGTGAGTTATTGAAGAAGCGCGAGAGGCGTAAGGCGCTATCGGCAGTGACGGCGCGCTTGCCGAGCACGATCTCGTTAATTCGGCGTGCGTCCACACCGATGTCAATAGCAAGGCGATTCTGGCTCAAGTTCATCGGCTTGATGAATTCTTCCAGCAATACTTCGCCAGGGTGAACGGGGGAGAGTTTGTCTGTCATTCTTGCTCCTTCTAATGATAATCCGCGATCTCGACGCTGAACGCGTCACTGCCGCGCCACTCGAAACAGATTCGCCACTGGTCGTTGATTCGGATGCTGTGCTGTCCTGCGCGGGTGCCGCTGAGTTTTTCAAGTCGATTCGCGGGCGGGATTCGCAAGTCACTGAGATTGGCAGCGTTGTTGATCATTCTTAATTTACGGAGTGCTACTTGCTGAATATCAGACGGCAACTTGCGTGATCGTTCTCGTTGATAAATCTTCTTTGTTTCAGCGTCTTTGAAGGTTTTGATCACAAGGCAATTATATAGTGCGACGCGCTAAGCGTCAAGTACCATATACAGGCACTCTCAATAACCCCCTCTGAAATACGCCCTCACCAAATCCGAAATATCCGCCGTGGTGTTCTGCCTTGCGACGGCGAAGAAATCATAAGCGGTGGCGCGACCGCGCCCGTAGCGGGATGCATAATCTTTTAGAAAACGGAAGAAGGCATCATCACCCATGCGGATGTGCAATGCCTCCAAAAAGTTCGCGCCGTTGAGATAACTCGCATTGACATACGCGCGGAAGGTCTGCGCTTCGTAGATGGATGAATCCACATACCCCGACGGACCGAAATAATTCACGCGAAAATTCCACCACCAATCGCTTGAGTTGGGATAGATATATTTATAGAACAGAGCCTCACTATACACCGCCAGCGCCTCATCCAACCACGGCTCGGTCGCCTGGTCACTGCCCACCAAGCCAAACCACCATTGATGCGCGATCTCATGCACGCCAATCGCCGTGAGATTACTGCGCGCCGAGCCGTCGTATTCGTTGTAAAATTTCGTCGCCAAAAAAACGAGACCGTCATACTCCTGTCCATCGTTCAAGTCCGATTGCACGATGCTGAGACTCGCATATGGATACGGACCAAACTGCGTTTCAAACAGACCCACCGCGCGGACTGCCGCGTTCAGGATGGCGAGTCCCTCCGCTTCATATCCCGCGAAATAATACGCGCGCATCACCGCCGACCCCGCGCCTGCTTCAACAACCTGAAACTGGTCGCTGGCTGACAGCGCGAACGTCCGCGCGCCGTTGAAACGATAGCGCGTCCATTCGTTGTTGGGTTCAGGGACTCCGCTCGCGGCGAAGGTGATACTCCCCTCCGTTGTTCTGACATTCACTTCAAAGTCCGCCGCGTCGTACACGAGATGCTCGCCCAGATGCCAGTCGTCGTGCAACACCCAGCCGTTGTTGTGCGGCACGACGAACGGATACCAATCCGTCAGGTTGGTTTGACTCGCGTCGTAACCATACGGATGCTCCTTGAGTTTTTGTGGGATGAAAATACGAAAGCGCATCGCAATCGTGATTTGCGTATTGGGCGCGAGCGGTTGCGATAAATAGACAGTGAGTCTATGCCCGTTCATGTCGTAGTTGAGTGCGTTGCTATCCAGCAAAATATTTTCGAGCGCGAATCCGCCGCGATGGTTCGGCTCGACCGCCATCACCAATTCATTGAGTGAAACACCTGTTTGATTCGTGTATCGAATCGTTTCGTCCACGGCGAGTTGATGTCCGTAATAATCGAGCAGGGCAAACAGCGTGTATTGCGTCCGTGAAGAGGATGGAGGCGATGTCGGTTGTGGGAGGGATGTCGCGGTGAAGGCGAATGTGGGAAGAGGCGTGTTTGTTGGCGGCTCGGGCGTGAAGGTTGGAATCAGTGTCGGTGGTTCGAGTGAGGTCGGCGCGAGTGCCACAGGTTGAAAGGGTGTGGGCGTAGGCGACGCGTTGGGGTTCGCCGTGACAAGCACAAGCGTGGGAGGAAGCGTTTGTCCCTGTGGGAGCGCGCAAGAGGAGAGAATCAATAAGAGGAGGATAAAAGTGAATCGAAGAAGAAGTTTCATAAAGAATTTATAACAACCCTACTCGGTGGTCGAGTGCCCGAAGGGCGTATCGAGACCACAGGTGTTCAAGTAGCAATTCATTTGCA
>Ga0247727_10001723_pt1 | contig 51109 bp, 53 predicted proteins | sample WisWelCaveWW1625_FD_202498 | JGI IMG/M metagenome (GOLD analysis project Ga0247727, IMG submission 202498) | Biofilm microbial communities from Wishing Well Cave, Virginia, United States - WW16-25 | ecosystem: Environmental > Aquatic > Deep subsurface > Groundwater > Cave microbial mat | place...
GCACAATCGGCCATTCTTGCCGATCAACTGCGTTTACGATTCGCCGCCGGAGTTCGAGTGGGCATGTTTTCATACCCACTAATATAAAACAAATTAACGTGAACAGTCAAGTGCAAAGTGCTGTAAACTATTGAAATACCCTGAAGACGACAAGGTTAGATTGGAAGCCGTCATTCCCAATGAACTCAAGTCTGATTATACAAGTCAAAGTATTCCAATTAGTATATCACGATGGGTCAGACAAACTTTGATTGAAATGCCAGGGTTTTTATATGATTCTTTATGGGCGGCTACTTTGCTTGGTATTAGAGAAAGAAGTTTCCAGAAAGTCGAAAGTATTTTTGAGGGGGCAAAATATAATGGTATATTCGCCGATAAAAGTAACGCGAGATGGTGGCAAACTCGAATAAGACAGATTCTTTATAAAGAAGTTCCGACAGAAGAATTTAAGAACACACGCACTCTTGGGCGCAAACTTCCCAAGATCATCAAAAAGGATTACAGTGTCTGTTATGCATGCAAAGGCGATGATCCTGAAATTGTGGGATATACTGATGAAAAGGCTGAAACGCGGGTTCAATTGCATTTGAAATGTTCAGTGCCTCACCCCAATTTTGAAAAATTACTTTACTTCGAAGAAATCAGAATGATGAAGGGGGCAGAATGAAAATCGACGAAAGGTACCCAGTTCCCAAGGATTTTAAACGCAATGAGTTGTCCACTCTAGCATTTTTTCAGAACGATCCTAATCTTAAAGAAATGTTTCCTACTTTGGTCGATGATGCTTATCATTATTATACCTTCATAAAAAACGCCCACGACACGATTTTTAACTTTGAATCGGAACTAGAAATTCAGATCAATGGAACAACTGGTAAAACCAAAGGGAAAGCTCATATTGGAGGCAAATTCTTTATAGACCCGAAAAAGAAGTTTTTGGCCCCATCCTATTACATGGCTATCTGCAAGACGGATTCAACACACTATCGTCTAGTTAGAAAATACCATTTCGATTATATCTTACCTAACCTTGTACGAAGACAACCTCATCCCGTATTTCATCTTCAATACGCGGGAGAGTTATCCCCTCACTTGTTAGATTTAAACCTAGAGCACGATCACATGGATACTTGGCTATCTGAACCAAGGCTGGTTTTTATGCCCATGTCGCTCGCATTATTGGTAAATGTCATTTTGAAAGAATTTCCTGATGAAAGAACGAAAAAAATAATTGAACGGCGTGAATGGCGTGATCTGATCCGGAGAAACGAAAACTTACTGCTTGTTCCTTATTTCAGGTGTTGTAATCTATTCCTATCCAACAATAAACCTGACTTATTATTTACAACTGATTTCTGCTATGGGAATTAAAAAAACGGAAGACATTCGTCGAAACGGAAAGTATTATACACCAAAAGTTCTTGCCGAATTTCTGGCAAGGCCTTTGCTTCAGAATACAACAAAATCTGTCTTCGATCCAGCTTATGGTGATGGAGCTTTATTATTAGCCGCGGACAAAGTTTCACGTGAGAAAGGATTTTACCCTTTTGTTCAGCTATACGGTTGTGACAAAGCTCCGGTGAATGGTTTGTTACATAAGATTCCAGCGTCACAACTTGTGAAGGGTAATTTTTTTAGTTACCCGGCAGAGAAAAAATTCGACATAATACTGATGAACCCGCCTTATGTGCGCCATCATCTCATGAGCGAGAGCGCCTGGGCATTTTATCAAAAAAACACCAACCAAATTCTTCAGTTAAATTCTTATTCAGATTTATGGACTTACTTTCTTGTTAAAGCCACACAACATCTAAAGAAGTCAGGAAACATTGGCGCTATATTACCGTGGGCGTTTTTGCAAGCAGAATACGCTCAGAGCGTACGAGTTTGGTTGGCAAACAATTTTGGCCGTATTAAGGTTCTCGCTTTAGGTTCAAACTATTTTGATGACGCCTCGGAACGAGTGCTGTTATTGTGGCTGGAAAACTATGGCGAAAGAGTGGAAGAGATTAGCTACGGATATTCATATCATATAGAGCATGAAATCAACTACTATAAAATTAACAAAGAATCTTGGGAGGCTCCAGCAGTAGTGGTTAGTGAAAAAAACGATATCGAAGCAATCCTACAGACTTATACTAATAGCTATGGTTTTGTAAGATTTAATAGCCTTGCCAATGTTAGAATCGGCGTTGTTACTGGTGCTGATGAATTTTTCATCGTCAATAAAAACAATGCTGATGAACTTGATTTGCCGGATGAATGTTTAATACCCATACTAAAGAGCTTTAGGGAATTTGAAGGTTCAAACATGAATGGGAGAACCCTTACCAATATGCTTTTATTATTTTCTAAAAGCAATTCTAGAGAAGTTCAGCGCTATCTTCGTGCTGGTCGAAAAAAAGGCTTTCATCGCAGATCGCATTCTGTGCGAAGAAAGCCTTGGTATTGTGTTAATCCCGGAGAAAAACCCGATGCCTTTTTTCCATATCGCTGCTCACATACACCTTATTTGATGATTAATAATCGAAATATACAGTGTACAAATTCAATTCACCGAATATATTTCGATGAAAACCTTTCAGAGAATCAGATAAAGTGGATTCAATTAACTTTGCTCTCTGTACCAGGACAATTATCCTTAGAGGCGAATTCAAGAGTGTATGGTGAAGGCGTCTTGAAAATTGAGCCGCGATCGCTTAGCAATGCAATTGTCCATAAAGGCAAAGGAAGGCTTTCCGCAAAAGATTATAAGCATGTGTCTAAATTGTTGGCCACAAATCAAAAAGAAGAAGCTGTAAAATTGGCTACTGAAATCGTTAATGATATTCTTGAAATACCTTTAGATCATTCTGATTCCGCTAGAATTGTTTTAGCCGAACTAAAAAATCGCAGATTGCATAACGGAGATTCAATATCTTGCAGTTCAGCATAAAATGAAGTTACATAATTTGGGCTATCGTTGAAAGCTTTTACCTCCCCCAAATTGTATTTTAATGGAAAAAGATTTTCAAATATAAAATGTCAAAGCCGACTGCTATCTTCAAAATCGACATCCACACCCACATCCTGCCGGAGAATTGGCCTAGCTTAAAAGAGAAATACGGCTACGGCGGTTTTGTTAATTTAGAACATCATCAGCCGGGCTGCGCGAGAATGATGATTGACGGGAAATTTTTTCGCGAGATTCAGGAGAATTGTTGGAATCCGGAAGCACGAATCAAAGAATGCGCGCAACATCGCGTCGACATGCAAGTGCTCTCGACGGTGCCGGTGATGTTTAGTTACTGGGCGAAACCGTCGGACGCGCTTGATTTGTCAAAATTTCTCAACGAGCATATCGCGAGTCTCGTCGCGGCTTATCCGAAAAGATTTATTGGCCTTGGCACGGTGCCGATGCAAGCGCCTGATCTTGCTATCAAAGAATTAGAAAGGTGCGTTAAAAAATTGGGGCTAGCCGGTATTCAAATCGGCACGAATGTGAATGGCCGCAATTTAAATGAACCTGAACTCTTCCCGATTTTTCAAGCGGCGGAGGAATTGGGCGCGGCGATTTTTGTGCATCCGTGGAACACGCTGGGACAAGACCGTACGCAAAAATACTGGCTCTCATGGCTCGTCGGCATGCCGGCGGAAACTTCGCTGGCGATTTGTTCGATGATTTTCGGCGGCGTGTTCGAGCGCTTGCCCAAACTGCGCGTTGCCTTCGCGCATGGTGGCGGCGCGTTTCCGGCGACGATCGGCCGCATCGAGCAGGGCTTCAAGATGCGCCCCGATCTTTGCGCTGTCGATAACAAGGTGAATCCGCGTGAGTATCTCGGGAAATTTTATCTCGACTCGCTCGTACACGATCCGGTGATGCTGAAATATCTTATTGATCTGATCGGTGAAAATCGCGTCGCGCTCGGCTCGGATTATCCGTTTCCGTTGGGGGAATTGGAGCCGGGAAAAATGATTGAATCAATGCCGGATTTGAGCGAGGCGACGAAAGCGCGGTTACTCGGAGGGACGGCGATAGAGTGGCTAGGGTTAAAAAAACTAACGCATCAAGAAATTATCCCAACGGATTGAAAAACGACCAACGGATAAAGCTTTATCCGTTGGTCGTTTTTCAATCCGTTGGGCATCAAACACGTTTCGAATATGAAGCTCGATTTCAAAACCACCAAATCCTTCGCGCTTGAAATGGACGCCAACGATCCATTAGCAAAATACCGCGCGCGCTTTCATATTCCCAAAACCCGAAACGGCGACGATTGCATTTATCTCTGCGGCAACTCATTGGGACTGCAGCCCAAAACCGTCCGCGCGTATGTTGAGCAGGAATTAAAAGACTGGGAATTGCTCGGCGTCGAGGGGCATTTGCACGCGAAACATCCGTGGCTGCCGTATCATGAATTTCTCGCCGAACAAACGGCGCGGCTCGTGGGCGCGAAACCGATTGAAGTCGTGGTGATGAATTCGCTCACGGTGAATTTGCACTTGCTGATGGTTTCGTTTTATCGTCCAACCCCGCAACGGCATAAAATCGTTATTGAAGCTAATGCGTTTCCATCGGATCAGTATGCCGTCCAAGCGCAAATCAAATTTCATGGTTTTGATCCGAAAACCTCGCTCATCGAGTTGCAGCCGCGCCAAGGTGAAGTGAATCTTCGCACCGACGACATCGAAGCATTTATTGAAAAAGAGGGTGAGAGTCTTGCCTTGATCATGCTCGGCGGCGTCAATTATGCAACCGGACAAGCATTTGAAATGGAGCGCATCACGCAAGCCGGCCACGCCAAAGGCTGTATCGTTGGATTCGATCTCGCCCACGCCGCCGGAAATTTGCTTTTGCAATTACACGATTGGAATATTGACTTCGCCGCGTGGTGCAGTTACAAATACCTCAATGCCGGTCCCGGCAGTCTCGCCGGCTGCTTCGTGCATGAACGGCACGCCAATAAACCGGAGTTGCCCCGTTTCGCCGGCTGGTGGGGACACAATAAAAAAACGCGTTTTCAAATGGGGCCTAATTTCGACGTTCTCTCCGGCGCGGAGGGTTGGCAATTGAGCAATCCGGCGATTTTACCACTGGCGGCGTTGCGCGCGTCGATGGATATTTTTGATGAAGCCGGCATGGAAAAATTGCGCGCCAAAAGTGTTTTGCTCACTGGCTATTTGGAGTTTTTGCTCGATCAAAATTTGGATAAAAATTTTGCATTGATCACACCGCGCGAGCCGGAGCAACGCGGCGCGCAGTTTTCGATTCGGTTGCAGCATCCCGATCCTAAAATTTGTGAGCGGCTCGCTGAACGAGGCGTCATTTGCGATTGGCGCGAGCCGGATATTCTGCGCGTCGCACCGGCGCCATTGTATAATTCGTTTTTAGAGGTTTATCGGTTTGTGGAGGTTTTTATTCAAGAAATAACGAACAAATAGAAGCGGTCATTCCGCAGGAAGCCTTTTTCGATTCAGGGTATGTGCATAGAGCAAAAAGGATTCTTCCGAATGACATAGCTGTAGAATTTTATTGCCTCAGAAATTATGCTAAGAAATACGTCAAACAAAATCACCCTCATCGGTGCAGGCCCGGCGGGCTCGTTGTTGGCTATTTATCTCGCCCAACGCGATTTTCATGTGGAAATTTACGAGCGCCGTCCCGATATGCGCAAAACCCCGATTAGCGCGGGACGCTCGATCAATCTGGCGATTTCCACGCGCGGCATTCATGCTTTGCGCGAGGCCGGCGTGTTGGACGCGATCATGAAAATCGCCGTGCCGATGAAAGGCCGCATGATGCATGCGATCACCGGCGAGTTGACCTTTCAACGTTATGGCAAGGACGACACCGAAGTGATTTACGCCGTCCTGCGCAGCGAATTGAGCATGGCATTGATGAACGAGGCCGAGAAACATCCGAACGTCAAAATCCATTTCAACGAGCGCTGCACCGGCATGGATTTTAAAACCGGCGAAATCGAATTGCAAGATGACGATATTATCGGGCCTACGCAAAAGGTGCCTACCGCAGTCGTGATCGGCACGGACGGCTCGGCTTCCGCGATCCGAATGGATATGCTTAAGTCGGGGCTTTTCAATTTTTCCCAACAATATTTGGAACACGGCTACAAAGAGCTGACGATTCCGGCGGGCGCGAATGGCGAATATAAAATTGAGAAAAATGCTTTGCACATTTGGCCGCGCAAAACCTATATGCTCATCGCGCTACCGAATATCGACGGCAGTTTTGCCTGCATTTTTTTCTTTCCATTTGCCGGCGAACCGAGCTTCGCGAGCCTTGGCAGCGAAGAGAAAGTTTTGGACTTTTTCGCAGCGCAATTTCCCGACGTGGTGCCGTTGATGCCGAATTTGCTGGAGAATTATTTTTCCAATCCCATTGGCGCGATGGTGACGATCAAATGTGCACCGTGGCATATCGATGACAAAGCGTTGCTGCTCGGCGATGCGGCGCATGCCATCGTTCCTTTCTTCGGTCAGGGCGTGAATTGCGCCTTTGAAAGTTGCGCGTATTTGGCCGAATGTATCGACAAGCATGAAAACGACTGGTCAAAGGTTTTCACTGAATTTGAAAATTTGCGCAAAGTGAATACCGATGCCATTGCCGAGCTGGCTTTGGAAAATTTCATCGAGATGCGCGATCACGTTGCCGATCCCAAATTTCTTTTCAAGAAAAAAGTCGAACAAGCGTTGCAGCAAAAATATCCCGCGCTGTTCATACCCAAATACTCGATGGTCACGTTTCATCGGCTGCCGTATTCGACAGCGCTGTCGCGCGGAAAAATTCAGGATCGGATTCTGGCGGAATTGTGCGGGACGATTGATCGCATTGAAGATTTAGATTGGAAAAAAGCTGAAGGGCTGATCAAAAAAGAATTGTTGCCGCTGCGATAAACCGGCGTGCAAACTTTAGTTTGCAAAAACGCCAGTTGAAGCTTGCACTCCACTATTGAAGAAGGTTAACAAAAATGGCTTTCAACAACAACGTTGTGGTCGTTACCGGCGGCACCGGCGCGCTCGGCCAAGCCGTGACGCAAGCGTTCTTGCAAGCCGGCGCACGCGTCGCCATCACTTACACCCGCGAGACGGAATTTGACGCGCTCAAAGAAAAAGTCGGCGCGCGTGAAAATCTGCTGGGCCTCGAAACCAATGTGTTGGATGAAGCGAGCGTGAAGGCGATGGTGCAACAGGCCGGCCGTCTCGGAAGTCTCGACGTTTTGGTGAATACGGTCGGCGGCTTTCTCGGCGGCGTGTCGATTGCCGAAACCACGCTGGAGCAATTCGAGAAAATGCTCGCGCTCAATTTGAAGTCGGCCTTTCTTTGCTGCAAATATGTTTTCCCAGTGATGATCCAACAACGCAGCGGCTGTATCATCAACATCGCCTCAAAAGGCGGCTTGCAGGGCGGCGAGGGCATCTTTGCTTACGGCGCTTCAAAAGCGGGTCTCATCAATTTCACCCAATCTCTCGCCGCGGAAGGGAAGCGCCACAACATTACGGCAAATGCGATCATCCCCGGCACTATTGATACGCCGGCGAACCGGCAGGCTATGCCGAGCGCTAATTTTGCCGAATGGGTGACACCGGCGGCGTTGGCACAGACGATTTTGTTTTTGGCTTCAGCGGCGGCGCAGGCCATCAACGGCGCAACGATTCCGGTTGGATGATTCGCGCTACCGCTATTTGTTATTTTCCAATCCGTCAGATTCCTTCTTGACAATCTCCCCAAACTTCGCTACTTTTTATAACAGTTCAGCCGAGGGCAGAGAGTATAGCGTTGCAAGCAGCCATGCTCTGTGCCCTTTGCGCTTTGCGGAAATTTTTTAAATAGGACATTTTGCTGATCACTTATGGCCGAAACGCGCAATAAAATTCTGTGGGTGGATGATGAGATCGAATTGCTTCGTCCCCACATTTTGTTTTTAGAAGAAAAAGGTTACGCCGTCCGCCCGTCCGCCAATGCCGATGATGCGATCTCGCTGGTGCGGCAGGAATCGTTTGATCTGGTGTTGCTCGATGAGATGATGCCCGGCAAGGACGGCTTGACCGCACTCGCCGAAATCAAGGAGATCAATCCCTCATTACCGGTAGTGATGGTGACGAAGAACGAGGAAGAACGGCTGATGGAAGAAGCGATCGGCAGCCGCATCGACGATTATCTCACCAAGCCGGTCAATCCCAGCCAGATTCTTTCGACGTGCAAAAAAATTTTGGACGCGCGCAAAATCACCGGCGCGCGGGTGTCGCGCGATTACATCACGGAGTTCAACCAGATCGCGCGCGAGTTGCTGGAGCCGATATCGTGGCAGAATTGGATCAATCTCTATTTACGCATCTGCGAATGGGAAATCGAACTGGATCGCCATCCCGACCTGAGCTTGCGGCAAATGCTCGCCGAACAAAAGCGCGAAGGCAACGCCGAGTTTGCCAAATTTGTCGAGAAGAATTATAAAAATTGGATCAAGCCGAATGGCGCGGCACCCTCGGAAAAGCCGCTTTTTTCACCGGATCTGGTGCGGCAATTCGTGCTGCCGCTGCTCAAACAAAATCGCCGCGTGGTTTTTTTGGTGATTGATAACCTGCGGCTTGATCAATGGCTCACCATTGAGCCGTTGTTGCGCGATCGCTTCAACATCAGCAAAGAATATTATTTTTCCATTCTCCCGACCGCAACGCCATACGCGCGCAACGCGATTTTCGCCGGAAAATTTCCGTTGGATATCGCCCAGCAACATCCGGCTTTATGGGAAAATGATAAAGACGATGAAACCAGTTTGAATCGCCACGAGCGCCAACTTTTAGAGGCGCAGTTGGTCGAACAAAAGGTCAGCTTGAAACGCGAGCTGAAATACATTAAAATTCTGGACGTCAACGAAGCGAAGAATGTCGAAAAGCAAATCGGTTCGTTGGCGGACCTGCCGTTGCTCGCCCTGGTCATCAATTTCGTCGATATTCTCGCGCACAGCCGCAGCGACTCCGAGGTACTGCGCGAGATTACGCCGGACGAATCCGCGTATCGCTCGCTCACCAAATCCTGGTTCGAGCACTCGCCGCTGTTTCGCATGTTGAATGAATTGGCGCATCGCGGCAACACGATCATCCTCACTTCCGACCACGGCAGCATTCGCGGCCAGCGCGGCGCCAAAGTCATCGGCGACCGCGAAACCTCGACCAACTTGCGATACAAATACGGCCGCAGCTTGAAAGTTGACGCCAAACATGCGATCATTGCCAGGGAGCCGAAGGAGTATCGGCTGCCTTCGGCCGGCGTCAACACCAATTTTCTTTTTGCGAAAGAAGATTTCTATTTTGTCTATCCGACGAATTATCATTATTATTTGAATCACTATCGCGACAGCCTGCAGCACGGCGGCGTGTCGCTGGAAGAAATAATTCTGCCGGTGGTGCGGCTGGAGCCGCGGTAACGTTCGTAGTAACGCTTTAAGGCGTGACTCTTTGAACAAGCATCGGATTGCACAATTCAGAACATTCCTTGTATTCCAAACGCTGTACGCCTGAAGGCGTTACTACAAGTATGGTTTCTCCCAGCGAATTGCGCCAAATACTTGCCGGCCAAACTGCCGCGACTTTTCTCTCGCCCAGCGTCGAAGCCACGCACGAATTCGCCGCACAACTCGTGCAGCATTTGCATCCCGGCGAGGTGATGGCCTTATTCGGCGATCTCGGCAGCGGTAAAACGACGTTCACGCAGGGCTTCGCCAAAGCCTGTGGCGTGACGGGGCCGGTCACCAGCCCGACTTTTACGATTATGCACATTTATCGCGGCCAACAATGGCCGATTTATCATTTCGATTTTTATCGCCTGCAATCCATCGCGGAAGCGCAGGCCCTCGGTTGCGAAGAGTATTTCGATGGCGACGGCGTCACGCTGGTCGAATGGCCGGAGCGCGCGCTAGCGCTGTTGCCGCCGCAGCATTTGCAAATACACCTGCGCATTCCTGATTTTGCCGCGTCGCCGTCATTGCGTGAAATTAAAATCCATCGCGCGGAGGTCGCCGCTTGATTCTCGGCCTCGAAACCGCAACCTCGGTTTGCAGCGCCGGCATTGCCGAAGGCGAACAGACAATCGCCGAGTTGCGCTTCAACATCAAAAACATTCACGCCGAAATTTTGGCGGAGAGCATTAACCAACTGTTGAAGTTATCCGGAATTTCGCTGGAGCAAATCAGGGCCTTCGCCGTGTCGATCGGCCCCGGCTCGTTTACGGGATTGCGCATCGGTTTGGCAACGGCAAAAGGTTTGGCTTTTGCGAGCGGCAAGCCATTGGTGGCGATAAGCACGTTGCAAGCGCTGGCGGCCAGTAATCAGCATTTCGCAATCAGTGGCCAGTATGCAGTCGTGCCGGTCATCAAAGCGCGTGAGGGAGAAGTTTATACGGCGCGCTTTCAAGAGGCGTGGCCGGCGCCGATACTGCAAAGCGAGGAGATGTTGTTAACGGCGTCGCAATTTCAACAGTGGTTGCAATCGCCAGCGGTGCTGTGTGGCAACGGCGTCGCGATGTTGCGGCAAAAGGGAATTTTAGAAAATCTATCCAATGCCGTCCTCACTCCGGAGGCGGCGATGTTGAGCGGCGGCGTGATCGCCAGACTCGGCGCCGCCAAGCTGGCGCGCGGCGAAATCGCCGATCTGCCGAATTTAGAGCCGCGCTATTTGCAGGAATTTTCCGTTGGGCCGAAAAAGTAAAAAGCGGTGAAAAATTTCGGCGCGAATATGCAAATATTCTGCGCCGGCGGATTATGACTAAATATCCAACGCTGGCAGTTTACGGAGCCGTTTTTTATATTAATGACTTTGTTTGAAGCGATGGAAATTTCGCCTTTCACTCATTGGGGCGCGCAACTGCGCCGGATGCAGCCGCCGGATGTGGAGGCGGTGTTAGAGATCGAGCGGCGTAATTTTGGCGATCCGTGGACGCGGCGCGCGTTTCTCACCGAGATCGAAGCGGCGCCGGTTTCGCAGCCGCTGGTGGTTGAATATGAAGAACGAATTATCGGTTACGTGGTGCCGTGGTTTGTGGCGGATGAGTTACAAATTGCCGATATTGCCATTCATGAAGATTTTCGGCGGCGCGGCTTGGCGCGGCAGATCATTATGCATCTCTGTGAAGCGGCGCAGCAAAAAAATTGCACAGCCGCCCATCTCGAAGTGCGGCATACGAACACCGCGGCGCGGCAGCTTTATGAAAGCCTCGGCTTTCAAATAACGACCGTCCGCCGCGCCTATTACGGCCCGGCGGAAGATGCGTTGTTGATGAGTAAAAATTTAATTTCCTAAAAAATTAAATTGGCAGCCAATCGTAGTCCCGCCCCCTTGTGGGGCGCTTTTTAATCCAAAAATGTCTTGCTTGCAACAACGGCCCACAAGTGGCCGCGGCTACATTTGAGTTGAGTATTCGGAGAGGAGTGCAGATGGCCTGGTTTAAACGCGAGCGCGGCGGTTTGTTGCCGCAAAAGAAAAAAGACATGCCGCACCTATGGGTGAAATGCGACAAGTGCGGCGAGATTCTCTACAAACCCGACCTGGAAAAGAATTGTCAAGTATGCACGAAATGCGGTTACCATTTTCGCGTCAGCGCGCACGACTACATAAAATTTCTGCTCGATGAAAACAGTTTTCAGGAAACCCACAAAAACATCCTGCCCACCGATGCGCTCAAATTCAAGGCGCACAAAAAATATGCCGATCAATTGAAAGACGCCGCGAAAAAAAGCGGCAACACCGACGCGATCATCACCGGCGCGGGCAAACTCGGCGGGCGGGCAGCGATGCTCGCCGTGATGGATTTTAGTTTTATCGGCGGCAGCATGGGCTCGGTCGTCGGCGAAAAAATTGCGCTGGCGACGGACGATGCGCTGCAGCAGCGCTGCCCGCTCATCATCGTCAGCGCGTCCGGCGGCGCGCGCATGATGGAGGGCGCGCTCTCATTGATGCAAATGGCCAAAACCTCGTCGCGGCTGGCGCGGCTGGCCGATGCCGGCTTGCCGTATATTTCGATCCTGACGCACCCCACCACCGGCGGCGTCACGGCGAGCTATGCGATGCTGGGCGACGTCAATATCGCCGAACCCGGCGCGTTGATTGGATTCGCCGGCCCGCGCGTCATCAAACAAACCATCGGCGAAGATTTGCCCGAAGGCTTTCAAACCGCCGAATTTTTGCTCAAGCACGGCTTTGTCGATGCGATTTTTCCGCGCACCGAGATGCGGCAGAAATTAATTAATCTTTTTGAAGTGTTTATGGCCAACTCGATCTTACCCGCGGATTGAGGGACCCCGCCGATAAAATATTAAACAGCGGGCTTCTTCAGGCCGTCGAGAAATTAAGCATAAAAATTTTTATCCGTTGGGCCGGTCAAAAACTTTCAGGGTTTTTCTGAGTTTGAACGAGCAAACAATTACCATGACCAAACCGCATATTCTCTTAACCAACGACGACGGCATTTTTGCGCCCGGCCTCTACGCGTTATATGAAAGTTTGAGCGCCATTGCCGATCTCACCATCGTCGCGCCGGACAGCGAGAAGAGCGCCGTCGGCCACGCGATTACGATCACCGATCCATTGCGCGTGATGCCGTTTGAAAAATTCGGCAGATTTTTCGGCCACGCCGTAAACGGCACCCCCGCCGACTGCGTGAAAATCGCCTATTTCGCGCTGCTGGAGCGCAAGCCGGATTTGGTGGTGTCGGGCATCAATTATGGCTCGAACACCGGCATCAACGTTATTTATTCCGGCACGGTCTCCGCGGCCACCGAGGGCACGATTCTCGGCATTCCTTCCTTTGCGATTTCGCTCACCACGTTCAAAGACGCGAATTTCACTTACGCCGCCAAATTTGCGGCGCAGTTGGTTCCGCTCGTTCTCGCCAACGGTTTGCCGCAAGGAACGTTTTTGAATGTGAACGTGCCGAACGTGCCGGAGGCGCAGATTCGCGGCGTTGCGATCACGCGCATGGGCATGGTGGCGTATGACGATAAATTCGACAAACGCATCGACCCGCGCAACCGTGCTTATTACTGGCTGACCGGCTCCAAATTTGAATGCAAAGATGGCGATGACGTTGATGACGGCGCCATTGAAAAAAACATGGTTTCCATCACGCCGATTCATTATGATCTAACGAATCATGCGCTTTTGGGGGATTTGAAAAATTGGAAGATCGCCCCGTGAGTAATTGGTGCGATTGGCAAAAAAAAATAAAAACGTTAAATCTTCTCAACCGCCTTCGCTTCCAGCCAACCCACTTTTCCATCCGCGAGCTTGATGCGTTGCCACTCACCGCTGCTCTCCTGCAAACGCACTTTCACACCTTCGTGCAAAATGAACATTTCCGTGGCGTCCTCCGCGGGCGAGCTGCGCACCACCACGCGCGAAACGAGCACAATCGCTTCCTGCACGGCCGCGCTTTCGTAGGCGAGCACGCCAAAAATGAGCATGAAAATCAGCCACGCCGCGCCGGCGACCCAGGTCAAACGCCGTCCCCAGCTTTGCAAAAGCTCGCGGCGCGCCAGCATCCAGATCATCGCGCCGGCAAATAGCAGCATCCAGAAAATCAGCATCACCGGCCCCGCGGCTTCGAGCGTAAAAAAATGCACGGCAGCCTCTAGCCACCCGACCACCAGCGAAGGCGGCATCACCGGAATGCGATCGGCCACGGATAAATTGGCCAAATCAATATTGAAATCGATATCCTCGTTGTCGCGATTCAACCGGCGGGCGCGCTCATAATTCAAGATGGCCTTGCCGAAGCGCTTTTGTTTGTAATACGCATTGCCGAGATTATAATATACCTGCCAGTTTGCCTGCCCCGCCGCCAAAATTTTTTCATAACCCGCCGTGGCTTGCTGATAATCGCCGGCCTCATAGAATTTGTTGGCTTGATTGAAAAGACTCGTGGCCTCGTCGGCGGCAACGCAAACAGCAAAAAGCAAAAAGCAAAAGGCAAAGCGCCGGAATATTTTGGGGAAGGAAGTTATAGCGGCGCAACGATAATCTTTAACCGCGTGAATCCGTGTTATCCGTGCCATCTTACAGACGTCGTCCGTGTTCAAAGCTTTTATGTTATTTCCAATTTTGCAAACGAGCCGCCCGCGCTATAACGCTTTCTCCAGCATTTCCAGCGCGCGGCGGGATTGCTCATAAAATTCCTGCATGGCCTTGCCGTTACTCGCGGCCGGCGCGAAGCGCACGAAATCGCAAGTCTGCAAACAATTGAGATATTCGCGAATAATTTCCGGGCGCACATTTTTCTCGGTTAACATGCGCTCCAAGTCATCGGTGATGAGGCTGGCCTCGGCGACGTTCAGTTTGTTGCCGAGAAAACCCAGCAGCGCGCGCTGAATTTCAGTGTAGAAACTTTTCTCCTCATTTTTTTGCAAAAACTTCCGAGCGCTCGCCAACTGCTTCTGCGCCACGCCGCCGGCCTTGCGGTTGCGCGCATACGCCACATTGGTGCTGAGTTTCTCCTGATGCCGCTGAAAAACGAACGCCGCCAACAACGCGCCCACCGGCAACGTGAGTAGCAGCAAAAACCACGGACCGGTATGAAACTTTTCGGTGATTCTTGTAAACGGCAGCGGCGCGGTCGCGATAAACCGAATATCCTGCCCGAGCAAGCGCACGTCTTCTTTCGAAACGCCGCCACCGGTCATCGGCGAAAAATCATTCGCCCCTTTTTCAACCGTTAACATGATCGGCGCGGTCGCGGCGGTTTTGTACATCCTCGCGCGCGGATCAAAGTAACTGAGCGTGATCGGCTTGATTTCATGGCTGCCCTGAAAACGCGGCACAATCACGTATTCCCAGGTTTTGCTGCCGGAAATTTGATCGTTGTCGTGGTCAATGTTTTCCGAAATTTTGGGATCGTAAACTTCAAAATCCGAGGGCAGTGCGATGAGCGGATTCGGCAGCACTTTGATGTTGCCAACGCCGTTCACGCGCACTTTTAAAGAGAGCGCTTCGTTGGCTTTGATTTGCGTTTTGTCAATGCTGGCGGTGATCGTGAAGTTTCCCACCGCGCCGGAATAGTTCGCGGGCTTGCTTTCTTCCGGCAACGGCAGCACCTCGATCTCCACCGGCCGCGAGGAAATGCGTTGGCGCGTCGTGCGCGACAGAAACGGATCGTCAAAGAATTGGTCAAAAATATCGCGCGAGCGCCGACGCGGCGCTTGCACTTCGCATTCGATGGTGAGCGGCTCCAGTTTCTTTTTGCCGACGATTTGCGGAAACAGCGCCGTTTTCTTGATCTCCGCCACCAAATACGTTTGCCCGTTAATGACCTCGCGGCGTGTCTGCGGTTGTTGCGGCAGCGGAAATTCTTCCGTCCAGAAACCGCTGTAATTCGGCAGCGCCGCAATGCCGTAGCTGCTGATGTTGAGCCGCGTGTAAATACGATACCGCACCACGACCGGCTCATTTTGATAAACGCGGCTGCGATCGACTTTCGCTTCGAGATAAAGGCTGCCTTCAAGATCCGGCGGCGCCTCGGCAGGCTCGGCTTGCCGCCCTCGTCCGGCGCCCGGTTGGCCTTGCGGCTGTTGCGCCGTTGCTCCGGCAACAATCTCGATCTCGACGGGCTGGCTGCGATAAATTTGGCCTTTGGCTTCGACCTCCACCGCGCCGATGGTGAATTTTCCGACCGTTTGCGCCATGAGTGAATATTGATACGTGACGGATTGCGAAATCCGACCATTCATCATTTGAATGCTCGTGGACGTGCTGGATTCCGTCACATTGGCAAAGGCACTCATCTCCGGCAATTTAGGATTGCCACCGCCGCCGGTAATTTCCACGATGAAGAAAAATTCTTCATTGAGTCCGATCCGCGTGCGATCAACCGAAACTCTGACATTGACCTGCGCGAGCAACGGCGAAGCAACAAGAAAAATCGCCGTGGCGAGGAGCCAATATTTTATATCATACTGTTTCATCTTTTATTCAAAAATATTCAAATACACATTCGTGCTCTGTCACCCTGAGCGAAGTCGAAGGGCGTTACCAGTCTTTATCAACCCGGGCGCGGCCCTGCACTTTCATCTGGCGCTGCTTTTGCACCTCTTTTTCCTGATTCTTCAAGGCTTCGAGCAACCGCGCGGCGTCTTCTTTTTTCATTTGATTTTTATCCGCTTTTTGCTCTTTCGCCTGCTGTTGTTGCTCATCCTGTTTTTGTTGATCCTGCTGTTGTTGGTCTTTCTGCTGTTGGTCTTGCTGGTTCTCTTGCTGATCTTGTGGTTGCTGGTTTTGCTGTTGTTGTTGCTGTGACTCTTCTTCTTCTTCGAGCATATTGCGAAGAGTTTTGAGTTTTGGATTTGTCGGGTCCCGCTTGATGCCGGCTTCAACGGCGCGTCGCGCTTCGGGTAAATTTCCGTTTATATAAAAGGCCGCGGCTTGATGGAAAAAATCCTCGCCGGTCTGCGCGTATAAACTCGTCGAGCCTCCCCACAGCGTGGCGGCGCACGCAAGCAAATTAATTAAAAGGCTCTTCATTTCATTTTATCCTTGAATATCGGCAACTTTCTTCAGACGATCAATAAATTTTTGATAAGCCGCGGCCGTTTTATCGGTTTGCAAGCCTTTAACCATTAATTCATGAGCCGCGCGATAACGGCGTTGCGCAATCAAAGCCTCCGCCTGCGCCTTGAGTCTCTTGGCATAGTCCGACGGAATAATCGGCGGTTGCGGCTGATCCTGCGGCTGCTTTTGCGCGTTCTCTTTTATTTTGGCCCGCACATATTCCAGATTATACTTGGCGTCCTGATCGTTCGGATTCAGCTTCAGCGCTTCCTGATAAGCTTGCAAGCTTTCCGGCCATTTGTTTAACCGAAAATACGTGTTGCCGCTGTTGTAATACGCTTGCGCTTGCAACTGCGGATTGTCGCTTTTCTGCAAAGCTTTTTGATAAGCCTGTAACGCTTCTTCATATTTGCGTTTTTTATATAGCGCGTCGCCGATATTGAAATGCACGATCGGCGCTTCCGGATTGGCCACTTCCGCGTCGCGATACTTGTCGTTCGCCTCGTCAAATTTATTTTCGGCGTAATGCTTGTTGCCTTCGGCGACTTGCCGCCGCCCGGCGCCTTGCGCGAAAGCCGCAATGTTCAATGCGCCAAAGCACAGAACGCTGCACAGAAAAACGACGTTTCCATTTATGACAAGCTGCATAAAAATTATTCCGTGGTTTCCACAGCAAAACGGCGGCGCCCTTCGGCTTTGACCTTGCGCCGTTCGCTTAACAACATTTCACCGGTCAACAACAGCAGCGCGAGGCCGAGCAGATACTGAAACCGTTCTTCGTATTGAGAAAACTTCAACGAGGCCAATTCTTTTTTATCCATGCCGGAAATGGCTTCGTAAATCCGTTCCAGCTCGGTTTCTGCGGAAGAAGCGCGATAATATTTGCCGCCGGTTTGCAATGCAATTTTTTCGAGCGTCAATTCATCCAGCTTGGTGACCACCACTTCGCCGTCGCGGCTCTTTTTAAACCCGAGTTGAATGCCGCGCTCGTCGAGCAGCGGAATCGGCACACCCTGCGGCGAGCCAATGCCGACCGGATAAATGACGACGCCTTCGCGCTCGGCGTTTTCCACCATTTTCATGACGTCATCGCCGCCGGTGTCTTCGCCGTCGGTGATGAGCACCAAAACTTTATGCTTGCGTTCGGCCGTTTCAAAGCTCGTCATCGCCGTCTGAATCGCCGCAACCAAATTCGTTCCCGGCGTCGGGATCAAACCCGGCTCCAGCACGTCGAGAAAAATTTTGGCGGCGCCGTAATCGAGCGTCAACGGGCACTGCACGAACGCCTCACCGGCGAAGGCGATAATGCCGATGCGATCCCCCTCCAATTTTTTCATCAACGACACGACTTCATGCCGCGCTTTCGCAATACGGCTCGGCTTGATATCCTGCGCATTCATCGATTCCGACACGTCGATGGCCACCATGATATCGACGCCCTCGCGCTTGACCTCTTCCAGCCTGGTGCCGAGCTGCGGCCGCGCCAGCGCCAAAATCAAAAAGAGCAACGCGCCGGCAAGCAGCGCAATTTTCCATATCTGCCGTTTTTTGCTCAGCGCCGGAGTTAATTGCTGCAACAAAAGCAAACTGCCGAAACGTTGCATCGCACGCTGTTTCCAGCGAAAGACCAAATAGAAAAAAACGATTAACGCTGGAATTAGCAGCAAAAAATATAGGGCAGTATTATTGGCAAAACGGATCATTTTAAAACTAAAATTTCAGAGTCAAAAGCTTCGAACACGGATGACGCGGAAAACACGGATTGGCGCGGATAAAGTCGACCAAATAAAAACCCGTGAAAATCCGCGTTCAAAACTCTTTTATCGTTGAATTACGGAATCTTTCTAAACTTCGTATTCGCCAGCACCGTCTCGACAAAAATCAATCCCAGCGCGGCGACGAGCCAACCGACAAACAACTCGCGATAGCGCGTGAACTGTTTGACTTCGATTTTCGTTTTTTCGAGCTTGTCGATCGCGGCAAAAATTTTTTCGAGACTCTGCCGATCCGTGGCGCGAAAATATTGGCCGTCGGTGAGATCGGCGATTTGGGTCAGCGTCTCTTCATCAATATCGACGGGCATGCGCACATAACGTTTACCGAAAAAAGGATCTTGCACCGGATACATCGCCTCGCCGCGCGTGCCGACACCGACGGTGTAAATGCGCACGCCGAAAGCCTGCGCCACGCGCGCCGCGGTGAGCGGATCGATTGCACCGGCGTTATTGCGGCCGTCGGTCAACAAGATGATGACTTTGCTTTTGGCTTTGCTGTTGCGCAACCGATCCACTGCCGTTGCCACACCCAGCCCAATTGCCGTGCCGTCTTCTTTGATCATGCCGACTTCGACTTTTTTGAGAAAATTGATCAACACGCCATAATCGAGTGTCAGCGGGCATTGCGTAAAACTCCGCGCCGAAAACACCACCATGCCGATGCGGTCGCTGCGCCGACCGGTGATAAATTGCTCGGCCACCAGTTTCGCCGCTTCCACGCGGTTGCGCGGCTTAAAATCTTCCGCGAGCATGCTGCCGGAAATATCGAGCGACAATACAATGTCAATACCTTCCGTCGTCACCTCTTCTTCCGTGTGCCCGCTTTGCGGCCGCGCCAGCGCAATGATAATCAACGCGAGCGCCGACATTCGCAAACCCAAAAGCAGATACCGCGAGAAATAACTCGACGGTTTCGGCAGGTTTTTGAGCAGCTCTAAATTCGAATAACGAATCGAGCCGCCAAGCTTTTTATGCCGTTGCCAATAGCGCCAGCCCAGCAGCGGCAATAGCAACAACAAGAATAAAAATTTTGGATCGGCAAAGTTCGGCATTTTATGCGGCCTCCGCCGGAGCATTGACGGCGTTGGCTTGTCCGTTCGTGGAGTCGGCTGGCGCGAGCATCACCAACTTCGTCGTTTCGACAAAAGACTCGGCCAATTGCCAAGCGCGATCGTGGTCGCCCGGCGTTGGCTCATATTTGGCGAATTTAACCAAATCACTGCGCGCCAACAAACCTTGCAGCATGGCGCGCGGTCTCGCTTCCAGCGCGACGGTTTTCAAATTATCCATGAGCTCGCCGGTCGTCTGTTCCAGCGCCGGCACAAAATAACGGCCTTCAATGTACCGCCGTATAATTTCTGAGAGTTCGCTGTAATAGGCTTTTATCTTGCCGGTGGCGAGCAAATCGCTTTCGCGCAACTGGCGCAGCGCTGCAAGTGCAATTTCATGCGCCGGCCGCACCGGCTCGGCTTTCGCTGGCAACAGGGTCTTGCCCTGCCGCTTGCGCCAAAAATAATACCCAAGCCCGGCGAGCAACAAAAGCAAAGCGGCGGCACCGCCAACAAGTGCGATCAACTTCCAATCGCGCGGCAGTTCCCATGGCGCCTTGATGTCGCGAATATCGCCGTCCTGACTCGGCCGCATCGACGCCACGTAGATTTCCAGTTTTTCGGTTTGCAAGGGGCGGCGCAGCGTGTCCGGCGGCGTTTGGTAGTCCAGCGCCAGTGGCGGAATTTCAAAACGGCCGGTGTCAAAAGTCGAAATAGTGTAGGAAATTTCTTCGACCGTCTTGTCCTTGACGCGGCGCGGTTCCGGCTTGTGATAATTGCGAATTTCAAACGCGCCGAGATTCGCGCCCAGCGCCGGCCAATTCACTTTGACATTTTCATCATACGTGAGCCGCACGGTGTAACGCACGGTATCGCCGATCGTGATCGCGCTTTTATCAATGCGCGACTCGACCGTCACCGGCGACTCTTGGGCGGAGAGACAAAAGGCAAAAAGCAAAAAGCAAAAGGCAAATCGCTGGGTTAAAAGAACAATATTATTTTTAAAAACCGAATCATTCATTGTACTTTGTCGTCGTAAATCTGCACGGCTTCGGCGCGCATCATGCGCTCGATCAACGCGTTGTATTTTTGTTGCTGTTTTTCACGAATGTAATCCTGCGTTACCTGCGGCTTCGCTTCCGCAAAAGAAAGCTGTTGCGGATTTTTGCCCGCAGAATCCGTTTTGGCATAACGGCTCAAATTGGCGCGATAATACAAATCGAGATCGCTTTCATTATAATCAACGTTACCGGCAATTTCTTCTTCCAGCAGTTTTTGCACCAGCAAATTTTTCCTGGCGAGAAACGCGGCCTCGATGACTTCGGCGTTCTTTTCCAAACCTTTGCGCTTGGCGGTGTCATAAAGCAGCTCGGTGGCCACATACTGGCGCAAAAATTCAACGCGTTTGCTTTGGTCCTTGATCTGCGCTTGCACATACGGCGGCAAGCGTTTCATTTCATACTCCAAATCGCCGGTGGTGACTTCGCGGCTGCCGATTTTGGCAACGACGGCGCCCGGACGTTTCTTCGTCACCTGCGCCGTATCGAGAAAGGTGCTTTCTTCGAGCGCTTGCTGCGCATCGGCGGAGCGTTGCAAACGTTCGAGGCATTCAACGATGCGCTTGCCGGCCTCCGGCCCCAATTCGCTTTTGGGATACAACTCCTGCACGCGCAGATAATACGACAAGGCGGTTTCGTAATCCCGCACGCGGTCGAAATAAATATTGCCGATGGTGTAGCTGATGCTCGCCTGTTCGCGCTCATCCAAAGGATAGTCGTGCAAATAGCGCGCGTATTCCGCAATCGCTTGTTTGTACAATTCGCGATTGTAAAGCACGTTGGCAAATTCACGCACGCGCTCCGACGGCAGGTTTTGTGGAGATTGGCGGCAAGACGTTGCTGTTAGTAAAACCGAGAGAAACAAAAAGTGTTTAGCCATAACAAATAAAAATTGCCCAACGGATTAAACAACGACCAACGGATAAAAGCATTATAATTTAACAAAACTTAAAAATTAAAAATTTTAAAATCCGTTGGTCGTTTTTCCATCCGTTGGAAAAAGTTTTTAAAAAATTTATCGAAATCTCTTCGCTCGCGTGTGAAAAAATTTCACCAGCGGATCGATGTAGGGTTGATCCGTGCGAATATTGACGGGATCGACATTCATCGAGCGCAACATTTTTTCACGCAACAGGCCGCGCCGCGAAGCTTCCAGCGCAAATTTTTTGCGATTCGCCTCGTTGGTCGTGTCGAGCAAATAAATCTCACCGGTCTCGGCGTCTTCCAGTTCCACCAGACCGACGTTAGGAATTTCCGTTTCGCGCGGGTCGGTAATCGGAATCGCGACGAGATCGTGGCGCTTGCTGGCGATACTCAGGGCTTTTTCATAGCCTTCGGAAAAAAAGTCGGAAACGAGAAATACCACCGCGCGCCGGGTGATAATGCGGTTCATGTACTCCAGCGCCGCGCTGATGTCGGTACCGCGGCCTTCGGGCCGGTGATAAAGAATCTCCCGCAGCACGCGATAAACGTGCTTGCGGCCTTTCTTGGGCGGCACAAATTTCTCGAGGCGATCCGTGAAAATAATCAATCCGACTTTATCATTATTTTTAATCGCCGAGAACGCCAGCAGCGCGCAAATCTCCGCTGCAATATCGCCTTTCATCTGTTCATGCGTGCCGAATTCGCCGGACGAGCTGGCGTCGACGAGCAGCATCACCGTCAGCTCGCGCTCTTCATCAAACACCTTGACATACGGATGTCCCGTGCGCGCCGTGACGTTCCAGTCGATATTGCGAATGTCGTCGCCGAACACGTATTCGCGCACCTCGGCGAACTCCATGCCGCGGCCTTTGAAAACGGAATGATACTCGCCACTGAACACGTCGTTGACCAATGAGCGCGTGCGAATTTCGAGGCGACGAACTTTTTTGAGAATTTCTTTGGGGATCATGCCGGAGTCGTGCTTACGGATGATTGTTCGGATTCTCGATCGGAAACATTGATAACGACAAAATGTGTTCTGAACTCGCTTTTGAAAGTTGCCAGAGCTTTCACGACATCCTGCGGTGTGATCGATCCTATTCGCCCGCTTTTGCAAATAGCTGCAACGACCTCGGCGCCGCTCATTAGCGTGGTCAAGATCTCATTTTGCGCTCCGATAGCAGTGATCGAAACCACCCAAGCTGAGCCTCTTTCCCTGACATATCGTTTCACTATGGCGCTGCTGTCCAAATAGTAAGCTGACATTAACGCGGCTCACGATCTTCAATGATGATTTCAGAAACCGGCTTGCCTCTCACCGGCACCGGTTTAAAATTTCGCGGTTTCTTGATGTTGCTGGGAGGAAAGGATACGATCATCCCCTTCGCGCGCAAACGTTCGATAAATTCGCGTTCGCGAGATTTCTCAAGTTCTTGCGCGATGTCTTCCAATAACCGCTCCATGCTCAATCCGCGCGTTCGAGCTTGCGCATCAAGACGTCCATACGTCTCCCGTGAAACTTTGATGGATTTTTCGGCTGTCATGATTTTCTCCTCGATTATATTGGTGAAACTTTAATTTCTCTTTGCGCCGCCATGTTTTTCTCATCTTAAAATGTCATTCAGGAAGAATCCTTTTCAAGACAAATTTCGTGCTTGATTTTAAAAAAGATTCCTACGGAATGACAGTACGAATAACTTTCTTTACGTCAATGTCACGGCACTTCAATCCGGCTCAACACCTGTCCGACGACATACTCCGAAGTTTTCTCTTCCGCTTCGGCTTCGTAAGTAATGATAATGCGATGGCGCAACACGTCGAGGCCGATGGCGCGCACGTCTTCCGGTGTGACGTAGCCGCGACCGCGCAGGAACGCATGCGCTTTTGCGGCCTGCGCCAGAAAAATGCTCGCGCGCGGGCTGGCACCGTATGAAATCAAATCTTCCAATTCTTCGAGGCGATATTTCTTCGGCTCGCGCGTGGCAAAAACGATATCGACGATGTAGCGCTCGATCTTTTCATCCATATAAACTTCGGCGACGACGTTGCGCGCGTTCACGATATCAGCGGGCGTCACGACCGGCCGGACCGTTTCGAGATGGCCGCGCGTCATGCGCCGCATGATTTCGAGCTCTTCATCTTTATTGGGATAGCCGACTGAGAGCTTCAGCATAAAACGATCGACCTGCGCTTCCGGCAGCGGATACGTGCCTTCCTGCTCAATCGGATTTTGCGTGGCCAACACGAGAAACGGATCGTCGAGCTTGAACGTGTTTTCGCCAATTGTGACTTGCCGCTCCATCATCGCTTCGAGCAGCGCCGATTGCACTTTCGCGGGCGAGCGGTTGATTTCGTCGGCCAAAATTAAATTTGAAAAGATCGGCCCTTTCTTTGTCGTAAATTGGCCGTTGCGTTGATCGTAAATCAGCGTGCCGATCAAATCCGCCGGCAGCAAATCCGGCGTGAATTGAATGCGCTGAAACTTAGTTTGAATCGCCGCCGACAGGGTTTTGACGGCGAGCGTTTTCGCGAGTCCCGGCACGCCTTCCAACAGCACGTGGCCGTTGCCGAGCAGGCCGATCATCAGCCGTTCGATCATGTATTTCTGGCCGACGATGACTTTGGCCACTTCGCGATTGAGTTTTTCAACAAACGCGCTTTCGCGCCGGATTTTTTCGTTGAGAGCTTGAATGTCAACGTGCATCATTCCTCCGATTCATTTGCAAAAAATTTTCGGTGAGCGCATAAACGCGCGCCAATCGCGCCGGCTCACCCGCTTCTCCGGAAAATTTGAACAAATCACAGGTTTGTAAAATTTCTTCGATGTGCGTCGTTTGCTCGTCCGACGACGTCAAGTTGCGAAAGGCGGCGACGACTTCCTGCGTTGAAATTCCCTGTACGGGAATCTCATAACGCCGATTGAGATAACGGCGCAGCAATTTTGACAACAACGCAAACGCCTCTTTTAATTCGGTGGTATTGATATTGACCGTATTTTTCAACTCTTCAAGAAATTCTTCTTCGAGCGGTTTGACCGCCGTCGCCGCCAGTTGTGCCGCCGCTTTCTTTTTCGCGCGCGCTTCCATTTGAAAAACCAGAATCGCCAATCCGGCGCACAGCAGCAGACCGACGGTTAATGCAAGTCCGAGCGGCGCTTCATCCGGCTCCGCCACTGGATCAACCACTTTGATGCCGACCCGACTCGTGTAAAGACTGTGCTGCTCGCCGGTGAGCTTGTCGAGATAACTTACGCGCATGCCATCGACGTAACCCATTCCCAACCCTTCGGGGCGCAGCGAATATTCAAAAGTTTTGATCGAAGTCGGTTGGCCGTTTTCAACGCCGACCCAGTTTGACGATGCGGAACCGGCAATTTTAAAATTGGAAAGCTGCGGCAATTCCGGCGGGTTAAACTCGATGGCGGAGAGCCGTCCCTGCCACTTTAATTTAATCGTATAAGCGGCGAAGCGGTTCAACGGCACTTCTTCAAGCGCTGCCGTCGCGCTCATGGAAACCTGTACCGCCGCATGTAGCGAATCGGTCGGCGTCTGGGCGCGTAGAAGTATTGGAATCGCCGCGAATAAAAAACCAATCAATCCGTAGTTTTTAAAAATGTGCGAATGATTAAACTGAATCAACATACTTTTCAACCGGACTGCCGCAGACTGGAAGTCTGCGTTACGAGACAAACGCAAAAAAGCCGCAATGGCAATCTTTCGGCACGGCAGGCACTGTGTTTCAACCGCAGCGGCCTGCGCACGGCAACCTGCCGAAAAAAGGTCATCCGGCTCTTTCAATAAGACGACGAATGATGAAAAAGGTTTTAGGGTTTGGCACCCGTTTCCGTGGCGCCGTTGGTTTTGCCTTCGGGATTTTGCGCGCCGTCGAAAATATTGATCTCGCTTATATCCTTGCCGAGATGCTGCAGCTCCCACTGCACCGAAGCCGTCAACTCGTGCTCCGGATATTTGGCGATGAACTGATCGTAATAATCTTTCGCTTTGTCAAAATTTTTAACATGATTCGCGTAGATATAGCCGATCATGAACATTGATTGCGGCAGATATTTGCTCTGCGGAAATTTCTCCACGAGACGCTCGTAAGTCGCGACGGCTTTGTCGAACTGCGCCTTCTTGTTGAGATAAATCATCCCGAGCTTTTGCAGCACGGAATCCGCGTGCAGGCTGTTGGGGAAACGCTCGTTCAACTCTTCGTAAATCTTCAAAGCCCCGTCGATGTCTTCTTTAGCTTCGAATTGCTGGGCTTCCGCGAAGAGTTGTTCTTCGCTCATTTTTTTTGAGCAGCCGAGGCCGACAAAAAACAACACGCAGGCCGCTGCCAACAACTGTTTTACCATCTGAATAACCTCCAAATCCGGCAATAGATGAATTAATGCAACTTTTTAATCTAAAGAGTTCATCGACAAAAATCAAGAATTTTCTTAAAAACTCAGCAGATTGATGAGATTGAAATTGCTGCCGTGCAGGAATTTCCCCAGATTGGCGCGCAGCTCGACGACGGTGGAATCCACTTTGGCGATGGTCGAGTTCAGGCGCTGATACGTCTCGTCATCGTAAATCAGTTTGCCGAGATTGCCTTGCCGATTCTGCAAGCGCGTCGAGATATCGTCAAGTGTCGTCGTGAACGAATCCAACTTGCGAATGCTTTGTCCAAACGTCATAAATGTGCTGTCGATCTGCGGCGACCGGCGCTCGATAAGATTTCGCAGTTGCGTCGAAGCCGCTTCAGCGTTGTTCATCGTCTGCTGCATCGCCGTTTGGTTGGTTTCCACGAATTGCCGCATCGCCGCCGCCGAAGCCTGCAAATCACCGAGCGTCGAAATGAGCGGACGGCGAAACGTGGTTTCATCCAGAAACGCCGCCGCGAGCGTGAGCGTCGAATCAAGCCGCTGCATCAACTGGCTGGAGCGCGCGGCGATTTTGCCCATCTCCAAAAACATCTCGGAGAATCCCGTGGTTTGCGCGCCGCGCAACGGCGTGCGCAGATTGGGAAGATCGAGCCGTTGCCCCGACGTTCCGGGGACGATTTCAACTTTTTTGCCGCCCATCATTTCAACCGTCGTGATGTAGGCCGTGACGTCCGAATACAATTGCACGTCGCTGTCGAGATTCAGGTCGACGCGCACGAAGCCGTTCTCCAGACCGATGCTGGTGACCTGCCCTTTGCGAACGCCGCTCACCGTCACCGGATCGTTGACGCGCAACCCGCCGGTATTTTGAAAAAGGAAACTCACGCCGACTTGGCTGGAGGCGAGGCGATAATTTTTTCCCCACAAAATTCCGAAGAGTAAAATCGACAGGCCGATGATAACTGTTAAACCAACAACAAATTCAGCGTTTTTTCTTGTGCTCGTCATAAAATGTACTTCAAATTTCCGCAGACAACTTTAGACTCTAAAAAAATTGCCCAACGGCTAAACAGCGGCCAACGGATGAATGATATTATTTTGAATGCGTTTTAGCGTTAAAATCCGCTGGCCGCTTTTCATCCGTTGGCCTTTTTTCGTAAGCGGCACGAATTTTCAGAATTTTTTAAGTTGCGCTCGTATTAACAGGCGTCCAGTCGGGCCGACTCGGCTACGGCTACTCAAAATCTCTTTCCAGATATCGCTCCATGTCGAACGGTTCATCGCCGCTGGATTGGATTTTGCGCTTGAGGCGCTCGTCAAAATCGCGCGCCATGTTGTGGCCGGAGACTTTGAGCAGTTGCGACATCGCCACGACTTCGGCAATCACCGTGATATTCTTGCCGGGGAAAATCGGTATTTTAATAAAAGGGATTTCGACGTCGAGAATTTTCTTGTATTGCTCGTCGACGCCGATGCGCTCGTAATCTTCCGAGTTGTCCCACTCTTCGAGATGCACTTCGACTTCGACGCGCTTCTGCGGGCGCGTGGCGTGAATGCCGAAAATGCTGCGAATATCGATGATGCCGAGGCCGCGAATTTCCATGTGATATTTCAGCATCTCGCTGCCCTGTCCGGTGAGAATGCCGGCGGCTTTGCGGCTGATGAGCACCACGTCGTCCGCGACGAGACGATGGCCGCGCTCAATGAGATCGAGCGCGATCTCACTTTTGCCGATGCCGCTGCGCCCGGTGAAAAGCATGCCCACGCCGAAGACGTCAACGAGCGTGCCGTGTACTGTCGTCGTCGGCGCAAATTTCTCGTCGAGAAAATCGCCGAGTAGATGCGTGAATTGCGTCGTTTTCAGCGGCGTGCGAAATATCGTGAGACCGCGCTGATTGGCGATATCGACGAACTCCGGCGGAATCGGATTATTGTCGGTGATCACGACACAGGGAATGTCGAAATTGAGCGCCGTTTGAATCGCATGGCGGCGCTCGCTCGCGTTCAAGCCTTCGAGAAAACGCATTTCGGTGTTGCCGAGCACCTGAATGCGGTCATAGGTAAAAACTTTCGTGAATCCAGCCAACGCCAGACCGGGACGGTTAAGCTCGCCCTCCTTGACCGTCTTGCGAAAGCTGTACGTGCCGTTCACGATTTCGAGGGACAACCGGCTTTGCACGCTGCTGTAAAGCTCTTCCACGGAGAGATTGACCATCGTGCGTTCCTTCCACTTTTTATCAGGCGGAATAATTTGCCACTCACAAATTTTTTCGCCCTGCTCCCTACCCGAAATTCAGCCAAACAACAAACACTTATCATTATCCGTCCAAAAGGTTACGGGCGTAGCCCATATTCACCAACATGGTCGCACTTGCTACGCCCGTAAAATCACAATACGTCAAAACATTCAAACGGCTTGCGCCAGCGGCTCCGGCACGACCGAGGCTGCTTTGGCATTGCCTTTCTTATGCCATTTCTCCTTATATTTTTCCAACTGCCGCTCCACTTTGTCAACGGCCAGCGTGATCGACTTGCGAATGTCTTCGCTTTTCTCCTTCGCCGTCAAGCTTTGGCCGTAGACTTTCAATTTGATCTCCGCAATCTGGGTCAGCTTCTCCCACGACAGGATGACTTCACCATCAATAATGCCATCATAATATCGGGTCAGGCGTTCAACCTCCTTTCGAGCGAAGTCCTTTAATGGTTCCGGGGCCTTAAAATGACGAGCGGTGATTGAGATGTTCATCGTACATTCTCCCTTAATTAAGGGTTCAAGAGTGTATGGGAGTTAATATAAACATTGCCGGCGCTCCGCACGTGCTGTGCCAAGCCTCGGCAATTGGTTCTATCAATTCACTTTGCTCAAGCGCATCGTTGTGGCGCGGCCATTCGTGCGTTTGCCATTCGCCGACTTTTTTGCGGCGAGTCTTTCTTTATTCAGCAACGCCGCAAATTCGTCATAACTGCTTCCATCGAAAATCCACTTTTCGTCTCGTGGTGTGAGCGTGAAAAATCCCAAAACGCGATTGCGCTCTTTCTCACTTAAATTCGTTTCGAGCAATCGCCAAACTTTTCGTTGGCGTTCTGCATCCGTCAGTTTTTCAAAAGATTTTGAGATGATAAACCCATCGAGTTTCCACCTGCCCGTGGCTTTTAAGCGAATTTCACGGGGAGAAAATTCCTTCTGCAGAATTTTTTGAACACGGGTTATTAGTGTTTCCATTTTGCCGCTCCTATTTTTAGGATAGTTGTTGCCATCTCAATTGCGATCCGGCAATTCTCCTTTAAAAAGTCGCCTCGAATGCCTCTGTCCAGCTTATTTTTCTTCAAGCGTCGGCGTAGTCGATTGTTAGAGGAATAGCGCAAGTCGTTTTTCCATCTCTGGACCAATGTGTTGAGCGATGCAGAGATGAGTTCGTTTTCATTCTGCGTAATTAGATTGCGCAGATTGCTCGTTGCCAACAGCAGCAGTAGATTGTGCCTCGCCTCAAGTATCGGGTCTAATTGAACAATATACGCCCGCAGCAATGATTCCACGGCCACGCCGGCAGCGTACAACGCGAAGGCGTACTGCGCCGCTTCGTAAAGCAATTTGGCGTTACTCAGTCGCTCTTGCGCTGCCTCGACATAGTCGGCGGCTTCGATTCGCATATGATCTCCCTCTCCAATTCAGGCGCGCGCTAAATTTTATTTCACCTTCTCATTGTTGCAGCGCGGCCATTCATGCGCTTGCCAATCGTCTGCTTTTTTGCAGTACGTGATTCTTTATTCAGCAACGCCTCAAATTCATCATAACTGCTTCCATCAAAAATCCACTTTTCTTCCCGCGGCGTGAGCAGGAAAAAACCCAAAAATGCGATTGCGCTCTTTTTCGTTTAAATGCGCATCAATCAGATTCCAAACTTTTTGGTAACGCTGCTCATCCGCCAGTTTCTCAAAAGATTTTGAAATAATAAAACCGTCAAGTCTTCCCCTGCCCGCTGCTTTTAAGCGGATTTCACGGGGAGAAAATTCTTTCTGCAGAATTTTTTGAACGCGGGTCATGATTGCTTCCATTTTGCCGCTCCGGTTTTTAAAATGGTTGTTGCCAAATCAATCGCGATACGGCAATTTTATTTCACTTTCTCATCGTTCTGGCGCGGCCATTCGTGCGCTTGCTAAGCGCCTGCTTTTTGGCGGTGGATGATTTTTTCATCAGCGCCGTAAATTTATCATAACTGCTTCCATCGAAAATCCACTTTTCTTCCTGCGGCGTGAAGACGAAAAATCCCAAGACGCGAGGGCGATCTTTTTCGCTCAAATTCGCTTCGAGCAACCTCCAAACTTTTTGATAGCGCTGTTCATCCGTCAGTTCATCAAAAGATTTCGAGATGATCCAGCCGCTGAGCTTGCCTCGACCGGCGGGCTTGAGGCGGATTTCGCGCGGTGAAAATTCTTTTTGCAAAATTTTTTGAACGCGGGTCATGACGGTTTCCATTTTGCGGCTCCTATTCGTAGGATCGTTGTAGCCAGATCAATCGCGATGCGGCAATTTTCTTTTAAAAAATCTCCTCGGATGCCTCTATCCAGCTTATTTCTTTTCAAGCGACGACGCAGTCGATTATTGGAGGTGTATCGTAAATCATTTTTCCATAGCTTCGACAGCACGCTAATCGCCTGATAGACTTTTTTGTTTTCAGTCTCAGTAACGATTTGCTGAAGTTCACTCTCATCCAGTAGTAATGGTAGATGATGCGCCGTCTCGAGTATCGGATTTACGTTTGCAATATACGCCCGCAACAGAGACTCGACCGCAACTCCTGCAGCATATAAAGCGAACGCATATTGCGCCGCTTCGTAAAGTAATTTGGCGTTGCTCAGTCGCTCTTGCGCTGCCTCGACATAGTCGGCGGCTTCGATTCGCATATTACCTCCCTCTCCAATCCGATTGCGCCCTGAATTTTATTTTACGTCTGCATTGAGAATATCTTCCAAGTCAAACTCAACGGCTTCTCCGCGTTTTATCTCATCCAGCCCGATATTCACCTCCCTGCGAAGTTTTTCAAGTTTGAGCCGATTAAATTCATCGGCGCGTAGAACAATATCCGAGATAAACGCCGTCGCATCCGCATAGATACCGGCAGCCACTTGTGCTTTGACAATTTCCGCGGCTTTTTCTGAGAGTTGTACTTCCATTTATTTCCCTTGCAGTTGAGGCTTTAACAAATATACGCTTAGAAAGCGATTGGCCGCAATGAAAATCTTTCAATTAGAAACCGCTTTCTTCATATTCGTTCAAGCGCCATGATCGTTCAAAACCTGCAACCAGCCTTTTTCTTCGAGTTTTTTCCAAGCCACGCGGATGTGAGGCTCTTTAAACATTTGTCGTTTCCGCTCATTCCAATTGAAGACCGCCGTTATTGCCGTATCCTCATCCCGTGCAGGCGGTTTTGCATACCGCGACACCCAGTGTACGGTAGAAAGCAACTCAACACCATAAGGAGTTTCAAAACCTTCAATCACTTCCGAAACTTTCTGAAGTCGCTTTTTTGAATCGTCGTTGTCGCTTAGAAATTCATTTGCGGCTTCAATTGCTTCCGGCAAAAGCTCGATTTCCGTATCCGGTTTCTGCCTGTCTCCATAACCGCGAATGAAATGTCCCTCGATTCGTTCGAGCACCTTATTCAAATTGGGGGCATAAGGGCCATAATGACCGGCTTCATAGCGCAATTTGAGCGGCTCACCGGCTTCTTGCAGGAAATAGGCCAGCTTTTGGATTTCCAGCAATGTCAGCCGATAGGAGAGTTCAAGATATTTTTCCATAAGCTTAATCAACAACGCTCTCGCCATGGTCATTGCCGGTTTTGCCGTGTGATTGAATTTCCACATTGTGAATGGTTCGGTAAATCAGTCCGTCGTGGGGTGTATGATTGGGAGCATGAATTCCACCTCGGCACAAATAAATGTGCAGATTGTCCTTGTGGATGAGCCTTAAAATTGGCGTAGGATTAGGTACTGGCATCGTGTTGTCACTTCTGAAATATATCCATCACAGCCCAATCCTTTGCTTTAATATACTTCTAATTTTTTTTATTTGCCACAAATTTTATGCACTGCACGATCGCTTATTCATTCAACTTTTGAATCTTGCATATGAATTCAGATTTCACGTGCGATCAGCAACCCGATTTAGACCAATTTCGTGACGTCACGAAAAAGGCGAAATATTTTCTTACACGGTGTTTCTGTTAGAATTGCTGAGAACTAACATCCAGATATAATTTCCAACTGCCAGAGCAATCGCGAGAAGAAAAAGAAATCCAACAATAAAATAATCTCTGATAGAATCAAATTCACCAAGTGCCAATGAGGACAGCGTATTTATGATTAGCCCAATGAACACACCGCCGAACACGAAACTAAAAAGTGGTTTTGACAATCCTTGAATTAGCGATCCAATAAATGATGGTCGCTGAATTCGTTTAATAATTCGTTCGACAGCAGTCACAACACTTTCAGGAACATTTGCTTCCACAAGCTTGCCTTTGCATATTGGGTCAATCTGGCCTATTTTTAGTTTATGAATCTTATCAGGCTTATGAGCAACAAAATCAAAGATACATCCTCTGGTATCTTGGTGAAATAAATCGCTGAAATGTGAATTTGATTTGCGTGATTTGTACTGGAGCCAAAGAAGTTCCGTTAAAGCCGTCTGTGCAATGTATTCTTCTTTTGTTCTTTTTGCTTTTTCGCATAACTCATCGGTCTGAAAAAGAGAAATCAGAATTGCATTCGTGCTTTGCGTGTGAGTATAAAAGTTTCCCTCAAGAGGTGCAATAGTAATACCCACACGTATTGCTTTAATATCAACTACTGGAAATAAGTTGAATAGTTGTGCTTTACTGTAAATGATACCTCCTAAGTTAGGTTCTCCAATGTTACGTACAGCATCTCCAACAATCAATCGAATGATATTTTGCGGAGCGTTGACCAAACGAGCGACGCGGTAGAGATCAACTCCTCCCACGTACCCAAGTTTAAAAACATAGATTTCTAACATAGATTAACCCTGTTTCGCCATCGCCTCCAGCTCCGCCCGCGGATGCGTTTGTCGATACACCGCCTTCAAGCGCCCGCGCTGATGTGCGTGTAAATTTGCGTTGTCGACAGCGTCGAGTGTTCCAGCATCTCTTTGACAGCCATGAGATCGGCGCCGCCATCAAGAAAGTGCGTGGCGAAGCTGTGCCGCAGCACGTGCGGATGCGGCTTTTATTCGACAGTAAGATTTAATTTCCCTCAAAATCAATCTCAACTCCTTCATAAGTTTGACGGCGCGTTTGGCATGCTCTCGACCGGCCGATTCACCGGGGTAGCGAAAAGCGACGGCAAATTGGCTCAAATAACCGAGACTTTCTTCATGAAGCTCCAACTCCGGAAAAAATGAAACACATAATTCTTTTAAGGCCAACAGGTCATGAATCTTTTCAAACCGGACATGATACTTCTGGAGCAAAGCTTTAATATATTTCTCAATACATTGTTGCGCATGAAAACCAGCCGCGTCAAAATTGGGAAGCTTTCTAGCGCGATATTCCCGCAATGCGCTAATAAAATCGCCCTCGGCTTTTTGAATCCATTCATCGCTGGGGGCGTTCATAAAGAATCTTGCCGGTTTCCATGATATTCTTGATGAAGACGTCGCCATATTGGAGTCTTCTATCAATCTCTTGCGGCGTCCGAACGATAATATCCATTGGAAAAGAATGTTTCACCGCCAAAGAAATTTCCACGGCCAAATCCCATGTTGATTGATTCGTATCCACGATCACCAGCAAATCAATGTCGCTCTCAAAACTCGGATCGCCTTTCGCATAAGACCCGAAGAGCATGATTTTATCGGGACGAAATTTATTGACAATCGTCCGGACTTTATCATTGATTTCGCTGATGCTGATACGGCGTTGTCCGGTCATCGGTTTTGCCTGCGACATGGTCATTGCTTTTGAAATTGCGTGCGTTGATTTTCTGTTCATCTTGCTTTAAAGCCGCCGCTTCAATTTTTGCTAATTCTACTTTACCTCCGCTCCCAACTCCGCCCGCGGATGCGCCTGCCGATAAATCGCCTTCAAGCGACCCGCGCTGACGTGCGTGTAAATTTGCGTCGTCGATAGCGTCGAGTGGCCCAGCATTTCTTTGACGGCCATGAGATCGGCGCCGGCGTCCAGCAGATGCGTGGCGAAGCTGTGCCGCAGCACGTGCGGATGCGCTTTGTCAAGCTCGGTGACTTGTTTGAGATATTTGCGCACGCCGTGATAAACTTGTGTAGCCGTCATGCGTTCGCCGCGACGATTGACAAAGAGCGCGTTTTCGCTTTGATCGCAACAAAGTTCTTTGCGTTTCTCCAGCCACTGCGCAATCGCATGCATCGCGGCGCGACCCAACGGCACGATTCGTTCGCGCGAGCGTTTGCCTAACACGCGAATTTGCAGACTACGCAAATCAACATCATGTAAATTCAAATTGATCAGCTCTTGTCGGCGCAAACCGCAATTATAAAAAAGCTCCAATATCGCAAAGTCGCGCACGCCCGCAACGGAAGCTTGATCGGGCAATTGCAAAACTTGCGACAACGCTTTTTCGGAAATGACAGAGGGAAGCTTTTTCGGCGTTTTGAGCGCCACGAGATTGATGGTGGGATTGTGCGGCATCGCGCCCTCGCGCGCCGCGAATTTAAAAAACGTGCGCAGCGTCACCAGCTTGCGGTTGATGGTGCGAGCTTCCAAGCCGTTGGTCGAAAGCAGCGCCATGTATTTGCGCACGTGCAGACGTTGCACACCGCCGGCGATTTTTTCTTCACGCAAAAAGTCGCCGAATTGGCGCAGATCGATTCCGTAAGTTACGATCGTGCGCGGCGCAGACCGGCGCTCGGTTTTCAAATAAACCAGAAATCGCGCCAGCCAATCCGCAAAATTTTTAGTCGAGAGCTGCTCGTTCATAGAGCGCATCCGCACCTTGCTCGAATTTCTCTTTGCACTTGGGGCAGCGCCAGTGCGCGCCGTCGGCCTGCGTGTAACGCTCTTCCAGATAATTATTATTGCAACTGGGACACGGCTTGGCGATCGGCTTGCTCCAGCTCACAAAATTGCACGTCGGATAATTGCTGCAGCCGTAAAACGTGCGCCCGCGTTTGGAGCGCCGCTCGATGATTTTGCCGTTGCAGGTCGGCAGCGGGCAAACGACGCCGATCGGATATGGCCGCGAGGTTTTGCAATCGGGATAACCGCTGCACGCGAGAAAGCGGCCGTAGCGCCCGACTTTCAACACCATGTCCTTGCCGCAATTGTCGCACACTTCGCCTTCGAATTTTTCCTGCGCCTCCAGCGGCTTGGAATGCTTGCACTCCGGATAGCCGCTGCACGCCATGAACTTGCCGTTGCGACCCCAGCGAATCACCAGCGGCTTCCCGCACTTGGGGCAGGTCTCGTCGGTCTGCTCCAGCAGCGCGTCTTTGATCGAATCTTTTTTCTCTTCCGTCGCGACCACCGCGCGATTGAACGGCTCGTAAAATTCCTGCACCACTTGCAGGAACGGCTTGTCGCCGGCTTCGAGCTTGTCCAGCTCCTCTTCCATGAACGCCGTGAATTTGACGTTGAAGATTTGCGGGAAATTTTGCACGAGAATTTTGTTGACGGTTTTGCCGAGATCGCTCGGCACCAATTGCCGGCCCTGCTTGTCGATGTATTTGCGCGCCAGCAGCGTGCCGATGATCATCGCATACGTGCTGGGTCGGCCAATCGCGAGCGCATCCAATTCTTTCACCAAACTCGATTCCGTATAACGCGGCGGCGGTTTGGTGAAATGCTGTTTCGGATGCACGTCGAGCAGCGTCAACACCTCGCCGATTTGAATATGCTGCGGCACGTTGCTTTGGTTCTCGCCGTTTTCATCTGGCTCATCATCTTTCACGTCCTCGTAAACTTGCAGGAAACCGCGAAAGACGATGATCGAGCCGGAGGTGCGCAGGAGAAAACGCCCGCCGGTGATTTCAATCGAGGTTTGCTCCAGCACCGCGGCTTCCATCTGGCTCGCGACGAAACGCTGCCAGATCAATTCGTATAATTTATATTGCTCCGCCGAGAGATATTTTTTGATGCTCTTCGGCGAGCGTTTCATCGACGCGGGGCGAATCGCCTCGTGCGCATCTTGCGCGGAAGATTTTAATTTGTATTTGCGCGGCGCTGGCGGCAGATATTCCAAGCCGTAATCCGTAACGATGTAATCTCGCACCTCGGCAATCGCTTCATCAGCGACACGCGTTGAGTCAGTACGCATGTACGTAATCAATCCGACGCTGCCGTCTTCGCCCAACTCGATGCCTTCATAAAGCTGCTGCGCGATCGCCATGATACGCTTCGCGGTGTAGCCCAGACGATTCGCGGCTTCCTGCTGCATCGTGCTCGTCGTAAACGGCGGCGCGGGCTGGCGGTTGACTTTCTTCTTCTTTATATCCGCAACTTTGAACGTCTGCTGGCGCAATTCGCGATTGATTGCCTGCGCCTCAGCCTCGTGGTGAATCTCCGGTTTGTCTTCGCCGATCTTGACGAGATTGGAGAGAAACGGCTCGGTGCGCTTGCCTTTAAATTCAGCGGCAATGCTCCAATATTCTTCGGGAATGAAAATATCAATAAGCTCTTCGCGCTCGCAAATCAAGCGCAACGCGACGGATTGCACGCGACCCGCGCTGAGGCCGCGATAAATCGTGCGCCACAAAATCGGACTCACTTGATAACCCACGAGCCGATCCACCACGCGACGCGCTTTTTGCGCCACGACCAAATTTACATCAATCGGCAACGTGTGCTTCAGCGCCTGCTTCACGGCGCGCTCGGTGATTTCATTGAAGCGCACGCGCATGATATTTTTATTATGCGGCTGAATGACTTCCGCGAGGTGCGCGGCAATCGCCTCGCCTTCGCGGTCGGGGTCGGTGGCGATATAAACCTGATCGACATTCGCCGCGGTTTTGCGTAAATCCGTGAGCACTTTCCCCTTGCCGCGAATGGTGATGTATTCCGGCTCAAACCCGTTGTCGACATTCACGCCGAGCCGCTGCTTCGGCAAATCTTTGACGTGACCGACGGAGGATTTGACGGTATAATCTTTTCCGAGAAATTTATTGATCGTTTTCGTTTTGGCAACGGATTCAACAATGACTAACGATTTCGACATATTCTATGATGAAACTCCTATAATACGATAATAAAATAATTTTGTAATGCGTAAAACGCAAATTCATCATTAAACCCCATGAAGTTTTTACGTTTTATATTCACGCTTTACCAATCAATGTACGGCGACATTTTTATTCAGCATGAGAAAAACGTCGTCGCTCCAATCGGCCTCGTGGCCTAACGTGGACGCCACCATCGTTTTAATCGTATCGATGGGCAGATGCGGGGCGCCCATCATCATGGCCCGCTCGATCACTTGCTCGATTTGGGCGTCGTTCAAAATGTCAAAATGCTTAAGCTGCAACAAATAGCCGTACGCTTCCGGAGAAATCACAAGGCGTTCGAGATCGTGCAACACCCGAAACGTTCCCGGCAGCGTCGGCCCGGCATGACGCACCATTTCTTCATTTAGATATTGCCGGTGCTCATAGAGCCAGGAGAACGCCGAACTGATTTCATTTTCGGTGTATCCGCGCTGCCGCAAATCGCGCGAGATCATCTCCATATGACCCGGCGCGACGGCGTCGCCTTGCATTTCGTTCATGATGAAAACCAGAATCTCGACCACGCGCTCATTCATGCCATCTTCTCCGGATGATCTCCATTTTTAAGTCGCCTGCAATGTACGAAAAAAAATGATAAAAGCAAGGGATTTTACAATTTTTTAGTAATTGGGGCAAAGCGTTTTGTGTAAAATCAAGCATTTGTCATTAATTACGCGCGTTCAAAATACCGCGCGCGTTCCCAACTGGTCACCACCTCGTCAAATTTGCGTTGTTCGGTTTTAAAAAAATGCAAATAATGCGCGATGACCGCCTCGCCAAATACTTCGCGCGCCCACACGCTTTTTTCCAATTCCGCAATTGCTTCATTGAGAGAATGCGGCACTTGCGGCAATTCACGCGCGGCATAAACATCGCCCGCAAACATTGGCGGCGGCTCGATCTGTTTGGCGATGCCATCCAGTCCGGCGGCGAGTGCCGCGGCAAAGGCTAAATACGGATTCGCATCCGCGCCCGGTGCGCGGCATTCGATGCGCAGCGATGGGCCATGACCGACGATACGAAAGCCCGCGGTGCGATTGTCATAGCTCCACGCGATCGCCGTCGGCGCAAACGAGCCGGCACGATAACGTTTGTACGAGCTGGGATACGGCGCATAAAACGGATAAATCTCGCGCAGGTGCGCCATCCAGCCTCCGAGAAACCAGCGAAACCGCGGCGAAGAATGCACGGGGCCAAACGCTTCGTCGCCGGGGAACAACGCTTTTTTATTATTTTTATCCCACAGACTCACGTGTACGTGCAAACCGGAACCGGCATAGCGCTCATCCCATTTCGCCATAAACGTCACCGAGCAATTTTGCTGCAGCGCGATTTCTTTTGCCAGATGTTTGTAGATCACATGGCGGTCGCACATTTCCAGAAACTCTGCGTAGCGCAAATTGATTTCCTGCTGGCCCGGCCCCCATTCGCCTTTGGAAAATTCCACCGGCACGCCGGAGCGATCGAGATGCTGACGAATCGCGCCGATGATGAACTCTTCTTTCGCGCCCTGCAGAATGTGATAATCTTCGATGTAATTGCCAATCGGTTCGAGATCGACATATTTTTTTCTCGCTGCCTCGGCGTAGGAATCTTTGAATACGTACAACTCCAATTCAGAGCCACCCATCGCGAGATAATCTTTGCTCGCAGCGTTCTCGATTTGCCGACGCAAGATACTGCGCGGCGCAACTTCGACAAGTTCATCTTTCTCTTCGTTGTAAACATCGCAGAGCACGATCGCGGTTTTATCCAGCCAGCTCGCGAGCCGCAACGTTTTCAAATCCGGCGCGAGCCGAAAATCGCCGTAACCTTTTTCCCAGCTCGTGAACGCATAGCCCGGCACCGGATCCATTTCCATATCGCAGGCGAGCAGATAATCGCAGGCATGAATCGCGTGATCGAGCACGGCATTGACAAAATAATGTCCTGTAATTCGCTTGCCCATCAACCGCCCGTACATATCTGGAAAAGCCGTGAGCACGGTTTCGATTTTTTCGTCGGCCACCATTTGTTTGAGCGTTTCGACGTCGAGCATGCCGCGCACTGGGGAGAGAGACATAAATTTTCTCCGTTCAATGATTATTTGCATTTGACCTTCACAATATCGTCAAATTCTTTCGCTTCAAAGATATGAGCAAGATGTTTTCTCAGCCGCATTCTGCGCTCTGGTTCCAGGGAATTTTGCGCTTCTATAAACTCACCATACAGATAATAGCATTTATATCCAAGATTGCCATCTCGCCGAAAGAAGGCAACAGCCCGTGCTTCATTAACCGAGTCATCTGACCAGAATAGGTCTTCGTATCGTTGGTAGGTTGCAATATTCCGAGTATCAAGGGCTTCGCGGCGAATTGTTTCAGTCAATTGATTAGAGATTTCATTTAGACTATTAGAGACCTTATCAAGTCGATAAGCGATGAAACCCGTAACAATGGATATTAAAAGCGCAATAGATGAAATAATGATGGCTATCCTCTCCCAATCGATCTTTTGTGATTGTGAACCACTTTTTACGTCCGGCTCATTCGGCGCTTGTGATGAAGCGTCGTTTACATTATTCATGGCAATGGTCCTCCGCGGTTCGGTGTAATCTGAAATTCAAAACAGCTCGCTGTTTCTCAACGACCTGGCGCCGTGCGGCATTCGCTAATAGCCCTACTTGCCGAATTTGATTTCCCATTCCGTTTCTAAAAAATTCCCCAAGCTCAGTGCTTCCGCTTCAATCTTGGCGTGGATCATTTTTGAAAATTTTTCAAACGCCTCTATTTCCAATGCCCATCGTTTGGCTCCGCGTGTGTATGACCAAACGCCGATGACTTTACCATCGAGCAAAATCACCGGCGAGATCCAGCCCTGATTGCGATAAACGCGTTTATAATGGGAAGAATCCACTAAATGATTTTTGTCGGCGTGCGCCAGCAGATAAGGGTCAAAATGCGGCAAGAGCCGCAGAACCTGGCCATCCGGAGAGCTGTTGGTCAGTTGGTCATGATCATCGCGGAGAAGAAATGCTTTCTCGTTCTCGATGCTGACTTCAACCAGTTCTTCTTGCAGCATCTCCCAAATGGCTTTCGCCTCTTTCATCGACAAACCGGTCCAATGAGAAAAATCCTGCAGCGTTGCCGGACCATAAGCGCGCAAATAGCGGTGCAACAGCATTTGCTGCGCCTCGGTTTCGGAAATTTCCTTTTGTTTTGGCAGCCATTGATCGACGCGAATGAAGACCGCTTCTTTGCCGGATTCCGGGCCGTAGCAAATCAATCCCGCGGCGAAAGCCGGCCGGAAGACATTCCAAAACTGCGCCATTGCGCCCCTCACTTTTTTACCGACTTTGAATTTGACTTGTTCGGTCAATTCGCCTTTGGTCAACGGACCGGCGCTCAACGTCTCCATCGCCGCTTCATTCAGCCCATCGGCTTCCTTGGCAGTAATGTCGAGTCTGAGCATGATCCGCCGCACTGATTCAACTACACTTTTTTTCAGCGCGTTTATATAAATGGAAAAATCCGCCGCCGGCAGCAAATGCAGCGTGCCGCGCATGCCGTAGGTTTTGACCAGGCGGCGTTTTTCCCACAACGCTGAGTGAATCTCCGCGCGCGTGAGATCGTGCCGCCGCGCCCACAATTGCATCTCGGCGGCCGACATCACTTGCGCTTGCACGCCGCAAATGTTTTGGCCGATCGCGATGAAACTCGCCGAATTGGGGCCGGTGAGGTGATGTCGAGTTAATCGGAATGCTGCAACCTCAGACCATTTTAGATCGCGTTTCATGACTTACGTTTAATCCCATTTTTGCAGAGCGCTTCGGTGATGAGCGCGGAGCGTCCTTTTAAAGGATTCATTGTCAGAAATTCTCTCGAATTTGTTCCATGGTGATGATTCGCGTCGTCAGCTTCTTTTTGTCATCTTCTGTGCACGGCAGATTGTTGTCGATATCGTTAACCATCGCAGGAATCTCCTCTTCTTTGCTAACGATAATGAACTTTATGTCGTTGGCATGAAATTTTAATGTATAATATTTTTGAAGGATCCTGGTCTTTTGCTCATAGGTTTCAGGGCTAGAGTAATCACCTTCCGAAAGCATCGGTTGAACTTCTGGTGGAATTGGCGGGTTGCCACTCTTTTTGGTAATCGTCTTGTCTGCGAACGGCACATACCTCCACTCGCGTTCATCATAAAATGTCACTTTTTCCTCTGGCTTCAAAAATTGACCATCTTTCCCGGTCTTCAACAATTCACCATCATAAGGTTTGGCATAGAAAAAAATCGCGGTTTGAGGATTAAACTTTAAACAGTCACATTGATGGAGAATATTTTCATTGGGTAAAGACTCGTATATCTTAACAATGACTTCTGCACAAATCGATCCGGGATAGATATGAGGTCGAAATCCCTCTTGCACAATTTTTCTTAAAACAGCGAATTCTCTGGTGAAATGGAACAAGGAAGCCGAGCTAATCATAGGAAATCTCCTCAATTTCCCGTATGAATAAAAACACTCTTCAATTCACTATAATGATCCAGCGCCGCCAATCCCAATTCGCGACCGATGCCGCTATGTTTCACGCCGCCGAACGGCGCTTCGAGGTGAACGCTGCTGCCGGAGTTGATCGAGAGCGCGCCGGTTTCCACGGCGCGCGCCACGCGCAAAGCCCGCTCGAGGTCGCGCGTCCAAATCGAGCCGGACAAACCGTAGAGGCTGTTGTTGGCAATCGCGACGGCTTCGACCTCGGTGTCAAATGGAATAACTGAAAGCACCGGCCCAAAAATTTCTTCCTGCGCGATTTTCATTTCCGGACGAACATCGGCAAAAAGCGTCGGATGGAGAAACGCGCCGCGCGCGAGTATGCCAGTCTCCGGCGCGTTGCCGCCGCACAACAAAGTCGCGCCTTCGCTGCAGCCGCTTTCAATGTAGCTGCAAACGCGCTCGCGATGGCTCAGCGAAATCAGCGGCCCCATTTCAGTTTTCTCATCGAGTGGATCGCCGAGTTTCACTTTTTGAAAAATGTCAATAAGCTGCGCCACAAATTTCTCGTAGATCGAGCGTTCAACGAGCAAGCGGCTGCGCGCGCAGCAATCTTGTCCGGCATTGCCCAGAAGACTTGAAGCCGCCGAAGACGCCGCACGCTCAAAATTCGCATCGGCAAAAACGAGGTTGGCAGATTTGCCGCCGAGTTCCAGCGTTACGCGTTTGACGTCATCCGCCGCGAGTCTCATCACATGCCGGCCGATTTCCGTGGAGCCGGTGAAAGAAATTTTGCGCACCAGCGGATGGCGCACCAGTGCCTCACCGGCAGGAACGCCCTCGCCGGAAACGACATTAAAAACACCCGCTGGAATGCCGGCTTCCAATGCCAATTCGCCGAGATGCAAAGTCGTGAGCGGCGTTTGCTCGGCGGGTTTGACGACGATCGTGTTGCCCATCGCCAGCGCCGGCGCGATTTTCCACGCCGCGATGACGAGCGGATAATTCCACGGCAGAATCAAGCCGCAAACGCCGATCGGCTCGCGAAACGTCAAGCTCACGCCGGGCGCGGCCACGGGAATGGTGCTGCCGCCGATTTTGTTGATCGCGCCGGCGTAATACTCAAAACAATTCGCTGCGGTTCCCACTTCATCGCGCGCGTCGTTGATCGGCTTGCCGACGTTCTGGCTTTCCAAACGCCCGAGTTCATCGGTATGTTCGCGCAGCAACGTCGCGAGTCGCAGAAGCATGCGCGTGCGTTCGCGACTATTGATTTTTCGCCACGCGCTTTCGCGAAAGGCGTGATGGGCGCTTTGTGCGGCAGCGTCAACATCTTCTGCGCCGGCCTCGGCAACAACGGCAAGCGGTTCGCTGGTCGCCGGATTGATCAGCGTCGTCATTTTGCCCGAAAGCGCCGGCACGCGCTTGCCGTCAATCAGCAACTGTTCCATTTTATTCATTTCATGCTCCGATGAAATTATTGATAAAACCGCAGAATCTTCTCGCTCATTTTATTGGCGACGCGGCGCACGAGATCGTTGATCATGATCTCAGCGGCTTTCGGATCGCCGGCAGCGTCGAGCAATTTTTGTTTGTCTTTCGGCAGATCGTAAATGCTGCCCTGATAACGCACCCAATTTGCCTTGTCTTCGCTGCTCTCCGCAAAAGTTTCGCCGCTCAGGTAGCGTCCGGTTTCGACGTCCACGATTTGAAAGCTGGCAGAAATTTGCGCGGTTCGGGTCGTGGTGTATTCACGGTAATAAATTTTCTCGGTTTTTTCGATCGACTTGCCGGCGCTGTCTTTGACCGTATAAACTTTGTCGTGCGTTTTTTCGACGAAGCGCGGTTGCGTTGTCTCCACTGAAATTTGCGTGATGGCGCCGGTCACGAACGAGTGCAGCCCTTCGAGTTTGCCGATTTCCACAGCCTTGCGCTCATCCACGACGCCGGATTGGCTCAATTTGTATTCTTCAAAAATCTGCTCGAGATTGGCGCGATTGATAAACACCGCAAACTGGAGATTGGCGCGAATGCATTCGCCGAGCACCTCTTCGGTGAGCAAATATCCATATTGGCCGCCCTGTTGCGTGCGGTTGCGAAACGGCAAAATCGCGACGCGCTGCAGAGCTTTTTCATAAGCTTGTTTCGCGCGCCGCGCCGCGTCTTTGTAATCCGGCATCACCGCCATCACCACCTCGAACTTCGCCATCGCCTCGCGGAAATTCTTGTTCGCCTCCAACTGCACGGCCCAACGATAATTGGCTTCGGCGATTTGCTGTTGGAGCGCCGCGGTTTCGGCGGCGTAATTCAACGCTTGCGCGTAGTTGTTGACCGCCGCTTGAAAAGATTGCGCCTGCAGATCGCGATCGCCGAGACGCGTGTAAGTCTGTCCGAGTTTGTTTTTGGTGTCGCGATGCTCGCCGGCGAGCGCCGTCACTTTTTGATACTGGAAAATCGCCGGCTCGTATTCGCCGGCGCTAAAATGCCGTTCGGCAGTTTCGTAGTGATAGGCTGCGCCCTTTTCACGCGCCTGCGCCTCGCGACCGGAAACGTCGATGGTTTGCAGAACGATCCGATATCGCGTGAATTGTTGCAGAAGCGCTTCAAGCTCGCCGTAGCTATCCACCGCTTCGAGCCATTGCGCCTTCACCTCGAACGTTTCCGCGCGGGTGAGCAATTCCTGATAGGCTAATGGCGCGACCTGCTGCAGATGCGCAAAAGCTTCTTCATAGTCCGGCTTTTTGTCCAGCGCTTCGAGATCTTTGCGCGCAGCCTCGACATGGCGGCCGGATTTCTCGTACTCCAGCGCTCTCATGTACGCTTTTTTATGCGCGCAGCCGGTGAAAAGCGCCGCGCTGCACAGAAACGAGATAAGAGCAAGCGTTCCGTGATTTTGTAATTTCATGATTATCCTCCTTACCCAAACAAATTTACAGGTAACGCAAAATACATAAATCGCTTTAAAAAGTCAAGGCCTTCATATCGTCGCGGATTTCACCTTGACTATCTCGGACAAAAGTGCTAATTTTTATTGGGACTAAAAATTAAAGGAGCCATATGAAAAGCAATATTGCATTCGCCCCTATTTCTTTCTTGTTTATACTAAGCCTCGCCGCCTGCACGATTCACACGCCGGAAATGAAATTCACCGGCGAGAAAACCGCGCTGGAGAATCAGATTCTCGGCACGTACAACCAAGTGCGCGAGGACGTGTGGATGGTGGCTTCGGTGCGCGCCGCCAATCCTGATAGCCAGATCACGCTCTCCGACGAGAAGCGCGCCGTGCTCACCGCTATTCAAAATCGCGAGTTCAACAAAGACGACGTCGATGAATTCAAGCGCGACGGCGCCGTCGGCGAAAACGCGCGCGGCTTGCTGGAGACTCGTCCGCTGCCGCGCTTGCAAACCGACGCCAACTATCGCAAACTGGTGGAAGACATCGTCGCCGAAGAAAATCGTGACCGCCAGATTATTATGCAGCGCATCACCGAAATCAATTCCAGCGCGCCGGCTTCGGAGGTCGAAAACGTATTTGCCAAAATGAATCGTGACAACGCCCGCAGCGGCGAATGGATGCAACTGCCGGATGGCGAGTGGGTGAGGAAAAATTGATAAAAGGATAAAAAAGAAAAACAGAAAATCCATTCCGAGAATACTTATGCAAAAGCTTCCCGTTGGGTTGTCCGACTTCAAAGAGGTGATCGAAGGCAACTATTATTTCGCGGACAAAAGCCTGCTGATCAAAGAATTGATCGATCAGGGCGCGAAGGTGCTGCTCATTCCGCGGCCGCGGCGTTTCGGCAAGACTCTCAACCTGTCGATGCTACGGTATTTTTTTGAAAAGCCTGCCCTGCCAACGGCTCCAGGCAGGCCAGGGACCACTGCCGATACGAGCGGCTTATTCCGCCATTTGAAAATCTGGCAGGCCGGGGAAGAGTATACCGCCAAGCAGGGGAAATATCCGGTGATTTTTTTGACGTTCAAAGACGTCAAAGAATCGCAATGGGAAAACGCGCTGGCGAAAATGAAACGGCTGATGCAAGCGGAGTTTTTGCGCCATGAATACTTGCGCGTCGATCAAAGATTGCGAGTTGAAGAGCGCGCCTACTTTGAGGGCATTGTCAAACTCAGTGCCGGCCAAAGTGATTATGAAGACAGCCTCAAACAGCTTTCCGATTATTTAGCCCGTTATCACAATCAAAAAGTGATCCTGCTTATCGACGAATACGACACGCCGATTCAAGCGGGCTACGTTAACGGATATTATGCGGAAGCCGTCGGCTTCATGCGCAACTTTCTCGGCGGCGGGTTGAAAGACAATGTGAATTTGGAAAAAGGCGTGCTCACCGGCATCATGCGCGTCGCCCAGGAATCGATTTTCTCCGGGCTGAACAATCCGGGAGTTTTTACGCTGTTGCAACCCGAATTTTCCGCCGCCTTTGGCTTGACGGAAGAAGAAGTCGGACAGGCATTGAAAGATTTTAACCTTGAAGACCGTTTGGAGAATGTCCGCAACTGGTATAACGGCTATGTTTTCGGCGATCGTGTCGTCTATAATCCGTGGTCCCTGATCAATTATCTCAATAGCGCCGATAAAGCGTTTCGTCCTTACTGGCTGCACACGTCCGACAACGCCATTGTGGAAAAACTTTTAACCCGGGGCGGCAAAGAGCTGAAACGGGAATTGGAGAGCTTGATTGCGGGTGACGGCGTGGAAAAACCGATTGAAGAAAATATCGTGTTTGGCGAGATTGAGCAGCGCGACGATTTGTTGTGGAGCTTTTTGCTGTTTGGCGGCTATTTGAAATATCTTTCCTGCCGGCGCGATGATAATACGGACAAGCCGTATTATCAACTGGCCGTCCCCAACCGCGAAGTGCGCCTGGCCTACACCGATCTGATCGCGCGCTGGTTCACCGGCAAATTCGACCAGGAGAAACTCACGACCATGCTGCGCGCCCTGCGCGACGGCGATATTCGGTTGTTCGAGCACCTGTTTCAGGAAATGGTCGTGACAATCTTCAGTTATCATGATTTTGGCGCGGAATCCGAGAAGGTCTATCACGCTTTTGTCACCGGTCTGCTCGTGTGGTTGGGAGGAGATTATGAGCTGAAGAGCAATCGGGAATCGGGTTATGGCCGTTATGATTTGATGATCATTCCGAAAAACAAAGCGCAAATCGGCTACGTGATCGAGTTCAAAAAAGTCAGCACGTATGAACACGAAACCGTCGAGTCGGCGATCGCGAATGCCTTGGCGCAAATCGAAGCCAAAGGCTATGAAACGGAACTGCGGCAAAGAGACGTCAAGACCATCAAGAAACTGGCCATTGTGTTTAAAGGCAAGCAGGTGTGGGTGAAAGAGCAGAGCGCATAGCGCAGAGGGCGGCGCGCGCGTTTGGCAATCCATGTTTTTTTCGAGCAATGATGAAATGAATCCATCCAACAATTTGCGGCAAAATGCCCACGCGGTCATCATCGGCATCAACCAATATCAGGATGAAAAAATTCCGGATTTGCAGTTTGCCCGCGCCGACGCCGAAGGCGTTTATCAAATCCTGACCGACCCGGAGCTGGGGCGCATTCCGCCGGCCAACGTCATCTTGTTGCTCGATGAAAATGCGACGCAGCAGAATATTCGCTCGGCCATCGGCGATGAAATTCCGCGCCGCGCCGGGGAGGATGATTTCGTTTATATTTATTTTGCCGGGCACGGCTTGCCGTTCATCAATCCTAAAAGCGGCTCCGCGGACGGCATGGAAAAATACCTCGTGCCCGTCGATGCGAAACTGGACAAAATCCGCGGCACCGGCATTCCGATGGATGACATTCAGCGCTTCTTCGGCTACATCCAATCGAAGCAGGTGATGTTTTTCATCGACAGTTGTTTCAGTGGCGAAGCCGGCGGCCGCACGTTTCAGAACCCCGCCTTTCAAACGCGGCACGGTTTGCTCACGCCGGAATTTTTAGACCAACTCTCCGGCGAGGGCCGGTTGGTGGTTACGGCGTGCGATGTGAATGAATTGTCGATCGAAACCTCGGCGATGGGCCACGGCCTGTTTACGCATTATCTCATGGAAGGATTGAAAGGCCGCGCCGATAAAGATCAGGACGGCTTGGTGACGATTCACGAATTATATGATTACGTTTATGACAATGTCTCGCAACACGCGCGCAAGCTGGGCGGGAGCATGCATCCGATTCAGAAAGGCTCGATCAAAGGGAAAATTCCTTTGACGCTGTATGAAACGCCGACCCAGAAGCAGGCGAAGTCGCTGGACGATCAAGCGCAAGCCCTTTTCAAAGCCGGGAAGTTGGGCGAGGCGTATGAATTATGGCAGCAGGTGATCGCGCTTGTGCCGGATCACGCGGGTGCCGAGCAAGGCCTAGCAGAAGTGGAGGACTGGCTGAAAGAAAAGGAGAGAAAAAGGCAAGAGATTTTAGAGCGCAAGCAAAGAGTTTTGCTGCAGCTCAATCGCGAAGGTCAATTGCCTTCAGAAGAATTTGATGCCGCGATGGAACTGATCGAAAGAACTGGCGATGAGTTAGCCGCTCTCGAGCGCGAAATGCGCCGGTTGCTGGATGAGCTTGTTGACAAAAAAATTTCGGCGGCAAGTTATTTGAAAAGTGTTCGTTTACTTCGTAAACCGATTGTGCCGGAACCGGCACTAAAAATTAAAAAGGAAGCGCCGGTTGCCACGAAGATCGAATTGAAAAAAGCGCCTGAAGCCAAATCAGCCGTACCGAAAGCGGAGGCGGCAGTTGAAAAAGTCAAACCAGTTGTTCCAAAAATTGAGTTGGAAAAAATATCAGACGTTAAGCAAGTTGTATTAAAACCAGAGCCGCAAGTTGTAAAAGCCGAAACGGAACCGTCCCAAGAGCAGACGGCCTCAGAGCCAATTGTGGGCAAGTTGTTAGCCCTTAGAAAAACACCGGCCACGCTTTCGAAAGAGCAGGTCAAAGATATACTGAAAAAGTATGACTTTTACTGTGCAAAATCTCTATTGGTTTTGAACTATGCGTGGAGCAATCCCCAAGGAAAAGGCATCACCCACAATTACGTGGAGCAAACACTGCATGGCAATAAGGCGGTGCTGGACAAAACCACCGGTTTGATGTGGCAGCAATCCGGCTCATCCAATCCCAATTACATGTTTTATTCCAATGCTGAAAAGTATATTCGCGAGTTGAACAACAAATCTTTTGCCGGCTTCACCGACTGGCGTTTGGCGACGCTGGAAGAAGCAATGTCGTTGATGGAGGCGCAAAAGAAAAGCAGCTATTTGTATATCGATTCAAAATTTGACCAAACGCAGCGGTGGATTTGGACGGCGGATAAAGAGAGCACGGAACGGACGTGGGTTGTCAGTTTCAGCCACGGTTATTGCGATCTTCACGACGCCGGCGGTGGCCCCTACGTCCGTGCCGTGCGCTCGTGACAATCTGGAGCATTTTGGTATTTGAGTTATTCGATCATTTAAATCTTGCAGATGAGAAGATGCGGCGCGAAGCCAAAAGGTGACAGCTTTAAGGCCGTCGCCTCGAAAATTTTTTGAAAATTGATTTCCTCTATTTTACGTATTTTATGCCCAGCTTATCACGGACGAACTTGCGGACTTCTTTCATCGCGGCAATGGCGAGGCGAGCATCATTTTTATCGGCAAAAGCGCTTTCAGCTTTTTGAACCCTACGAGCGCAGCCATTCAGTGACGTGCTTGGGATCGTAAAAGCTCAGCGAACCCCATATTTGAATTGTCATTCTGGAAGAATCTTTTTTGAATCCAAGCCAGATGCTCGAATCAAAAAAGATTCCTCCGGAATGACAACGTAGCGCGGTGAAAATTTATTTTGGATTTTTCGTAAAGCACTTGACCCTTGTTCATCACTTCGCGAAAAAACGGATCGCCGATTTTCAAACGACGCGCCACTTCTGCCGGCGTGCGAACAATAACATCCATCGCCACACCGCGCGGACGCGCCGCAGTCGCCACGAGGCGATCACGCTCAAAGACGCTTTTGCGGCGATGGCGATTGGTGACGACGAGCAAATCGATATCGCTGTGAAATGCCGGTTCACCATACGCATAAGAGCCAAAGAGAATAATCTTCTCCGGCTGAAAGGCCTCCACGATACGCTGCGTCATTTCGCGCAACATATCTTCCGTGATCGGCGTGTACCAAGACGGAATCGTTTCGCCTTGTGAGTGGATAAGTGATTTAATGAGCATTGCTATCGTTCCGGTATTTATTATTGTACTGTGAAAGATACACCAATCTCTTTGAATAGTCAAGCGGCGCTTTCTTTTAAAATGAAAATTACGCCTCGCTTTTATCGTGAGGCTGTTCTTGCTTTTCACTTCTCGAAGAGTTATATTTCGACATATCCGGATCAGTGGAATAACGACATCTCATGAATAAAAACCAATGCGGAGATAACCATGAATAGCATTGCAGAAACTGAGAATGTTGGATGTATTGTCTCAGACCTCGACAATCTTATCAATGAGATCTTGCAAGTCCGCCGCCGTGTCGCTGCTTTGGTCGGCGACAATCAAACCGAGCGCACATTGGCTTCGGTTCGCGAGGCCGAGTGGTTCGGCATGTGGGCGGATCGCGAAGACATGCAAGGTCTTTCCTCGCGCGAATGGCTGAGGCAGCTTCGCGCGCAACAATGGGGACGCTGATGGCCGGCAAACTGCTCGACACCCCGGTTTTAAGTGATTCTTCCTTATGAAAAAAATTTCGATAAGCTCGCTGGGGCAGCTTGCCAGAGCTGATATCGACTTTGGGGACATGACGATTCTTGTCGGCCGCCAGGCGAGCGGCAAGAGCATTCTGCTGCAACTTTTCAAATTGGCGCTCGATTACGGGCCGATCACCAAAACCTTGCAGCAATATTATGATTGGAAAGGCAGCATAAATGACTTCTTGTCGCTGTATTTTGGCGAAGGCATGCGAGGAATCTGGCGCGATTCCACAAAAGTTTTAGAGGATGGCAACGAATTTAATTTGAACCTTTTGTCTGGAAAAAGTTCAAAACGAGACGAGTCCGTTCTTCTCATTCCCGCGCAACGGGTCATCACGTTGAAGGACGGTTGGCCGAGAACTTTTCTGGACTATGCCGGAGGGGATCCCTACGTGGTCCGACAATTCAGCGAGCAGCTTCGCCGGCTTATGGAGAACGAATTGGGCGGCAACGGGGTGATCTTCCCGCAGGTTGGGCGCATGAACGAGGTCATTCGTCAAGCCCTCGAAGAAAGCATCTTCAATGGCGCCGAGGTGAGGCTCGATCAGACGACGATGCGCAAACGTATCGTCTTGAAAGTGGGAAATCATCATTTGCCCTTCATGGTCTGGTCCGCCGGACAAAGAGAATTTATTCCTCTGCTGATGGGATTATACTGGTTGACGCCGTCCCCAATGCGAAAGAAAAAAAATATCGAATGGGTCGTCATTGAAGAACCGGAAATGGGATTGCACCCGCAGGCGATTTCAGCGTTGCTCATCGTCTTTTTGGAATTGCTGCATCGCGGCTACAAAGTCATCATCTCCACTCATTCGCCGCAAATACTGGAGCTGGTCTGGGCGATACAAAATCTCGCCAAGCGGCCAAGCGTTGACGCATTTTTGAAAATGTTTGGCTTGAAGAAAACGGAATTTTTGTCCAAACTCGGCGAAGACA
>Ga0247727_10001724_pt1 | contig 51089 bp, 45 predicted proteins | sample WisWelCaveWW1625_FD_202498 | JGI IMG/M metagenome (GOLD analysis project Ga0247727, IMG submission 202498) | Biofilm microbial communities from Wishing Well Cave, Virginia, United States - WW16-25 | ecosystem: Environmental > Aquatic > Deep subsurface > Groundwater > Cave microbial mat | place...
CCGCGCCATGCTCCCTGCGGCCTCCTCTCCGTACGTCGAGTACGCTTCGTCGGTCCTCGGTCCGCCTGGCGCGGATCTCACCCCGGCTCGTCGCCCTCGCTACGGCGCCGTTTCACACCAGCCTCCTGGGCCGCTGTGATCCTCTACCCGGCGATCGACCTCCTCGCCGGGCGCGCCGTTCGCCTGCGCCAGGGGAAATTCGACGACGTGACGGTCTACTCGGACCGGCCCTGGGACCTCGCCGCATCCTGGGCGCAGGCCGGCGCCACGATCCTCCACGTCGTGGACCTCGACGCCGCGCGCGGGATGGGAACGAACGCGGACGTCGTCGCCCGGATCCGCGAGTCCGCCGGGCTTCCGGTCCAGCTCGGCGGCGGCATTCGATCCGCTCAGGCGGCACGCCGCGCCATCGACGCGGGCGCCGACCGCGTCGTGCTCGGTACCGTCGCGGTTCGCGATCCGACTGCGGCGGAAGCGATCTGTGCCGCCCATCCCGGACGCGTCGTGGTCGCCGTCGACGCCAGGGAAGGCAAGGTCGCGGTCGCAGGCTGGACGGAGGCGAGCGAGATCTCCCCGGCCGATCTCGGCCGCCGCGCGTCGGCGTGGGGTGCCGCTGCGCTCCTGTACACCGACGTTTCGCGCGACGGCCTCGAGACCGGGCCGGACCTCCCCGGCACACGGGCGCTCGCGCAGGCGATCGAGATTCCCGTCCTCGCCTCGGGGGGGGTCTCGTCCCTCGCGGACCTGCGCGCGCTCGCGACGATTCGTCCCGCGCTCCTCGGCGCGATCGTCGGCCGCGCCCTGCTCGAGGGCCGCTTCTCCGTGGCCGACGCGGTGCGGATCCTCCAATGACGCTCGCGCGCCGCATCATCCCCTGCCTCGACGTGAAGAACGGCCGCGTCGTCAAGGGCGTGCGGTTCGTCGATCTGCGCGACGCGGGCGATCCGGTGCAGTCGGCGCAGGCCTACGACCTCGCGGGCGCCGACGAGCTCGTCTTCCTCGACATCGGCGCCACGCACGAGGGAAGGGGGACGATGCGGGACGTCGTGGCCCGGACCGCGGAGCGCGTCTTCACCCCGCTGACCGTCGGTGGCGGGATCCGTTCGGTAGAGGACGCCCACGCGCTTCTGCGTGCAGGCGCGGACAAGGTCGCGGTAAACTCGGCCGCAGTGGCCGACCCCACGCTCCTGTCGCGCCTGAGCGGCAACCTCGGCGCCCAGGCCGTGGTCCTCGCGATCGACGCGCGGGCCAGGCCGGACGGGGACGGGCGAAGATGGGAGGTCTTCACGCACGGTGGCCGCCGCAACTGCGGCCTCGACGCCGTCGAGTGGGCGGCCCGCGGCGCGGAGCTCGGCGCAGGCGAGATCCTGCTGACCAGCATGGACCGTGACGGAACGCTCGCGGGCTACGACCTCGAGCTGACCCGCGCGGTCGTCGAGGCGGTGCCCGTCCCGGTGATCGCCTCGGGCGGCGCGGGCACGATCGACCACCTCGCAGAAGCCCTGGCCGTCGGCGCGGACGCCGTGCTCGCGGCCTCGATCTTCCACGACGGCCTGTTGCCGCTCGGAGAGGTGCGGCGGGCGCTGGGCGTCCGCGGCATCGCGATCCGGGAGGTCGGGTCGTGAACCCGCCTCGGGATCGCCCGCGCCGTGGGCTCCGGCGCCGGTCGAGCGGTGCGCGCGGAAGCGCGCATCCGAACGGGCCTACGACCCGCACCGCGATGTGGCGCGGGCCCGTGGAGGAGGTCGGGTCGTGACGACGAGCCTGCGGGACCTCATCGACGCAGCCTCTGCGAACGGATCGGCGGTTCCCCCCGAGGTCGCCGCGTTCGTCGCGCTCGAGGTCGCGGAGAGGCTTTCGGCGCGTCCGACGCGCGTGGCGCCGGTGTTCATCGAGGTCTCTGGAGAGGGGGAGATCTCCGTCGCGTCGACGGCCGCGGTTTCCGCAACGGACGCGGTGCGCGGCATCGGCCGGCTCCTCGGCGAGATGGTGGCGGGGGAGGGCGGCGTCGTGCCGCCGGGGCTCGAGGAGGTCGTGCGCCGCTCCTCGAACGGCGGTGCCGAGGGCTACGCGGATCTCGACGCCCTGTTGCGCGACCTCGAGGCCTACCTGGTCCCGCTCAATCGGGGCGCGGCGCGGCGCGTGCTCGCGCGCTACCTGCGGGACGTCCTGCGCGATCCCACCGAGACCGTCCCGTCCGGGCCTGTTCCACGCGACGACGCGACGCAGGACGCGATCGATCTCGTCGAGGAGGTGCAGGAGGCGGGTCCGGCTCCGCGCGCGGCTTCTCGTCTGGAGATGCCGCCGCGGTCGGACGTCGACGCGCTCCTCGACGACCTCGACCCGCAGCGTGTGACCGTCCCCGTGCAGGATGTCGGATCGATCCTCGACGAGCTCGAGCCGGCGGACGAGGGCACGGACTCCCAGCTCGATTCGCTCCTGCAGGACGTTCCGACCTACCCGCGGATCGATCCCCTGCCGTCCGAGGAGCGTCCCGTGGTTCCGATTTCGGTGCCGGCGCCCGCCGTCGCGGCGCCAGTCGCCGTCACGATCGACGCGCCGGCGCGCCAGGGCCCGACGGGCGTGACCGCGCAGAAGCCGATTCTCCTGCCCGACACGTCCGAGATCCGACCGCGCCGTGGTTTCGGCCTGCTGCTCGTGACGGTGCTGTTGCTCCTCGTCGCGCTCGGCGTCGTCCTGTACCGCGCGCGGCCCGACCTCTTCGGGGCCGCGCCGGCGACGGCGGCGGAGGCGAGCCGCGCCGGCCTCGCCGCGTCGGCCGGGCCCGCGGCCCGCGCGCAGTACGGGACGATGACCGTCACCTCGGAGCCGACGGGCGCGGAGGTATTGCTCTTCGTCGGCCGCGGACCGGTCGAGGTGACGCACCTTCCGGTGGGGGTCGCGCACGAGTTCGTGGCCATCTCGGACGACGGCCGCGTCGCCCGTGCCGTGGTACCCGCCGACTCGCCGTTCCAGCCGCGCCGCGACGGACCCGATCCCGTGGCGACCGAGCTCGCGATCCAGCTCCCGCAGGTCGAAGAGGCTTCGCGCGCGCCGTGGCCAGGGACGAACCTGCCTCCCGGCGGTCCGGCGGAGGGAACGGGACAGCTCGGGACGGTCCGCGTCGTGACGAACCCGATCGGCGCGAAGGTCTTCCTGCTCGTCGGGTTCACGCCGACCGCGCCGATCTCGAACCTGCGGATCGACGACGCCTACGAGCTGGTCGTCGTCAAGGACGGCCACGCGCGCGAACGCGTGGTCATCGGCCGCAGCGACTGGACGCGAGAGGAGGGCGGGGACGACTTCGCCCACCAGGCGACGGTCACCCTTCGCGCCGAGGATCCCCAGCCGGAGAAGTCCGAACGCCCGCGCCGCCGCCGACGTCGACGGTAAGTCCTACGTCCTGGGAGCGTGGGCCCAATACGCCTGCATCTCGGCGGTGAAGCCGCCCATGTCGATGGGTTGGCGGAACGTGAGTTCGAGGTGGGCGCGGGCGGCGCGGGCGCGGGTGCGGTCGGGGAACGGGGAGATCCAGACGAGCCGCCCGCCGGGTGCGAGCACCTTCGCGGCGTGATCGACGAAGCGGTCGAGGAGGATCTCGACTCCGTCGCGGACCGATCTGCGGCCCATCGGTGGGTTCGTGAGGATCAGGGTGGGGGCGTGGACGACGTTCGTCAGCGAGTCCGCGCGCACGAGCGTCGCGGAAAGCCCGGCCGCGCGCAGGTTCGTGCGCGCGATCTCGAGCGCCCGCGGATCGACGTCGCTGCCCGTGAGCGACCTGACCGGGCCGGCCAGGCCCCGCTCGACGAGCTCCGCGCCCGATCCCACGAACGGGTCCCACACGACCGCCTGCGGATCGAGGCCCGCGACGCGCACGAGCGCAGCCGCGATCGTCGGGTGCGAAGCCGCGGGCACGTCCGCCTTGCGCCACGCGAACCGCGGATCCTCCATCGCCTTGGGGAACAGAGTCACGCGGATCTGGCGTCCCTCCTCGACGAGGACCTCCCAGGTGCTCGCAGTCGGATCGTTGACGAGGTCCGGGGCGCGCAGTGCGACGGCCGCCGCGATCCGACGCGCAGCGGCGCGCCGGTGGCCGCCAGAGGCGAACTCGATCCGCCATCGCACGGGCCCGCGCGTCCAGGTCTGGAGGATCCGCTTCGCGTGGGCTCCAGTCAGCGCGGTCGCCACGATGCGCTCGACGTCCCCGGTCGCGACCGCCAGCGGGAATCCCGCGCGCAGGAACGTCCGCGCGCGGAAGATGGAGCGCAGGGGCCCTGTCAGGACGCCCTCGACCCGTCCGGGCGGCGAAGGCCGAGGTCGAAACTCCGCGCCGAGCTCCGTCGTGAGGATCGGCTCGATTCCCGCACGGCAGACGAACACCATCGGCGTGGGGGCGTCGGGCGCCGCGTCCGCTTCGATGCGCGACTGGGTCGCGCGTCCCGCCGTCCGCTCGATCCGTGCGATCGCCGTGTCGATCACGCGCCGCGTTTCGACATCGCGCACCCCCGTCGGCGCCTTCAACCGCGACAGCGCCGCCGCGCCGCCCACCTTGCCGAGCGCGTCCGCGATGGGCTTCTCGTGCGTCGACGCCGCCGGGCTCGCCGCGTAGGCCAGCAGCTCCTCCTCCGCACCGGACAGGCGCCTGCGTCCCATCGCGATCGCCGCGACGCGCCGGGTCTTGGGGTCTTCGTCCCGGAGCAGTCGCGCGACTTCCTCCGCCGGCGCGAGCCGCGCGACGATCCGGGCCAGCCGCCCCCGCAGGGGCGCGCGCGCTGGGCCCAGGCGCTCGCGCGCTCGCGCCAGCGCCTCGTCCGGGAGCCGCAGGAGCGCACCCTCGGCGGCGCGGATCCGGCGGCGATCGTCGTCCACGAGCATGTCCAGGATCGCCGGCACGTCGTCGCGCCGGGGCGTGAACGACGGCTGCCGGATCGCATCCGCCAGGGAGAAGCCTTCGGGCCGCGGTTTCACTGGAACGTGGCGCGCAACGTAGCACTCCCAACGCGGCGCGTTCCCGGCTATCGTTCGGCGACCATGACCCCTACCGAGAAGACCATCCTCAAGTCCCTCGTCGCCGTCGCCTGGGCGGACGGCCAGCTCAAGGAGCCGGAGACCGGCGTCCTCGATGCCCTGATCTGGGCCTTCGACGCGAACGAGGCCGATGCAGCAGAGATCCGCGAGTTCGCGAGCAAGAAGCGGACGTTCAAGGACGACATCCCCGTGGACGGTCTATCGCCGGAGGAGCGCCGGATCCTCCTCGCCCATGCGGCGCTGCTCACGCACGCGGACGGCAAGCAGACGGGCGCCGAGAAAAAGCTCCTCAAGGACCTCGTGGGGTTGCTCGGTTTCAGCGACGACGAGGCGCGTCCGATCCTCGATGGCGCGCCCGACCGCGCGAGGCGGCTCGCCGGCAAGGTCTGAGCAGCGCGAGGCCCACCAGGGCCGAAAGCGCGATGCCTGCGCCGGGCGCGTTCGCGGTCCGGCAGCCGCAGCCGGAGCTTCCACCCCCTCCGCCGTCGGCATCGGCATCGGCGTCGGCATCCGTGTCCGCATCCGTGTCGGCGTCGACATCCGTGTCCGCGTCCGGGCCCGTGCCCGTGTCCGTCTCGGATCCCGTGTCCGTGTCTGTGTCGACGTCCGTGTCGACGTCCGTGTCGCCCGCACCCGCGTCGTTGCAGCCGAGGGCGTCGCATTCGTATCCGTGGCAGCAGGAGCAGGGGTCGCCGTCCACGCACGGATGCTTTGCGGAGGCGACGCCGGGAACGACCCCGCCGAGCAGCACGAGCAGCGTCGAGACGGCAAGCCGGATCTTCCTGTAAGGGGACATGGTCAACCTCCGCCTGCGATTCTACCCCGTCGCAGCTCTCGCCGCGCGAGGTCGGCCGCGCCCGCGAGACCGCCGAGTTCCCCGAGGGCGCCGTCGACGATCTCGACCCGCGCGCCCGAGGGGCCGACGGACTGCTCGCGCAGCAGGGGGATGGTCCGGCGGCGAAGCTCCGGACACCCGTGCCACACCGAGCCGCCCAGGACGAGCCGATCCGGATTGAAGACGCTGACGAGCGCAGACAGGCCGCGCGCGAGGGTGTCGGCGACCTCGTCCCACAGGCCCGACGCGTGCGTGTCGCCTTCGCTCGCCGCCTGATCTCCGTGGCCCGGATGAATCGCCGCGACGTCTCCGCCCGCGAGCTGCAGGATTCGCGGCGCGTTCCCCTGACGCGCGTCGTTCGCGAGGATCTCGGAGAGGTTGTGCCCGCCTGCGATCGCTTCCAGGCAACCGCGCGCCCCGCAACCGCAGAGCCAGCGGTTGCGGCCCACCTTGATGTGGCCGATCTCGCCGGCGAAGCCGTCCGCGCCTTCGACCAGCACGCCGTGGACGACGGTGCCCGAGCCGATTCCGCTGCCGAGGTACACGGCGACCATCGACTCGGAGCCCCTCGCCGCCCCGAAGCGGTACTCGCCCCACGCGATTGCCTTGAGGTCGTTCGCGATTCGGACGGGCGCGGCGATCCGCGCACGCAAGAGGTCCCCGAACGGGACGTCGTGCCAGCCCATGTTGGGCGCAACGGCGACGTGTCCCGAGGGGCGCGCGATCCATGCGGCGACGCCGATGCCGACCGCGCGCAGGCTCCCCTTGCCGGTCGCCTCCGAAACGAGACGTGCGACGAGGTCCGCCGTCGCCTCCGGGGAGGGGTCCTTTCCCACGTCACCGCGGCGTACACGTCCGAGCTTCCCGTTGCCTGCCACCCGCGCCACGCGGACGTGGGTCGCCCCGAGGTCGACGCCGACGACGTTCGCGGCCATCAGGGCCCTCTGCCAGCGCGCGGCACTACCCCCGGGCCTCCGCCACCGCTCGCTCGACCTGGGCGCGGATCGATGTCAGCCGCTCCGGCGTGTCGGCCTCGAATCGCAGCACGAGCACGGGGCCCGTGTTGGACGCGCGCACGAGGCCCCAGCCGCCGTCGAAGAGGATCCGCGCACCGTCGACGTCGATGACCTTCCGGTGCGCGAACGCCTTCTTCACTTTCTCGACCACGTCCCACTTCCGGTCGTCCGGGCAGTCGACCCGGATCTCCGGCGTCGTGAACGTCGTCGGAAGATCGGACAGCAGACGCGAGAGCGGCTCCTTCGTCCGCGCGAGGATCTCCAGCAGCCGGAGCGCCGCGTACACGCCGTCGTCGTAGCCGGGATTCCGGTCCGCGAAGAAGAGGTGGCCGCTCATCTCCCCGGCGAGCAGCGCGCCCTCCTCCTTCATCTTCGCCTTGATCAGCGAGTGCCCCGTCTTCCAGAGGATCGGACGGCCGCCGTGCTTCGCGACGTCGTCGAAGAGGACCTGCGAACACTTCACCTCTGCGATCACCGCTGCGCCGGGATGGGTGAGCAGGAGGTCGCGCGCGTACAGCACGAGCAGTCGGTCCCCCCAGATCACGTCGCCGTTCTCGTCGACGACGCCGAGGCGGTCTCCGTCGCCGTCCCACGCCAGGCCCACGTCGGCCTTCTCCGACCGGACCCGCGCGATCAGCTCCGCGATGTTCTCGAGCACGGTCGGATCGGGGTGGTGGTTCGGGAAGCGGCCGTCCATCTCGCAGTACAGGGGGACCGGGTCGAGCCCGAGCGCGCGGATCGTCGCGAGCGCGACGGGGCCCGCCGCGCCGTTGCCGGCGTCGATCACGACGCGCAGGTCCTTGCGCGCGAGCTTCACGTCGTTCGCGCACCGCGCCACGTAGTCGTCGAAGACGTCCTGCGAGGTCACCGTCCCACCGGTCTCTGTCGTCCCGTCCGTCTTCCCGAAATCGCGCCGCTCGATGCGCCCTCGCAGCGAAAGGACGTCGTCGCCGTACAGCGTCGCCTTGCCGTGCAGGAGCTTGAAGCCGTTGTCTTCCGGCGGGTTGTGGCTGCCGGTCACCTGCGCGCCGCCGTCGGTATCGAGATGGTGTACGGCGAAGTACAGCACCGGGGTTGCGACGACGCCCACGTCGACGACGTCGCGTCCGGTCTCGACGAGCCCTTCGAGGAGCGCGTCGTGAAGGCGGTCCGACGACAGGCGGCAGTCGCGGCCGAGGGCGATCCGTCGGTGCCCGCGAAGGGCGAGGTGCGCGCCGAACGCCCGGCCGAGATCCCGGACGACGTCCGTCGGCAGATCGCGATCGGCGACGCCGCGGATGTCGTACTCGCGGAAGATCCTCGGATTCAAAGTAGGTCTTTCTTCCCGGCCTTCTCGAGCGCGGCGACCACCGCTCGCACCTCCTGCGAGCGCTCTCGCGGCAGGATGAGGATCGCGTCGCCCGTATCGACGACGACGAGGTCCGAGGCGCCGAGCACCGCGACCACCTTCCCCGCGGGCGCGTGGACGAGGTTGCCGCGCGCGTCGACGGCGACCGTCACGCCCGCATTGCCGTCCACGTCCTTCGCGGCCAGCTCCCAAGCGGCTGCCCAGCTTCCGACGTCGGACCAGCCGCAGGCGCAGGGGACCACGAGCCCGTCCGTGACCTTCTCCATGACCCCCACGTCGATCGAGATGGACTCGAACGACGCGTACACCTTCGCGCGCAGTCGCTTCTCGCCGGAGGTGGAGTCGGCGAGGGCCATCGTCAGGTCCACCAGGCCATCGTGGACCTTGGGCAGGTGCCGGGCCATCGCGTCGAGGATCTTGTCGGCGCGAAACACGAACGTCCCTGCGTTCCACAGGTGGTTGCCGTCCGCCAGGAACGCCTCGGCGCGCGCGCGGTCGGGCTTCTCGACGAACCGGGTCAGGCGGTGCACCCCCTGCGAGACGGCCTCGCCCACCTCCAGCCAGCCGTATCCCGTCTCCGGTCGGGTCGGCGCTATGCCGAGCGTCACGAGCGAGCCGGTCTCCGCGGACCGTGCGGCCGTGGCGATCGCCGCCCGGAACGCCTCGGGGTCTGCGACGTGGTGGTCGGCGGGGAGGACGGCGAGCACTGTAGGCCCCCGCCGCGCCGCGTGGATCGCGGCCAGGCCGATGCAGGGCGCCGTGTTGCGCCCAACCGGCTCGGCGAGGAACGCCTCGGGGGGGAGGTCGGGCAGGTCCGCACGCAGCACCGGTACCAGCTCCTCGGTGGTCACGACCAGGATTCGCGCAGCCAGGGGGCGGATCCGCGCGATCGTGTCGGCCAGCATGGAGCGGCCCATGGACGCGAGGTCCAGGACCTGCTTGGGGCGGCCCCGCCGCGAGGCCGGCCAGAAGCGCGTGCCGGCCCCGCCGGCCATCACGACCGCTGTGATCGGCAGTCCCACGGGGGCGGGGAACGTAACACGCCGGTTTCTGGAGCAATGGGCCCCATCTGCCCTAGGATGCGTGGCCATGACCAGGGGGAAAGAGCTGGTGGCGGCGGCGCTCGCGGCGGCGGGGTTCGGTCTGGTCCTCGGCTTCGCGACCGGCTGCGGCGGCTCCGTACAGAAGCCGTACACGTTCGAGACGCGCTCCCGGTCGGACGCGACGACGGTCGCGATCCAGGCGCTGACCGACGAGGGCTACCCGGCGTCGCCGACCGAGGGGAACCCGAACCGGGTCCGGAGCGACTGGAAGAACACGGGCACCCGCTACGGCTACGCCGGCGGCAGGCCCGCGCAGCTCGTCCGTCGCTTCATCATCGAGATGACGCCGGGGGAGGGCCCGGATGGAAAGCTCACCGTCCAGGTGAAGAGCGAAGCGCTTGCCTGCTCCGAGGTCGCGATCATGGCGGGCGAGTTTCGGCCGGGACGCGACTGCAACCTCGTCGAGGAGTCGAATCCGGCCGATCAGCGCGACGTCGACCGCATCGGCGCGGCGATCGAGCGCGCGTTCGTTCAGCGGTAAGTCGCGAAGCAGTACGTGAAGGTCGCCAGCGGGACGAGGTAGATCGCGAAGGCCCAGATCCGCCCGGCGCGGACCACGCGAAGGAGTACCGCGAGCGCGATCGCGCCGGAGGCCGCGGCGACGAGCACGCCGGCGAGGGCCGGGACGACGTCTGCCGATCCGAGTCGCAGCGCCGGAAGCTCCAGAGCGAGTGCGCCTGCCACCGCCGGGATCGAGGCGACGAAGGAGAAGCGCGCAGCCTCGGGGCGTGCGACGCCGAGGAGGAGGGCGACAGCGATCGTGGAGCCCGATCGCGAAAGGCCGGGCAGCACGGCAAGGCCTTGCGCCACCCCGATGGCGAGGGCCCGGGCGAATTCGATCGATCGCTCTCCTTTCGCGCGGAAGGTGGAGAGGAGAATCACAGCCGTCGCGACCAAGCAGAGGGACACGACGCCGGGCGAAGACGTCCACCGCTCGACCGGATGACGCAGCAACAGGCCGATCGCCGCCGTGGGGATGCTCGCCACCAGGACGTGCAGCGCGAGACGGGCGTCGGGATCGCCCCTCGGTCCGGTGACGAGCCGTAGCGTGCCCCGCAGGGTTGAGTGCAGGTCGCGGCGAAAAGCGACGACGACCACGGCGAGCGTGCCCGCGTGCAGCAGCACGGTGATCGCGAGGTCGGGCGACAGGCCGAGGAGCCGCTGGGCGATCGCGAGGTGGCCGTCGCTCGAGATCGGCAGGAACTCCGTGATCCCCTGGACGACGCCCAGGATCAGCGCGTCGAGAAGCTGCACACCAGCCTCCTAGAGGTGTGCGGTCATCTGCAGGAGGAAGGCGTCGTCCGCGACGTGGTCGCCGTCGGCGATGTCGGGGAGCTCGGTCTCCATCGCCCAGAGGTAGTTGGCCTGCAGCTTCCAGGTGTGGTCGCCCGTGAGGAAGAAGTTGGCGCCGATCGTCACCGTCTCGCGTCCGAGCTTGGGGTCCATCGGGTCCGCGGGCGGAGCTAGCTCGTCGGGGTCGCATTCGGCGTTGCCGCAGCGTGCCGGGTCGTAGAAGTCGTATCGCGCGGCGACCTCCACGTTGCGCTCGAAGTCCTCGATCGGGAGCAGGTATCCGCCCTGGATCGCGTAGCCGAATCCGACCTCGTCGAGGGCGGCGCTGCCGTCCCCCTGCCGCGCGAACCAGCGGTAGAGGACCTCGCCGTACAGCGAGAAGCCGCCCCAGAAGAACGCGAGGTCCGCGCCGTAGCGGTTCGTTCGCTGCTCGAACGACGGATCGGCGGCCTCGCCCAGCCTGCCCTCGCCGCCCTTGCGATCGATCGCGAGGTTCAGGCCGAGAGAGATGCGGGGATCTTCTTCCTGGGCGACGTCGGATTCCTCGAGTCGTCCTGGGGCGCCCAGGGGGTGCAACGCGAGCCGGGAAACGAAAAGGGTGCCGTCGTCGGGATTGTGCGGGACGCCCCGTCCGTCTCCGTTGAAGATGCCGTTGCAGAGTTCGATCAGCCGGCCGTCGCCGAAGGCGTTCGTCATCATCAGGCCGACGTCGCGACCGGGGGCTCCCAGGCCGCTCGGGTTGCGGTCCGCGAGGCCTCCTTCTACGAGCACGGACGGTTCGATCATCTGCAGTCGCGATTCCGGCACGAGGAACTGGCGGCTGAACGGCGTCTTGAACTGCCCGAAGCGCAGCTCCAGCGTCTCGTCGAAGGGGAGATCGACGTACGCGTCCATGACGGACGGCCCGCCTTGCGCCGCGAGCTCCACGAGGATCTGGAAGGCGAGCAGCTCGTGGACGCGGCCGGTGAACCCGATGCGCGCGCGGCGGACCGCGAAGCCGCCGCCGCCGAACGCGTTCTCGACGATCCGCTCCTCGGGCTCGCAGCCGTAGGCGCCCGTGGGGCAGCGGGTGTCGTCGTCGACGAGCTCGAGCCGGGGCTGCAGGTATCCAATCAGATCGAGGTAGGCGGGCCCCCAGTCCGTCCCTTGCTGGCCCTCCGCCAGGCGAACCGCGTGGGCCGGGGAGGCCGCCAGAACACAGGACAAAACGAGGGCCGGGGGGAAGACGGCCGAGACGCCGAGGGGCCTCATGGCCCACCGGTCATACCACTGAATCGGGCCGCCGCCGCGGCCGTCGAACGGGGGATATACTGCGACGGGAGGTTTCCATGAAGCGGACGACGATCGGGATCGTTCTGGCTGCGGCGGCGCTGCTGCAGGGGGTTGCCATCGCGCAGGGAACCGCGACCCTCATCATCCAGGTGAAGACCGGCGGCGAGCCGGCCAGCAACGCGATCGTGCGCGTGCTCTCGTCCAACGGCGACGAGATCGCGAAGGGGCGCAGCGGGGAGGCGATCCGCGTTCCCATCGGGACCTATACGCTCGCGGTGAAGAACAACGACCTCATCGACCACCCGGAGAAGCGGCGCCCGAACGTCGTGCTGCGCGGCGGCGCACCCATCCAGCACACGTCGCAGTGGGCGGTCGCGCGGGTGAAGCTCATCACGCGCGTCGGTGGCCGCGCCATCAAGACGAAGGTCGTCCTGCACCACCAGGGGGGCGGCAACGCGATCTGCGAGTTCCAGTCCGGAACGTTCATCCGGGTCTCGCCCGGCCGCTACGAGGCGAACGTTCACCGGGGCTCCAGCGTCACGAAGGTCTCCGGCCTGCAGTTCATCGACGGCGCGGAGCAGCAGATCCCGGTCAACATTCAGTAGGCCGGGCTCAGCCGCCGACAAGTTCGGCCGCGCGGACGTCCTGCAGCGACGCGACCACGAGGTTCGCGTCCGCCAGCATCGCCGGATCGAGTCCGGGGTAGGGGACTCCGAGGACCTGCATGCCGGCGGCGCGCGCCGCGGCGACGCCAGCGGGGGAGTCCTCGACGACGAGGCACGCCCCGGGCTCGGCGCCCAGTTCCTTCGCGGCGACGAGGAAGATGTCCGGCGCGGGCTTGCCCCGCCCGACGCGCGGATCGTCTCCGAGGACGATCGCCCGGAACAACTCGAACCATTTCCGGTGGCGCTCGGTCTTGAGGTCATACAGGCGCTTCGGAGAGCTCGTCGCGAGCGCCATCGGCACGCCGCGCGCGGCGAGGGCGCGCGTCAGCTCGAAGGCGCCTGGCATGGGCTCGGCGCCGGGCATCAGGCTCTCGAGAAGCGCCGCACGCTCCGCCAGGTACTCCTCGGGGGAGATCGGGAGCTGCAGCGCGTCCACGAGGACGCGCGCGGACTCGCTCTCCGGCCGCCCGATCATGCGGCTCTTGATGGACCAGTCGAACGTCCTGCCGAAGCGGCCGACGACCGCCTGCGTGGCCTGGGTGTAGAAGCGTTCCGTGTCGAGCAGGACGCCATCGAGGTCGAACAGGACGTGCGAAGAGGGACGGAGGGGCATTCAGACCGTACTCACTCGGGGACGTCGCACTCCTCGGGTTCCTCGCAGGTTCCGGAGGCGCAGTTGTTGCTGTAGCATGCTTCGTCCTCGTCGCAGGACTCGCCGATCACGACGACGTCGATGCACGTCTCGGTGTCGGTGCTGCAGGTCAGTCCCGAGGCGCAGCCGGCCGGCCCGATGGTCGCCGCGCAGTCCTCTCCCTCGCCCGGGAGGTCCTCGCAGGTTCCCTCGAAGTCGCCCGTCTCGAAATCGATGCCGGAGCACCACTCGCCCTCGGGGCACTGATCCGGGAAGCCCGCGGCGCAGGTGGCGCCCGATGCGACTTCCTCCTGGCACTCGAACGTGGGACCGCCGGCCCCCGCTCCCGTCAGTACGCACGACAGGCCGATCTCGCACATCGGTCCGTCCTGGATGTTGCAGGTCCCGTCGACCTGCTCCGTGAAGAGGTCGTCCGCCGTGGTGCAGGTGCCGCCGGTCCCGGCTTCCTCGTTCTCGCCGAAGCACAGCAGGCCCAGCTCGCACTCGGGATCGCCTGCCCCGCAGGCGTCGCCCTCGCCGCCGGGAACCGCACACTCGGTGATCGACTCGTCGCAGACGAGGCCAGACTCGCAGTTCGAGTTGTCGCTGCAGGTCTCCCCCTCGCCCAGCAAGGCGGCGCAGGTCCCGGGGCAAGACGCCTCGACGAGACAGAACGCTTCGGCGTCCGAGCACTCCTCGTCGACGTTGCAGTCCTCGCCGAGGGGAACTGTCCCCTCGAAGAGATCCTCGCACTCCGGCGGAAAGCGCTCGGTCAGGAGGTCGCAACCCGCGGCCTCGAGCGCGTCGAGGCAGGTCTGCGCGTTCTCTCCGTGATAGGTCACCGTGCCCGCGTCGATGGCGGCCTGGATCCGCGCGATCCCCTCGTCCGTCAGCTCGTTCGTGAAGTTCTCGTTACAGTCGTCCAGGAACTCGGGAAAGATCTGGAGCAGCGCGTCGGCGCACTCCTCGAACATCCCGCATAGGACGTCGGCGTACAGCGCCGGCAGCTCCTCGATGGGTGTGCCCCCTCCTGTATTCGTCGAGCTGCTCCCGCAACCGATCGAGAGTCCAGCCAAGCCCGCCAGCAAGATCGTCTTCGCGCCCATGGGTTCCCTCCGAGTTCCTGCATCATACGCCAGAATGACGAGAGACCTTCCCCGCCGGGATGGTACGGTTCCGCCCGTGACGGCAATCCGATCGGCCCTCGTCGCGGCGGCCTTCCTGGTGGGCTGCGCGACTCCCTGGAAGGTGGTCAGGCAGGCCGATCCCAACCCGTTCTCGGGAGCGCGGGAGTTCGGGCTGGAGCCGCTCGTCTTCGACGGCCTGCGCGTCGGGTCCGGCACGGAGGCGACCTACCTCTCTGGCAAGGACGCCGCGGACGTCGCCGCCTGGCACGAGGGCAAGGCGGCGCTCGAAGGCGAGATGCGCGCGGGCCTCGCGGGGGCGCTCCAGCGGCATCCGCTCCTGGCGCCGGGCGCCGCCCGCTGGTCGTTGCGCCCGAACGTGACGTTCATCGAGCCCGCGATCACGAAGGTGGAGATGACTCTGTTCCTCGTCGACGCGCAGAGCGACTCCGTCCTCGACGAGGTGCGCTTCGAGTGCATCGAGAAGCCGGGGCAGACGAGCGGCCTGATGGTCTCGCAGGTCCCCACGGGGCAGTCCGTCGGCGAGCGCGTTCGCGCGTGCGGGCGGCGCCTCGGCGAGCAGGCGGCCGAGTACCTGCGCGCGCGCACCGGCGTCGACTGATAGCCACCCATCCGACCGCGTTCGTGGCAATTCGCGTCGGGAAGACGCGGTCATGCGGCATCTAAGGACCAGTTTCAGGCGGCGCGACTTCTTGTGCTTCGAAGGGAGAACATCATGGCTACGGGTGTGCGCTTGGTGCTTGGTGCTGTGGCAGTTCTGACGATGACAGCGCTCGCGGGAGGGTGCGTCGCGAGCGGCGGGAGCGACTCGGGGTCGGATTCCGACGCCGATGCAGACGCCGACACGGATGCCGACGCGGACTCCGATTCCGACTCCGATTCCGACGTAGACGCCGACGCCGACACCGACACGGACGTCGATGCGGACTCCGATTCGGATTCGGACACCGGTTCGGGCTCCGAGTCCGACACGCAGCCGGCCTGCGGCGCACAGCCGGCCGAGGGGCTCTTCGCCGACTGCGAGGCCGCAGCGTGCTCCGACGGAACGCTCTGCTCGTCCGGCGGCGTGGACGCCAACGGCGACGGAGTGCTGTCCGACGACGAGGTGGAGGGCTGGTACTGCACGGCCGCGTGCGCCGCGCCCGCCGACTGCGAGATCGCCGGCTTCGCCGGCTGCGAGGCGACCACGAGCTGCGCGTTCGGCTACTGCCACCTGGACTGCGCTGGACACCTCGAGTGCCCGGAAGGGATGGCCTGCGTCGGCATCGACTTCGGCGCGGGGACCGAGTTCTTCTGCTTCTAGCGCGTTGGCTCACGCCCACGGCGCCGGGCGCTCCATGTCCTTCCACGCCCGCCGGCCCTCCACCACCAGGATCGGCTGCCGGCCGATCGTCCAGCGAATCCGCGACGCCGGGGGCTCGGCCCGGATCCGGTTCTCGTGGATCCCCATCAGGTGGCAGAACACGCAGGCGCTCGCGAGGTTCTCCGGCTCGTCACCGCCGCCTCGCGAACGGTACTTCAAGTGGTGAGGGGTGAGATCGCGCCTGTTGCACCCGGGCACCCGGCAGCGGTGCAGGTCGCGCTCGTAGATTTCTTTGTACGCCACGTCCGATTGCATCGTCGGCTCCCACGCGGTCCACGCGGCGGCGCACAGGAACGACACGAAGCTCCAGGGCAGCCCGCTGCGACGGTACTGGTCTTCCAGCGCCCTCCATGCCTCGTACAGGTCCTCGCGCACGTGAAGCCGCAGCGGCACCTCGCCCCCCGGCTTCCCGGACATCTGGCCGGCTTCTCCTCCTGGGTTTTCTGCGGCCTGCGCCGTCCCGGACATCTGGCTGCCATCCGGGTGCAGCACCCGGCGCTCGATGTCCTCGACACGCTTCATGTCGTCCTCGGTCGGCGGCTCGAATCCCGGCCCGGCGCCCTGCAGCCGCTCGAGCATCCCGACCGCCGCGACCTCCTCGCGCAGGTGCTTGATCGTCCGCTCCCGCGCCTGCGCGATCCACTTCGCCGCCGTCTCGGCCGTCCCCACCCGGGCGACGAGCTGCGCCGCCTCGAACCCGATCCCGCCCGACTTCAGCGCCTCGCCGATCTCCGGCATGGTCTCGACCCTCCGTGACAGGGTCATCCGCGCCTTGAGTCCCGCGTGCGACACCCCGACCCGCTCCCGGACGTACTGCTGCTCCGACGCGTACCCCAGCCGTCTCCAGCCGTTCGCTTCCAAGAGCCTGCGGGCGACGTCGCCCATCTCGAGGTCCCGTCGCGCGAGCTCCCTCGACAGGTTCCGGGCGACGTCGTCCAGGGCCTTCGGGTCCGCCGGGAGCGGCGCCTGCGGTCCCACGTCGATAGCCACTGGCTCCTCTCGCTTCAGGTCTTCCTCGCAGTCCGCCTCGGCCTCGGCCCGCCAGGCCGCGATCTGGGCGTACCAGGCCTTGCGCCTCGCCTCCGCCGCCTCGTCGAGGACGAGCTCCCCTCCCAGTCGGTCCCTCGTCAGGTTCTGCAGCGAGATCAGCCCTTCACCGACGAGCGCCTCGACCAGATCGTCATCCCCGTGGACTCCATGGATCGCCTTTAGCAACATCCGTGTCCGCACGACAGCCCACATGTCCTCGACCGCGACGTTGCGTTCGATCGTCCGACGCCGCTCCGGATCGTCTTCTACCTGGGCAGCCTCGGCGAGCCCGGCACGCATCTTGCGGACGGTAGACCCGAGCGCCTCCGCCAGGAGCCCCGCCTCGGTCTCGGGCGTCGCCCGCCGTGCAAGCAACTCCGCCATGCTCCACGAGATCCGACCGCCCCTCAGCGCCTCCCGGACCAGGGCCAGCGCCGCGAGCCGCCGGGCCATGACCCTGGAATCTACAACGAAGCGAGCGTTTCGCTCGCATCGCTCCAGTGCGTAGGCCTCGAGGCTCGCGAAGCCGAGCTCGTGGTGCGCTCCTTTCGCGGCGATCACTTCCAGCGCCTCGCCGAGCCGCAGCCGCGTGGCCCCCGAGCCCCTCCCGAGCCGCGCGAGCTCCCGGTCGAGCCTCTCGACCTCCTCGAACGGCGCCCCCCGCCGCCCCGCGGCCGCCTTCGCCACATCCGCCCCTGCCGTGCCGTTGTCGTCCATCACCAAGCATCACAGAATAGCATATGACCATTTGATGTCAATAGGCAGTATGCACTGACATGTCGATTGCGCCCTCCGCGCCGGCGAATCCGCGACCAAGGTGTCCGTTCCTACGGGAGGCCGTCGGGGTAGACTCGCGTTGGCCTTGCTCCCCTACCATCCAGCCGCCACGGACCGGTCGCCGTACAGGACTTCTGCGTCCAGCGATTCTCGAACCGCACTCGATCCCCGTTTCCAGCCCTGGGGGAAATGGGCGCGCCTGCTCTACCGCGCGCCTATCGGGCTCGCCGTCGCCGCCGCGTGTGCGTATGCGACGGCACCGCTCGTCGGGTGGTTCCTGCCGGGCAGCGCTGCGATCGACGCCGCGATGGGAGGCCTGTACTGCGTACCCTTGGTCACGGTCCTCGGCGCGGCGATCGCCGCCTACCGCTGGCGGATCCGCCGGGAAGCCCAGGCGCAACGCCTCGCACGGGCGTCGATGCAGGCGGCGGAAGAGGACGAGCCCGCGAGAGCCGATGCCCTCTGGGAGGATGCGGTCGAAGCGAGCCGGCCGTTTCCCGTGCTCTGGTCGCTTTACGCCAGCGCCGTCGCGTACAGGATCGCGAGGCGCGATGTGGAGCGGGGATTAGCGGTCCTCCTGGACATCGAGCGACGAGGTTGGCTCCGGGATCCGCGATTCGAGCCCTCGCTGCTCGCGCTCATCGCCGTGTGTCGGGCGTTTCTGGGTCAGTCAGAGGAGGCAGAGCGGCTCCGGTCGATAGCGTTCTCGGCGCCATTGGTGCCCCCTTTTCCGCCGCCGCCGCCCGTTTGCAACGCCCTCGTTCTCGGCCTCGCCGGCCGCTGGACCGAGGTCCTGTCCGTCATCCCGACCGATCCTCCGAGAGCAGAGGACGACAGCCTGTTCCCCGTCCTGCGCGGTCTCGCGCAGGAGCGCACCGGCGTCTCTCTGGAGTCCGTCCGTGCGGGGCTCGCGGGAGCGGAGAAGCTGCCGGCGGCGTACGCCCCCGACTTGCTCCGTCGCTGGCCGGAGCTCGACGAATTCGTTCGGCGACATGACTTCCTGGCACCGGAGCGGGCGAAGGTCGCCTGACCCCAGTGGACATTCCCGATCGACCCGTGGAATCCTGTTCTCGCACGGGCGGGGACGGCAGGATGGGGACGGCTCTCTCGATTCTCCTCGCGGTCGGCGCCTGCGGGGCTCGCAGCACGAGGCCGGGCGTGTTCGGCGACGGGGTCGACGCGGGGTTCGACGCCGGGGCGTGCCCGCCGGAGACGTGCGAACTGCCGTGCGACGAGCGGCCCGACTTTCCGGGCTGTCCGTGCGACGCGATCGAGCCGGCGATCTGCTGGTTCGGACCAGACGGCGTCATGGGCATGGGCGAGTGCCGGGCGGGGATCGCGGTGTGCGTCGACGGCAAGTGGGGCGCCTGCGAGGGGAGCATCCTGCCGACCGACGAGTTCTGCGACGAGCAGGACAACGACTGCGACGGAGAGGTCGACGACGGTGTGCTCTCGGAGTGCGGGACCTGTGGCAAGTGCGGCAACTGCGACTGCTGGGGCGCAGAGTGCGGCCCCTGGGGCGCAGACGTCTCGGGTCTCGTCGAGACGGAGGAGGGAGCGCTCGTCCTCTCCTCGCCGGACGTTTCCGGGACGTGGTCCACGGCCGTCACCCCGTTCGAGTTCCCGTACTGGGAGAGCTTCTCCGTCACGGCGGACGTTCCGGACGGCGCGCGCCTCGTCATCTCGCTGCGCAACCTCGGGTGGGACGGGGTGGACGAGGGGCCCTGGGTCGACGTGTCCGGATGGGGCCTCGAGTTCAATCCCATGGACACCCGCGTCGTGGACCAGTGCGACGCGATGGGCGTGCAGATCGAGTTGTTCGCGTCTCCGGCGGGAGAGTCACCCGTCCTGCGCGGGCTGCAGACGTGCTGGACACCCGCCTTCTGCGACCTCTGAGGTGGACTCGATCTCCGAGCAGGAGCGCTACAATCGACTCGTTGCTCTGCCTGCGCTTCGCCGCCGCCTTCTTCTTCCTTCCGTGCTTCGCGCGCGCGGATCTCGTCGATCACTCCGACGTCTTCGAGCCGGTGTTCGCGACGGGGGGGCGTGCGGACGGTCCCGGTCTTGCCCTGTTCGATCTCGAAGGCGACGGCGACCTCGACCTCGCCGTCGCACACGGCCGCGACGGGCTGCGCCTGTACGAGAACCTCGGCGAGCCGGACTTCGAGTTCGAGAACGTGAGCGCGGCGTCGGGGTTGCCCGACGCGATGGACGGCGCGGTCGGGATCGCGGCCGCCGACCTGGACCGGGACGGCGACACGGACCTCGCGGTCGCCGACGGCGATCTCGGCGTCCGCATCTTCGAGAACCGCGGCGGCGTCTTCGTCGATATCTCCGCGCAGGCCGGCACGCTCGGCCTCTTCTACCCGTCGAGCCTCGCGGCCGCCGACCTCGACGGCGACAGCCTTACCGACCTTTGGGTCGGCACCATGGCGTACGCGTTCGACGGCGGCTACCAGTCCTGCGGGCCGAGCCGCATCTTCCACAACCAGTCAGACCTCGGCTTCGTGGAAGTCTCTGCCGCCTGGGGCGTGCAGGACCTGGGCTGCACGCTCGCGGTCCTCGCCTCCGACTACGATCGCGACGGGGACGCGGACCTGATGTCCGCGAACGACTTCGGCCGGTTCGTCGTCTCGAACCGCCTGTACCGCAACGACGGCCTCCAGCCGGATGGCACCGTTCGCTTCACGGACGTCTCCGAGTCGTCCGGCTTCGGGCGCGAGCTGTGCGGGATGGGCCTCGCGACCGCGGACGTCGACGCCGACGGCCTGCCGGACTACTTCACGACGAACATCGGCCGCGACGTCCTGTTGCTCGGGCAAGCCGACGGGACCTTCGTCGAGGCGGCGGACGCCTGGGGCGTGCAGGCGACCTTCATGCGGACGGGCTTTCGCGCAACCTGGGGCGCCGCGTTCATCGACCTGGAAGCCGACGGCGAGTTCGAGCTGGCCGTCGCGAGCTCCGCCGCCGGCGCCAACCCCGAGATCGCCGACGACCCGCGGCAGACGTCGATGCTCCTGACGGGCATCGGCACCGCGGCCGCGCGGGACGACGCGCTCCTGCTCGGGATCGTCCCCGACGACTCCTCGAAAGCGCTCGCCGTCGGGGACTTCGATGCCGACGGAGACGACGACTTCGTCACGGGCTCGCCCGGGGGCCTCGTGCACCTGTACCGCAACGACGCCGAGGCCGGTCCGGTCGTCTCCGTCTCGCTCGTCGGGACCGTCTCGAACCCGGACGGTCTCGGCGCGCTCCTCACGCTGCGCTGCGACGGGACGACCCGCGTGGCCGAGGTCACGACCGGCGGGAGCTACGCGTCGACGCACTCGAGCATCGTCCGCATTCCCCTCGAAGGCTGTCCGGACGGCGCCGTGCTCGACATTGCCTGGCCGAGCGGTCTGGTCGAGGCCGTGGACGTCGTTGCCGGAGGCGAGGCACTGACCCGCGTCGAGCCCGCATTCGTGGAGGTCGATCCCCCCTGGATCCCGGCGGACGGCGCGAGCACCTCGACGGTTCGCATCTCGCCGCGCGCGCCGGACGGGTCGCTGCGAGGAGCAGGCCTGGCCGTGGGAGTCACGGCGACGGCCGGTGTCGTCGGCGCGGTCGCCGACCTCGGCGACGGCACCTACGAGACGACGATCCAGGCGCCCCTCTCGCCCGGCGACGCGGCGATCACGATCGAGATCGACGGCGAAGTACTGCTCGCGCACCCGCGTGTGCGCTTCTTCGCCGGGGATCGAACGACCGTCCGCGCCTCGCCCGGAGTGTTCGCGGCGGGAAGAACCGACGTTGCCGTCGGAATCGTCCCTCGAGACGCCGCCGGCGCGCTGGACGGCGCGGGCAGGGCGGTGACCCTCGACGTGATCGGCGGATCGGTGGTCTCGGGCGTCGACGATCTCGGCGACGGACGCTACGAGGCCGTCGTCCGCGGCGACGGAGGAGCGGACCTCACGATCTCCGCGCGCGTGGACGCAGCGCCGCGCGGACCGTCGGTCGCCGTCGTCGAGATCGAGGCGACCTCGCCTTCGCAGAGCGTCGTGCGCGCGACCCCCGTCGCGTTCGATCGCGCGCTCTTCGGGGGCGGGGGCGAGGAGCCGAACCTGAGCCTGCGCGTGGAGCCTCGCGACGGGCTCGGCCGGCCGCTGCCCGACGTCGAGGGGCTCGATTTCGAGATCTTCGGCGCCGGCGGCGTCGTGGAGCCGACGTTCGAGGGCTTCGGGGGGCTGAACGACGCCTACTACATCGCGGTGATGCCCGCGTCCGTCGCGATCGCCCAGGCGCCGCTCGAGGTTCGCATCGACGGCATGGCGCTCGATCACCGGCCCGTCCCGTTCGCGTATGACGACCCCGCCGAGGTGCTCGCGGTCGCGGACGCTGCCCGGTCCCGCTTGTCGGCCTGGCGCGAGGTCGTCTACGCCGATGACGAGGACTATTCATGGGCCGTGGTCCACATGCGCGACTCGCGCGGCGACGCCTTGCCCTGGGTGGAGGGCCTCTCCGTGTCGTCGCCCGGGCTGACGCTCGTCGAGGAGCGACTGCTCTTCGACGGCACGGAGTACATCGCGCGCATGCGGTCCGCCGCCGGGCCGGGGACCGTGCCCCTGGAGCTACTGGTCGACGACCTGCCCTTCGGTCCTGCGACGAGCGTCGTGCTCGTCGCCGAGCTCACGCACGACCCGGCTGCGCTCAGGGCGACGTTGTGTCTCGAGCCGCCCGCGGTCGCCGCGAACGGACTGGAGGACGGCCGCATCCTGGTCCGTCCGCACGACGACGGGTTCATCCTCGTCGGCAGCAACGTCGCCCTGCGCGTGACGGTCGACGGCGAGGAGCGTCCGCTCGACTACTCGATCCCCGGCGGCTACTACGCGCGCGCGCCGGGGCGCGACGAGCCCGGGTCGGCCGTGGTCGAGGCGGAGCTGGTGGGAACCGGCCGTCGCGGCCGGCACCTGATCGAGTACTACGATCCCGCCGAGGGACCGAAGGGATCGCGGCCCGCCTGCGTGGAATTGCGAGACGCGGACGCCGGCGTGGACTCGGGACCGGAGGCCGACGCCGGCGACGACGAGGACGCCGCCCCGGAGGCGGATGCGGCTCCGGGGCAAGACGCCGGCACGGACGCCGGCGCGAGCGGAGTCGTGAGACCGCGCGGCGGCGGCTGCGGGTGCGGCGTCGCGGGGTCCGGCGGATCGGCCGGCGCCCTCCTTCTACTCGCGGCGCTTCCGGTCTACAGGTCGAACCGGTATCCGAGGAAGAAGACGAGCCCTGCGGCGTTTCCCTCGAGGGGGAGGGGCGGCAGCAGGTAGCCGTACCCGGCCGAGAGGCGCAGGCGTCCCGGGCCGAGGGCGATTTCCGCGCCGGCGTCGATCTCGAAGGCCGGTTCGACCGAAGACCTCTCGTCGACCGCCCCGATCGTCGGCGTGACGCGCGATCGGACGAGGGCCACGCCGCCAGACCCTCCGACGAACGGCTCGATGCGGGACACGGGCCAGCGCCACGACACCGCGGCGAGCATGGAGAGATGCTCCTCCTCGAAATCGACCTGACCCGCGTTCGTGACGCTGGCATCCCCCGAGGCCGTCGACCAGCGCAGCTGCAGCCCCAGCGACAGGGGCCGGCCTGCGAGCGGCGGACGCCAGCCCGCCTCGATCGCGAGCGGCACGGCGACCATCTCCCCGAAGTTGTGCGCGAAGCCGACCGCGGCGCCTGCGTAGACGGCGGACGCGCGGACGATCGTCAGGCGTGCCTCGCCTCTCAGATCGCCCGCGGTGACGGTCTGGAGCACGCGCTCCACGTCGAGTGAGGCAGGAACCTCCACCGGTGCCGATCCGTCGGCGGACATCGGGCCGATGCGCAAGGGTCCAGGTTCCGCGGTCGGCCTCGTGTCCGCCACGGGGTTGCCGAAGCGGTCCACGACACGCGCAACGAGGCGCGTCCGTTCGCCTGGCCCGACGCGCGAAGGTTCGAAGCGGGCGTCGATGCGGACGGGGGGTCCGGCACGGACCTCGAAGCTTCCTTCACCCTCGGCGTCGGCGGCGTGTACGTGGACGCGGTGTCGGCGCGCCGCGGTGCCCGGCGCGAACTCGAGCGTCGCCTCGCCCGACTGGTGGGCGACGGTCGCCGGCAGGTCCAGTCCGTCTGCCGAGATCCCCAGCGCAGGCGACTGCGGCGCCCGGCCGCTCCCGTCGCGGGCGACGACGATCATCTTGACCGGACCCGGGTCGCCGGCGGTCGCGAAGGCCGGCTCGAACGTGACCTCGACGGTCATCGCGTCCGGGTCGAACCACGGCAGATCGAGATCCCCGGACACGCCGGATCCCTCCGCGTGGATCCGTGCGGGAGCCGGAGGGCGCCCACCGTCGAGGGAACGGGCGCCCACCAGGGCCGTCGCGACGGACCCGGCGTGATCCTGCTCCACGACCTCTGCACCTTCGACTCGCAGCGTCGGCGGTGGGCCTTCGATCTCGTTGGCGTGACGGTCGACGACCGCCGCGCGCACCCGCGCCTTCGTTCGCCCGTCCGCCGGGACGCGCACCGGATCCGCGGTCACGACCACGCGGTCCGGCGGGCCGGGCCGGACGTGGACAGCCACGGTGGCGCGCGCGCCCGCGAACTGACCCTGGACCGGGAAGCGTCCGGCCCGGATCCCGGCGCGCACTCTTGCGACGACGACGCCGGGGCCGCCGCGTTGCCCGACGATCTCGGGGCCCTCGCAGGTGGCCGATGCGCCGGCAAGCAGCGCTCCCTGCGGGCCCGCGGCGGCGAACGCGACGGTCGCGGTTTCCTCCCCGCCGGCGACGAGGTCCGCCCCGGTCCGGACGGCGAGCGTGCGGTCCTCGTCCTCGACGCCGAGCTGGGCGGGACGGCGCGTCTCGTTGCCGGCCGGGTCGCGGGCCACGACCGTCCCGGTCCGGATTCCGGGCGGCAGCTCGATCGGGATCGTCGCCCGCCCGCGGTCGTCGGCGCGAACGGGTCCGAAGCTGCGCCCGCCCGCTTCGAGTGTGACGAGGGCGTTCGGCTCCGTCGTTACAGGCAGGTCGGTCTTGCCAACCAGCGGGATCGCGACCGCGCCCGCCACGCCGTCGCCGTACACGAGGATCACGGCGACGCGTGGTTGCCGTCCGTCGGGCGGGGTGTAGGTCGCGGAGCCCCCCGATACGCCCGAGACGGTCCCGACGTTCGCGACCGCTCGCAGCGCGCCCGCTCCGCGCACGGTGATCCGGACCTGCCGGGTCTCGCCGAGGACCACCCGTGCCGGCGTCGCGCGCACGTCGAGGACGCGCTGCGCCGCGGCGCCGGCGGGGGCGAGGAGCACCAGGGCGGCGAGCGTCATCCTCCTCACAGGCAAGCTGCAACAATGCTACCGCCGAATCGTCCCGCCGCCTCGAAAGGTGCAACCGTGGCGCGGACACCCAGGCGATGGCAGGATCCGCGCGGGATTCACGTGCGGGGATGGCTCGTCGGATTGGTCGTGGTCGGCTGCGCCGAGAGCGCGGATCCACGCTTGCGCGACGTCGAACCCGGCTGGGCGTGGGAGGGCGACCGGCCGCTCCTGGTGATCGAGGGTTCCGGGTTTCGCCCGAAGACCCGCGCCGACGTGAGCAGCGGCCGGGCGACGCAGGACCTCGGCTTTCGCGGCGCGCTCGGAAGCGCGACCTTCGACCGGCTCGATCTGCTCTCGGCCGAAGAGATCCGCGGGACGACGCCACCCGGTCTCTCCGTCGGGCTTCATTCCCTGGAGGTCACAACGCCGGATGGCGAGCGTATCGCGCTCGCGGATGCCTTCGAAGTGGTCGCGCTCGACGGGGGCATCCCCCCCGGCGACGCGGGGCCTGACGGGGGGACCGGCTGGCTCGCGGAGCCGCCCGACTGGGACCAACTCGCGGAGTGCGGCAACGAGAGCTGCGACGGCCCGGTCGCCGGCTGCACTGACGCCGGAGAATGCCCGCCCTGTCCCGAAGGGGCGCTCGTGTGGCAGACCTTCGGGTGCGACTGGAGCACGGAGGGGAACCACCTCCGGCAGTCGGATCCCGATGCCATCGGGTGCGACGCGCTCCTCTCCGGTCTCGACGTCGACAACGTCCAGATCGCAGCCAACATCGCGTTCTCGGCGCTGGGCGCGGCCGGACCGCACCAGGCGGGCTTGCTCCTGCGCGCAACCGACGCGTGCGTCGCGGAGAACGAATTCTACGCGTGTCTGCTCGAGGTCGACGACGCCTCCGTGCCTTCCCTGCTGCGGCTCGTGGCGTACGACGGCGACGGCTTCCAGAACTTCGCGTGGGAGGGCGCCCCCGGCGGAGTCGCGCTCACGATCCCCGAGGCCGCCGAGTACACGATCCGCGCGCGCGCGGTCGGCGGCGAGATCTCCTGCGAGCTGTGCGCCGACGAGGATTGCGCCGGAGTCGAGGCTTCCGTGGCGGGCCGGGACGCGCGCTTCGAGCGCGGCGCGGTGGGCTTGCGGACCTACCGGACCGCCTCCTTCTACCGGCGCATCCTCGTCTGGACGCCGTAGCAAGTCTCTCCTGCGAGGCCCTGTCGCGGACGCGCCGCAGGTCCGTCACATCTCGGCCGCACTCCTGCGCTCGCATCGACCGGATCCATTCGGGAATGCGGCAGGCACGCGGCGTGCTCTACCCGGAAGCAGGAGGTAGACGATGCTCTCCAATCGAATCCTGGCGGTCGTGCTCACGTGCTCTCTCGGTGCGGGCTGCCTGCAAACGTATGGCGACTCGGGGACGGGGGACGGCTTCTCGGATTCCCGAGGGACCTCTCACGACGAAGCGGGCGCGATCCTCTTTCTTCTGATTCTCGCGGCCGCGGGCCAAGGTTTCTCGTACTCGGTGCCGCACGTGGACGGACCGCGCGATGACGGGAAAGGTTGGTCCGTCGTGCGCCTCGAGTCGGCGGACTCGGCGTCGGTCGCGACCGTCGAGATCGAGGGGAGGTTCGTGCGGGAGGCGCTCGTGCCCGGGTCGCGCCTGGAGGCCTTCGCGGCCGACGACGTCCCGGTGTTCGTGACGCTCGAGAGCGCCGGAGCGTCCCCGGCCCTCGCCGAGCACGTGACGATCTCGGTCGACGGCGCGGCCGGTTCCGAGCAGCGCTGGATCCTGCTCACCGCCGACTTCGCGGACGGACGCTCGCTCGAGAGCCGCTTCGAGGTCGACGCGACGAGCGCGAACTAGACGTCAGCCCGGGCAGGCGGCGGCGTCGACGCAGATCGTGACGGCTGCGTCCGCCGGGTGCGGGCAGCACTGCGAGTCCCCGCAGTCGTCGCAGGGGCAGCCGTCGCAGGCGGGTGCGGGGGACCAGGGCGAGCACACGCCGGCCCCGCAGAGCTCGCCAGGCTGGCACTCGGAATCCCGGCAGCCACCACAGTGCCTCTCGTCGGTCTGGTGGTCGACGCAGGTGTCCACGTCCCCGTCGCCCGATCGATCGCAGGCGTCCATCCCCTTCGCGCATGCGTCGATGCACGCGCCCGCGGAGCACACCGTCGGGTCGGCGCAGTCGATGTTGCAGCCGCCGCAATGGTCCGGGTGCGTGTCCGTCTCCACGCAGGCGACATCGTAGAAGGCGTCGTCGCAGGACTCGAGACCGGGCTCGCACTCGCAGGCCGAGGCGCTGCACCACTCGCCTCCGCCGCAGCGCACGCCGCAGTCACCGCAATTCGCGCGGTCGGACGAGACGTCGACGCACACTCCGAAGCAGTTGGCCTGCGGAGTGCAGGTATCCGAGCCGGACCCCGTGTCGGACCCCGTGTCGGACCCCGTGTCGGAATCGGTGTCCGCGTCCGTATCGGCGTCCGAATCGGCGTCCGAATCGCCATCCGTGTCCGCATCGCCGCCCGCGTCGATCACGATCTGGGGCGTTCGGGAGGTCTCGCCCCCGCAGGCTGCCGAGAGCGACGAGAGAGAAAGCACGGCAAGAAAGTGCCAAGGGCGCATGCGGCCGATTGTACTCGATCGAATGCCTCCCGCGGCACGGGGCTTGCTCTATCGGTCCACCATGCGAAACGCCACGGCGATCGGCCTGATGTTCCTGGGAGTTTCGACCTTTCCGGCCGTCGCGGGGGCCATCCCCTCGCCACCTGTCACCGAGACGGAACACGGGGGGCGCCCCGAATGGTACGGGTCGTCGATCCTCGCGATCGATCTGTCGGCGCTCGCGCTCGTCGGGGGGATGGCGGCGGCCGCGAACGGGTTGTCGTCGACGCAGGGCGGTGGGGTCCGAGACAGCGGGACGCTCGCCGCCGCGGGCGGGGTCGTCGGGCTCCTCGCCATCGGCGGCTACACGTTCGGGGGGCCGTCGGTCCACGTCTGGAAGGGCCGCTGGCGCCGCGCCGTCGGGAGCCTGGTCCTGCGCGTCTTCGGTCCGGTCCTGCTCATGACTGCGATCTCCATGGCGCGCTGCGACGATCGGGGGTGCGAGATGTCGCCCATGGACTTCGCGATCGGCACCGCCCTCGCCAGCGCGATCGATGCCGGCCTGCTCGCCTGGGGCTAGTTGGCGTACCCTAGGGCGCGCAGGTCCTGCAGGAGCGCTTCGTCACGCCCGGCGGAGTCTGCTTCCGGGGTGTGCAGCGCGTCGGGAACGGTGGCGAGCAGGCGCGTCGCGGGTTCAGGGAGGACGGCGCCGCGCGCGAGATCCGTTTCCTCATCCGGGTCCGCGTCGAGGTCGTACAGCTCGACCTGCACGCGCCCCTGCGGCAGGCGTGGCAGACGCGTCGAAGGATTCCCGGTGAGCGCGAGGAAGCGCGCGGCGTCGACCGGGTGGCTCACGACGACCTTGTAGCGATCGTCGCGGATCGCGAGCCGGCGGACGCCGAAGAGGCTCATCTCGGAGACGACGGAGCTGTTCGTGCCCCGCAGCGGATCTCGCCACATCGGAAGCAGCGAGTGCCCGCGCACCTCGGACGGGATCTGCAACCCGACGACGTCCAGGATCGTCGGCATGAGGTCGACCTGGGAGACGAGCCGAGGCTCGACGACTCCGCGCGCGGCGATGGCGGGCGATCGGACGACGAGAGGGATTCGAAGGACGGGCTCCCAGAACTGGTAGAGGTGCCGGTACGAGCGATGCTCCCCGAGCATCTCGCCATGGTCGGCCGAGACGACGACCGTCGCGCGGTCCCATGCTCCGACTTCACGGAGCGTCTCGAACAGTTCGCCGATCTCGTCGAACGTCGCCCGGATCGACTCGTCGTAGGCCGCGACGATACGCCCTGCGATCGCAGGCTCGAAGGGGCGCGCGACCTCGGGCGGGGGCTGCAACGGATAGTCGCCGGGCGCGCTGGTGAACATCCCGGCGTGGGTCGGCGGGGCGCGGTACGGGTCGTGAACGTCCGTCAGGAACACGAACAGGAGGAAGTCCTCGCGCGCGTGATCACGGACCCACGCCGTGGCGTGGCGCAGGACGCCGGTCGCCGGCGTCGATTGCCCGAGGTCGTCGGAGTCGAGGTACGTGTCGAAGCCTTGGTCGTAGCCGTACTCGGATCGGACGACCGGGTTGGCAACGAACGCTGCCGTCGGGCGCCCCGCGCCATGGAAGACCTCCGCGAGCGTCGTCAGCTCCGCGCCGAGCTGCGTCGTCCGGTCCTCGACCCGGTGGTCCGAGACCGGTCGGCCCGTCATCAGGGACGCGATCGTGGGACGGGTCCAGCAGGAAGCCGCGACGGCGTGCGTGAAGACGATCCCGTCGTTGGCAAGACGGTCGAGCGCCGGAGCGGTCGGCCGCGAGTAGCCGTAGGTCGACAGGTGCCTTGCGGCAAGGGCGTCCACGAGGACGACGACGACCGGGCCGGGAGCCGGACGGACGTCGACCGGGCCCGCGATGGACGGCAGGTGCAGATCCGGGAAGTAGTGGATCCGGCGCTCCTGCGTTCGGGGCGGCTCGGGTGCGGGAGCTGGCCGCGCCGACGAAGGCCGCGCGGCCCCGGCGTCCGCAGTCCGCCCGGGCGGGTCTGCGCACCCGAGAACGAGAAGAAGAAGGGCCCAGAGGGGGGGGACCACGCCTCCAGAATGCCACCCTTGACGGCGCTCTGCTCCTGGCGGAACCTTCGTACACACGGGCTTGAACGGAATCGAGGGGTCCGGGGTCTAGAAGATAGCCCCCGATAAAAGGAGCCGAGCCGATGAGAATCCCCAGAACAGCCTATGTCATTGGAATCCTTGCGCTCGGGGCGGTCCCGAGCGGTCGTGCCGCCGCCCACGTATCGGCGGCGGAGTGGCACTTCGAGACGGAGGGTCGCTGCTCGACCTGTGCGGGGAACCCGATCTTCCACTGGGACATGTACTACGTGCCCCACCACGGGGGACCGACGCGCAAGGCGGCGGTGTACCAGGGAACGGCGAGCGCCTTCACGGACTGCATGATCATGCGGATCAGCGCCGTGGACGTGAACGCCGCGTCCTACGTGATGGCGGCGGACAACCGCGGCTTCACGACGCAGGAGTGGTCGAGCGGGAACACGCGCGTCATCCGCGAGACCTACTTCCCCGACAGCGGCGGGCTGGACTTCGCGCGCTGGGTCGACAACGTCCGCAACGCGGGCGCGGCCGCAGCGGACATCAGCATCCAGTACTACTGCTACTACCGCGGCTGCACCGGCGGCGGCACCTACTACTTCGACGGCGGCTTCGACGGTGGCGGAGTCGAGGGCGGCGGGGCGGGCGACGACTGCACGGTGGGCTCCTCGGACGGCGACGAGCTGACCGAGGCGACCGACCTGTGGTTCGCGTGGAACGATGCGGATGCGAGCGCGTATCCGGCGGTCGCGATCGTGACGCACGGCGACGGCGCCGACGAAGAGCCGACGACCATCACGTACAACGGCTGGAGCGCTTTCACGATCGACTTCCGTCTGGACGACATCCCCGCGGGCGAGAACCGCAACCTGCTCCTCTTCGTGGTCCAGGCCGAAGACACGGACACGGCGATCGCCACGGCCGACTTCCTCACCGGCCTTCCGCCGGAAGCGACCGATGGGCTCGACGACCCGCTGCCGGACTTCGAGAACTTCATCACGGACGGCCGGCCGGCGGTCTCGCCGGGAGGCCCGTACAACGTGCCCGAAGGCGGGAGCGTCATCCTCGAGCCGCGCATCTTCGACCGCGAGGGCGACGCGTACATCTGGGCCTGGGATCTCGACAACGACGGGACGTTCGAAGAGGACGCCCTGAACCCGATCTTCTCGGCCGAGACGATCGACGGTCCCGACGAGCGGACCGTCTCCATCCACGTCGAGGAGGACTTCGCCGGCGGACACATCGTCGATCGTTCGACGGACATCGAGATCCTCAACGTCGCCCCGATCATCCTCTCCGAGCCGCCGACGGACGGCCGGCGGGGTGGGATGTACACCTACACGCCCGTCGTCGCCGACCCGGCGATTCCCACCGGGACCGAGCCGATGACGTTCGAGCTGATCGAGGACGAGCATCCCGACGGGATGGCCATCGCGGACCCGCTCACCGGCCGCATCGAGTGGACGCCGCGCGCGGACCAGATCGCCGACCACGACGTCGAGTTCTACATGGAGGACGACGACGGCGGCTCGTTCACGCAGACCTGGACGATCACGGTCACCGACAACACGCCGCCCTTCCAGGCGACGCCGCTGTATCCGGTCGACCCGACGGACGACGGGTGCGTGCGAGTCGCGCGCCCGACGTTCAAGGTGTCGAACTCGTCGGACCTCGACGAGGATCCCCTCGTCTACTTCTTCGAGGTGGACAAGGATCCGGGCTTCCGCAGCATCGACCTGCAGCAGAGCGAGCCCGTTCCGCAGGGCATCTCCGGATTCACGGAGTGGCAGGTGATCCGCGCGCTGCAAGACCAGCAGACGTACTACTGGCGCACCTGGGTCACGGACGGCATCGAGGAGAGCGAGAAGATCGTCAACGTCTTCCAGACCTGCCTGGTGGATGGCGGCGGCGACGCGGACACGGACGTCGATGCCGACACGGACATCGACGCAGACGCGGACGCGGACAGTGGCAACGGGGCCGACGCCGGCGCAGCAGGCTGTGCCTGCGGCACGACCGGTTCGGCTCCCGAGGGCTTCGCCTTCGCGCTCCTCGCGATCGCGGGCCTCATCTCCCGCCGCAAGAAGTAGTCCTTCCCGATTGCGATGCCGGGGGGCTCCTCCCCCCGGCTCCTCCCACCGACTTCCTTCGACCGTACCTCCGGCACGATTCGCGTGCCGCAGGGCCACGCGGCCTTGACCGGATGACCCATCGAGGTCATCCGCCGCCCGCGCCTGCGGCCTGGAGGTCCTGGGCGCCTGACGGTCGTTCCTACCTCACCTCGATCTCTCCGAGTGTCACCCATCCGTCCGCGGCCCCCTGCCCCGTGCTCGGCAGGCGGTCGTCGCGGTTCTCGCCCAGGCCAATCCGGATGGTCCAGGGGCCGGCCGGCTCCGCGGAGCGCACGAAGAGGAAGACGCGGTCTTCGAGCCAGTTGCCCGCCGTCCAGGCGGTCGCGGGCAGGTAGCCCCCGGCGGAGACGTGGTCGCCGTCGATCGAGGCGCCGCGCCCGCTGGTCAGTTCGAGCAGGATCTTCAGGGGCGACGTCGGGGTTCGCAAGACGCGCGCGTGCAGGACGACGTGGAAGCCCTGATCGCCGCGGCGGGGGCGCTCGGGCACGAGGTCCCAGCCGACGAGTTCGAGGACGTCTCCGAGCCGGGCGGAGATCGGCCGGGACGGCGTCGGGGCGCGCGTTCCGAGCGCGCGCGCGAGAAGGGGCTGTTGCCCGGAAAGGACGACCCGCCGCCGGAACGCGTCGAGGTCTCGGCGCAGCCCGGCGGCCCCCGGTGTGCGCTCCGGGTCCAGCGCGCGGCGCTCGGCGGGGTCGGCGACGAAGTCGTGCAGCCGCGAGACGCCGAGTGTGTAGTCGACGACGAGGTGAAGTCGGCCGGCGTGGACGCTCGCCAGGTGGCGCGGGTTGAAGTCGCCGATGGACAGCTCGCCGTGGACACGGGCGCCGGGGTCCGGCGGGGCGCCCGCGAGGTGCGCGGCGAAGGAGCGCCCCTCGAAGCCGGATCGGTCGCGGACGCCGACGAGATCGGCGAGGGTGGGGACGACGTCTGCCAGTCCGGCCAGTTCCGGCGACACGCCGCGGCGGCCCGAGGGAAGGGAGACGAGAAGCGGCACGCGGGTCGTCTCCTCGAACAGGTCGAACCCGTGGGTGCCGCGTCCGTGCTCGCCGAAGGCCTCGCCGTGATCGGAGGTGAAGATCACGACCGGATCCCGATCGGCGAGGTGCCGCATCACCGCGTCGAGCAGACGTCCGACATGGCGGTCCTGCTGGGCGATCTCGGCGTCGTACCTGTCCTTCGACGCACGGCCGAAGTCTGGGCCGCCCGGTGCGGCGCGGTAGGGGCTGTGCGTGTCGTAAAAGTGCGCCCACAGGAAGAACGGACGGGGATCGCGCCCGGCCTCGCGGATCCGATCGATCGACAGGTCCGCGACCTTCGCCGACGTCTGGCCGTGCTCGTCGGGCCGGGCCGCGCGGGTCTCGAAGACGTCGAACCCGTCGCGAAGACCGGCCCAGGCGACGAAGTAGTCGGCACCGAGGACTGCGACGGTCCGATAGCCTTCCGATTTCAGGATCTCGGCGAGCATGCGGTTTTCGGCGTGCAGGGGGCGCGGGAGGCGTCCGTGCTCGTTCTGGTGGATCTGGGCGGTGTAGCGGCTGGTCAGGAGCGTCGGGATCGAGAAGCGCGTGGACGGACCGTGGGCGTAGGCATGCTCGAAGCGCAGAGCACGGCGGGCGAAACGATCGACTCCGGGCGACGTCGGCCGACGGTATCCGTAGCAGCCGAGGTGATCGGGGCGCAGCGCGTCGGCCGTCACGAGGATCACGGGGCGCTTCTTGACGAGCGCCGGGGGAACCGGGCGATGGCGTCCGGTGCGCGAGAGGAGGTCGCGCGCGCGCAGGTCGCGCCCGTCGCAGTCCTGATCGATCCCGTCGTCCGGCGTGTCGAGCGCGGAGGGGCCGCGGCCCGGGTCGAAAGGCGCGCAGTCCCCGCCGCCGAGGACGGACAGGGCGCCGTCGCGGTCGACGTCGAGGAGGAAGGTCCATGCATCGACGAGGATCGGGGAAACGGGTGCGTCGAAGACGAGAGCGGCGCGCAGACGCGGGGCGCGGGGCAGGGCGGCGAAGGGCGCGGCGGCCAGCAGGACGAGTCCGATCGCGACGGCCCGGGGTGCTCGGCGACTGCCGAGGATCCGTGGGGAGAGCGCACGGCCGCCCAGGGCGCCGCCGAGGGCGACTGCGATGGCCACGACGGGGCGCAGGCCGATCGCCTCGGCGGTGTCGGGGAAAAGGATCGCCCCGGCCAGCAGCGCGAGAGCAGCCGCGCCCGCCGCCGCGGCGAGGAGGCGCGCGGGTGACGCCAACAGCCGTGGGAGTCGTTCGCCGAGTCGGCGCGCGACGGCGGCGGCCGCGACGGCCAGGCCGAGGGCGGGAATCGCGAGCACGCCGACGGCAAGCGCGAGGAGCGCGGGTGTTCGGATCGTGCCGCGCAGGAGCACGGCGCACAGGGCGAGGGACGCGAGCACGACGGCTGCGGCGGTCATCTCGGAGAGCGTGCGCGCGGCCCGGGCGGCGTCGTCCCGGCGCGCGGACGGGGCCACGGGGAGGCGGCGCCCGAGTGCGCCGAGCGCGAGGGCGGGGAGGATCGCCAGGCCGAGCGCGAGACCGGCCGAGGTCGCCCACGCGGCGAGCGCGATGGGCGCGCCCGATCGAGCGACGACCGTCACGGCATCGTAGAGACCCATGCCGACGGCGGCGCCCGTCGCGGCGAGCGCGGCCCGGGTCCAGTGCGCACGGTCGGCCATGGTCGCGAGACGCATTATTAGGGACTCGGGTACGCTGCGCGACACGGAAACGAGCCAGACAGCGGCGCTGGTCCTCGGCGGCGGAGGGGCGCGCGGGGCGTACGAGGCGGGCGTGCTGCGCTACCTGCACGAGCGGGTGCCCGGCGGAGCGGAGTTCGCGCCGGGGATCCTGTGCGGGACGAGCGTGGGCGCGATTCACGCGGCGTTCGTGGCCGCGACCGCGGACCGGCCGCGCGAGCAGGGGCGGATGCTCTCGGAGATCTGGTCGTCCCTGCGGCTGGAAGACGTCTTCCATCTGGGCCTGCGGGAGCTGGCGACGGCGTGGCGGCGGATGAGCGGCGGAGGGTCGCCGGCGCAGGATGCGGCGCCCGCCGGGCTGGTCGACGCGACGCCGTTCCAGGAGCTCGTCCGCAGCCGCGTCGACTGGGCGCGGCTTCGCGCGAACGTGGACGGGGGCCTCGTCCGGGCCGTGTCGGTGTCCGCGACGCAGGTGGCGACCGGACGGACGATGGTGTTCGTGGACCGCACGGGAGGTGGGTTGCCGAACTGGAGCCGCGACCCGCACGTGGCCGTGCGAGAAGCGAAGATCGGGCCGGCGCACGCGCTGGCGTCGGCGGCGATCCCGTTCGTGTTCCCGCCGGTGAAGGTCGAGAACCAGTGGTTCTGCGACGGAAGCTTGCGGCAGAACACGCCGCTGTCGCCGGCGCTGCGTCTCGGCGCGACCCGCGTGCTCGTGATCGGCGTGCGGCACCGGTCGGAGTCGACGCCCGACGCGCAGATCGCGAGCGCGCGTCTGTCGGAGTTCCCGACGCCGCTGTTTCTCGCGGGCAAGGTGCTCAACGCGCTGCTCCTCGACCGCATCGACTACGACCTCGCGCGCCTGGAAGGCTTCAACGCGATGATCGATGGGCTCGAGACGGCGTTCGGTCCGGACGCGCCCGCGCGTCTCGCCGAGGTGATGGGCCGCAGCCGCGGGGCGCCGTACCGGAAGGTCCGCGCCTTCCACGTGCGTCCGTCGAAGGACATCGGCGTCCTCGCCGCCGAGTACGCGTCAGGCCCCCAGTTCGCCGAGCGCGCGAAGGGCCTTTCTGCGCGCCTCGCCCGCCGCCTCGCCCGCCGCGACGCCTCGCGCGAAGCGGACTTCCTCTCCTACTTCCTCTTCGACGGCGGCTTCGCCCGACGCCTGCTGGACCTGGGTTACACCGACGCCCAGGCGAAGCACACCGAGATGGCGGAGTTCGTGGATCCGAGGTGAGTTCGCGCGGGGTGGCGCGTTACGGGCGATGAATCAGGCGACAGAGTCTGCCAGGCTCCAGCCGAGAGCCGTGGCTCCGGACTCACACCGTCACCGCGTCTTCACATGGGCGCGGAGGAATCGCCAGGAACTTCACGAGGCACGGATGTTGCATCCCGCTGAGGCGTGTCGCGCGCGCACCTGGCCTCGCTCGTGGTCGTGACGATGGGTTGCCGGGAAGCCGACGAGGGGTTCGACCCGGACGCGGGGCCGGATTGCCCGCCGCCAGTCATGGGCGATCTGCGTATCGACTCGCTGGGCTTCGATGCGCCGCCTGCTCTCGGCAACCAGATCGTCGAGGCGTTGATCGAGAGCAGCGACTGGCTCGTGGTCGTCGCCGACGGGCGTTTCGCGACGGGGTCGAGCCTGGCCCGCGAGAGCCGACCAGGCTGCGTCGGCTTCTCGTTCGAAGGCGGCACTCCGGCCGAAGGCTTGGCGCGGTCCGACGACGCAGGCTTCCGAGTGCCCGCCGACGATACGATCGCCCGCCTCGATCTCGAAATTCGCTCCGACACTCCGGGCCGCCTGCCCCTGCGCGATGTGACCCTCGAAGGCGAGTGGCGAACGGGAGGGACCGCGGCAGTCGGAGAGATCGAGGCGGCCTTGACCGTGGACGACGCGCGACTCGCGACCTTCGGCATCTTCAGTACGTTGACCTTCTGCGGCGTCGTTTCCGGCGACCATGGCTCCCACTACCGAACCGATGACGACTGCTTGAACGTGCTCGCCTGCACCGTGGGCGAGCCCACGCCGGATCCCGCATTCGACTGCGCGAACGAGGACATGCCCGACCGCGACGTGGATGGCGTTCCCGGATGGACGATCCGCGGCGGGTTCGAGGCCGTGCCGGTCGAGATCATCGACTGACTTCGAGCCCCGACCCGGTCCCGGATCCGGTTCCGGTTCCGGTTCCGGTTCCGCTTCCGGTTCCGGTTCCGGTTCCGGTTCCGCTTCCGGTTCCGGTTCCGGCTCCGGTCCCCGGATCCGGCTCCGGTTCCGGTTCCGGTTCCGGTAGGCTCCGCCGGCGTGGCGCGGTTCGGGATCGCCGTAGCGGTCGGGGCACTGCTCGCCTCCGCCTTCGAGGGGGGGTGGGCTGCGCTGGAGCCGCCGCGTGCGGAGGCGGGCTACCTCCTTCTGACGTGGCTGGCGGCGGCGGTCGGGACGCTGCCGCTACAGGTCGTCGCGACGACGCTCGGGTTCGGCGCCGTTCGCGGGCTCGCCGCCGAGAGCGGGACGCGCGCGGCCGTGGGCGACGTCGTCCGGGCGATCCGGGGAGACGCCGAGGCAGCCCTCCAGGTACTGCCGGGCGCCCTCCGGATCGCGATCTTCGCCGCCCTCGCGGGGGCCGGCTTCGTCGCCGTCGCGATCTTCTCCGAGGACGGCGTCGCCACGCCGGAGCTGCGCGCGCCTTTCGCGGCGATCCTCGATCTCGGCGTCGTCGCTCTCGCCACCCTGGTCGCCCGCGCGGTCACGCCGGCCGTGCGCCTGGCGGCGTCTTCGCTCGAGGCACGCCGCGGCGGCATCGCGCGGCTCCTCCTTCGCGTCGGGATCGCCCTCGCGCTCTCGGGCCTCGTCCTCGGCGTCGTCTTCTCCTGGGACTTCCTCGTCACGCTCGACCGGCGACTGGGGGCTGCGGGCCTCGCCCTGCTCGTTGGCCTCGGGGCCGCAGCGCTGGCCTTTCGGCGCGCCGGGCCCGTTTCCCTCTGGGCGAGGACCTCCGGCGCTGTACTGCCCGTCCTTCTTCTTCTGGCCGGCCTCGGCGCCTCGCGCCTGCTCGCCGTGCGATCCGCGGCGTCGATGGACGCCTCCATCCGCTCGGCCGGAGCCGGCCTCGTCATCGAGTCGCTCCGCCCGCCGGCCGCGGACGTCGTCCGTCCCTCTGGCAGCGAACGCATCCGGGCCCCGGCTCGCGTCGCGCTCCCCGATTCCGTTCCGACGCCGAAGCACCTCGTCTTCCTCTCGATCGACGCGCTGCGCGCCGACCGGCTCGGCTGCTACGGCTACCGGCGTCGCCCCACGAGCCCCGTCATCGATCGTCTCGCCCGGCGCGGAGCGGTCTTCGAGGAGGCCCACGCCCAGTCGACGCTCTCGCTGCGCTCGATCCCCGCGGCGTTCACGGGCCTGTACCCGCATGCGATTTCCTGGAAACGCTACATGCCCGGCCGCGTGATGCCCGCGCCCGAGAAGAACCTCCCGGTGGCAGACATCCTGCGGGAGAGCGGTTTCCGGACGCTCGCCGTCCTGCACACGCGCTACATCCAGAACGAGGGTCTGCTCCAGGGATTCGACGACGTCCTGTCGGATCCACCCGCGCGAGACGTCCGCGCCCGCGCGCGCGAGCTGCGGGCCGAACGCTTCGTCACCCGCGCCATCGAGCACCTCGAGAGCAGACCGCCCGGGGACGATCGCCTCTTCCTCTGGATGCACTTCATCGAGCCGCACGGTCCGTACAACCGAGTTCCCGACTTTCGATGGGGGGACGCCGATCCCGATCGCTACGACGCCGAGATCCGCTACACCGACCGCGCTCTCGGCCGCTTCGTCGAGGCGCTGCAGCGCATGGGAATCGCAGAGGACGCGCTCTTCGTCCTCTTCGCGGATCACGGCGAGGAGTTCGGCGAGCATGGGATCGCCTCGCACGGCCGGTCGCTCTACCGCGCGGGCACCCGGATCCCCCTCGTCTTCTGGGGCCCCGGCGTCCGGCCGGGACGCCTGCACAACGAGGTCGGCCTCGTGGACGTCCTGCCGACCGTGCTGGGTCTGCTGCGCATCCGCACGCCCCACGTCCACGGATCGTCCCTCGTCCGGTCGCTCACGGAAGGAGTCGAGCCGCCGCTGCGCACGATCGCCTCGCAGCTCTACCCGACCCGCATCGCGCCGCCCACGCTCGTGGCCGCGCAGCGCGACGGGTGGAAGCTCCTCGCCGGGTGGGACCTCGAGCCGCGCGAGCTTTATCACGTGGCCGAAGACCCCGAGGAGCGCCGCAACCTCGTCGTCGCGAATCCCGCCGTCCGCGAGGCGCTGCGCGCGGACCTCGCGGCCATCCACGCGCTCGGCGCGCAGCCTTCTCGTGCCCGCGCGCGAAGGCGATGACCCTCGCCCGTGCGCTCGTTGCAGCGCTCGTCGCGAGCGTCGCCGCCGCCGCAGCCGAGATCGCGCTGTGCTCCCCCACGCTCGCGATCTCGCCGGACGCCGCGGGGCTCGCAGCCGCGCTCGCCGGGGGCGTCGCCGCCCTGGCGGTGGGGGTCCTGCTCGCCGATCTCGCCTTCTCGGCCTGCGGCCGCGCCATGGGCGTCGCGCCCTGGGACGAAGCGCTTCGCGGTTTCTTCGCGTCGTGCGTGCGGTCGCGCGCTGGATCCGCCGAGGACCGCGCCCTCGCGGCCGCCATCGTGATCGGCGCCCTGCGCGCCGGGCTCGTCTCGGGAGCGGCGGCCCTCGCGGTCCTCTTCGGCGACGATCGCTTCCGATCGGCCATGGGCTTCGGCCTCGTCGTCGGATCTGTAGCCGCGGCCGCCACCCTGGCTGGGAGCCTGGCGCACGGGGCGCTGCATCCTGCGCTCGCACGGTTCGCAGAGCGTGCGTCGCCGCGCTGGGGCCCGACGTCATCTCTCCTGGCCGTCGTCACGCTGTCGCTGTTGACGCTGGGCGCCGCCGCCTTCGCCCTCTCGGTGCGCCCGGCGCTCGCCGACGATCCGCGTGCCCGCGCAGCGGCCGTCGTCACGCTGCTGGTCGCAATGCACGTCTCGGCCCGCGCGCTCCTCGCGGCCCGGCGTCCCGCCGCATGGATCCGCGTCGCCGCCGCGACGATGCTGGTAGGCAACGTCGTCCACGGCCTCGCCGTCGCCGGTCCTCGCCCCGACGTCCGCGCCGACCTGCGCGGATCCGGCCTGGCATCCGGCCTCGTCGCGGTCGCGATCGGCGCCGCGACCGACTTCGACGGCGACGGCGCGGGCATCGGCGTCGGCGGCGGAGACTGCGAACCCGGCGACCCCGCAATCCATCCCGACGCCCGCGACGTCCCCGCCAACGGCGTCGACGAGAACTGCTCCGGGTCCGACGCGCGGCCGTTCGACACCGCGGGTCCCGCGCGGCAGAGCGACTTCCCGCTGCCAGCGGCCTTCCCGGACGACCTGTCCATCGCCCTCGTCGTCGTCGATTCGGTCCGCGCCGACGCCCTGGGCGTCGCCGGATATCCGCGCCGCATCACGAAGAACATGGACGCCTTCGCGCGGGAGGGTGCCTACTTCGAGGACGCCTGGGCGAACAACCCCGGGACTCACGCGTCTTTCCGATCCTTCTTCACGTCGCTGTTGCCGCGCGCCGTACCGATCGGCCCGTGGGTTCAGAAGATGGGCAACGTCGTCCGCGAGGACGCGCGGACGATGGCCGAGGTGCTCGGAGAGGCGGGGCTCGAGACCTCCGCGATTCTCTCTTTCCGGTACTTCGATCGCGGCACCGGGTTCGATCAGGGATTCGACCACTACGACAACGAGGCCGCGGCGCAGGGGACCCTGCGGGGCATCACGGCGCCCACGCTGCTGCGAAAGGTCGAGACGGAGATCGCACGCCTCGGGAATCGGCGGTTCTTCCTGCTCGTCCACGTGCTCGACCCGCACCACGAGTACATGGTGCACCCGGGGTATCCGTCGTTCGGACGCAACCGCCGCAACCGCTACGACGCGGAGATCGCGTTCACGGACGACTACGTGGGCCGGATGCTGCGCGCCATCCGGACCGGACCGCAGGGGAAGAGAACCGTGGTCGCGCTCGCCGCCGATCACGGCGAGGCGTTCCGCGAGCACGGCGTCGTCTATCACAACACGACCGTCTACCAGGAGATGCTGCGCGTCCCGCTCGTCGTGCATCTGCCAGGCGCGCGTCCACGTCGCCTGCAGGCGCCGGTGTCGCTCGTGGATCTGTTGCCGACGTTCGTGAACGTCGTCGGCCGGGGAGTCCCCGCCGGGATAGCGGGCCACAGCCTCCTGCGCGCGGTGGTCACCGGGACCGAGGACCTCGAACGCATCGTGTACGCGGAGACGACCGACACGCAGCAGCCCAGGCGCAAGCTCCGCCGCGCGACGAGCGACCGGCTTGCGATCGTGCACGACGCGACGGCCGGGACCTGGCAGATCTTCGACCGGCGGCGAGACCCGGACGAGCTGCGGCCCCTCGGCGGCGGAGGAGGCGCCGAGGGCGAGCGGGTCCGGATGGCGCTCGAGGCATTCGAGGGAGAGGTGGCGCGGGCCGAGCGCGCGGCGAGGGGGAGGGGGCGGCGGTAGTGGTATCCTGGGCCGCATGAGACGCGTGCTGGTCCTGGTCGGGTTGCTCGGCTGCACCTCGAGCGGGGGAGGGGGAGGGGGCGGCGATGCGGACGTCGACGTCGATGCGGACGGCGACATGGACGCGCCTTCCGGGGACCTCGCCGACTACTGCGACAGGCTCGTGAGCTGCACGCAGCCGACGCTGGAGGGGGCGGACTTCGACGCGGCCGTCGACGGGTGCATCTCGGCCAGCGAGGGGGCGATCAGCCCGGACTGCATCGACTGCCGGATGCCCCTCCCGTGCGAGGAGTTCTCGACGGGGTGTGACGCGGTCTGCGGCGGCTAACACGTAAAACCTTCCAACCCATCGAATTTCGGGCGCGGGTTGCACGCTTGACGGGCCTTCCAGCCCTGCGCTAGCGTGCCCGCGCTTTCGGGGATTTCCGCGTGCGTCTCGCACGGCCGTATGCGGCGCAGTCACCGAATGCCGGAAGACGGGACGCGGAGGAGACGATGACGACGCGAGGCGCGCTTGGGATCCGAACCCTGCTGTTTCTGGCCGTGCTCTGCGGCGCGGGAACCGCGCATGCGCAGGCCACGACCCCCGTCATCGAAGAGGGCAACGGCGAGGGCGCGGAATTGCGGCTCTTCCGGCCCGCGGTCGACAGCAAGGGGATCTTCGCGGTCAACGCCTCGCCGGTGCTGGGCCACCTCGACCTGTCGTTCGGACTGGTCGCGGACGGGGGCCTGGGCATCATGCCGCTCGCCGGCCTGGAAGACGACCTGATCGAGAATGCGATTCCCTCGCAGTTCACCGGGACGCTGCACGCGAACGTGGGTCTCTTCAACTTCATGGTCGTGGGCCTGCAGCTGCCGATCGGGATCCTCGAGGTCGAGCGTATCGGCGACCCGCAGGAGGGACCGGACGGGCGCGACGGGCGGCTCGAGGGGATGCGCGTCTCGGACGTTGATCAGTGCACGCCGGACCCCGGGCCGGACCTGATCCTCGGCAACGCGGACGACGGGCCGACGGGACCGACGTTCGTCGAGTGCCGCACCGTGCACAGCATGCAGGGACTCGCCGACATCATCCTCCACGCCAAGTTCCAGCTCCTCCGGGTCCAGCGCAATCCGATCGGCGTGGGCATCGTCTTCCAGGCGGGATTCCCCGCGGGCGACGCCGACCGGCTGATCGCGGATCCGGGCGGGAGCATCTGGCCGTCGCTCGTGATCGACGCGGAGCCGTCCCGGCGTCTTCGAATCGCGCTCAACGCCGGCTACCGCATGGTGCTCGGCGAGGGGTCGACGTTCGGCAACCAGGACGACGACGGCCATTTCACCTATGGAGACCACGCGACCTTCGGAGTCGGCATCTCCTACCAGCTCGTCCTCGGGACCCTCGACTTCGCCGTGGAGGGCTACGGAAACCAGCTGATGGAGGGGGACAACGGGTCCGCCGCGGCGCTCGCGGCGGAGGCAATCGGCGGCTTCAAGGTGTACGTCGAGCGCAACAGCTACCTGTACATCGGCGCCGGCCCCGGCGTGACGAACGGCTTCAACGCCGCGGACACCCGCTTCGTGCTCGGGTTCATCTTCGAGCCGTCGATCGGCGACAAGGACGGCGACGGGATCAAGGACGATGTCGACCGTTGCCCGGACGATCCCGAGGACTACGACGTCTTCGAGGACGAGGACGGGTGCCCGGAGCCGGACAACGACCGCGACGGGATTCTGGATGTCGACGACGAGTGTCCGGTCATCCCCGAGGACCGCGACGGGACCGAGGACACGGACGGCTGCCCGGAAGGGAACGAGGGCGACCGGGACGGCGACGGCATCCTCGACGCAGTCGACCAGTGCCCGGACGATCCGGAGGACCGCGACAACTTCGAGGACGAGGAAGGCTGCCCGGACCCGGACAACGACCAGGACGGCATCCTCGACCCGGACGACCTGTGTCCGAACGAGCCGGAAGACCGCGACAACTTCGAGGACACCGACGGCTGCCCGGACCCGGACAACGACCAGGACCGCATCCTGGACGTCGACGATACCTGCCCGAACGACCCGGAGACCTACAACGGGACGGACGACGAGGACGGCTGTCCGGACCAGGGCCGCGTGCTCGTCGAGGCCGACCAGATCGTCATCCTCGACAAGATCTACTTCGAGACCGACTCGGCGGTGATCCAGGAGCGGAGCTTCCCGATCATCGACGCGGTCGCGGCGACCCTGCAAGGCAACCCGCAGATCCGCAAGATCGAGATCCAGGGACACGCCGACGAGCGCGCGCCGGACGACTACAACATCCGGCTCACGCGCGACCGTGCCGCGTCCGTCGTGGACGCGCTCGTGCAGCGCGGCGTCGAGCGGGCACGGGTGCGCAGCGCCGGATACGGCGAGCGCTGCCCGGTCGATCCGCGGCACAACGACCAGGCCTGGGACCGCAACCGTCGCGTCGAGTTCAAGATCATCGAAACCGACGCGGGCCCGACGGGCGTCGAAGTCGCCTGTCCGGCCGGAAGGCAGCTGGTTCCGAACAACTAGGCTCCGGGGCTCACGCCCCGCCGACTGGCTGTCCCCGTATGGCCTCCGACACGCTGCAGAATTTCGCCGTCCGGATCCTGACGACTCTCGTCGAGGACTACCGGCGGCTGTTCGACGTGGCCGACGAGCCCGAGCTCGACATGCCGCTTCGCAAGATGGCCGCGGGCCTGGCCGCCTACGCCATGTCGCCCGGGGACATCCTTCCGGACAGCATGGGCCTGCTCGGCCACCTCGACGACGCGGTGCTCTTCCGGCTGCTCCTCGAGCGCGTGCGCAAGGAGGCGCCCGAGGTGGCCGCGGCGCAGGCGGCTCGCAATCCGGACATCTGGGAACCGCTCGAGGCGGACCTCGCGGCCTGGCGCGAGTTCGTGGGCGACGACGTCTACGCGTGGATGTACGAGCGCATCAAGGAGTTTCCCGCGCTCGTGCACAAGGGCCGTCCGGTGGGCGGGCTGGATCTCGACTCGGACGAGTCGGCGTGGATCCGCGACGAGTTGACGAGCTCGCTGGTGCGCATCGACGTCAAGGAGCTCGCCGCGCGCCGCGAGGTGAGGGCGAAGATCGACGGGCTATTGCCGCGGTTGCGGCAACGCATGGAGGCGTCGAAGCGGAAGTGAGCCGGGCGAGGCTCGTCGTCGTGGCGGTGCTCCTGGGCGGCTGCCCCACGCGCGAGGATTTCCTGCTCGTCCCGGACGTTCATGGCGCCTCGGGCGCCTGCTCGGGGACGCCCGAGGTCTTCACGCTCGCGTTCGACGTCACCTGGGCCAACGGAGACCGCGCCGATCCGGTCGAGGTGATCGTGGGCGCGCAGGTTGACGTCGAGACCGCCGACGACGGGCAGATCGTCGCCGGCCGCGTGCTCATGGAGTCCGACGGCAGCTTCGACGGCTCGCTCGGCCGCGGCGAGGACGTCACCGCGCACTACACGGCCGAGCTCGAAGACCCCGACTCGTTCGACTGCGCCGACGTCTGCGCCGAGGACATGCGCCTGCGCGTCCTGTACGGCATCGTGCGGGCCGAGAGCCCGACACCGCCCGTGGCGAACACCGAGACGAAGAGCGACTCGTTCGCGATGGTGTGCGGGGGCTGAACCTGGGCCGCCGCCAGGCATGAACCTCCCACCCGGGCTTGGAGGAACCGGGGATGCGACCGGAGAGGGGGGCTGTTACGCTTTTGCCGGTGCGCGTGCTGATCGCAATTGGCGTCGTCCTGGCCGCGTTCGATGCACGGGCGGCCTGCGAGGCGGACGCCTGCGACGCGTCCGACACCGAGTGTGAGGACCGGGGATGCGTCTTCGATGCCGATCGGGGGGATTCCTTCTGCGAGCGCATCTCGACCGTGCCCGAGGGAACCGCGTGCGGCGATTCGACGGACACGGAATGCGACCACGCCGACTCTTGCGACGGCTTCGGGTCGTGCATGGTGAACTACGCGGGCGAGGGCGCGATCTGTGGGGATCCGTCGAACACGGACTGCACGTTCTCGGACGCGTGCAGTGGAGCCGGGACGTGCCTGCGCAATGACCTCGTCGGGGCCTGTGAGGACGACGCGAACGACTGCACCGCGGACCTGTGCACGGCCGGCGTCTGCACGCACGATCCGACGCTGGCCGGGACCGGGTGCGACCTTCTGGGCGCGGAGGGTGTCTGCGAGGACGACGTGTGCGATGGCGCGGGAGCGTGCGTCCTCTCGGACCGGGCCGACGGCGCGGACTGCGACGACGGCCAGTACTGCAACGGGCAGAGCGTCTGCGAGGCGGGCGTGTGTGTCGACGGGTTCCTGCCCTGCCCCGACCACGGCTGCAACGAAGCCACGGGCTATTGCTACGGGAACGACGGCGACGTCGATACCGACTCGGACGGAGATCTGGACTCGGACACCGACACCGGACTCTGCAACTGCGCCACGATCCCGTCGGCGGGCGCGGCTCCGATGATCGTGCTCGCCGTGCTCGCGCTGCGACGAAGGCGGTGAGCCTCGACGCGGAAGTGAGCGGCCCGGTCTCGGCCCGCTCGCTAACCGGTCAGGTCGAGCACCAGCCTCAGCCCACCGACGGCTTGGTTCGCGAAGTCGGCGTCGCCCACCACGTAGAAGTCGAAGCGGCCGAAGAGCTGGACGAGGGAGGCGTCGCCGACGAAGGGGAAGGGGATGCCGATGCCGAACTGCGGGCCGACGGCGAGTCCGAAGCCGGGCGAGCCGAGGATCGGCTGGACGAATCCGCCGACCGTCACGACCGAGTAGCCGACGCCGAGGAAGAGATCGAGGAACATGCTCTCGCGCTGCAGGGCCCAGCCGAGGTCGAGGCCCGAGGACAGGGCAGGCGCGCCGGTGACGTGGCCCTCGAAGCCGAGGGCGAGGGCCGTGTCCGCGGCGGAGGTGTCGTCGGGATCCACGGAGTACGCACCGGACACGGACGGCCCGGCAGTCTCGCGCGCGAAGGCGGGCGACGCGCCGAGGAGTGTCAGGAAGGGGAGGGCGCGGGTCACAGACATAGCTTGGGGTACTCCTCGATCAGGCGGACGAGGCGCCAGCAGCAGCCGCAGTTGCGCCATACCTCCTGGCGGATGAAGTCGGTGCAGTCGAACGCGCAGTCGCCCTTCGCGTCCGGGCAGCAGGTGTCCGGGATCTCGTAGGTCCGCAGGCGCCCGCCGCCGCCCGCGCAGCCGACCTCCTCGCCGATCTCGACCTCCTCGATGAGCTCCGCGTCGTCGCAGTGACCGATGGGCGCGCCCTCGGGCGCCGAGACGCAATCGGGGTCCCACAGGTCGGTCGGCTCCTGGCACACGGCGGGGGCGTCGAGGCCCTCGCCCTGGCAGACGAGCCGGTTCTTGTCCGAGGTGCACTGATACGAAGTCTCGCAGGGCTCGCCCCGGAGGATGCCCTTCGGATCGCGCGGGTCCGGCTCTTCGCAGGTGCCGCCGTCGAGATCCCCCCGCGGGCGATCGGTGGGCGGGCACCCGAGGAGAAGGAGGCAACCGAGCAGCCGCATGCCGGCACTATAGCTCTTGCACGGGTGCAAGGGAGGCCTTCGCCGGGACGTTGACCGTGCCGACGGCCGCCACTAGCCTCCATTTCGTTCTTGCCGCGGACTGCTCGGCGCGTCCGTCCGTGGAAGGCCCGGAAGGGGAAGATGCCATGGGTTCGATTCGACTTTCGGTAGTGATGTTTCTCGCGGCTGGATGCGGTCGCAGTCTTCTCGAGAGGGACCCGGGGGCGGGCGGCGGCGACGAGTGCAACACCCACGACGAGTGCCCCGAGGGCGAGCGCTGCGTCGGCGGCGAGTGTGTCCCCGAGGAGCCCTGCGGCGACGGTTCGTGCCCGCCCGGCATGGTGTGCGAGGCCGACGAGTGCGTTCCCTCCGGCACCTGCGCGTCGTGCTCCGAGTGTGCGCGCGGACAGATGTGCCAGGACGGCGAGTGCGTCGAGACGGCGAGCTGCGATCCGGACGCCGGGTGCCTGTGTCCGGAGGGCGAGTCGTGCATCTTCGGCGGCATGGACGGCATGGGGACGTGCATTCCGCCCGAGTGCACGACGAACGAGGAATGTCCCGCTGGCTACCTGTGCGTGGACGGCGACTGCGAGGCGGCGCCGGGCTGCACGACGAACGAGGACTGTCCGCCGGAATCCTTCTGTGAAGCGGGCGTCTGCGTTCCCCTTCCCTTCGAGGGCTGCACGGGCGACGCGGACTGTCCCGCGGGCCATCTTTGCGTCGGCGGCGAGTGCATCCGCAACGTGGACTGCCTCGACTCGACGGAGTGTCCGGTCGGGTTCGTCTGCACCGATGGACTGTGCGTGAACGGCGGGCGGTTCGAGGACGAGGTGTGCGGGTCCGACGCGGACTGCGCGATGGGATTCATCTGCTCGCTCGGCCACTGCGTGCCCGACGCTTGCGAGATCGACGAGCATTGCCCGGAGGGCCAGCGCTGCTTCTCCGGCGAGTGCATCCCCGACTTCCCCATCATCCCGGAAGGCTGCGTCGAGGACTCGGACTGCGAGGAGTGGCAGAACTGCTGGCTGAACCTGTGCCTGGACAAGGAGTGCGACGCGGACGAGGACTGTCTGCCGGGGCTCTACTGCTTCCAGTTCCAATGCCTGCCCATCGACATCCCGCTCGACGAGTGCGAGACGGACGACGACTGCGGACGCTTCGAGGTCTGCTTCATCGGGGCGTGCATCCTCGACCTGCCGATCCTGCCGGACGAGTGCACGACCTCGGACGACTGCTCGGCCGGGCAGGTCTGCATCCTGACGATCTGCATCGACGCCCAGTGCGAGCGCGAGGCCGACTGCCCCGACGGCGAGGATTGCCTCTTCGGCTTCTGCACGCCGAGCGTGGGGCTCCCGTCGGCCTGTGACCGCGACATGGAGTGTCCGGACCCCGAGCAGCGCTGCCTGCTCGGCGTCTGCGTCGCCGGGGAGGGCCTGCCGGCGAACTGCGAGGCGGACGGCGACTGTCCGGATGGCGGCTTCTGCATCCTCGGCTTCTGCATCGGCGGCGGAGGAGGCGGATTTGGAGGCGGGGGCGGAGGCGGGGGAGGCTGACCCTGCTCCCCGAGGGCAGCTTCGAAGGCCGTGTCGCCGTCGTGACCGGCGGCGGCACGGGGCTCGGGAAAGCCATCGCGCTCGAGCTGGCGCGGCTCGGGGCGGACCTCGTCCTGGCGAGCCGCAACCCGGAGCACGTCGAGTCGGCGGCCGGCGAGATACGGGCGCTCGGCCGCAAGGCGCTCGCGGTGAAGTGCGATGTGCGGGAGGTCGAACAGGTGATGGACGCCGTCCGTGCCACGAAGGAGGCGTTCGGCCGGATCGACGTGCTGGTCAACAACGCAGCGGGCAACTTCGTGTGCCCCGCGGAGAACATCACGCCGAACGGCTGGCGATCGGTTCTCGGGATCGTCCTGGACGGGACCTTCTACTGCTCGCGGTTCTTCGGCGAGGCAATGATCGAACGGAATTCGGGGGCGATCCTCAACATCGGCGCGAGCTACGCGTGGACCGGCGGTCCGGGGACGGTGCACTCGGCGGCGGCGAAGGCGGGCGTGCACTCGATGACGCAGACCCTGGCCGGCGAGTGGGCGCGCTTCGGGATCCGGGTCAACTGCCTGGTTCCCGGCCCCGTGATGACGGAGGGAGCGTCGTCACGGCTCTTCGCGACGCCGGAGATCCAGAAGATGATCCTCGACCACGTCCCGCTGCGGCGCTTCGGGACCGCAGAGGAGATGGCGCGCATCGCCGCGTTCCTCTGCTCCGACTACGCGTCGTACGTCACGGGCGAGATCTTCTGCGCCGACGGCGGCGCCTGGCTGAACCGGGGGTATCTGGAGATGCTCGAACGGATGCAGCGGAGCTGAGCTAGAGCCCGAAGAACAGCCTCAGCCACGGCTCCAGGTCTTCCAGCTCGACGGCCTTGCCCGTGGAGAACAGGTACGACCGCATGTTCGCGCTGAAGCCCTCGCCGGCGAAGACGACGAGACCGGGGATGGGCCACGCTGCGATGTCGGAGATGGTCGCCGGGATCTTCTCCTCGGCGCTGCCGCCCGATTTCTGCCATTTGCACTCCACGCCGAGGCTGCGTCGGCTGTCGGAGTGGGTCATCACGACGTCGATGAAGCGCTCCGCGCCCCAGAGGCGCCGACCGACCCGGACCTCGCGACGCACGTCGAGTCCGAGCCGCGCCGCAACGACCGTGACGGCGTCCCTCAGCTCGTTGCCGCTCTGGACCGCGATTCTTCCGCCTGCCATGGCTCCCAGCTCCTGACGACGACCTCGGCGATCGCTCCTCGCCGGTCCCCCCTCGAGTTGATGCTCCGCCGCGCGAACACCTGCTCCACGTGGAAACGACCGTAGAGGGCGCGCACGAAGGCGTTGTCGCTGTTCGAGAGCATGACGAGGCAGCCCCTGCGTGCGAGCGTCGCGAAGACCTCGGCGAGCTCCTGCTGGTCGGCCTCGCCGAAGTCCAGGTCCGTGTAGGACGTGAACTTCGCGGTCTTCGAGAGTGGGTGGTACGGCGGGTCGAAGTAGACGAAGTCGCCCTTGCGAGCGTGGGTCAGCGTCTCCCGGAAGTGCGCCACTCGCAGGTCGACCCCGGAGAGCGCCGCGGCGACGGCCCGCAGGTTCGGCTCGTCGAGGATCTTCGGATTCGTGTACTGCCCCATGGGCACGTTGAAGCGTCCCTTGCTGTTGACGCGGTACAGCCCGTTGAAGCAGGTCTTGTTGAGATACACGAGGCGCGCCGCGCGCGCGACCCGCGAACGCGGGTTTGCGGCGCGAACCTCGTAATAGTGCGTCTTCGAGTGCTTGCGCCGGTGTGTTTCGAGCGCGTCGATCATGGCGTCGAGGTCGTCGCGGATCGCGACGTACGCGCCGATCAGCTCCTCGTTTTCGTCGGCCAGCAGCACGTCGGACGGAGCGAGGCGACGCGCCACGTCGAAGTACACCGCGCCTCCGCCGACGAAGGGCTCGATGTATCTGCGAAACTGGCCCGGGTACAGGTCCGCGAACTGGCCGAGGAGGCCGCTCTTGCCGCCCGCCCACTTCAGGAACGGGCGGGGGATGTCGTCCACGGCGCGTCGCACGCGGGCACGCTAGTCCGCGGCGGCCCGGGTTGTCACTACCCTCCGCTGTCGCGCCTCGGGAACGCCACCGTCGGCTCGGGGGGGAGGTTCAGGACGCCGGACGGCGCGAGCTCGACGATGTAGTTCACGATGTCCTTGACCGACAGGACGAATCGCGGCCTTCCCTCGGGGTCGAGGATCGGGATGTGACGGAACCCGCCGACACTCATCTTGTTGAGGGCGTAGGCGACCTCGTCCGTCACCCGGAGCGTCTCGGGGTTCTTCGTCATGAACTCCGAGACGGGCGTGATCCGGGGGTTCGTGCCGGACTCGACGACGCGCAACAGGACGTCGCGCTCGGTGAAGATGCCGACGAGCTGGTCGTCCTCGCAGACGAGGACGCATCCGATGCGCCGGACGATCATCGCGTGGATCGCGTCTGCGACGGACGTCTTCGGCGTGACGGAAATCGCCGCGCGCGGGGGGACTTCCTTGATCAGGTGCCCGAGGATCCGCGTGTCGCGGGGACTCGGCGCACCGGCGGCGGCAGAGTCGACCGAGTGCAGCTCACGCTGCATCTCGTCGAGGTGCTCTTCTGCAAATTCGCTGTGAGCCTTCACCATGCTGCCCCCTTTCACGAACGGCGAAATGGGCGGCGCCCGGGAAAAGGGCTCCGCGCAGACCACACCTTGACCCTACCGAAGGCTCAAGCTTAGCTTGAACGCGCTTCGATGTCTCTGGTGTGTTCGACTTGCGGTCGCAAGGTGCCCGACGGGGAGACGTCGTGCCCCGACGACGGGACGCCGCTCGACCCGTTGACGGGCGTCGTCCTGTCGGACCGCTACCGCGTCGGGGTACGGCTCGGCGAGGGCGGGATCGGCGCCGTCTACGAGGCGGAGCACCTCGTCCTCGGACGGAAAGTCGCGATCAAGGTGCTGCGCCGCGAGCTGGCGGGGATGAAGGACCTGCTCGCGCGGTTCGACCGGGAGGCGCGCGCCCTGTCGCGCCTGTCGCACGTCAACGTCGTCGCGGTGACGGACTTCGGCGTGTGGGAGGGACTGCCCTACCTCGTGATGGAGCTGGTGCGGGGGACGAGCCT
>Ga0247727_10001725_pt1 | contig 51063 bp, 3 predicted proteins | sample WisWelCaveWW1625_FD_202498 | JGI IMG/M metagenome (GOLD analysis project Ga0247727, IMG submission 202498) | Biofilm microbial communities from Wishing Well Cave, Virginia, United States - WW16-25 | ecosystem: Environmental > Aquatic > Deep subsurface > Groundwater > Cave microbial mat | place...
GACGGAATGCGAAAAAGGCAACGATGACGATGGCCACCACGCCCGCCACGCCCAGGGCCACATCCATTCCTGTGCAACCGGTCAATAGAACGGGGAGGAGCGGCGCGGGAAAATACGGCCTGACAATCGCGGTCAACCGCGATCGGAATTGGAGAAGGTAAGGTCCGCTTTTGAGGCTTCGGAAATGAGGCATTTTCCACTCATCGTCGACAATTATTCCGTTCAAAGCCAAACTCCTTTTGATATCGTCGGGGAAAACGGCCGCCCTCCCCGAATCTCCCCGGACCTGCCGGGATAATTCCACCAGGTCCGGGGTGAAACGCAGGCGCACAAGGGGCCCCTTGCCTCCGGCGCCGTCAAATTTTGTCGTGGCTTGAAAGGCCAGGGCCGCTTCGAGGGTCAACTGCTCCCCCATCAGGCGCTTTTCCAAGGATTCCTGGTCCCGGCGGAAGGCGTCCAGGGAATCGCCCGCCGGGATGTTTTCCAACAGCGGCGTCAACACGGCGTAGGAGCGGCCCGCCTTTTTTAAGAACGACGTGATTCCCTCCGTGTGGAACCCCCCCGTGACCACGACCTGGATTTTCCCACTTCCCCCGTGTTCCTTCCCCCCCTGGAGAAACCGCTCCGTCAACGCCCGGTCCCGGTCCGAGGCCAGTCGGTAAAACAACTCGCTCCGATCCAGCCATGACCGGTACGATTCGAAAACTTTTCCTGGCCCGGTGTTTTTTTCAAACAACCGAACCGGAAGGGACGCCGCAACGTCTTGAAAGCCCAGGTACCGGTTCCATTCCTCCCGCGTCAGTGAATGGGAGGCCAATTTGCGGACCAGGCGGAATCCCTCCGCCGTGCGGGCGATTTCTCTCACCCCGGGGCCCGCGCCTCTCAAAAGCAACGCCTCCTTTTCGTCCGCCGCCCGGACCACCTCGCGGGCCAATTCCCGCCGGTCTATGAGCCCCGCCTCCCGGAGGTAGGCGAGGTATTGCGCGAAGGCCTGGAAATTTTCCAGGGCCAGGCCGGCGCTCCGGGCCGATTCGGCCAACCGGGCGTAAAAGGCGTCCTGGTCTCCCCGTCCCGCTCGAAAGGCCGCGGCCTCCCGCGTCAGGCCTTCCAATTCGTCTTTGGGCAGTTTCTCGGCCAAAGCGCGGATAAACTCTTCCCGCTCGCTCTCCGCCCTCTTGAAATCCAAGGAACGCTCTTGTTCAAGGCACCTTAAGAAAAGTTTTAAATTGGGCCCCTTGGAAACGCCCCCCCCTTGAAAAGTGGCGGTCACAAATTCCCCAAGTGACATCCGTCCGGAATCATAGTCCGTTTTCGTTCGATCCCATTCGAGCAATGATTCGTTGAAGGCCTCTTTTTTAAGCTTCCCAAGCGCGTTCTCTATCGAAACGAGGATTTTTGCGAGCGCGGTTTCGGATTCAAAACTCTGTCGAAGTGATTCCACGTGCCGGAGATACAGCGCGCCGTCCTCGATTCCCCAAAGGGTCGGGCTGACCGGGGACGTCAAACCCGCCACTTCCGCGCCGCTCAGCAGGTTGGCACGAAGGTAGCGGTTGGAAACCCGGCGGAGAATATCTTTATCGGGAAATCGACGGAAAAATGGCGTGAGGAACGGTCCTTCGGCGCCCTCCAGGCCCACGAAAATGCCGGTCGCGTCCCCCCCCTCCGTCGCCCGTTCCTGGATCCAGGCGATGGCTTCCGCCAGGTTCGCCTGGGCTTCGGGGTTTTCATGCACCGATTGAAGATAAATGACCAAGGAATCGTCCTTGGGCGCGCGGTAATATTCCTGAAGTCGTGCGCTATGAAGGGGGAGGTATTTTTGAAAAGGATCTTCTTTTTTTAGCGGGCCGAAAGAAGGGGCTGTTTCGAGGAAATTCGAGGAAAACCTATTTGTCGTCGGCGTAAGCGAATCAGCGGCGGGAGAGTTAAAAATGGGCGGAAAATCAATGGTTTTGGAGCGCCTGATAACCCGCCGTTCCTCCCAAAAATTCGCCTCGGCCATTGGAGCGGTGACGGTGGAAAAGAAAAAAACCACGGCGATGAAGCCCGCCAGTTTTGATTTTGCGCGCTCGATGAGCGCGAGGAATTTTGAATCCACCGTCGAGTGAACCATGTCAATCTCCCCTGGAATTTTTTCAACTTCATGCGACAGAGGAGATTATGCGCGGAGGGACCGAAAGATTGAATTAAATTAATGTAAATTAAATGTAACAAAAAATCCTGGACGGGGTGGGACTCCCTCAGGTGGGACTCTCCTCAGCGGGTTTTTTAAGCGGAATTTAATGCAAAAGACGCGGTTTAGGCGCTGACGACTATGACTTTGACGGCGTCCAAGATGGCGTTGACCGAGGAGACATTGGCGATTTCGCCGAGGCCATCCAGAATCCAGCGGGCGACATTGATGGTGAAGATGCGTATCCGCAGGTCGGCCGACGTTCCTTTTAATTGGGCCTTCACGTGGTCGGCCAGCGAGGATCCCTTGATCCGCCCTCTGCCGTCGAAGAGACCGGTCCCTTGGCCCGTCAACAGCCGGCCCTTAAGTTCGCCGAGACCGGAGAGGAGGGCCTTGGGCAGGGCGGCGCGGAGTTCCTGTTCAAATTTTTCGGATTCAAGGTCAATTTTTCCGACGAAATACACGTGGACCCGGCCGGAGTTCTCCTCGTCGGCCACAAGCGCGGCCATGTAGGCCAGGTAGGTTTGGGCCTCGTCGCCGCGGTCCAGGGCCGTTTCGCGGTCGATGATCAAGGCCGTCTGCGCGCTCACTTTGGCAGCGGGAAGGTCGGCGGGCGCCACGCCCAGGAAGCCCAATTGGCCCAGCAATTCGTCCGCCAGCGCCTGGCGCGTGACGTCGATGTTCGCCTGGCCGGGCAAAGGTTTCTCAAGGCCGATCTGGTCGAAGAAATGGCGCACGTAGGCCGAGGGCGTCATGGGGTCGGCCGCGTTGCCGTCGGTGAAGGCCTCCCGTATGCGGCTGTCCATGGCCCCGAAATCCCCGGGCGCCGGCGGCCGGCCAGCCCGGTTGAGCGGGGACAATTTTTTGGCCTCCCCGGGAAGCATGTTCCACAACAGCCCGGCCAAGGGGACGATGCCCAGCCCCTCCACATAAATCACCCCGCCTTGGTTTTTGACCATGTCCTCGGCGAACAACTCCAAAATGGAATAAATGACCGACGACTCGTCGGCCCGGAACACCCGGACTTGGTCGTGCTGGGGAACGAGTTCAAAGAGCGCCCAGTCGTTCCGGGTCACGATCCCCCCGACCGATTGGCCGTGGACGTACAGCGAATAGATGTCGGTGAAGGAGGGGCGGAGCGGTTCGCCCTCCTTTCCGTCGTGGTTGTGCCAGAGAATGCCGGGCCGGCCCTTCAGGGCGTCCCCCTTCACCGCGACCATGCCTTCCTTTTTGTAAGAGACGGCGCCCACAGCGGGGTTGGTCACGCCGTCAAAGGGGTTGATTCGGGCTTCCGAGCTCAATTCCTCCCGGCTTTCCGCCGGTAAAATCGTCAAATCGGGTTCGCCGTCTTTCAGGAACGTCACGGCGGCGAATTCGCCTTGCATGGAGCCCGCCCGGGATTGCATTTCACCCACCATGTCCCGGCCTTTCATCCGCGCCAACCATTCGGAAGCGCCGAGCCTGCCCGAGGGGCCAAATCCCCCTCCCGTGAGGCCGGTGGTGCCCAGGAGCGCCATGGCCAAGCCGTAGTCCCCTCCCAAGGATCCCAAGCCGCCCAAGCTGGAGGCCAGGATCCCCGCGCCGAGGAGCGCGAAGATCCAAATTGGAACCGTGGCGGGGCGAAGGGCTTGTCCTTGAACTTTTTCTCCCCGGGCGACCCGGGCCCTATCGGCCCGGAAGGCCTCGATGTCGGCGGGGATCCGCGAGAGCCGCCCGTTCAGGCGGATTTCCTCTTGAATCCGATCCTTTTCCCCTTGGGAAACCTTGGAGACCAAAGAACCGATCTTTTCCGCCGGCACCTCGGTCCAACTCCATGGATCGGCGAAGCCGCGGCGTTCCGCCAGGCGGCCCAGGGAGCGTCCCGCGCCGGGGAATTTCTCAAATTCCTTTTTCCACTCCCCGGCCCGGCCGGCGATATGCCGGCCGTAGGCCGCCACGGTATTCGACGGCTGTCCGAATTTGGCTTTGTTCGACCGGGGATACCAGGTTCGCGATCCCTCGGTTATCTCCTTCTCTCTGGCGTTAAGTTTTCCGCTGAGTTTGGGCGATGGGTTCCTTCGAGCCCGTCCTCTTAAATCGCGGTATTTTTTCCAAGCCGTCAATTCCGTTTGGGCCGCTTTCAAATCCTTCAAAGTTTCCGCAAAGGTCCGCCCCGCCACCTTTTGGCCGAAGGCCGCCTGGAGGGCGTTCATTCCCTTCAACTCGGCCAAGTCGGCCTTCGCCCGTTCCAAGTCCCTTTCAAGGGCCTTGATGTCGCCGTCGATCCCGGCCAACCGGCGGGCCTGCCGCCATTTTTTGACGCCGGATTTCCATTGACGGAGGGCATCGCCTGCGGAAGCCAAAATTCCTTTACGGCGGGTCCGAGCTTTCGTCTTGTCTTTTTCAACCGCGAAATCGATCTTCAAGCCGGCCGCGGAAAGGCGTTTCTTCGCCCATTCCTGGACGGACGGCGCCTGGCCGTTGACCCAGTCGATCAACTCCTTCTCTTTCGCCCCGTAGCGGGCTCGTTCGTCGGCGTCAAAGCTCAAGGAGATCGCCTGGCTTTCGCCGATCAACCGCCCCACCTTCTCCCGCTCCCGCAACCGCTCCAGCACCTGGGCGCGACGGGACGGGTTGGACCGCAATGTCGGCACGCCGTCCAATATTTCGTCGATGGCCGCGTTCGCCGATCTTGTTTTCAAAAATACGGTCCAAAGGTCCTCGTCGCCTTCCGATCGCTTGTCGATTTCAGAAGCCGCCTGTTGGGCGATGCGGTCCATTTGGGTCTGGATTTTTTCGTATTGAACCGCCGCGCCGAGCCGCTGGGCAAATGTTTTTGGCGTATTCGGGTCCGAGGCGGCAACCGCCAATCCGGCCTTGGACAGCCGGGCCAAGGCTTCGGCCTCGGTCAGTTTCCCCGCCATGGCCAGGAGGGCGTCCACGTCCTCGCGGTTGTACCGGTCCGGATGGCGGGAAATGTCGGCCAAAAGAAGGAGGGCCGCCTGCGTTCGGATTTCGGGGGAGAAAGGCAACGCCAGGGCTTCGGCCGAATATTTTTTCTTTTCCGAATCCGGGATGAATTCCCCGAGAGTTTCGTTTGCGACGCCCACCAGGGCGATGTAGCGCAACAGGTTTTGGCCGTAGGGCAAGGTCATGGCTTTTCCCAGCGTTTCGGGGATGTCCAATTTCTTTTCTTCCGGTTTTTCGCCCTTGAGACGGAACTCCTCCCGGTATTTGCGAAGGTCGCGCCGGTCGGCCTTGGGCCGGAAATCTTTTTTTAGGCGCGCCGACCACCACCGCAGGTCGCGCCGGACCTGGCGAGCCGCCGCCGTGTCCAGTTGGTCCAGAGTCAGGCCCTGGCCGTCAAACCGTTCCGGGTGTTCCAGGCTCAAGGCGTAAAGGGCGTGGGCCAAATGATTTTTCAGCGCGGCCGCGGGGAGGTCCCTCACCTGCTCCCAGGCCTTTTGCGCCGCCTCGCCGGCCGCCCTTCCGTCCAGGAGGGTCGCCAGAGATTCAAAACCCGGCCGGTCGGCGAAGAGGCGCCGTTTCCCGGCGAGGAATTCCCGAATGGTTTTCCCGTCGTCCGCCGTCAGCAGGCGGGCCACCAGGTCCTGGGCCGCCGGCCGGCTGAGGGACCCCAGGAAGCCCAGAAGGATGTTCGCCCTCTCCTGGACCCAATTGTCCCGGAATTGTTCGAGGAATTTCCGGGCGTCGCCCTCGGTCCTCGCCGCCTGATTCAACGCCCCGAGAACTTTGTTGTCCACCCCTTCGCGCAATTCGTTCTCGACAATCGCCGTGGCGGATCGTTGGGAGCGCATCTCGCCCAGAAAGGCGGCGGCCGCGGCCAGGTCGCGTTCCAAATCTTCCCGGTCGACATAGGTTTCCGGTCTTGTCATGAGCCGACGGAGGGTTTCAAGGCCTTGAAGGGCGACGTTTTTCCTGTCGTGGAAAACCGCGTCACGAAGGCGTTCCTCGGCATTCCGGTTCAACTGGTAAACGGTTCGACCATCTTTGGTCGTTCCAACGGAATCCAAATAAACCCGTTGTGGAAGCGAGAGCGGAATGCCGTAAAGGTGGAAAACGCCCTCAATTTCCGAAGCGAAGGAAGGACCAAACTCCCGGAGAGCGCCGGCGGCCATCTTGGACCAGGATTTCAGCGCCGCTCCCAGTAAAAATTGAACCCCTATGGCCTTGGCGAAATCCATTCCGGATAACCGTTTCAGCCTTTGGGCCACTTCGTGGGTTTCTTTCAGGACATTGGCCTTCAAACCGGCCTTTGCCGCGGCGTCCCTTTGACTTGAAGGGATTGCGCCTTGTTCTTGAACGCTGGTCAAAGAAATGACGAAGGAGTGAATAAATCTCGGGATTAGCCGCTGGGGAATGTCCGCGAAACGATCGATAAAATGCACCAAAGGCTGGTTTTCAACGTCCTCCTGCAGAAGGACTGTATGTCTCAAATTCAATCGATCCAAAATAGCCGCCGCCATTCGACCCCGGAGGGATACGATCTGTTCCCGGCTCATTAATGGAAGCAACAGGTCCAAGGCAGCCTCCAATTCCTTATTCAGGAGGTTGATGGACTCTTCGGAAAGGTTTCCGGCCAGCGCGTCCAGGTAACGGTCTTCCAGTTTGCTCACCCATCGCTCGAGCAGGGCGGGGTGTCGGGTGAGTCCGTTGAATCGAGACCAGAAACCAGTTAAATTTGAAGCGTCTCTTAGGCCATCCCGCAGCTTTCTTAAATTACGGACCTGTTTTAAGGAGGATTGAATTATTTTGGCAAGTCCTCCTTCGCCCCGTGTTGCATCAACGCTGGGAGACGCATTTTCCCCTTGATTTTCGATCAAAAGGGACAGGGCATCGAAGTAGGCGGTTTCGGCGGCGAGGTAATTGGAAGGAACGCCCGCATCCTCCGGGGCCACGACCGGCGTGGGCTTTGCCTCGGTGGCATCGACTCCGTAAACTTCGATGTCCCCAACGCTCGGCGCCTCGTCCACCGCCCATTGCCAATGGGAGCGCAACGCGCCCAGGCGGACGCCGGCCAATTCGTTTCGGGCCTCCAGGGTCAGGCCGTTCCAGGCGGTGTCCGGCTCGCCGCGCCGCTCCCAGGCCTGCGCAACCGTTAAAGAGGAATCCAGATTCGGGTCGTTGACCATTCCCTCCAGGGCCTTGGCCAGGGCCGTCGGCTTATCGGTGCGGAGGGAGGGAACGCCCCAGGCCTTTATTTTTCCGGCCCAGAAGGATTGGCGCTGCTGTTCGACGAATCGGCGGAAGGACTCTTCCCGGTCTCTGGTCTTCCCAAACCCAACCAGCAGGCCCAGGAGAGGTCGGCGCGCCAAGTCCAAGAATGATTCCAGCCGGCCCAGGGCCTCCGCCGTCCATTTGACGGGCGAAACTTGGTTCACATCCGCGGCGACGGCCCGGCGAACGGTGGGATGGGCCTCGGCCAGGAGGAGAGCGGCCGCTTCCTCCGCGCGGGTGAGAGACCCTTCAGCCGTGGATTCCCCTTCGGCCTTCGTGGGGAGGTCCGTCACGCCCCAGGCCTTTTGGGCACGGGCGTAATTGTCCGGCACCACCGCGGGAAGAAGAGACCGGACTTTCCGGCCGGCCCACTTGTCGATGAGATTGGCCTTGGCGTCGTCTTTGATTTCGACCGACGCCCACGTCAATTGATCCCCCAAGGCATCCCTCAAGAGGGAATCGGCGTCGGCGGCCATCAGCGCGTTCACGTCCTTCGCGGTCAGGGCCTTCATGTCGGTCCCTTTAAGTTTGCCAAGGTCGGCAATCAATCCTTTCAGCTCCTTTTGGGCGTGGCGGTACTCGGCCACGGCCAGGGTCGAGGAAATTTTTTGGCGGAGGTTGGCGCGGGCGCGGCGGTTTTTGAAGGGATGCAGGAGGCGGAAAGGCTGGGGGGCGGGAATTTGAACGGGGACCCCAAGTTCCCGGGAAAGCGCCTCCGACAGCAATGCCCTTTCCGCGCCATCGGATTTAACCAACCGCCCGGCCAACGCCTCGCGGACCTCGGGTTGGGAAACGTCGGACTCCCCGTAGGCAACGGCCAAAATATAGTTCCACGCGGCCTTGATCGAACCTTGGTGGCCGCGGGTCGAAAGGCGGCCCACCAACGCGCCCAAGGCTTTGGGTTCACGGGGGGTGAGGCGGAGGGATTTATCAAAGGCCAGGCGTGTTTCCGCCCTCTCCAGGGATTTGCGCACCGCCCCGCTCCGGCCCCGGGCGGGAATATCGGCCAAGCCGAACCCCGTCAAATTCCGGATCGCCGCCGCCCGAACGGAGGGCTTTAACCCAGCCAGTACGCGCGCCGCGCGGCGCTGGCCGGCGGGGGAGGGTCGGCCGCCCAGGCGCAACTTCTCAAGACCCTCCGCGTAATTGCGGAGATCGGCCGCCTGGCTTTCCGAAAGGCCGGCGGTTTTTAGCGCGGAGTTCAACCGCCGGTAAAGGCGGTTTTTGGCGCCGTTGATCACCTCCGCCTGATCAACGAGTCCGGATTTTTTGCCCGCGTTCTGGAACACTTGAGAGACCTCAAGGTCGGCGATGTCCCGACGGAAATCGGCCAACAGGGCGGGGGACAGGTGGCTGAGCGCGTGCAATTCCAGGCCCAACCCGGTCAATTCCCGTTCCGGCGTCGCCGGCGGCGCTTTTTTCGTTTCGGTCGAGGGCGTCCAGGCCATGCTCAACAAGCCGGCGGCCATCATCGACCCCGACGCGTTGGCCAGGCCGGCGAAAACGAAGTCCATCAATCCGGGCATGATTTGGCCGACGAGGAGGCCCGTCACCGCCAGGGCCGCCGCCCCGGCCAAGACCCCCGTGGGCGAAAGGGGTTCCGCCTCTTGGGCCCGCTCCCCGGATTGAGGCGTCGCGGGCGCCACGGCGGATGTGGAGGGCTGTTTCAAAGCGTTTTGAAGCAGGCCGAGCGGCAATTCCCCTGCCACCGCCGGGCCAAACCGGTCGACGGCTTGATCGTGAATGTCCGAGGCGTTATTGAAGGACAATGGATTGGAAACACCCCCATTCCCGCCGTCCATTCCTCCCAGCAGGACTTTGACGTTCAATCCCTTCGCCAAGGCGGCGGAGCCGGCGCGGGATTTCATTTTTTCCACAAACCCCTTCAGCTCGCCCCACGTCGCCTCCGCGGCCTTGGGGAACTCTTGCCGAGCCCTGTCGAGATCTTTTCCAAAAAGTCCTTCGGCCAAAAGGACCTGGTCCAATCCCTCCACACCCGAAACCGCCATGGGTTCCGGCGCTGAAAGGATGAGGGTCAATTTGCCGGAATTTGTGGACCCAGGGACCTGCAGTTCCATCGCCAATTCCGTCTTGCTTTCCTTTTTCGGCCCGCCTTGCGTCTCAAGAACGAGGGCGCCGGGTTTCAGCCCAAGCTTTTCGCTGTCCCAGGCAAGGACGGCCTGGTTCGTCGCGACGCCTTTCACATAAAGGAAAGCGGTCTTGCGGTCTTCAACCAGGGTCAGGGCGCCTTCGGTGGAGGTGGAATCCGAGTCCGCCTTGCGCACTTGCACATCGGACCGGGCAACGGACACATTCGTCGTGCGGCCGTCCTTGGCGATGGAAACCCCGTTGATTCGGCCGTTGGTGTCCATCGAAAGAGTCATGCGGGAAATGTCCGATCCGTACCGGGCGGTGAGAATTTCCCAAAGGAACAACTCCTCCTTCCATTGTTTTTCTAGCTCCTTCAAATGTTTGATCCTGATGGGCCAATTGAGGTCAATCCGCAGTTTTTTCTTTTCGGCCTTCAATCCCTCTTCACTTTGGCCGCCGCCATGATGGTTCTTTTTCAATTCGGCGGGGTCGCCGGTCGTCGCCTGGATGAGTTCGGAGGCCTTCCTCTGGGCCCGAGTCAATTCGATCAGTTTCTTTTCGTCCTCCAGCATTGCTCCGTAGGCGTCGGCCAAATCGATCGGAATTCCATAGATCCTTGACAGCGCCCAAACGCTTTCCGGCGAATGGATTTTGTGTTTCGCCATAAAGGAGCGAACGGCGATGTTAAGGCTCGGAGCGGCCCGGGAGGTGGACCCACGAAGTTGATTCTCGTCCCTGTCGAGGAAGTGGTATCGGTCGACGTAATTTTGCATTTGGGCCAGCAAGGGGCGAATTTTCTCGTTTTTCACCACCGCGAAGACCGATACCACGTCCGCCGCGCTCAGTGTGTATTTACCGGCATAGTGGTTGATCTCGGCGGGGGCAAGGATCCAGGAACTCAAACCGCCCTCCGCGGGTTTGGTTTTCGTCAATTCCTCCTCCAGCAGGGCCATGGCGAAGTCCCGCCGGAATTTGTCTCTGGAGGACGGGTGAAGGCTGGCAAGGCGGACGACGGGAACGTCGTTCAATATTTTTTCCGCGGTGCGCTTGACGCCCTCGGGGCTTGCGGAGGAGGCGGAAGACTGCCTCTTAAGCTCTTGAACATATCCGTCCACCATGCCCCGTTCGCGGGTCCACGTCGGCCCGACGTACCAATCCAACAATTCCCCCTCGATTTTCGCGGCGTCGGCGGGCCGATCCCCCGCCATGTCGAGGGCCGCCAGGACCAGGTGGGCGGAAGTCAACTGACGGGAGCTTTTAAGGGAGGGTTTTTTGTCTTTTTCAAGGGCCTTGTTGACGGCCTTAAGAACCGCCTCCGCGCCGATCCTCTTGATTTTCGGGTCAAGGCGTTTTCGCAGGGCCCCCAGCGCCGATTCCGTCGGCGATTCCAAGAGTTGGGGGGCCATGAAGAAAGCCGCAAACCCGGCGATGCCGAGCAGGGCGCCCAGAGCGCCGGCCCAAACCATGGCCGGAATCGGAATAAAAATGGACGCGGCCAGGCCGGCGGCCATGAATCCCATTCGAGCGACGCGCCCTTCCATGCCCATTTTCTTCGAAAGGAAGTTACCCAACAGCATGACAAGGCCCGTTTGGGCGAAGAAGACCACGCCGATTTTCGGCAATAGGGCGGCCGTGACGGTCCCCACAGCGCCGGCCGCGGTGAGCAGGAGGGGAGCGCCAAAAACAAGTATGGCGCCGAGCCCCAAGGGAAGTAGCGTCCCGGAAGCCGGTATGTTTTTCTTGATATTTTCCATGGCGCTCAAGCCGCGTTCGGGTTTGGCGGCTTTTCCCATAAACGCCCATTTGGCCAGGCCGAACAACATGCTGCCCACCGGAAGTCCGTTCCCCCACAGGGGGATGTCAAGGAATGTCGACAATTCCGGGGCGCCGGGGAGAAGCCATTCACCGGGGATCGGGACTCCGAGGAACAGCAACAAGCCCGCCCCGGCGGCCGCCACGCCCGCCCGGAGCATGAACTGGGCAAGGGGCGTCATCCGGGCCAGCGGTTTCCACCCGCCGAACTCCGCTTGCAAGGATTCCAAGGTTTCACCGAGCGAAGGCGTCACGGCGTTCAATTCCAATTCCGTCTTTCCCCGCATACCCCCATATTGAAGTTGGGTTTCCAATTCGGCCCGGGAAACCGTTTCGGATTTGGTGAAGAATTTAAGCCGGGGGATGGTTACCGTGACTTCATCCGCGTCTTTGCCGGCCGCCGCAAGCGCCCTTTGGGCCTCCTCGGTGCTCACCTTAATCCCGCGACCCTGGGTCATGTCCACCGCCCTGTCCACCAGGGCCCGGATCGATTCATTGGCATTGACCTTGGTGTTCTGTTGGTTCAATTGTGCCGAAATCAATCGAATGAAATTGTCCCGAACTCCGGAAACCAGCAGTCGTTGATCCAGAATCGCCGCCCGGTCCGCCAGGGCCGAAGCTCCCAACGGGGGACCGCCCTGCTGAGTATTCGCCTGGACAAATTTATTAAGGGAAGGTTGGGACATTCCTTTGAAGTCCGTTTTCGCAAGCCACAGTTGACCGGAACGGACCAGGAACCCCGCCCCCGCGATCCACCAGCCGATGGATTTCTTTTCCGAACCCTTCACGTCCGGATCCCCAAAAGACCGCATTTGCCGGACCGCCGAATTAAGCTGGTCCTGCCGCAGAGCCACCCGGTTATAGGCCGCGACAAATTGCCGGTCGGCCTGGTTTTCCGAAGACCGGAGCGCGAAGGCCAAAGCCCCCGCCTGTTGCAGTTGGGGCGATTGCAACCCCTTCTCCCGCGGCGCCAAATCCGCCCGGTTTTCCGAAAGCGCCCAGCGAAGGTGGCCTACGCCCTGTGGCGTGGCCGTGGAACGTTCCCACATCAGGACCGTTTGGACCGACTGGCCGTCCAGGATGATGCCCGCCTCGTCCAGGATTTCCATGGCCGCCCAGGACTGGGCGAATTGACGGCTCATGTTCAGCCGGCCCTGATAATCGGCCGCGCGTTTGTTGAATTGATCGGCAAGGCCCAATTTTTCCATCAGTAGCCCAAGTCCATTTTTATCGTCGTCGTTTGAGGTGCCGACGGGCGCCGGGGCTGCGGCCTGAGCGGCGGCATTGTAAAGCACACCCAACGCGCCGCCGATCATGGCGGCCAATCGGGGAGAGACGACCTTTTGGGACCCCTGCAAAGCCTCCCCGTTAAGACCGTACCGGTTGAAGGCCCGGGTCTGGCCGAGGTTGCTGACTTTATTTGCGTTTTCGTTACCCGTGACCTTTGACGCCGTTTCCGCCGCCTGAGTGACGGTGACGTTTTCCGGCCGGGACCCGCCGCCGAAGGTTCTAATTGAACCCAACTCAAAGGAGTTGAAATAGCGGTTCACCGTCCGAACGAGTTCGTCCAGATGCATTTCTTGGAGAGGGTCAAACGCGGTTCGGCCCGCCACGCGGACATTCCGGCCGTTCCCTATCAACACGCCCGTTCCATCAGGCGTCAAATCAAGTTTAAGATTTCGCACCGTCCGAATGAAGTCCAAATCGTTGTCGAATTCCCCGTTTTGGCGGCGAAGCACCGACGCGCTTGCTTTCCAACGGACGCCGTCCGTTTCTCCGCTATAGGTTTTCCTCACCGCCTGATTGAACATCTCCACAAGCCCTTTAACGCGGCTCCGGAGGTCTTCCAAGGCATTGCCGGTTTCGGGGCGGGTGAAAGAGTCGTCCATCCGGTGAGCGCTTTGAAACTCCGTGTAGGCGGCCCGCCAGAACCGCTCGGCCGCTACGTCCCCGTTTCTTCCGGCTTTTTGGATCCGCTCCCGGAACCAAATGTCCGCCGCGGCCCCAAAATCCCTCGAAAGGGAGGTGGAAAGGAGGCGGTAGACCGATTTCTCCTCATTCGACTCCACCTTGTCCAAATACCGATCCAAAGCCGCGTGGAACTCGGCACGGCGGTTCTCCCCATTGACCGAGAGTTTCTCGTCGGCCAGGACGACCACGACCATGTCGTGGTACCACATATCCGTTCTAGGGTCTTCGTTGGTGAATCCCTCTGCGTTAGTGTATTTCGGATCGCCGCGGTTGCGGCCGAGGTTTTGCTTGAAGCGCGCCCAATCGGTGTTCGCCTCGTCCCCGATGGCGATGAACAACGGGTTCCGCCCTTTTCCAACCTTGATGTCCGACCCTGTCACGGCCCCTTGGTCGAGCACGACGGCGACGTTGTCCCGATTTGAAGTTTCAACCAGCGTCAATTCAAAGACCTGGCGATTGTTTGAATCCCGCCCTTCCCGCAATGAGAATTCGGATTTGTCTTTGCTGTTCCGTTCTCTGTTGATTGTGGCGATGTTTTTCGCGCCCTCCGCGTCAACGTGGACGACGATTTTTCGTGATTTCTCCCCGAACAAGCCGCCGTCGTAAGCTTCGACGATTTCAGTGGTTCCTAACTTCACCCCGCGGTAATAGACATTTAGGTTTCTGCCCTCGTGTTGAATGATGAATTCATGGGTGGGCAGGGCCCCTAAGATTTCTTCCCACGCCTTGAAGTATTGTCTTTCAAAGGTTTCAAGGCCCAATATGACGTCTCGTTTCGACCCCTCCCCGTGCGCAAGCTGTAAAGAAAGGGCTTGGCCCAGGGCGGCGCCCAAATCGGGGCCGGAAACGAATCCTTTTATGAAACGTCGAACAGTCCTATTGAATGTTGCGCGGGGATCATTGTCCACGTTGATGACTTTTAATCCCAGCGATAGTCCAAGGGAGGCCTGGGCCTGGCCGGCCGTACCGGTCAAGAAAGATGCCCCGAGGAATTTGGAAAAGGCGTAGGCGGCCGTCACCCGCGTGGAATTAGGGCTGGAGTCCGCCAAGGCGGCGGAGTCTTCGAATTTGTTCGCGAGGGCGCGCCCCCGGCCGTCCACATCAAAGTCGAGGTAAGGGTTTCCCGGGCCCGGCTCAAGGAGCTTCAGCAGCCCCACCACTTGATTGGCGATGGAAGTGTAGACGTCTCCGGGACGCATGTTGGGGGCCACTTCGCCCTGGGACATGGGGAGAACGCGGAACCTATCGAAGTTTCGTCTGTCCGAACCGGGGAGTTGGCTCTCCGAACCCGTAAAAAGACTGTATTCTTTTTTGTCCGACGCTCCGATGGCCCGGGCGTAGGCCTTGAAGGAGGCGCGAAGGCGTTTATCGCCCATTTCGTGAGATTCCCAAAAAGATTTAATGCTCCCCTCGCTCCAGCCGGCCCTCGTAAGAAGGAATTTGACCCCTTCCTCGGTGAACCACAAGGTCCTCTGGGAATCTTTTTCCGTTAACAGAACCTTGTCGGCCACCACGCGACCGGCCTTCGCGGCTTGCATGGCGTTAAAGAGCTTGCCGAGCTGGCCTGCTTCGAAACTCATCGAAGGCCCGTCCCCAAACTGGAATTTCACATTGCCGTCGGCCAATCCTTCCATCATCTTATGAATCTCGTGCAAGACGCCGAAGGCCAATGGGTCCACCTCTTTGGAGGGCGTCGATTTCGATCCCAAGATGAGGTCGGCCACGTCAGGGAATTGGTGCCCCTCGTCGGCCACCACCCAGGATTCCTCGAGGACTAAGCGTTGGGTCTCCCGCGCGGCGTCGGCTTCGCGCGCCGTTCGGGCGTTTTCCATTTTTTGAACCACCTGCTGAAGCAACTGGCGGTCCGAAATGATGTATTTGGTGTCTTTATGCTCGAGAATCGCGTTCAAAGCCTCCTGATGCTGGAGATTGTCCGATATGCGCGCGATGACGACGATGGTCTCGCCGCTGGCCGTCTTCAGCTGAAGATAGCCCGGGCCTTCGTCCGATAAGGCCATTTTGTTGAAGTCCGACGCATTCGGCTGGGCGGTCTCCCTGTTCAAATTGAACCACTTCATGTTCTGATCAAGGTAGGCCGTTACTTTGTCCGGGCCGCCCAGGGCGATGAGCACCCGTTTAATCGGGCCGGGGCCGCCGACCACGCGATCTTGGCCGTGAACCACTTGGATAAGGCGCGCGGCCAGGCCGGATATTTCTGTTTTTCCGAACCCAGTGCCGGCCTCGAGAAGGACGCGGGGGTTGGAAAGCAGGTCCAGCAACAATTTAACCTGGATTCGGGGCAAAGGAAGCGAGCGGCCGTCTTCGCCGCCGTTTTTGGTTTCGGTTTCGGCGATGACGGAATTGATTTTATCGGCTATGGCATTGGCCTTAACATCATTTTCTGAACCGGGTTTAACGACAACCCGGTAGGAGGTTCGCTTCTCATCTCCGGTCTTACCTGCAAGTCGTTTTTTATGTTCCTTGGGTTTCTCAACAGTCAAGGAATCCGCGACGATCCTGGCTTCGTCGTAAAGGGATTGAACGTTTTTGCGTCGCTCCTCCCCTTCGGCCCGACGCAATGCATCGTCCCTTCCCCGAGCGAGGCGGACGGAATGGCGGGCTATTATCAAGGGATCCGTGTCCAGGTTCATTTTTATTGCCAGTCCCGACACATCGAGATTAAAATGCTGATAAACCCATTCCGAAAGAGTGCTCAGAGCGTTGACCGTAAAGGCCCGTGTTCTTGATCGAATAAAATTCCAAAATCCCGAAATAGAATTCCAAAATCCCGAAATAGAATTCCAAAATCCCGATTCGATCCGCGCTCCCGCCAACGAAAGGGTATCGGGTTTCGTGATGGCCTTGTCCCAGGAAATGAGAAAGGCGTCCTCGGCCCGGGCCGCGGCGAGTTGGGATTTCAGGACCCGATAGGCCGCTTGAACCCTCCGCAGGGGATTGCGACCCGCCGAACCGCCGGCGTCGAGGGCATCGTAGACAGCCTGCTCCGATTTGACATACCGTACGGCCTGGGCGAAGAAAGATTCGGCCACTCCGTCCTTCAACAACGCCCTGGCCTTGGCGCTTTCGCCGGATTCAAACTCTTCCTGGCCGTCCTTCATTTTGGCTTCAATGATTTCCTCATGGGTCTTTTTACGCCCATCCAGGTCCCTCATGGAAATTAATTTGTGGGAAGTAAAGGCTTCACTAACCATCTCAAGTAATGCATGCAACTTGGCCCTAAGGGCAGGTTCATCCCCAAGAGAAATTACCCCTTCAGTTTCCGCCATTAACGATCTGGCGTCTTTGACAAATTGGAGGTTGGATTCATACATCGCCACAAGCCGGTCCGCTTGAAGTTTCAACCGCTCCGCTCGATTTTTCATTGAAGGATTCAGCAATGCCTTTATTTCAGCGAAATTCCCCTTGGCGGAAATCTGATGGTATTCGGATTCTGTCGATCGATTTTCGTTTTTGGACTTTATTGACCTAACGGAATCGTTTATCGCCATTGCGGCGGCCGCGGTCATTTGATTCGCTTTTGTTGAAAAACCCCCGATGAAGTACGAAACATCGGCGCCTTCCTCACGATTGTCCGAGCGCAGGACCAAGGAATGTTTGTCGAAGGCGTCCGTTTCGCCGGGGTTTGATTCCGTGGAACCACGCAGGCGAAGGGTGATTTTTCCGTCCTCTCCCAGGAAACCGTCGCTTCGATTTTTGATCCCCTCCGAAAGTTCCCGGCAAAGAAGCGCCAGTTTTAGAATTGAAGAGTTGGGCGCATTTTTGGGCTGGGGTTCACCGGCAATCTCTTTGGCCGCTGTTTCCCAGGCCTCCCTAAGTTTTTCGGTGAGGGAACCGAAATCTTCAGGCGCCAACCGCAGATCCACACGACCGATGGACCAAGATTCGGATGTCCCGTCCCAGGCCATTTCAATCTTGTCCGAAGCCATAATGGGCCGACTGGCGTGTTCAAAGAGGACCTTTAATTCCAGCGGCGCGCCGGGCATTTTCGCAAATTGCTCCGCCCGCCCGATGACGCGCGTTCCCTGCAATTTGGAGCCCAAATACCGACATTCGACCCGTTCCGCAAATGAAGGAATACCGGGGCCAAAATCCAAATTTTCAATCAGGTCCGTTCTTTCAATGACAATCAGCAGTTCCTGAACCGCCCCCGATTTGCGCAAACTGACCTCGCCAATCGATTCTCCGTTCTCAGATTTGATTTTCACGGACCAACCCAGTATGCCGTCCCGTCCAAAATGAATCGAAATATCGAAAGTTGAGGCGGCTTTCAATAACGATTCAGCCTCACGTGAATCGTGTTCGGAACTTAATATTTTCGCCCATACATGATCGTAGTCCGCTCTTGACGTGTCGAGCAATTGAATCCGTCGCGTCCCATCGGGGGATTCGGAAATTTCAACGTGCGACAACCGGGCCTTGCGTAAGGGATCACGGATCACGGGGGGCAGGTTGGCCTCATCAACATCGCTTCTCACCGTGGGAAGATCGTCTTCCCGGGAAAGGTCGCTTCGCCTCAGCGCGTAGCCGGACATCAGGATTTTATGCACGTGCATTGCGAATTCGACGGCGGGAGTCATGGCGATTGTTCGGCCGTCGAGAGAGACGGTCCGTCCCGCGACCATCGCTTCATAAGCTTGGTCAAATTGGCCACGGGTCACCAAATCGCGGACGACCTCCCTCGCCGCCCACCCTTGGAGGGTTCGTCCGGCGGCGTCTTCGATGGCCTGTTTGGATTCGGCGGCGACGGTCGCGTTCGTTTCTGGGCTCTCGGAACGCTCGCCCTCCGGAAGGACGTTTTCCTCCAATCGGGCCGCTTCGGGCTTGGGGGCGGCGGCGCTCCTGGACGGATTGAAAATTTCATTAGGGGCCGTCTTACCGGCCAGAAATCCTTCGGGGGACACGCCCAATGTAGTTGCCAAGACCCCAACGAGGATGTCGGAGTGGAGCTTTCCTAAAATGAAATGGGTATCCAACCGGGCGCCTTGCTCGGAGTATTTCGCCAGGATTTGTTCGGCTGAAAGACCTTTATTTTCCGCCCTTGCCAGGACCATCCGGACGGCAATGTTTTGCTTTGCCATGGTGAGAAATGGGTTGGAGACCATGAGGAGGGCGAAGGCGGTGTCGGCGGACAGGGCGAAAATTTGGCCGTCGCTGACCCCGAGACCAAGGCCCTGGAAGCCCTTCAACGCGACCCCGGTTCCGACTTCAATAACGGCCAATTGGGTGCCGGCCCAAGCGGGAGCCATAACATAGGTTTTGAAAAAACCCTGTTGGGCGGCCGCCGCCATAGTGCCCGGCATTCCGTGGGCCGCTCCGGAAACCACATGGAACCAAAGCCCCATTTTGGCCATGTCCAAGGATGAAACGATGTAATCCTTCCACCAGGACAATCCGGATTCGGGATGCTGAGCGTGGGAGCCGAAGGCAAATTCCCGGAGTCCGCCGAATTGGGAACTCAAGCGATCCCCGACGAATTTAAACATTGGCCCGGTCACCGCGAATTGGACCGCTCCCTGCCAGGCGAGTTGGGAAACCAGGAGGGGATTGGCGGCGATCTCTCCCATCCCCATCTTGGCCGATTGCAAGGACATCCCCTGGGCCTTGATGCCCGCGGTGGCCGCTGAAAATCCGGCAAAAAAGAGGGTGGTGGCGGCTCCGATGCCAAAAAGCACCACCATCTCCGTCAACGTGAGCATTTTGAATTCCTGTCCCGTGTTGATAGAGGTCATGTAGCGGTTGCCGATGGTGAAGAGGACCATGGTCGTGCCCTTGCCCACCACATTGCCGAGGAATCCAAGAATTTGGGAGGTCACCGTCCTTGTGGCCACCACGGCCACGGCCTCTGCGGAGGCCGCTTTTGGGGCCAGCGCGGCGACGGTTCGACCGGTCGCCGCAACAGCGGCGGTTTTTGCGCCGGTTCCGAAAACGGCCGTCACAACTTTGCCGGCCCAGATGGCCCCGCTGCCGAACAGGAAGCCAATCTTAAAGTTTTCGCCGAAGGAGAACAACGATGACCACAGCGCCTTTCTCACATCTCCCCAATCCAATTTATCCTGGGTCACCAGCGTTGATACAAGAGTGATGCCCGCGGAGATGGTCCCGAACACGAGGCCGGTGGCGGCCATACCTTGAAGGACAGTGGTCTTAGCCACCGTGGCGGCGATGGCCGCGCCGGTCAGTCTTGCGGCGCTCGCATCGATGGTGATTTGAGAGAGTTTACCCACATTCCCCGTGACGAGATGAGCGCCGATTCGCAAAATGGTCCGGCCTCCGGCCCAAAATCCAACCTTAACCCCGACCTTGACGGCAATCGAGGCGCCTCGGACCGTAAGCCCGACCACCCAGAAGAAGGGGTGCGCTGACACGATCGTAACGCCAATGTTAATTGCAGCGCCGATGTGCTCCCCGCGTGTTGCCACGTGGCCGGCGCCAAAACCGTTCATCCTGTTATAGGCCAAATCAAGACGATCAAGGTCGTTCGCATCCACGTTTCCGGAAAATAATTTGAAATCGTAGGAGATGGACTCGAAGACAACGTCCTTAAATCCGCCCGCCCAATCCTTAAAGCGGTCAAATCCGGCCGTTTTGACCTCGCCGCTGGCGTTAACTTCAAACTCCCGGACATCTTTCCCCCCTTGACCGATGATGGCCCGCGCGGCTTCATCCCTCGCGATAACCTTGGTTCCTGGGGCGTTGACCACGGCCTGGAACCCGCTTTCGGACATTTCCACCCAGAAGCGGCCCCTGATTTCAACCCGGTTTTTGTCCGTCGCAATAATTTCCACCTCTCCGGCCTTTGCGGGAGGGCCGGCGGAAGGCGCTCCGCCATCCTCGCCACGGGATGGACTGAACATTTTTTCAATTCGGCCCGTGCTTCCAAATAGGCTGGCTTTGGAAATTTCAAAGCCGGTCACGAAGATTTCAATTCCATTGGCTCCGAAGGTGACGATCCCCGTGGCATTTGAAATCGTTGACCCCCTTAAGTCCAACTCGTCCTGGGACGAGCGAAGGAACGAATCAATCAATTCGCCACGATGGATTTTGGCGAAATCGGTCCATTCCAGCCCTTGAACAGACTCGAACGGGGTGTTCAATGAGGCCGTCGCTGAGTGACCGTCGGCATGAAGGGTGTAGAGTTTCTGCTCGAATTTTCCCTTGGAGAAAATCACTTCGTAGGAGCCGTCGGCGTTGCGTCGGAGGATCTTTCCCTCCGCGCCGTTCAGAAGGAGGCGGGACTGGGGGCTTTTGCCGGATTCCCCAATGTCCCAAACCCTCTCGATCTTTGATTTGTCATTGGTGGATATCGCGCTGATGTATTTACCGGCTTGAGTCGGCCCAAGCGTTTTACCATCGGCGGAAAGGAATTTGAGGGTGGTTTTGCCGTCTTCCCCCTGGAAGGCCACGAGACGCCCGGACGGGCCGTCGGGATTGCCAGCTTGATCGGTATGGGTGACCAAATGAACTTCGCCGATATGTCCCATTCCGTTGACTTTGTAGCCGAGGAGATTGACACCAACGCGGATTTCGGCGGGAGTGGATTTAGCGAAGGCGAAGGAAAGCTGTCCCCAGCGGTCTTCTTTGGCCTTGACAGTCTCAACGAGGGAGATATCTTTGACGCCTTCGGCGGTCAATGATCCTGCGTGGAAGCGGGTTTCCCTGGCGTAAACCCCGGCTTCAACGAAAACGAAAGATTCGTTGGATGCGGCGACGGCGGTGGGCGGTCCCCGGGGGGACATGGAGGCAACGCCGAGAACGTTTCCGGAATCATCCCGAACAGTCACCCGGCGGGATTGCCCTAAATCCGTGGAAACGGCATGTCCTTCGGCCCGGAGGAGGGCTTTCATGGGGTCGGAAAGTCCATTGCCCCCAAAGGTCAGAAATGAGCCGGATTCTTGATTTCCCTGATCCCCGAGGAAGCTGAACGAAGTTTTAATGCCCTCGCCAAGATCCTTGGAAATTAAGAAACCGTTCACCGCGTGGTACCTTTGCCCCGCCACATTCGCCGCCCCAATTCCCCCCTGGGCGTTCAGGACGGCAATGCCGGTCGCCCCGTCGCTTTCGCGCCGAACCGCGAAGGCGCCGCGCGTGTCTCCCTCAACGGAGACCCGGAGAGCGCCCAGGAATTCGCGCTGGGTGTCCGTCAGTTTTGTCGACGTGCCCTTTTCGGAGATGAAGCGCGTGGCTTCGAGCTTATCGCCCCCTGCCAGGTCCGCGTAGACTATTTCAAATCGAGCGTTCCTGGCCACCGACCATGTCCCATCGGACGCTTGGCGGGAATACATCCTGTCGCCGAAGCGGGCGGCATAAACCATGTCGCCGATGCCGCCCAACATCCCCTGGATGGTTTGGCCGTTGGCCAACTGAATGGCGACAAGGCCGTGGCCGCCGACGCCGATGCCCATGTCCCGCGCCAGGGCATCCCCGTAGACGGAGAGGGAGCCCGAAATGTGTTTGTAGGTGCCCGTTTGCCCGGCGATATTTCTGTCCGTCTCCGTCTTCACTTGGCCGGCCTGAAATAAACCGGTGTCGTTCCTCTCAAACATTCGATCGCCCGTGATCAAAGCTCGGTCGGTCCCGTATTTGTCCAGCCGAATAAGGGCCTGGCCGCCGTTGGCCAGCGTGGCGGCCACCGAATGGCCGTTGTCTTCACCGATGATTCCGATGCGCAAATTCTGAAGCAGGGCTTTGGCGTCGGGGAGGGCGTTTAATTGATTGAGGTTTCCGGAAAAAACGGTGTAAGTCAATCGTTCCCCTTCCAGGGTCCCGGTGCGCTGTACAAGGCCACCCTCCAGCGCGACCCACTTGCCCTTGGATTCGGGGCTTGTTCCCATGGTGTAGAGGAGGCCTTTGGACATGTCGCCGTTGGCCGCCGCGGCGGCGTCAAGCATGAACAGGGCCTTGGGTTCGTTGGAGTTTGTCATTTTCACATAGCCCATGGAGTTGTCCTTGAACCGGACGTTCACCACGCCGGCTTCCCCGACCCGGGATACGCCGAGGGACCCCAGGAGTGCGCTCGTGACGGCGTTCGGGACTCCGTCTTTCAAAAAGCCATTCTCAATTTTCACCTGGGTGTAGGTTCCTTGTTTTCCGAAAGCGGAGAAGGACCGTTCGCTGAAGGTGCCGCTGTTAACCAACTCGATTTCGCCGCTGGGAAGAATTCCCCCCAGCTTAACCTCCACCCCCGTCAAGAGTTGATTCCCGATGCGAACGCTCACGGCCGGCTTAAAGTCGACGGACCCGAAGAGGGCGACGATTTCAGTTCTTTTCGATCCGTCGGCTCCCTGGGCGGATTGGCGGAGGGAAACGGTCACATTGCCGTTCATTTCCATATTCAAACCCAAGGAGTCAATTTTTGAAAGGGCGCGGAATTCGTTTGAGGCCAATACGCGATTGATGAAGCCAACCTGCACGGGGCCCAGACTGCTGTCGGTGACCTGGAATTTGCCGTTTTGGCCGCGGCCGAGGGCGACGGATTGGGTCAATTCCTTGTCTTTGCCCACGGCGCCGACGGCGGCGAAGGCCGCGCCCGTTTTCTCGTTGACGCCGGAGACGGACACCTGGGACACGCCTTGGGTAACCGTAAAGATCGTTACGCCCGAGGCCGTCACGACTTCTTTAGCTTTGGCGTCGAGTTTAACGATGAAAGTTTTGGGGTCGGAGAAGTTTTGGGTGCTCTTGAATTCCTTGACGCCTTGGGTGGTTAAATAAAGGCCTTGGCTCAGGGAGCTGGTCACTTTGTATTCGATATCGTTATTGACGTTGCATTTGCCGTTGTTTTGGCCGCCCGGCAGGGTCGCAGAGTATTGGAGCCGGCCGTCCTTGCCGGAGGCGGTGAGCGCCAACAGGCCGTCCTTGCCTGCGATGAACACAACGGTTCCCTTGGCCGCCCGGATTTCTGTTTCGCCCTTGGCGTTGACTTCATAGCGAAGTTTGAGGTTGGACTGGGACGTGACGAAGAGGAACCCGAACTTCATCATGTTGGCGCCGTGGGTTTTGCGGTCCCCGTCGTTGGCGAAGGCGAAGTAACGGAACGACCGGCCGTCGGGGTCCGTTTCCTGGACGGCTTTGCCCTTAATTTCAATGGAAGCGCCGCCCTCGACTTTAAAGAAGCGCTGGCCCCCCCGGAGATCATTGAGAACGTAAGTCGAAAGCACCGTGCCCGCGCGGTTCATTAACCCGGTTCCCACCAGGGTCCCGTCCCGGGACAGGAGAACCGAATCCTTCTCAATTCCGTTGAAACCGAAGGAGGAAAGCAGATCGGTGACCGACAGGCGCAGGTCGCCGGAGATTCTGAGGTCCCGGGACCAAACCGCCTTGGCCTTGAAGAGGTCCAGGCCCTGGGACGACATCACCTTGGTCAGGCTTTCCCTGCGGATGTCCGCGGTCACCAAGGATTTTCCGGCCCCGTTGAACACCTCGGCCACCTGGTTGTTTTCGGTGAGTTTGACGGAGAACCCTTTGAGTTCTTTGGTCTTCCCAAGGTCGATGCCCAGGCGCACCGCGCCGACGCGCTGCCCGTCACGGTAAACGTATTGGAGTTTATTGCCGACGGCGAAATCGTTGTCTTCCAGGACCTTCGAGACGGCCGCGTAGTCTTTCACGTCCGGCTTGAGGTTGTAGGCGTAGCGCTCGTCCCCATTGGCGTCCACGCCGACCCGGCGGAGGGTCAGGGGAGAGTCGGCCAGGGCGGACCCCGTTCTTCCGTCGTAGATCTCCAGGCCGGCGGCCGTGGAGACGGCCAGGACGCTGGTGGAGGTGATTTGCTTGGTTTTCGGGTCCCGGGAGGTGTCGGAGGTCAGCAGCCGGGCGGCGCCCACCTGTACGCCCTTAGCGTCCAGGACGTCGAAATAACGGCCGCCCACCGCCAGGCCCAATGTGTCGCCCAGGGCCCGGGAAAGAGCGTCGAGGTTGACGGCGGCGGTCAGGTTCCCCTTCAAATCGTAGGCGAAAAGCTTTTTCCCGCCCTCAAGGATCGGCAGGCCGGCGGCTTCGGCTCGGGACATTGGGTTGGTCAGGGCCGTTCCCTCCGCACCGAAGACCTGGAGTTGGCCCTTCAGGTCGATCATCGCCCAGGCCTCGCTCCCCTGGGACAGGTTGGGTTTTCCGGCGGCGTCCAGCGGGAACGGCCCCTTAACCCGGTTGGCCGCGCCCACCATGACGCCGTCGTCGTAAACCAGCACGCGTTCGCCGGCGGCGATTTTGAACTTTAAGGAAAGGGTGGAGGACAACTCCTGGGCGTTGATGCCCGCGGAGAGAAGGGCGGAGGCGTTCCCGAGGATGTTGTAGGCGAAGGTCTCTTTTCCGCCCAGGGACAATCCTGTTTTTTCCATCCGTAAGGTATCCAAGGTCCGCCGGCCGTCCTTGCCGTAGACATCGAGGCGTCCGTCGTTCCGAAGGACGGCCAACTCGCCGCCGATCCCCCGCAGGCCCACGCCGGATTGGACCCCGCCTTCGTAGACCAGCACGCGGTCCTTGCCCAGGGCGAGGCCGCCGTTTTCCAATGCTTCGGTCAGGAGTCTTGTATTTAGGGAGGAATCCCGTAAGGTCGCCAGGACATAATTGACCAGCGTTTTGCCGTCCGCAAGGGATCCCGTTGTTTGAAGGCGTAATTTGCCCGTGACTTCCGAACCTCCGTCGCCGGAGAAAATTTGAATCGTGGAATCGTTGTTTTGCGCGACCCAAACCGATCCTTGGTTGATCGATCCGGACATCCCATCCACGAATTTCCCCTCGGTTTTCGTGGCCACGCCCGTGATGTCGCCTCCCCCTCCCAGCAGGAACGCGCGGTTTTCCCCAAAGGCCATCCTGTGGTTGTCCTCCATGGTGCGGACAAAACTGAACACATTGATTCCGGTGGCGGACAATCCGTTCCGGTCATCCGCGTTCAATTGGAAGGCCGCCAATCCGTTGTTGCCGATCCCCCCCTCAACTCTATTGATCATGAGAGGCCCCGTGACCGCGGCGCCCTCCGGCCCCTTGGCGAAAAATTGAACGGCTCCCTTTTCGGAGGCCACACGCCAAACGGCGGCGTTTCCCCCGTTCGCCCCGAATCCCCCTTCGACGTTCATCGCCACGCCCAAGGACCGCCCGGCGGAGTCGGTCAGGGCGAAAAGATTAACGCCCATGGGCAGGCCGATGTCGGTTTCAATCCGTGAGGACAGGGCCTTATCGGAAATGCCGGCCTGCTCCAAAGCCGCCAACGCGGCCGCCCCAAATTGGTAGGCGTTTGCCGTTTGGCCGGCGACCGGATCCGCCAAGGGGCTTCGGTTGACGGAAACAAGTGTCTTTCCTTCGGGCCCGAAGACCTTCAAAGTCCCGCCGATGACACCCACCAGGACATGCCCCTGATCCTGGGATCCCGAAAGGAAGTTTCCCTTCAGGTGTGTCAATACGCCCAACAGGGTGTTTCCCCTCCAAAGTTCAGACCGGGCGATCCCCATCGCGACGCCTGATTTTTCAAGGACTTGAGCAAGTTCAGGAACGGTCATTCCGCCCTGTTCGACGGCGCCCGTTTTATCGGCGGGGATGTTCCATTCTTTTGTGAGGAGGAGTCCCTTGCCTTCGCCCATCTGGCCGGTGGTTCTTTGAACCAACGCAACCAACGGCCCATCACCTATGGCCACCTGCTTGCTCCCGCCCGTGTGGGTGACCACAAACACCGTTGTCGCGGTTGGGGATTCTCCGACTCCCAGGTGGCTCTCGACTTTTAAGGTGCCCACGTTTGTCGCGGTTCCTCCCGCCCCGCGGTATAAGGAGTAGGTATCACCCACAGGTATTCCAATCTGGGTCAGGGCGGCCCTCAACCCGGCAGTGTTTTCACCCATGTCGCCTATGTCGAATTGCATGGCCCGGTCCGTCCCGGCCTTGGCGGTGTCCTCGGATTTAACTTCCTTTAGAACGAAGGTTTCTCTTAAATTGTTCGCACCCAAAAGCGTAAGTCTGGCGCCCTTATCGGTCAAAATGACGCCGATATCACGATGATTCCCATCGTTGGTTGAATAATTGACGGTCATTCCGGTGCCTTGGATGAGGCCCTGGGCGTTTCGAAGGGTCAACTGTTCGCCGGCCGAACCATCCACCCGCACGCCGAGGCCTTTAAGAAGCGCCTCGACGGCGGGATCCCGGGCGGTTTCGGCGCTCGTAAACTCCTTGTAATACAAAGAGGATCCGGGGAAAAGCACGTTGACAAATTCCCCTTCTCGGAGGGTCAAGCCCTTCCCGGGTTCAAGACCGAAAATCCGATCTCCGATCCAAGCGGCCTCCACTTCGCCGTTGTCACCCGTTCGGATGTATCCCACAAAACCGTCGCGGGTTTGAAGCGGTAGGATGGTTTTGGGTTCCCGTTTTCCACCGGTGTCCCTGATAAGATATCCCAGTTTTCCGGAATTTGATATGGAAATACCGATGGCCTCCACGCCATTCCCCAAACTCTTCGAAGAAATGGCGAGGGATCCGCCTTCCCCGACGCCTCGAATAGTGACGGAGCCAAAGGAGGGGATGCTCACCGTCATGGGCTTCCCGCCCAGGCCGCTGATGAAGTTCTGGGCCGTCATTTCGACCCCCCGGACCAGCGCGCCCTGGATGACGGGCTTGCCTTCCGCACCACCCACAACCACCAGGCTTCCTTCTCGAAGGCCCAGGCCATTCAGCACCGGAACGTTCATTTGGACGCCCGCGCCAAGGGTCATTTGCCGTGTCCCGTCAGCAATGGACACGGTGAACCGGCCTTCTCCCCCTCCCTGGACCCTTAAGGGAGCCCCCTCAAATTCGCCTCCCGATCTGGGGACAATGAAGGTGTAGCTCAGGACGGTCATTTTGTTATTGAAGGTCATTTCAGCCACACGCAACCCGCTGGGGAACTTAAAATCGAAATTGAGGGTAAATTGATCCCCCTTCGTCGTGAATCCTTCCACCCTCCGCCATTTCCCTTCAAGGTATAGGGAGGCCCCGTTCAGCGCGCCCAACCCCAGGACCTCGCCCCACTGGCTCCCTGTGCAGATTTGAACCAGATTTTTTTTCCCCCCGTCAGCGCTTCGAAGTTCGGTTAACATTTTTGTGCCGTCCGCCAAGGGTTGGACGGACCCCGTCGTGAGGTTTGCCTCGAACACACCCGAATAGGCCTTACCGGGATTGGAGGCGAGGGTCGCTTCCCCCTCGATACGCACCCGGCTGATGACGTAATCGCCGTCTCGGAGGGGCGTCACCCCGGTGAGATAGACCTTGCCGCCCTTTTCCACCGTCGCGACGGTTTTGCCGTTCAACTGAATCTTCCCGTCTTTCGGTAAATTAATCGGAACGTTGGAGACTTTGAGGTTGGCCGTTCCGGGGACCAATTCCCCGGTGACGGGCACGGTGATGACTTTCCCGTTCGGCATCACGACTTTGATCGTCCCCGTGGCCTGGGCCGGCGGGGCGCCGTTCAGATCCTTGCCCTTGTCACCGGTGTTGAATTTTCCCGCGCCAAACACCGTCCCGTCCTCATTGGTCAATATGGCCGCGCTGTAGCCGTCTTCCGTGGCGCTGATTCCGGCGGCCGTCAGGGCGTTCTTTCCCTTTTCGGAAAGACCTTCCTCCTTAATATCGAAAGTGGTGAGCAACTCCCCCTTGCGATTCGGGTCAAACTGAAGAGTGACGTTGGCGAAACTTTCCAATTCGACGCCCGCCATTTCCAGCCGGTCAATTTCCCTTTTCAGGGCTTCCAGCGTTTTGGCCTCGGGCAAGTCCACGTCCCCTTTCCCACCCGCCTTTTCGATGGCGTCCCTTAGTTCCTTCACGTTGCCGATCTTGACGTCCACCACCCCCTGAGTGATGTTCCCACCGTTGACATTTGCGCCAATCGCAAGGGTTGCGCCGGTGACATTTCCCAACAAACCGGTCGCCGCGGCGCTCAGGCCGTTTACGCCCTGGATATTGTCAAAGGTGGTCTGGATTTCTAATGTGGCCTGCATCTCGCCGGGCTTGCCGCCGATTTCGAATTCACCGATTTTGTATTGGGCCGCGCCGGCGTCTTTGACAAGCTTTCCCAATCCCTTTTCGGCTTCCGGTGAGATGCCCAATTTCCCGAGCTGGCCGAATTCAATGACGGATTTGTCCGTCCCCTGCACGAAGCATCTGCCGTCGTTCATTTGGTAGCGGAAAGTGCAGTCTCCCCCGGTGATGTTGGCGTTTTTGAGGGCGTTTAAAGTGTCCGGTCGGTTGGCCAATTTGGAAATATCCTTGGTGATGAGGAGGGAGGCCACCATGTTTTTCCCTTCGCCCTTGATCGACAGCTTGATTTTCGCGTCTTTTTCAAAATCCTCACCGAGATTTCGGGTCAGGTTTTCGAGGTGTTGCTCGGCGGTCAAGTTGCTTATGCCGAGGTCGAGCAAGCCCTGTGCAAGGCCGCCGAGGACTTTCTTGAACTCGTCCGGGGAGATTTCGGCGGTAATTTCGCGCTCGCCCGTCCTTTTGTTGTAGGTGACATCCACCTGTTTTTTATCGTCATTAAAGGCCTTGCTCAAAAGGCCGTAGGCCTCATTGTCCCGCCCTTTGAAGGCATCGATCGTGACCGTCAGTTTGACCTCCGTCACCGTGCTCGACACGGAAAGGACCTTGGTCAGGTCCATCTGGGACACGATTTTGTTGAGAAGGTCGGTCCGGAGACCCAGTAAAATGGATTTTTCTTTGTCTGAAAGTTGCTTGGCGTCCAGAACGGACCGGACGGAAGCGGTCATTTCGCGCCGAGACAAGACGGAATTGCCGTTGTCGTCCACTTTGGTGTAAAAGACGATTTCCGGTCCGGTCGCGCTTTTAAAGACCATGTTTTCAAATTCGTCGAAAACACTTTGGGTCCCATCGGCGGCGGTTCCAATCAAGCGGCCTTGATCGACGCTCACGTTATTGTAATAAGTCCCTTTGACCGTCCCCGCGCCCAGGTCTCCGTTTTCAGCCCTTAAATTTTCTTGGGACTGGTCATTATTGCTGTAGACCATAAAGGCCCGGCCGGCGGAATCCGCCAGGTTGTCCAGGCTCGAGGTGATCGTATACCCGACGGCCGTCGGGCGCGACCCCACGACCTTTCCGTTTTCGATTTTGCTGTAGGTCATCATCAGCGATCCGAATTCTTCCTGGAGGACCTGGATGGCCTTGGTCCGAAGGGAGCTGATCAAGCCAGCCCCCAGACTCCCTTGTTCGGCGTGGAAACTCAGCGCCAGTGGATTGCTCTCGTTTCCAATGGTGAAAAAGCTGTTCACCAGGCCGGCCAACCAGGCGTTCTTAGCGCCCAAGGTGCGGGTGATCAGCTCGCCGGTGCCGATTTTCGCCAAACTGGTAACGGCAAAGTCCTTAAACTTATCGAAACTAAACACGGAACTTGGATTGCCCAGGGAAGTGAAGGCTTCCGTCAAAGGGCCGGACAGGTACGAAAGGTCGGGAGCGTATTGCTGGAAAACGTTGGAAATGATCATCTTGCCGGCCTGTTTTAATATTGATTCCACGGCCCCGGAAACCATATTGCTGATCAAGTCGGTTGTTGACCCCACCGCAGAGGTGATGCTCCCGGAGACATCACTAACCATTCCCCCCAAAGAGCTGTCGGGTGTGAACATTGTTGTCCCGCCCTTGAACCAATTGAACATTCCCAGGTCCGCCCCCCCAGTGGCCGGAAGGGTCCCCATCATGCCGGCTCCGGCGGAAAGCCCGGCCACGACGCCGGCCAATAAAGAGGCGCTGAAGTCCCCGGTCATCGCGTAGGTGATGCTGAAACTGACCAAACCCACGGTCAAGGCCACCGTGCCCACGACCGCCATGGTCGTTCCGGCGGCGACAGCCCCCGCCGCTTCCGCCGCACTCAATGCCCCCAAAGACGAATAGCCGGTTCCTGCCAACGCCGCCCCCGCAGTGGCATAGGCGACCACGGACAAGACCACCATCATCATAATCTGACCCATGATGCCATCGCAGGAGCCGCCCCCCTGGGTGGTCTGGGTTTCCCAAACCTTGTTTTCGTTGCGGGCCGTCATTTCGTTGCGGCTGTCGTAGGTGTTGGTGACGGTGCGGAGGCCGGTGGTGATCGTGGCTTCGCCCTTGCCCACGGGCGGGCTGTATTGATAGTAGGCTTCGGTCTGGGACAGAACGTTGCCGGTATTGTTGTCGTAGACGATGTTAGATGTATGCTGCCAGCCGTTGACGCCGTCCGAGCTTGAATAGGTGGTGTAAGTGGCGCTGGCCCGGCCGTATTGGTCGAAGTCCATCACATTTGAGGTGCCGGAGGTCGCCTTCATGACCGCCACCTGCTCATCACCGTCGGTGGTCAAGCCCGGCTCCACGTTGGAGTAGGCGTTGTAATATTGCCTGCCGTAGACGTCGTATTTCATGTTGTACTGGTGGGAGCTGAAGTGAAACCCGCCTTGACGGTCAAGAAGAAGGAAACCTCCACCTGGGACGAGAACGGCCACAAAATCGGCGGCGAAGGCGTTCAGGATGTTATTGCTGTTGGTGGCCGAGTGCACACGGCCGCTCGTCTTCTGGTCCACCACCTGGCCGGCTTCGTTGTAGGCGGTCGTTGTGGTGAAGCGTGCGCGTCCGTTCTCCCACCCGTCGGACAGGCCGGGGACCAGGCCGTAGGTCGACTTGGTCCAAACGACGGATTGATCCATTTGACGGACCCGACCCAAACGGTCATAGGCGGTCGAGTGAACCTTAACGGTAACCGGCTTTCCGCCGTTCCTTGAAAAGGTCTCCCTGTAGGAATAGACCTGGCCCGCGGCATTGTAGGTGATGCGGTCGCGGGCGCGGTCGGAGAACCCTTTCCCCGCGTCCCAGCGGTGCTCGTTGTAGGAAACGACCCGTCCGTCCGACCGGTAGGTGATACCGGTGCGGTCCACATAGAAATTATTTCCATTGGCGTCCGGGCGGCCGTTCCCCGTTCGGAATCCCGATTGGTGCATCTCGCTGCCGATTCGGCGGCCGTTCGCGTCGTAGGTGTAGGTTTCCTTGGTGGTGCTGTTAAGTTTGATCTTGACATTCTTGACAGTCCGAGTGGTCTTCACTCGCGTGACAAGGGCAAGGTAGAAGTTTCCGAGCCGTGGGGAAGGGTCGCCAGGCCTCTCCCGCAACTCCAGCTGGGAAATCGAGGACGAGGCGTTCCGCGCCACGCTCAAGGTGGTGACGGTGTTTAACACCGTCGTGGATCCAAGAAGCTTGGCGGAACCGTAGAAAATCCCATACCTTTGAGTGATGCTCCCCGGCGTCCCCTTAGCGAGGGCGACCCGGCCCCCCAACACTGACTCTTTGACGGATGAGGTCGGCCCGGGGGGGGGGTAGAAGCCGACATAGGGTCCGAAGACGACCTGCTCCGATTCCGACGAGGAACTCTTCTCCTTTTTGAGGGTGTCGGTGCTGGCGAGCGTGATCGTCCCCTCCCCGACGACCTCGGTCAACACCCCCGCCGCATCGTAAGTATAGGTCGTTGTGATGGTGGTGGTGGTGTCCCTCGCCACTTTGTCTTCAACGGAGGTGGTGGTGGTTTGCGTGGTGTTGGTGTGCAAGAGAGCCTGGCCGTTGATGACGCCGAAGCTCTGCCGGATGTCCCCGGAATATTTGGTCGGTTTCCCCCCTTCCTCCGGCACAGAAGTTCCCTGGGTGGTGCCGTAGCCGCTGGCCCCGGTCAAGCGGCCCGCGGCGTCGTAGGTGTAAAACGTTGTGACATCGGCGTGGCTCGTTCCTCCCAGCCCTTTCGAATCGGACACCGACCGCGACGTCAGTATACTGGCCTGGCCGTTGAGGATGGCGAAGGTTTGGGTGAGGGTTCCCGTGGTCTTTCCGCCCTGACCGTCCTTATTTAAAAAGGTCCCGCTCCCTCCGGCCCAATACAGTTGACCTGAATGATTGAAGGCGTAGGAGGTGCTGATGGCCTGAGAATCCGTCGAACCATCGGGGTTTGTAGTTGAGGTCGTCACGTATTGAGACACCGCCACGTCCCGACCACCCCACCGCTCAAAGGTTTGGGAGGAAGTGCTGGTCTGGGGTTTGGAGATGTACTTGCCCTCCTTTTTGCCTTTGGGGCCGTCCGGATCATGGAATACCAGGAGGGTGGAAGTCGTCGTTGTATCGGCCGAGGTCAGGCGGCCGTATTTGTCCGATTGATAAGTCGTGACGCTGTGCGTCGGGGTCGAATGCCCGTTGACGACTGTCGTCGAGTCCGCAGTCTGCGACGTCAACACCGTCTGCCCCCACACGACTTTGAAATGTTGGGTGATCTCGGTATCGACGCGCTGATTCACGAGGGCGTCGTTCGATAGGACGAGATCATCGCTCCAGGATTTCCCGAGGGCGCCGACGGGCGTGTGCGCCCCCGTCAATTGACCCAGGGCGTTATAATCGAAATCCAAGGTTTGGACCGAGCCGCTCCTGACCGTTCCAATGATGTTTTCGCTACGGGTGACGGCGCGGACCACCTCGGGGCTTCCGTGGCGGATTTTGTAGGTGTTTTCGGTGTGGGAAGATCCCCTCACCTGGACCATTTCACCGTCCTCCCGCACGCCGTCGGTGTCGCTGTCCTTCCAGACCGAGTCCATGACCTGGAGGGGGCTGTCGCTGTACCCCGTGACGGAGTCGAGCATTCCGTTCCAGTAGTGATAATCCATAACCGTCGTCGTCTGGAAACCGGTCGGGGAGGTCGAGGTGGATTCCGAATGGGACTCCACCGCCTGGCCGTTAAGGGAGATTAAATTGGTATATCCGGAATGCGTGGTCGTGATCCACACGCCGTCGCGCGTATCCAAAGTGCGTTGAGATCCGCTGAAATCGGTCCTCCCGCCGGAGACCCGACCTTGCGCGTCCAGCGTATAACCGGTGGTGGAGGTGTTGGTGGAAACATCCCTCGCCGTCGCCCGGGCCTCGGCCAGGGTGAACCCGTCATGGGCGTTGTAGGTTGTGGAAGTCGTCGTTGCGGACTGGGCGATCAATTGGCCTTCACCAACGACGAAACGCGTCGGAGCGGCCGAATGGAATTCGGTGAAAGTCACGGGGTTGTGCAATTCGTGAACGGTGATGGTCCGTGTGACTTCCCGGTACCGCGTCTTCCCCCCCCAGAAGGGGCGGTAGGGTTGCATGTATGTCACGGTCCTTTGTACCGGGCGCAAGACTTGGTTCGCGTCCCTTTTTTCGGTGAAGCCCGACGAACTCCCCGTGCCGCCGATCAACTGCCCGCGTTCGTTGTAATGCGATGAAGTCCAGGACACCGTGTGGGTGTGGTTGACGGCGTTCAAAAAGTCCCCGTCCACGTAGCCCGAGTACGAGTCGCTGGTGGTGTCGCTGCGGCCCGCAACGGCCTGGCCGTTGTGGATGGCGAATTGGGTGACGGTGTGGGCCTTGTCTTTCTTCGGCGTCGTGCCCAAAACCGCGTCCTTCACCTGGGTGGTCGAGTCCGTGTCGCCTACGCTTGTGGCGCCGGTCATTTGGCCGTGGCTGTTGTACTCATAGGTGGTCGTCGAGGTCCCGTCGGAAGTCGTCGGGCCTCCCGTGGTGAGCGAGGAATTGCTCGAGGAAATCAACAGCGCCTCCCCCTTCGCCACGGTGTAGGTGTTGTTGGTATAGAAGTTCGCCGTCGTTTGCGTGCCATCGCTGTTGGTGGTCACGGTCGTTCCATGGTTTTCGCCGGGGTTGGCGAGACTCGTGCCCTGGGTGTGCCAGGCCCGGGTCATCTGACCCTGGGCGTTAAAGTCATAGTGCACAGCCGAATACGACGTGGTGACACTGACGCCGCCGGCGCTGGTGGTCGTTCCCGCCGGCGAGGCGAGGATGACGACCGATTGGCCCCAGATGATGGCGTAGGTGTTCGTGGTGGTGGTGTCCGAATGTTGAATCCCGGTTTCGGATTCCTCCATGACGTCGTTCTCGTTGGCGTCTTTAATCCACACCCTGGTGTCCGTCAGCGTGTGCACGCTCCCTTCGGTCCAACGCAAGCGGCCCGCAGCGTCGTAGTGGTTCGTTTGGTTCGTGGTGGAGACGGTCGTGGCGTCGCCCGTGACCGTGGTCGCCTCCGTTGACGACGATTCCACCATCGCCTGGCCGCCGATGATGCGGTGGGTGATCTTCGTGCCCGGGGTCGTGCGCAGGGTCGTGTGGATCGTCGAGGTGCCGAGCGTGGCGTTGCCCTGGTCGTCAAGGGATTTTTCGATGTTCACCGTGGCGGTGCCGCCGTTGGATTCCCCTTCCGCCGACACCAATTGGCCCGTGGCCGCGTTGTTGGTGTAGCGGGTGACGGTGTGGTTGGTGGTTGTCGTGGGATAGGAGTCTTCGAGAGAATCGCTCCGGGATTCCTTGGCCATAGCCTGGCCGCCGATGATTTCGTAATCGGTCGTTCCGCTGAACGTCGTCATTTTCTCCGTGCCATCCGCAGCCCGCGTCCAGGTCGTGCCGTCCCGCGTGCCGCCGGACGCTCCGATCAATTTCCCGTTGGCGTTGTATTGGTAATCGGTAAAACTGGCGGAGGTGGAAATATTGGCGGCGCGGGCATAGTCCCAGGCGCCGCTCACCCAGGTGAAGCCGCTTATGGAAAAGGCCCTCGATTCGGAATGGGAAACCAGCAATTGGCCCGCCCTGGCGATGTGTGTGTTCACCGTTTCGTCCGCCGCGAGGGAGATGGTTCCATCGCTGTCCAGAGTTTGCGTGATGGAATGAGAGACGCCCATCCCTCCGGTCAATTGACCGATGCCGTTATAATTGTAAATGGTGTAGCTGACCCCTCCGGTTTGATTGACCGCAGTTTGCTTCCCCAGGGGGGTCCGTCCGATGTATTCAGCCGTTGGAATAACGGCCGGCGGGACTCCGGCCGCAGCGGCCGCCAGGTCGCCCGAGGTCGCTTCCGTGGTTGATTGCGAATAGGCCATTTGAATTTGGCCGGAGAAAATCGCGTATTGATTCACCGCGTTGTTCACGCTCCGGCTCACCGAGCCGTCAATGGTACGGGTCAGCGTAACCGTGCCGGAGGCGCCCGTGGCCGACACCAATTGGCCGCGTGCGTTGTATATGTAGTGGACGCTGTTGGGGGACTTGTTGGAGTTGTTTTTGAAGTCCGACGTCGACGTGGAATCGCTGTCCAAAAGCACGGCCTGGCCCCAAAGCACCACGTAGGTGTTCTTCCCGGTCACGCGGGAGTGCTGGATTTCCGTCACTCCCTTCGTGTCGACCTCGGTGTAGGTGTCGGTGATTGAACCGCCGCTCGCCCCGGACACCTGGCCGTTGTCGTCCAGGGTATAAGTCATGTTGGAAACAGAAAGAGTCCTGCTTCCGGGGGCCTCGGTCAAAGAAACGGTCACGGAGTCCGTCACCGCGGCTTGTCCATTGCGCACGGCATAGGTGTTGGTCGTGTCCGAAGCGGAATGGCTGGAGGTGTCATTGACGAAACGGGTCGTGGACTCCGCGTGGGTGATGCCGACCGCCGAAATGAGGCCGCCGGTCAACAGGTCATAGGAATAGATCGCGGTGGAGCGGGACGTCGAATCCACCGCCCCCACCGTCGACGTGGTGTCGGAGACGGATTTCGACAATAAGGCCTGCCCGTTGACAATCACATACTCGTTGTCCGTGTGCTGAGGGGAAACCGTGCGCGTGACGACGGTGTCGTAGACAACGTAGGCGCCCGTGCGCTGAAAGGAGGTTTTGGAGGCGTGGGCCGCCAGGATGGCGTTGTAGCCGGCGCCAAAAGACTCCAAGGCGCCCGGCGCGAGCGAACCGACCGCGTTTTGAACGGCTCGCGAAACAAAGCTGTCAAACCCCGACTGGTCAAAGTCGGTGTAAGTCACCGTTCGGGGGACTTTGTCGATGTGTTCCTGGTCGACGGTTCCGTCCGAATATCCTGCGGCGGCCCTGAGCTGGCCAAGATCGTTGTAAAAATTGCGCATGAGCGACGTGGATGTGTTGATGGTCGCGGCGTGGACGTAGTCGTTCCCTGAATATCCCGTGTAGGTCGTTTGGACCGTTCGGGTGACGTCGGCCAGGGCCTGGCCGGCGCGGACCGTGAATGTGGTGGTGGCGTCGCTTTTGCTCAGCTGTTTAGCGTCTTCGCCGGCTTCCCGTCGGCCGTTATTGTTCTTGTCGTCGAAAACGGTGGTCTCGGTGTCCGTGTGGGACGTTCCGTAAGCGCCTCGAACGCGGCCCAGGGCATCGAAGGTGTAGTTCACCGTGCTTGTGGTAGCGCTGACCGTGGCGCCGACCGTCGACATCGTGTGGGTGGCGCTTTTTTGGACTTGGGCCTGGCCCCACAGGACGATGAAGTCGTTGGTGACGCTGAAATCCGAGCGTTGGTCCACCATTTCCCCGGCGTCTTTGGCGTGGTTGTCGTTCCGGTCGTCCCAGACCCGGGTGATGGTGTGCCCGACGGAGGACCCCTGCGCCGCCGTCAATTGTCCCAGGGCGTTGTAAAAATAATTGACGGTGCTCACCGAGGTTGTCGTGGCGTTGCCGCTGGCGGTGGTCGATTGGGACACCGCGCGGGACACCATGGCTTGGCCGGAAACGATGATGTAGTCGTTGGCCGTCCCGGTGTTCGTCACGTTCACGGATTCCTCAAGAACGATCAAACGCAAAGAGGCGATTTGCGCGGCGGTGAAGGTCGTCTCCGTTTGTTGCGCCGGCAAGGAGAGTTCGGGGAGCGCCGCGAACACCGCGGCCGGGGCGGGCGAAGCGACCGTGTCGGGAGATTGAACGGCCGCGATGGATTCCGAATTCACCTCGTGCGCCGGGGTCAAAAGCTTTCCCTCCGCGTCCCAGGCGCTCGAGGTGAATTCGGAATCCATGCCCCCGTCGTCGTTCGGCGTCAACACCAAGGTCTGTTCGGACCGCTTTCGCCCCTGGGGGTCGAAACGCTCAATCCGGAGCGTTTCCACGCCTCGGGGGTCCATGTGCCTGGACTCGGCCTGAAGGGAGCCGTCGGCCAACGTTTGACGCCGTTCTCCCGACCAATCCCCCGGCCGGTTCTCGGAGCGGCTCGAGCTGCCGCCCTGGGCCCCCATCGTCTGGCCAATCTCGTTGTAGAGCGTCCGGGTCCATCCGCTGGATACGGTGACGGTCGCCCCGGAAGTCACCGTTGAATCCACGCTGCGGCTGAGCGTGACCAACGCCTGGCCGCCCACCACGGTGTATTCGTTGTAAACGTGCGGGGTCACCGCTTGTTGGATGATTAATTCGTGCGATTGTTGAATGCCGTCGCCGTCGTCGTTCCACACCGTCGTGTCGGTGGCGTTTCTCCCCTCGCCGCTGGCGCCGGTCACCTGGCCGAGGTCGTTCACCACATAAGTCACCGTCATGTCGGAGGTGGTGACGGAAGGTCCGTTGACGCTGACGCTGCGGGAGACGGCGGAAGAGACCACCGCCTGCCCCCAGCGAATGACATAGGCGTTTTGCGTGATCGAATTCGACGTCGCCACGTGCGGCGCCAGGTCAAGGGCGCTCACGATGTCCCGGTCCGCGGAGGATTCAACGGTTCCCAGGTTGCCGCTGGTTTCCAACCAAAGGCCGTTCGCCCCCAAAACGCGCTCCGTAAAGGTCCCGGCGGTCACTTCCCCCGTGGCCGCGATCGTACGGCTGTCGTTGCGGTCCGACAAAAGAATTCCGGCGCTCGACCATTCCCGGGTGGTTGTTTCTTCGTTCACGCCACCGCCATCGCGAGGGGAGCGTCGAATCGTCTTTTCTCGAATGAGAGAGCCGGCCGGGTTGAAGGATTCAATCAGCCAGGTCTCGACGCCCTCGGCGCTCTTCGTTCGGGTATACCGGGTGCGGGACCCGTCCAGAGACACCCGATCCAGCGTCCCGACCCCGTCCGCGTAACGTGTGGTGAGGTCGGCGGTGGAATCGCCGAAGGCGGCCGTCAATTGCCCCCGGTTGTTGTAAATGTAATCCGTGTCCTGATGGCTTTTGGTGGTTGTCGCGCCGGAATGGGACACCGTGCCGGACGCGGAATGAACGACGGTGGCCTGCCCCCAACGAATTTCGTAGGTGTTCACGCCGGTTGTCGCGCCGGTTTGAATCTCCGTTTCGTCGGTGTCCCACACGCCGTCCCCGTCTTTATCGTTCCAAACCGCCGTCTCACTGAGGCCCGAAAGGCCGCTGCTGGCGGAGATCAACTGCCCCCGGGCGTCGTACTGATACGCGACGGTGGTCGTCGTGGCCGAGCGGGTGGCCAAAACGATTGTCTCGTTCGACGTTACGGCGGCGGCCAAAACGGCCTGGCCCCAGCGGATGGTGAAGAGGTTGTTCGTCGCGGCGTGGGCCTCCGTCGTTTGGGGTTTTAATGCAATTTGGTTTTCAAGGCTTCCCGCAGGACCCACGTCCGGAAGTTGTCCGGCATTCAGCTGGCGCACCAAGGCGGTCACGACACTCTGGGTCGCGTTGTCCCATACGAGATGCGTGCCGTGAGCCTCGTTGTATTGGGCAAGCTGGTAAGCGGAGTCGCCAAATTGTGCGGCATTGTAATGGAGCCCGTCCGTAACCGGATTCCTTGTCGCTGAAACGGAAGTGACCAAGGCCGTCCCCGTTTGCACGCCGTTCTGGAGGTCTCTCTCCGTGGTTTCGGTGAAACTCACCTTGCCGTCCGTCAGGGAGAACAACTCCATGGTGGTTTTTTCATGGACAAGACCGGATTCGCCGGGGGTTCGCTCAATCACCGTGCGGCGGGTGCGGCGGCCGGCGGCGTCAAATTCCTCCGCGATGATCGTTTCCTTGCCGTCCGGGCTAACCAATTTGACCACCCGGACTCGCGTCCCGTCCGGGTTGACCCTTTCAATCACCCCGGCCCGGTCGGCGGATCGGGTGACGCTGTGGGAGTTGGATTGGCCCACGGCCGCCAGGAGCTGCCCCAGGTTGTTGTAGGTGTAATCCGTCACGCTGTGGGCCATGGTGGACGTCGCGCCCGACACCGTGGTGGTGACGGCGAGCGTTCGGGCCACCTGGGCCTGGCCCATGAGAACGGTGAAAAGGTTGATCCCGTCCGAATGGCTGATTTGCTCCACTTCCAACGCCCCGCTCAACACTTTGGAAACCGTGTCGGAAGTCGTGAATCCAATGGCGCCTCGAAGATGACCGCCGGCGTCGTGGATGCTGAAGGTCTCGCCCAGCGTGCGGGTCGTGTTGGCGCTGTCGATCGGCACGCCGTGAGAATCGAGCGTCCTGTACCCGGTGTAGGCGTCGGTGCGGACGCCGGCGCGCGTCACGACCGCCTGGCCCATCAACACGGTGAAATCATTGTCCGCGTGGGAAATCGTGAGCTGCGTTTCCGCGGCCGTTTGGCCGTCCCGGATCGAATTGACGCGGGTTTCCGTGCGGGTGTCCGAACTCCCCGTGGCGCCGGTGAGAAGGCCGATGGCGTTGTAGGTGTTGTTGGTTTCGCTGGTCCCCGTTGTGTAAACCGCCGCGTCCGTCGGGCGGCCATTGGCGTCCAGGCTGCCTTCGGTGTAGCCGCTGTAGACGGCGCTTGACGTGACGGAGCCTTTCACCAAGGAGAGGCCCCCCCGGAGCGTGTGCGTGTTGGTCGTCGTGGTGAAGCTCAATTGCGCCTTCCATTCGTCGATGGTTCCGTCGTCGTCATTGTCCACGCCGACCTGGGTGGAGACGACGGCGGTGGACCCGCTCGACGCGAAGGAGAGAAGGCCGGTGGAGGTGTAGGTGTTTTGGGCGTGGCTTTGCGCGCGCGTGGTGGCGGCCCCCGCCTGGGTCACCGAAAAGCCGTCCACCAACCCCGCCATCGCCTGGCCCTGGACGATGACCGAAGACTGAAGGGCCTCGTTGTGGGTGGTGGCCAGTTCCCAATGGCCGGTTTGCCCGGCCACGGGGGAATCGTCCCCCCACAGCGACGCCCTATCCACCAACCCGGATTGAACCGTGGTGACGCCGGCCGGGCTGGTGGTGCGTATGATTTCCACGTTCGGCGTGTAGGCGCCGGAGGCCGTGCGGGTCAGGAGGCGCGTGACGGACTTGGTTCCCCCGTCGGCGGTTTGGTATTTCACGGTGACGACGCGGGAGCCACCCCCGTTGGGAATGTCGCTGTGTTCAAGCGTCGTCCCTTCCGAACTGACGGCCCCCACGCTGGGGACGCGGCCTTCCGCGCCGGCCGGCGCCTCCGCCAAGGCCGTCCGCGAGGTTTCCACGCCCAAGTCGTCCAAAAGACGGGAGTGGCCCGAATCAAAAACCCAATCGCCGGCCGCGTTCTTTGTCCAGACCAGTTCGACTTCCCGCGTGCCGCCCCCCTCCTCCAGGAAGCGAGACCTCGTGACCGCCTGGCCTTCCGCGTTGATGGATTCGACAAAATCCAACAATTCCCCCGCGATGTTTTCCCCCGCCCCCTCCAGCGCCGGGATGGCCGCGTCGTTTGACCACTGCCATTGGGTGGAATCCGTGACGGTGCGGCCCGAGGAAGCGGTCAGCCGGCCCTTATCGTCGTATAGGTTGGACGTGATCGTGTTGGTGTGGCTGAAGCGGTCATCCGTCTCCGTCAGGAGGGCGCCCGTGGCGGGGTCCAAGGCGTCGATGGTCGAATCGGACCGGCTCATGCGGCCCTGCCCGTTGACGACAATGAAATCCTGCTCCACGCTTCCCGATGTGCGCGCGGTCACCACGCCGGTCTCCGGGATCCCATCGGGAGGGACGTCGTTATCGGTCAAGGCGCGCTCGGTCGAACTTGTCACGCCGGAGGCGTGGGCGAAGGTGAGCGCGGTGGTGGCGCCGTCATACCGGTAGTTCGTGGTGAGCCTCATGCTCGTTTCGCCGCCGTTGAGGGCGGCACTGTCGTTGAGAGAGGTCACGGTTTTCAGCTTCGTGGTCCCGCGAAGGACGACGAAGGTCTGGTCGATGGTCCCCGTGGTGGTTCCGGAAACGACGGCGGTGTCCCCGACGCCGTCGCTATCGGTGTCGCTCAATCCCATGGTCGTGCCGCCGGTGGTCCCGTGTCCTTCGGCGCCGATCAATAAGCCGCTGTCCGGGTCGAATTCGTAGGTCGTGGTCACGTCCTGGGTGTTGAATCCCCCGCTCACGGCGTCCGAGCGCCCGATGGTGTGCGCCTTGGACATGTGGGCGTCCCGGCCGATGACGATATAGGTCTGCCAAAGATTGCCGACGGAGGACCCTGAGCGACCCACAACAGCCGCCGCTTCAACCCCGTCATTGTTCACGTCCAGCCACAGGGTTTCTCCCTTGTCAATTTGGCCGTTCAACCTTGCGAGGTCAATTTCGCCGTCATCGACTTCTCCATCCCCGTCGCCGTCCAGCCAGCCGTCGCGCCAGAGATGCTCCGGGTCCAAATAGCCGACTTCATTCCCGCTGTAGTGGCCCCGCCCCGCCGCCCCGGTCACGAGACCCCGATCGTTGTGGGTGTAGGCGGTGGTCACCACGGTGCGGTTGTCCGAGCCGTCCGCGTTGTTGAGAAGGTTGTCGCCGACGTTAAGGGTTTGGCGCAATTCGCCCTGGTAAGCGGTCAATATCTGTTGAGAACTGCCTGTGGTGATGTTGTCGTAGCCGTCGTTGGAAACGGAGCGTCCGGCGCCCAAGGCCCCCAAAAGGCGGCCGTCCGCGCCGTAACGGTAAACCATGGAACTGTCGCTCACGGTCAAACTCGTTCCCGGCACCTCAATCCACGGAATTTCCTGGTGAGAGCTCTGCGCCAAGAGTTGAGTCTGCCCGTTGAACACGCCGAACCTTTGGCGGGAGCTGCCGGTGATTTGCAGCGGAGTGATTTTTCCGTCAACGCCCGCCTCGATGTGTTCATTTTGGTCGGCGTCCGTCCACACATCGGCCGGCTGGCTGATGGAGGTCCCGGTGGATTCCGCCCCCATCAGGAGGCCCGAGCCGGCGTCGTAATGGAAAGTCATGTCGTTGGTCGCGGTGCTCCAAGCCCCGTCGTCCATGTCCGAACGGGAGGAGGTGTGCTGGGTCCGAATCTGTCCGCGGAGGTTATACGTGATGTCCGCGTCGCTCTTGGACGAGACGACGCCGTTTTCCACGTCGCTCGATTCATCGTGGAAATGGATCATCTGGCCGTTGCCGTTGTATTTGATGTCCGTCCGCTCGGTGCGGTTGCTTTTGTCCAAATCAATCTCTTCCTCGACCGCCGTCAGCCGCCCGGAATCGAGAAGATCCCAAAGGACACTTCGCGAAGAACCGTCCGTGGAAGTCGCTTCCGCTTCTTTAAAGAGAGTGTCGAATTCCTCCACCGACAAAGCCAGCCCGTCGAGTTGGTAACGGTACACTTTGATTTTTCCGGTGTGGCGCGTTTTGCCGACCGAAGACACCAGCCGGTTGACGCTGTCGTAAGTCAGTTCGGAAAGAAGGGTCACCGTGGTGGTGTGGTCGGCGTGGGTCGTGGTCTCCTTGGAGGAAACAACCCGGTTTAAGCGGTCATAAACGATGTCCGTCATCACGCTGATCGTCGTTTCGTCCACCGGGGTGGACACGAAGCGGGAGGTCAGCGTGCCGCCGTCCAGCAATTGCTGGATGGTTTTTGTTTTGTTGGAATCCAGGAAAGCCGCGAGTTCCACAGGGGAGAGGTCCCGGCCGCCGGCCAGGTAAACGGTACGGGGTTCGGATCCGGTTTTGTGAACCACGTTTTGGGACCCGATCATGCGGCCTTCACTATCGTAGCGGAGGCCCATCACCGTGGTTTCCAACAGAAGGCCGTTTTGGGTGGTGCGGTCCACGTAGCCGATCAATTGACCGAAGGTGTTGTAGGCGATGAGGTCTCGCTGAAGGGTTTGGAACAAATCCAGGTTGAGGCCCAGTTTATGGATTTCGGACAGAGATTTGACCTGCTGGCCCAGGGGGTTGTAACCGATGCCGCTCACGTGCGTCAGCGTTTGTTGGCCGGGTTCCTTGTTGGAAGATGAGGCCTCCCAGAATTCATCCGCCTGCCCCTGGGGGTTGTGACCCGTGCGGGCGCGTACGGTGTGGGATTCCTCATTCACAAGGGGCGAGGCATCCGGAACGTCTTTAGGGGGGAGAGAAGAAATTCCGCGATTTTCCGATACGCTCGAATAGCCGGACTGCCGGCTCTGTCTGTCGTAGGCGATGCCCGACATTCGGGTGGTGGTGACCAATTGGTTGGTGGCCACAAGCACGCCGGAGCGGACGTCCGCTCGCTCCGATTCGCTGAGACTTGACCACGATCGCGCCGTTCCCCCGAGGTTCAGCGTCTTGCCTTGAAAACGCACCTCATTATATCCCCGGGACCGGTCGAATCCGTCATGGGCGAAGGCGTCCATGACGACGGTTTGAACGGTCGCCAATGTGTTCCCCGCCGCGTCCAGGGCGGATTGGGTGACGGTTTGATAAACGGAGGTCTGCCGTTTCAGTGCGTCATAGGTCAGGGAGGTGTCCGATGTCGTAACCAAATCGGGGGAGGCGTCGGAACGGACCGTTTCGTGGTAGGACGAGGCCAGAGACCGGTCGTTGAAGGTGATTTGGTCCTTGATCGTGACGATCAGCGCCTGTCCGTCTTTTTTCAACCGGTCCTCGTACCCCAGGACCCGGTTGTCGGTGTCAAAGGACAGGGCCTTCCAGGTTTCGGTGTAGCCGACGCCGTTCTCCATGCCGCTCTTCTCGAAGGATTGAAGGGCGCCGTAGTCGTTGTAGCGCATGTCGGTCTGCTCAAAGGTGTTGGAGGTGTCCAGATTCAAAATGACCGTCGCGTCCTTCAGGAGGAAGGGTTGCCCGTTCAGCGTCGTCTGGCCCTCCGACAGGAGGCGGACGCGGTCCGCCGAGGAGAGACCCGACCATGGGACCATTCCGCTACCCGCCCCCGGGGCGACGAGGTTCAGTGCGTCCAGGCCGAATTCTAAGCCGCCCACCAGGAAGGTCAAATTGGAAAGCCACAAGAGCCGCTCATCGGGTTCTAAGACCAGCTCGTCCCAGTTGGAGGGAAGGGTCAGGGTCTCAATGCTGAAGCCTTTCTGCGAATCATCCTGTTTGGAAGAGCGAAGGTTGCCGAGCCTGTTATACGTCCCCAGGGTCATTCGGCTGGTCACCCCGTGGTTGAGTTTCCCATCGGGGCTGGTGGTCACGGCGGTTTGCAATGAACCCACGGTCTGCCCGAGGCGGTTGACGGCCACCTCAGTCAGATTGGCGGTCTTGGTCGTTTCGGGCTGTTTGGTGCCGCGCTCATCGAAGATCACCGTATGTACGGTTTCGTGCCGCTCAACGACGTGGCCCTTCGCGTCGTAAACCGCGGGCTCCTGGGTCGTGGTGTTGGTGGTCACGATCCCGGCCGGATCGGTGACGGTCACGGTCTCCTCGACCGTGGAAATCAAACCCGCGTCGTTGTAGACGGCCGGGCCGTGGTCCGTTTCCGTGACGTTGCCCAGGGGGTCGCTCACGATTTGATGATAGGACGCGACCCGGCCGGCGGCGTCGTGGAAAATCCCGTCCTGCTTTTTAATCGTCACCTTGCCGCGGCCGTCCGTGATCGTTTCCTCAAAAGCCACGGGCAGGCCGCGGTCCCCATTGACGCCGGCCCAAAGGATCGTGCTTTCGTGGTTGTCCTTGTCCAGGCTTTCGTGGCCGTACTTGTCCAGGAAGGTTTGGCTGTAGCCGATGGGGCGGTTGGAGCCGTCGAATTGGGTGTCCAGGCGGCGCGTGACGGTGTAAATGGAGAGGGCGTCCACGTTCGTGGGATCGGCGGCCCCGTCCCATTGGCGGCTGTCATCGACGAAGGAGAGCAGGCGGCCGTAGGAATCGAACGTTCCCGTCCAATCGGAGGATTGGCGCAGGTCGGGGTTGTCGGTGGAGGACGCGCTCAAGTGGTAGGCGATGAGGTTCGCGGAGAGGTCGTAGGTCAACCCGGTTTTCGTTTGAACGCTCGTCACGTCGTAGGGCGCCGCGGCTCCGGTGGAATAGCGGCGCCGCGATTCGGTGGACCCCGCGGCCAGGCCGGCTTCATTGAATCCCTCGGCGGTCCAGGCCACCCGTTCCGTAAGTTTGTCGGCGCTGTTCAGGATGGTGTCAACATAGCTCGTGAGGACGCCGGGCATGGTGTACGCCATCTCCTCGCGGGTCGTTTCGATCCGGTGCACCCCCTCGGGGTTTATTTCCGTCCTTGCTTCGAAGGTTTTGACGGCCTGGTTGTTTCCGTTGAAGGCCTCGACGTTCATTTCCGTCTCCGTGGTGACGGCCGGCTTGTCCGATGAGCTTTTGGTTTCCACCGAGTGGACCAACCGCCGGCGTTCATCGTAACGGAGGCCGTCTTTCGAGGAGGACGACGTCACCTCGAATCCAGACACGGCCAGACCGGTCAACACGTCGATCCCGTCCGGGGCCGTTTGGACCATTTTCGTGGATTCACCCTCGGCCAAGCCGAACCCGTTGTAGCCCTTGATGGTGAGCGTCCGGTCCGTTGAAACGCCCTGGGCGTTGGTCATGACGCTGCGGTCCTCGACGATCCGGTTCTCGCCGTCGTAGGCGAACTCCCGCTCCCCCTCCGAGACCGAGACAAGGGCGCCGGATTGTTCCCGCCGCTCTCCCACCCGGATTTTCTGGCCGAACCCGTTGTATTCCGCTCCCGTGGCGTGTACCGTTTCCGTGACGTCGGGCGCGGTGTTGTCCACCGAGACGTCCAGCGATTCAACGACCTGGCCCAAGGCATTGTAAACGGTGCTCTTCCGGTTTGAGACCCGCTCGTGGTCCAGCGTGGAAGATCGCTCCAAAAGGGTGTCGCGGAAGCGGTCGGCGAGCCCCCGGCCGTCGTATTGGATACCGTCCCGTGTGTTGACCGTCACCACGCGGTCCGTCGCGGCGAGGATCCCGGCCAGCACGGCGGAGCGCTGGGCCGCCGTCAGGTCCGACCAGCGCGCGGGCCCCGCGCCGGCAAAAGTGAGCGTCTCACCGTCAAATTCAGCCTCAACGGTGGCGACCACCAGGCCGACGTCGTTAAAAACCCGTCCCGTCTGGACCACGGTGGTTATTTTGTTCAGGGTTTGAGGAAGGCCTCCTGAGGTGGAAAGAGTCGAGCCGGTTTCGCGCCGGAGGCCGACCGAACTGATTTCGCGTCCCATGAGGTCGTGGCCGGTGGATTGGCGGGTCATGGTGGTCGTCGCGTCCGGTTGGGACGACTCCCATTGGGTTTCCACATAGGTCATCCCCAGGCCGCGCCCATCGTAGACGGTGTCGGTCCGGGTGACGGTTTTAACGGTGTCGAAGGCCGCGCCCAGGGCGAACCCGGAGGTCCGCGTCGTCTCCACGGAATCGGTCAGGTTGCCGGCGCTGTCGTAGAGCGCCCCGGTCCATTCGACCGTCGTGGTCAAGTCCGGGGCGTCCGACCGCGAAGAAGTGTCCAGATAATGGACGGTTTGGTTCAACCCGTTGTATCCCTTGAATTCCCGCGTGTGGACGGAGGAAACCCCGGTCACGTTGTCGGGGAGATGTTCCGTGCGGTTTTCGGTGAAATCGCTCATCCGTCCCTGGGCGTCGTAATGCGCGCGCCAGGAGAGGGTCGCGGTCACGTCGGGAGATTCAAAGCGGGTCTCCGACCCCTCATAGGACAGCAACTGGCCCATGGGGTGGAACAGCATGTTTTCCCGCACCTGGACGCCGCCGCCGGCGGGATTGCCCAGGCCGTCCGACTGCCGGGTGGTCTCGGTGTACCCGGTCAGGGACCCGTCGGCGTCCATGACCGGCCGGTCGCGCAGGGTGTCCGTGACGGCGTAAAGCGTCGCGTTGGGCGTATCGATAACGAACCGCCCGGAGGCGTCATGGCTCACAGCGTTCCGGGACACGCGGTGGGACACCTGGTGGAAGGTGGCGGGGCGGCCGGATTCGTCGTAGGTGGCCCCGCCCGCGTCGGTCCCGCCGAATTCGGTGATTTCCATGATGTCCGGCGTCGCGGTGCTGGAGGATTCCTCGGTGTAGGCCCGGAGCGAAACGCCGTCCCGTGTGTATTTCATGCCGTAGGTGTCCACGGTTTCGGTCACCGCGAGAGTCTGGGCGGCTCCGTTCACCGTGGTCTCGCCCCGCCTGTCGGTCACCTGATGCGATGAGGACACGAGCCCCAAAACGTTGTAATTGCCCGACCAGTCGACGGTGTCGATTTCGGCCGTGCCGTCCCGGGAAACCACTTCGCGGTAGCGCCGGACGTCCGACAGGGCGTTGTAGCCGATGTTCGTGCGGTCAACCGTGGAACCGGTCCGGATGCCGTCGGCCTCGGAGACGGACACCAGGCGGTACCCCTCAAGCCGGTTTTGCTGGTCGTAGGCCATGTTCGTCCGGATCAGTTTGCCTTCCACGCCCAGGGCGTTCCGCGTGGTCTCGTGGTTGGCGATCATGTTGTTGTCCACGTTGTAGCTGATCCGGTCGACGATCCGGTGGGTGTAGGTCAACGGCCGGCCGTCGCGGAGCGATTCCTCCTTGAAGGTGACCGGCCGGCCGAACCCGTCGAGCACCGTGCCCGTCCGGTGGGTCATCACTTCCGTGTCCAGTACCTCGCCGTCGTCCTCGCCTTTGACGCGGCGCGACTCGCGGAAATCGCCCTGCGGGGTCATTTCGGACCGAATCGTCGTTTCCGTCAGCTTCCGGATCAGTTTTCCGGTGGCGAGGTTCGTCCCCTCGATCTCCCGGACCGACGCGCTTTCAGAAATCCGCTTCATCTTCATCACCCGGCCGAGCTCCGAGTTCAGGGTGATGTTCCCCTTCTCCACCGCATCGGGCTTCGCGGTCGTACGCGTCACAAGGCGGACGTCCACCGCGTTTCCGTTCGTTTCCACCCCGAAAATATGTTTCACCTCCAAACCGCCGTTCCGATGCCGCAGCGCGTCGTAGGTGATTCCCGTCACCTTGGTTTCCACAGTGAGACCGTCGTAGTTGACGGTCTCCGAGTAGCCCCGAAGATCGTCGTCGTGGTACCCCTCGTCCGGGCCCGTCGAACTCCAGAGGCGGTTCGTCACCCGCCCGCGAGAGTCGGTCAAGCGCTCCGCATAGCCGATGATGTTGTGTCGGGTGTCGTAGGCGCCGTTTGAAAATTCGCGCTGTTTGTCCGTGGTGCTCTCCGTATAGGACACGATGTCATCGTCCACGGTGTATTCGGCGTTGCGGAATTCCAGCCGCTGCGTGTGGCCGAAGGAATCTGTCGTCACCTGGTTGTAATTCGTGGCCCGGTCGTATTGGTCGTAACCGCCGTCCCAGACGATTTTAGAGGGTTTCCCTTGGAAATCCGTGGCCGTGCGCTCAAAGTGGGTCAAATTTGAATACTTGTTATAGGACATGTTCCGGTAGACATCCATTTCCTCGGTGCCGTCCCCATTGAAGGTTTTTTTCGTGTAGCCCTTCAGGAGATAGCCCTGCCGTCCCCAATCGTCGGTTTCCCCGACTTTCTTCCCCGTCCATTCGGGGTTCTTTTCATAGCTCTCGGCCGTCCACTCCACAAAGGTGTCGATGTCGCGCGTGCTGGACAATTCCTTATACCCCATCAGGTTCTTGTTTTCGTCGTATTGGGCGCCCCACCACCACCGCTCCGTGGCTCTTCCATTTTCATCTACGGCCTTTTCGTTGAAGCTCAGGAGGTTGTTTTTGACGTCGTAGGCCATGTCCCACCGGGAGAGGGTTTTCGTTTCCCTGGTGGAGGTGGTGGTCACTTCATCCAGGGTTTTGACCTTTTGGGTGTCTTGCCCCATCGCCTTGACGCCTTCGTGATAGGTCATTTTGCGTTTGGTATAGGACCGGCGGTTTTTTACGTCGAAACTCTCGACATTCATGGAAACCAACAGGCCCGAACGGTTGTAGGTCATGTCCGTGGAACTTGAAACCAGCGCCATGCCGTGGGGATTGCGGGCCCGGGCGTTCAGCACCCGGTGGGCCCGGCCGTTGATGAGATAAGTCCGGGAGTAGGTCCCATCGAAATTCTTGTTGACGTCGAATTTGAACTCCACGGCTTCGCCAAAGAGGTTCTTCATTTTGGCGCGGACCTGCGCCAGGACCTCTTGGATGGACTTGGCCGCCAGGTCTGCGGGAGTGAGTGCCTTCTCGAAGTCCTTGATTTGGCTCAGGGCCCCCGCCCCCGTGGCGTAATCCGGCTGGGTAACGTTCAGCAAGTCTCGGAAACCCTGGGCGTCACGGTTTTGGCTTGAAATGTCCATCCGCCCTTGCTGGGCGGATTCCTGCCTTTGGAGGGAATCCAGGTTGACCCCTCGGTCTTCCTGGTTCAGCCACTTGCGCCGGTCGTTGGCCATGCTGTCGCGGAAGAGGTAGGGGGCTTTCTTCCCGGCGGGTGACGCCAGCTTGAGGAGCCGGGACAAGAGGTTGGGACGGCCCGTCAACCGAGATTGAGACGCGCCCGGCCATACGGGGACACTGCCCGTGCCGGCGCAGACGACCTGCGTGTGGACCAGGACGACGGCCAAGAAAAGCGCGGTGCCCCGGCGCAGGGACTCGAGCGTGGGAAGGAACTTATCAACGGGAGGAGTGCGGGGAAGAGGGGTGGAAAGGCACCGGCGCAGGGATCGGACCACTCGTCCCACGCGCATTTCCAGGGTCGGATTGTCGCTCATGGCCCTGCTAGCATACACCGATGGCATTAAGAAGTCCATAAGAACATGTAAAGTGTTGGGAAAAATAAAGTAAATGTAATGAAAACGAGAGATGTTTCAATTGTAACAGCGGGTGCTGTCGTTTTATGGACGGCGGAAAATGCGGGGAAATATTTCATGCTGATTTGGCTTCATATGCATCGTAATGGCCAAACCAAAGTTCCAGATGCAAGGCACTGGATTCCCGCATTCGCGGGAATGACGATTCCTGTAACAGCATGACGGCCGTGGAAATTTCCGCGAGCTTTCTGCGATAGTAAAATCTTTTCCCCTTGACAGGAATGGGAGTCTGTTATAGATTTAACGGGCTGAAGGCGCTGAACGCGTCCCAGACAGCAGGCAAAAACTTTTTTTCATACATCCGAGGAGGATCGACGCATGGACAAAAAGGCATTGAAGTATATTCCCTGGGCTTTCAAATCTCTCGCCCTTATTTCAGCGGCGCTGGGGCTCGTATTCTTCGTCATCATTTTGATCGGCGGAGGAACGCCCGACGCGCCCCGGGTGACCTCGGTGCTCGCATTGATCTTGGGCTTCTTCTACCTCCTGTTCTTTTGGACCATTGCGGAGGTCATCGGCCTTCTGATCAAGATCGAGTCCAACACCCGAAGGGATTAAATCCCCCCTCGCGCTTTTTATGACCCGCCGGAAGGTGTGGTTGCTGGCCGGTTCCCTGCTGACGGCGGCCCTCTTGGCTGGCGGTGTTTTTTTCGCCTCGCTCAGCCATGAAAAAGAGCTACGGTCTTTGAATGGGCCCGGTTCATTGAATGACCTTCGGTTAAAATTAACGCCTCATGCAGATCTCAAAAATACGGGGGGAAGCCGAAAACCGATTCCGGGCGTTGACCCCCGAACCCAGGAAGCCCTTGAGACGATCGAGGAAATAAACCGAATTAACAGGTTGAACCAGGAATTGCGACAAAAAACCGCCCGGCCCGCTCCCGCCGCTCCGCCCCGCGACACCAAAAAACCCTAAAACTGCCTGACCTGGATTCCCGTTGAAAACATGCGGGAATGACGTCATTACAAAACACGATTATTGGGAAATGGCGACGGGGGAGGACTCCGCCGCTCCGGCGCCGGATGGCGGAGCGGAAGGGAGGAACAAGCGTTCTTTAAAGGCCTCGACGTGGTAATAGAGGGCGGGAATCATGAAGAGCGTTAAAAAGGTGGCCATGGTCGCCCCCCCGATCACGGTCAATGCCAGAGGCGCCCAGAGAGAAGCCGACTCGCTTCGGCTCAAGGCCA
>Ga0247727_10001726_pt1 | contig 51016 bp, 40 predicted proteins | sample WisWelCaveWW1625_FD_202498 | JGI IMG/M metagenome (GOLD analysis project Ga0247727, IMG submission 202498) | Biofilm microbial communities from Wishing Well Cave, Virginia, United States - WW16-25 | ecosystem: Environmental > Aquatic > Deep subsurface > Groundwater > Cave microbial mat | place...
TCCATGTTTCCTCCTTGAAGAGGAAATCATGGCATAAATGTAAACGATGTCGTGACTATTCTTGACCATTAGACTGTAAACGATGTCGTGAGCAAAAAACCGTAAACGATGTCGTGACTATTGAGAGTTATTGGTTATTGAATTTCCCTATGCCCTCCGACTTCGAACTCGAACTCGCCCGCCGCTTTGCCGGAGACCTGCGCTTCGATCCCTACTCGCGCATTCTTTATTCAACCGACGCCAGCAATTATCAGATCGAGCCAATCGGCGTCGGCTTCCCGCGAACCTTTGACGATGTGCAACACGCCGTCGAAGTGTGCGCCAAACACCGCGTGCCGCTCCTGGCGCGCGGCGGCGGCAGCAGCCTCGCCGGGCAAGCCATCGGCCAGGCCCTCATCCTCGATCTTTCCAAACACCTCAATCGCATCCTCGAGATCAACCCCGAAGAACATTGGGCTATTTGTGAACCGGGCGTGGTGTGCGATGCCTTGAGCAACGCCGCCAGGCCGCACGGCCTCATGGTCGGCGCCGACCCGGCTTCGTCCAACCGCGCCACCGTCGGCGGCATGGTGGCCAACAACTCGACCGGCGCGCACTCGGTGTTGTATGGAATGACCGCCGACCACCTGATCTCGGCTGACGTGATTCTGGCCGACGGCTCAACCGCCACGCTTGGGGAAACGTCTTCTCCACCCGGCCTTTTGTCTGCCGTGTCGGCCATCGTCGCCCGCAACGCCGACACGATCCGCGCCCGCTACCCCAAAACGTGGCGGCGCTCCTCAGGTTACTCGCTCAACTACCTCGTCCCCTGCGTTGCCACCAAACCACGCGGCTGGGACGAAAGCAAACCTTATCCTTCCTCAAGCCCGACGAACCTCGCCAAGATCCTCGCCGGCAGTGAAGGCACGCTGGCCGTCATCGCCCGCGCCAAAATCAACCTCGTCGCCCGGCCCAAGAAAACCGCGCTGTGCATTTTGCATTTCGACTCCATTGCCGCCGCCGCCGACGCGGCGCCGGCAATTCTGGAGTCCAAACCGTCGGCGATTGAGTTGATCGATCAGATGATGATTGACCTGTGCCGCGAAGTTCCGGCCTACGCCCGCCTGCTCACCTGGGTGCAGGGCCGCCCCGCCGCCGTCCTCATCGTCGAGTTCTACGGTGAGACAGACGCCGGACTGCTCGCCAAAGTCGAGGCCCTCGAAGCCCGCAAACTCGCGCCCGCCGCTGTGCGCGCTATTACCGCCGAAGAGCAAGGGCGAGTGTGGGGCGTGCGCAAAGTGGGCCTCGGCCTGCTCATGTCAGTGCGCGGCGAAGCCAAGCCGCTGGCCTTCATGGAAGACGTGGCCGTGCCGGTCGAGTGTTTGGGCGATTACGTCCGCGAAGTCCAACGCATCTTTACCGAAGAAGGCGTCTCGTCAGGCTACTACGCCCACGCCTCGGCGGGTTGTTTGCACATCCGCCCCCTCGTCAGCCTCAAACAACAGTCCGAAATTGATCGTATGAAGCGCATCGCCGAAGCGGTGTTCTCGGTGGTTCGGCGGATGGGCGGGGCTATGTCCGGGGAACACGGCGATGGCCTCTCCCGATCGTGCTGGAACGAGCGTCTGTACGGCCCGGAAATCTATCAGGCCTTCCGCGACCTCAAAAAGATTTTCGATCCCAACAACATTCTCAACCCCGGCAAAGTCATCGCCTCACAGGACCTCACCGAAAACTTACGCTACGGCCCGGCCTACCAAACCCTCTCCCTGCAAACGCACCTCGATTTCACCCTCGAAGGCGGCTTCGCCAGAGCGGTGGAGCAGTGCAACGGAGCCGGGGTCTGCCGCAAAACCGATGGCGTGATGTGCCCATCCTTCATGGCAACGCGAGAGGAAGAACACTCGACGCGTGGCCGGGCCAACGCCCTACGGGCCGCGCTCTCCGGCCACCTGCCTCCGGCGCAACTCACCGGCGAGCGCATGCACGCCGTCCTCGACCTGTGCCTCGAATGCAAGGCCTGCAAAGCCGAGTGCCCCTCCGGCGTGGACATGGCGAAAATCAAATACGAGTTCCTGGCGCAGTACAACGACAAACACGGCGTGCCGGTTCGAAGCCAACTCTTTGCGAATATCGCATCCGTATCTCGTATTGCGTGTTCCGTTGCGCCGCTCGCCAACTTCGCGCTTTCGCTCCCACCCGTGCGCTGGCTCAACGAAAAACTCCTCGGCCTCTCTCGCCACCGCACTCTGCCGAAATTCGCCTCCCGCACCTTCCGCCAACAATTCTCCCCCTCTCTTGAGCAGCGGTCGCGAAGCGCCGCTCAGGAGAGGGGGCAGGGGGGTGAGGTCGTTCTCTTCGACGACACTTTCACCAACTACAACCACCCCGCCATCGGCCTGGCCGCCGTCAAAGTGTTAGCCGCCGCCGGTTACCGCCCGACCCTTGTTCCCAAAGTCTGCTGTGGCCGCCCGATGATCTCCAAAGGCCTGCTGGAGCAGGCCCGCCAAAACGCCAAACGCAACGTGGAAGTGCTTGCGCCTTACGCCGAACGCGGCGTGCCCATCGTCGGTTTCGAGCCCTCGTGCCTGCTCACCCTGCGCGACGAGTATCTTGACCTTCTGCCGAACGACCCTCGCGCCAAACTCGTCGCCCAAAATTCCTTCTTCGTCGAAGAACTCATCGCTTCTCGTTCCGGCGAGTTTGCTCCACTATTCAACTCTAACTCTAACTCCCAACTCAAGATTCTCTTCCACGCCCACTGCTACCAAAAATCCCTCACCAGCGCCGATGCTTTGCGCGACATGCTGCGCCTGACCGGCGCCGAAGTGAGCGAAATCCCTTCCGGTTGTTGCGGAATGGCCGGTTCATTTGGCTACGAAGCCGAACATTACGAGCTTTCGCTGAAGATTGGCGAAGAACGCCTTTTCCCGGCCGTGCGCGCCGCCGACACAAATGCTATCATTGCCGCCTCTGGCATGTCCTGCCGCCACCAAATTGAAGCAGGCACGAACCGTAAACCGAAACACCCCATTGAAGTGCTAGCCGCAATGTTAGGCTAGCAGCTCAGACCGGCCGGGTTTTCAACCAAACCCGGCCGGTCTTTAACTGGAGAATCGCCTAATGCTTGACGCTCAGCGCCAGCGCCACCCGAAGATCATCCTCCTCTACAACGAAAGCCCCGATTGGCCGGACTCGGACAAAGCCTGGACTGGCCGAATGGTAAACATGCTGTCTTCCGCTTTGCTGGAAGAAGGCTACGAGTATCAGCCGCTCAAAATCTTTGATACGTTAGCAGAACTGGATCGCTGCGATCCGCGTGAATGGTTGATTTGGAACTGGGCCGAGGAAATCGGCGGCCAACCCTGGACCGACTCGGTGGTGGCCGCCGAACTGGAACAACGCGGGTTTGCCTACACTGGCTCGTCTGCCGAGGCGCTCGCCTTTTCTCTGAACCGCATGGGCGTCAAATCGCGTTTGCAAACATTGAACCTGCCCACGCTTCCCGCAAAGTTATTCACCGACCCGGCTCAGGCCAAGGAGTGGAGCATCTTTCCGGCCCTCGTCAAGGGCGCGAACCAGCACGGCAGTTTCGGCATTGAAGGCGACTCCATCGTTCTTGACACTGATCAGCTTGCGCGGCGCGTCGCTTACGTGCGCGACCGGTATAACGATGCCTCGCTCGTCGAGCAGTTTCTGGACACGCGCGAGTTTCACGTGGCCGTGCTGGGCAATGGCCGGCCCGAGGCCATGCCGCCCGTCGAGTATGATTACTCCGCTTTCGCCGATATGCGCGACCGCTTATTTACTTATCAGTGGAAGTACGATGACACGGCACGCGGCTACCACGAGGTCAAGTTGCGGTGCCCGTCTCTGGCTGACGAGCACCCCTGGAAGACACGTCTTGAGGCCGTCGCGCTGGAGGCCTACCGGGCGTTTGGTCTGAGCGATTATGGCCGTATTGACATGCGTATGCTCGGCGACGAACCGCAAATATTGGACGTGAACCCAAACCCGGATATTGATTACACCTCTGCTTTAATGCTCAGCGCTCGGACGAAAGGCCTGACTTACAACCAGGTGGCGGCGCACATTATCGAACTGGCCGCCGCCCGCATGCCGGGGTAGGGTGGGGGGCTAGTTGAAGATTTCGTGATAGTCGCGATCCAAATCGTCGTCCGATAAATGGGCGTAACGCTGGGTAATGGAGATGTTCTTGTGCCGCGCCAGTTCCTGGGCCAGCTTCAGGTTGCCGCCTGAGGCGCGAAGCACGACGGTGACAAAATAGTGGCGGAATGAGTGCGGGGTGATCAGGCCTTTCGCCTTTTCGCCCAGGGCGCCGGCCACGGCCCGATTCACAATCTCTCGCGCCCCAACCGTATTCAATCGCAGAACTTTCTTCCCTGCGCCGTCGTCGTGCCGGGCAAAGATTGGCAGGGAAGCTAAGGCCCGGCCTGTCGCCCCGTCTAATTCGGCTCGCGCACTGAGATAAGCCTTGATCGCCGACAAGACCCGCTCTGAAAACCGAACCACGCTCTCGCGCTCACCCTTGAGTGTCACGATAGCCCGGCCTTCATCCCAATCCAGTTGGCCCCGCGTCAGGCGGCACGCTTCAGAGATTCGCAGGCCGGTGTCGGCCAGGGTGAATACAAAGGCTCGGTCACGGAGGCGGCGTAACCGTTCACGCTCGTCCTCCGCAGGCGCTGAAGCCGCCGAGTTGACATAACTTATCACCGCCTCAATTTGCTCTCGTGGGAACTGTGGCAAGCGTGGTGTCACTTTGCGTTGCCGGCGCTTGAGGAACGAGCGCACCTGGGTCAAGTTGATGGGCGCATTTTCTTCGGCGGCCAGGTACTCGTAGAAGCCGACCAGTGCAATCAAGAACAAGCTTTCGGTCGCCGGCGAGTAGGGCTTGAGAGCAGTGACATACCAGCCAAGCCAGTCAGGGTTGGCCCCGGCAGGGCTTGCGACATCGGCATGGACGCTATGCTTCTTCAGCACGGCGATGAACTTGCGCATGGCCTGGGCGTAGGTGCGGTGGGTGTTTTCACTACGGCTGTCGGCCACCAGGCGGAGGTAGTGGTCAGAGGCGGCTTGGAGTGAAGGAGACGGCATAATCGGGGTTCCTAATTGTGATTGCTATAAGGGTTCTTATCACTAGCACAATTATAATCCCGACAAAGGCGCTATGTCAAATGGTGGAAAAAGCCACCACCGGTTTCCAGACCCGCGCGGTTTTGAAAACCGCGTCGGTCTGGAAAAACCTGGTATTCCTATTTGGCCGGAATATTGAGTGTCTGCCCCACCAGGATCAGATTTGCATTCTTCAGCTTATTCGCCACGACCAGCGCGTTCACCGTCACTCCAAAGCGTCTGGCAATTTTGGTCAGCGTATCGCCAGAGCGCACCGCGTAAGTCTGGGGCGTCGAAGTCTGCGTGGCAGATGATTGCGGAGTGGCCGCCCCCACCCCGTTTGAAGAAACGCCATCAAGGTGGAAAACAGTGCTGTCGCCTGTTGCTTCGTGTGTCACGCTGAAATCACCGCCGCCAAGGTAAACAATCGTCACCCTGTTGCCGCCCTCGCCCTGCATGGTCACTTTGGCCCCCGCCCCACCAGCGGCCAGCCCTTGCAACGCCGCTATTGAAGTTGCGGCCAGCTTTGCTGAGCCTGCCGAGTAGAAGTGAATGTCCTGCGTGTTATTGATCAAGAAAACAACAATCTTGGTCGCCGGGCCGGTTAGCCGTTTGCCGGTTTCGCTCTCGCAGGCATCACCGGCAGGCCCGCCGTAAGTGTTCCTCTGGTCGGGATTATAGGCGTGTGGGCAGTTATCGAAGTCGTCGAAGATGCCGTCGCCGTCGCGCCCGCTACAGTCGTCGCCGATGCCATCTTTGTTGGTGTCTATTTGGCCGGGGTTGACGACGGTCGGGCAATTGTCGAGATCGTCCGGCACGCCGTCGTTGTCAAAGTCGCCGGGAGCGGCAACAACCACCATCTGTGTTCCTCTTGCAGGCATTGCCAGCAGGGCAAGCCCAACCAAGAGCAGAATAAACAAGCTTCGTCCAATGAGTTTCATAGTTTGCCTCCTGCCGACAAGTTTACTCCAGATGGCATGCTGGCGCAAAGTGATATACTTCCTGGCATGTCGGCTCTCTCTCGCCGCAACTTTCTCAAACTCGGCGCGGTGGCGCTGCTCGGCCTGGCCTTCAAACCTCTGCCCCCTGATGACCAGCCACTCACAGAATTGGGCCGGGTCACAATCGAGTATCTGCGCGTGCGCCAGCGCCCCACCCCTCAAGCCAAACAGGTTGGCTGGAAACGGTTGGACGAGATCGTGCAGATTTACAATCGGGTGATTGGCGAGAATGCCTCGTGGCGCAACCCGGCCTGGTGTGAGATAGAAGGTGGATACGTCGAGTCCGCTCACCTGCAACCGGTTGAGTACCGGCTCAACCCCGTGGAAGCCGTCTCTGCCGAAAGCGGCTTTGTCGGCGAAATCACCGTCCCTTTCACCGACGCCCGCCGTCAACCAAACCCTTACTCAACCGTTCGCTACCGCTTGTATTATGGCAGCGCCTTCTGGGTGCGCGGGCTGGAGCGCGACGCCGACGGCCAGATGTGGTACAAACTCTACGACGAGCGGCTTGTCACTCATTACTACACCCCGGCCCGGGCCGTGCGGCGCTTGCCCGAAAACGAGTTGTCACCTCTCTCGCCCGAAACAGAGAACAAGAAAATTGTCGTCAACCTCTCCCGGCAACGGCTCGTCGCCTTCGAGGGCAATCACGAAGTGTTCACCACCATGATCTCGTCGGGCCGGCTCTACTTCCCGCCCGACAGCGCCAACGCTCGTTCGTGGACTCCGCTTGGCAATTTCACTTTGGAGCGCAAGCGGCCATCACGGCACATGGGCAATGGCGAGTTCGCCGGGAGCGACTACGAACTGCCGGGCGTGCCCTGGGTGTCGTACTTCCACTGGAAAGGTTTCGCCTTTCACGGCGCGTGGTGGCACAACGACTTTGGCTACCCCCGCAGCGCCGGTTGCATCAACATGCGCCCCGAAGAAGCCCGCTGGCTCTATCGCTGGAGCCATCCCATCCCCCTGCCCGACCAGGAGCTTACCATCGGCCAGGGCACAACGGTTGAAATCGTCGAATAATGCCGGTCTCAATCTCTCGCCGCGACTTCCTGCGGCTGTCGTCCATCTCCCTGCTTGGCCTGGCCTTCAAACCCCTGCCGCTGGAAGATCAGCTTGAGCCGATCTTCTACGGGCGGGTAATCTTTGTTTACCTGACCGTGTACAGCCGCCCGTCAGTCAACGGGCGCACGATTGCGCTTCACGACCTTGAAACGGTCCTGCCAATTTATGCCGAAGTGGAAGGAGAAGACGCCGGGGCTTACAACAAAAAGTGGTATCGCACTCGTGACGGCTATATCCATTCGACCAATGTTCAGCCGGTGCTGGTTAATCCCAATCCCCCCGTTTCAGCATCCGGCTTGCAACTGGGCGAGGTCACCCTGCCTTTCATTGACGCCCACACCAAACCGCGCTACTCGGCAACCGTTGCCTACCGCCTCTACTACAGCTCTACACACTGGGTGCAACGCTCGCTTGTGGATGGCGAAGGACGGGTCTGGCACGAAATCCGGGACGACCGTCTTGACGAAAGCTACTACGTTCCGGCAGTCGCCATTCGGCTGATCCCGCCCGACGAACTTTCGCCCATTTCCCCCGGCATAAAAGATAAATCTATTTTGATAGACACAACCGCCCAGACGATCACGGCTCTGGAGAATGGTCTACCCGTCTTCAAAACGCGAACTTCGTCCGGCGGCGTGTTTGGCCCTGACAAGGATTTTCGTACTCCGCTGGGAGACTATGTGATTGACCGCAAGCGGCCCTCGCGCCACATGGCCGCCGGCGACCTGGCCGCCGACGATGCCTACGATTTACCCGGGGTGCCCTGGGTGAGCTACTTCAACGGCGGCATCGCCATCCACGGAACTTACTGGCACAACGACTATGGCCGCCCCTGGAGTCATGGTTGCATCAACGTCCTGCCCCAGGACGCCAAATGGTTTTACCGCTGGGCGCTGCCATTGCCTTCTGCCGATCAGCCGCTTGTCGAGAGCCGTGGCACAGCCGTCATCGTCGTATGACCATGCTACAATGTGAACTTCCAAAATCCTGAGAGAGCGATATGCGCCAAAAGCGAAACTGGTTTTTCCTTGCCACCTACATTCTCATCACCTCCATTGCCTTCACGGCGACCTACGCGGCGGGGTACTTTACCCGGGCCGGCATCGAGCGCAACGGCGTCGCTCGAAACGCCCAATATCCGCTTCTGAGCGAAGTCCGCGGGATCATTGACACAAGCTTTTTGGGAGAGATGCCCCCGGACACCCAGTTGGAGTACGGCATGATCCGCGGCCTGCTCTCGGCTGTGGGCGACCACTACACGATATTTTTGGAGCCGCCGGCGCAGGAACTGGAGACCCAGTCACTGCAAGGCGAGTTCGGCGGGATCGGGGTCAGCCTGCGCCGCAACGAGACCGGGCTTATCGTACTCTCGCCGTTTCCCGAAGCGCCGGCGGCTATTGCCGGGATTGAAGAAGGCGATGTTCTCGTAGCCGTGGACGGCAAGCCAATCACGCCCGAAACCACCCTCGACGAAATCTCGGCCCTGGTGCGCGGCCCGGTGGATACCACGGTTGTCATCACCATCCAGCACGGCTCGGAAGCGCCCCGGGACTACACCCTCACCCGGCAGGTGTTCGAAATTCCCTCTGTCACCGGGCGCGCCCTGGAACAGGACCCGACGATTGGGTTGGTCGCCGTCAGCCGCTTCAGCGAAAAAACGCCCATCGAAATTCAACGGGTGATTGACGAGTTGCAGGCCAAAGGCGTGTCGCGGGTTGTGCTTGACCTGCGCGGCAACGGCGGCGGCCTGCTGGATTCGGCTATAGACACCGCCAGCGTGTTTTTAGACGGCGGGGTGGTGATGTACGAAACCCGGCGCGGCGAAGGCGAAACAACTTATGATGCGCCGGGAGCCGGCGCCGAAGCCGAATTGCCGCTGGCGATGATTGTCAATGGCGGCACGGCCAGCGCCGCCGAAATTTTGGCCGGGGCCTTGCGCGACCGGGGCCGCGGCCCCCTCATCGGCCAGGCGACTTATGGCAAAGGCTCGGTGCAATTGATCTTCACTCTCTCCGACGGCTCATCCATCCATGTGACCAATGCCCGCTGGCACACGCCCAACCATACCGGCATTGACGGCATCGGCCTCAAACCCGACATTGAAATCCAGCCCGGCACCGACGGCTCCGATCCGGAACTGGATCGGGCGATTGAATATCTACAATCTTTACCATGACGACGAGCGAAGACAAGGTTCTCGCTTCCAACCGTAAAGCGACGCACGACTACTTTATCGAAGATAAATTTGAGGCCGGCATTGCCCTGCGCGGCAGTGAGATCAAATCCATCCGCGCCGGGCGGATTCAACTGCGCGAATCGTACGTGCGGGTTGAGGGGCGCGAACTTTGGCTGGTGAATGCCCACGTCAGTATTTACGACCCGGCGGCCAAACAAAACCACGATCCCCTGCGCCCACGCAAGCTTCTTATGCACCGTAAGGAGATCGGCAAATTGCTGGAGAAGGTGAAGCTCAAGGGCTACACGATTGTGCCGCTGGACGTGCATCTGTCGAAAGGCCGGGCCAAGGTGACGATCGCTCTGGCCAAGGGCAAGCGCCAATACGACAAGCGGCAGACTCTTGCCAAACGCGAGACCGAGCGCGATATGGCGCGCGCCCTCGGTCAGAAGGAGCGGCGATGACCGATCAGGCCATTCATTCCATCGGCGGGTTGAACAAGTTGCCGGAGAGCGACCGCCTTGACCATGTGCGGTTGCTGATCCCCCCTGCCCTGTTCGAGCGTTACCACATCAACCCTGACACCTTCGCCGACGAAGGCGGTCGCCCTCTGTTCAACTGGGTCGGCGCGCCGGGCACAACCTCGGTGGAGTTTTCCCTTTACCATCAGCATGCCGCAACAGACCCGCTGATGTATTTCCATATTACCGACACGATCAGCCTCCAGCTTCACGTCCTGCTGGCGGTGGTCAACGATCCGGACGGCCCGCGCTTTGACGTGGACCGGATGCCCGACTGCAGTAAGACGCACTTCGGCATCTTCAAACGCAACGTCGAGGCCGAAGCGGCGGCCATGCAGGCTGGCCTGGCCCCCGGCCAGATCCGGCGCGGCTTGCGCGCTTTGCGGAACGTGATGGAGTGTTTTGAGTCTTTCGTCCAACGGCTTGGGCACCAAATGTATTTTGTGGAGCCGCTGTCTTATCACAACGCCGTCATCTTTGAGCGATATGGCTTTGCCTATCAGCAAGGGCGGCGCTGGATGCAAAGCCTGAACGCCCGGTTCTCGCCGGGCGGCGACCTTCCTCCCCGCCTCGACGGCTCAACTCCGTTCCGCCGGCCCGAAGCCGCCCACAGCATCCGGGGCCGGAGCTGGGCCATCCACGACGGAATTTTGGGCGAACCGTTCACCGGGGTGACCATGTATAAACGGGTCGGCCAGCACGCGGGGGTTTCGACGTTTCCTGATGGGGTGTGGTAATTGGTGAGACTTCCGAAATCTTCAAGATTTCGGAAGTCTATGTGGTACAATCAATACACAATCCGGGGATGACAGGCTTCGACGGATGAGGCTGGCATCGGATTGCAAGCCGGGAGGCTCCGACCCCGTTAACTCAGAGCACAAGCTTAAGTGCCAACCGCACCCATGCTTACGCGGCTCTCCCGCTCGCGGCCTAACCCCCGCAAGTTAAGAGCCTGACCCTGTAAACCAGGGTCCGTCTGCCCCGAGCGCCTCCGACCGCGCGGCCAGCAGGCGACACAAAAGCCGGAGTGCCACCGGGTAATTTCTCTAGCCTGGTGAAAGAGGAGCTCGCCGCCTTTTGGCGGGGCTCCAGAGGAGCGGCGGTTGCCCAACCCTGTCTGCCGGGGAGCAACGGCTAAGGCTAAATAGGCAGGCTAAGCTTGTAGATATCTGCTGTCGAGTCATTCGGACGCGGGTTCTTTGACAATCGAGCCCCCTGGTATGGTGACATATCAGGAAAAATCCGGCTTAATCAGGGAAGGCTTCCGCCTATGGCAATGCTGATCCTGAGGGGTGAATGCGAAAGCAGCAAGCCCTGCATCGACTCATAGACTCCTACGTCTTCAGATATGGAGCACTAGGGTGAGGAACTCAAGCAATAAGTCTAAGTTCTTCACAATACGCCGGAGAAGTCAGGTAAAGATTTGCGTGACTTCAAGAGATAGTCAGCGCCCTAACGAAAGCTAGGGACACAAAGCGTCGACTCCCGCCATCTCCACCTACGAAGAACTGCCACATTTCATCATGTGGCAGTTCTTCATTTAACGACCTGATATTCACAACCTAGGATAAATGGAAAACGCGTTGGCCTGATGCGCGTGAGTGTAATTGAGCCTTCGCCGTCAAATAAGCCGGCGGCATAAGCGAACTCTACTTCAGTTGCCATAGTTTCGTGTTATCCCCGAAAATGGTTATTGACAGCCTCAAAAACCCTATGCTCTGAGTCCAGCGCCAACCCCAGTCGTAGCCATTATAGCGTTGAAAAATGGACGGCTGATGCGCGGTCGTCCCCTTCAGGCTCGCAAAAAAGCAGTTCACATGTAAAGATGTGTCATTTGTCAGGCAAACGGATGACGTTTACACCTTACAAGATAGGCTTACTTAAATTAGAAAGGGCCTATGTCTCAAGCAAGAAAACTATTGAGTAGATGGGGCGAGACATTTCTGCCGGTGGTGGCGGTGGCGGCAGCTCTCGTCGTCGGCGCAGTGATGCTGTTGGCCCTGAACGTGAATCCACTTGAGGCGTATGGCGCTATGCTGACCGGTGTGGTGGGCAGTGTGTCCGGCTTCACCCAGGCGCTGGTCAAAGCGACCCCCCTGCTCCTGGTGGGGCTGGGAATCACCATTGCCTTTCGGGGCGGCGTGATCAACATCGGCGGCGAAGGGCAGTTGATTGTGGGCGCGCTGGCGGCAACGGCCGTTGCCCTGGCCCTGCCCGGGTGGCCGGGAGTGGTTCTGCTCCCCATGACATTGGCGGCTGGCATTGTGGGCGGCGCGGCCTGGGGAGGTGTGCCGGGCGCGCTCAAAGCCCGACTCGGCGTCAATGAAATCCTGAGCACGATCATGATGAATCAGATCGCGGTTCAACTCGCCAACTATCTGTTGCGCGGGCCGATGATTGACCCCGCCGAAATTGCGGCTGGCACGCAAATCGCGCAATCGGCGCAACTGCCGGAGCAGGTCTGGCTCGTCCGCCTGGTGCCGCGGACCCTGTTGAACGCCGGGGCCATCATTGCGGTGGTGGCGGCGGCGCTGGTCTACATTTTCTTGTGGCGCACGACCATCGGCTATCGCATCCGGGCCGTGGGTCTAAATCCCGACGCGGCGCGATTCGCAGGGATTCGAGTGCCGCTGTATCAGGCGTTGTCGCTAATCCTGGGTGGAGCTTTTGCCGGGCTGGCCGGGGCGGTGGAAGTGTTGGGAGTCCAACACCGCATGTTGGAAGGATTGTCTGGCGGCTATGGCTTTTCGGGGATCGTCGCCGCGCTGTTCGGCAAACTGCACCCGCTGGGCATGATCCCCTCGTCAATATTGTTTGGCGGTTTGCTAGTGGGGGCCGACAAGATGCAACGGGCAGTGCAGGTGCCATCGGCGCTTATTGGCACTTTGCTAGGCCTGATAGTGTTGTTTGTGGTCAGCAGTGATATTTGGGTGCGATACCGGGCGCGGCGGAGGCAGACTCATGAGTGAACTGTTCACTCTGCCGGTTCTGCTGGGCATTTTATATTCAGGAGTGCGGCTGGCCACGCCGTATCTCTACGCCGCCATTGGTGAAATGTTTGCCCAGCGGTCAGGCGTGCTCAACCTGGGCGTGGAAGGCATCATGTTGATGGGCGCTTACACCGCCTTTTTTGTGGCGATGAGCACCCATAATTTGTGGCTGGGGCTGTTGGCCGCCTGTCTGGTGGGGTTGCTGATGGGTTTGCTCATGGCCTTTGTGAGCGTGACCTTGCAGGCTGAGCAGGGCATCAGCGGAATTGGCCTGCACCTGTTTGGGTTGGGCCTCTCCAGTTTGCTCTTCAAGAAAACACTTGGGAGTGTGGAGTCAATCTCCGGCTTTCAGCCCGTCAAAATTCCGGTTCTGGGCGATCTGCCCTTGATCGGCGAGGTGCTCTTCAACCACAACCTGCTGGTCTACGGTGCATTCGTGTTAGTGCCTGTGGCCTGGTGGGTGTTGACTCGCACCACGCTCGGGTTGAAGATTCGGGCCGTGGGCGTGAAGCCTGAAGCCGCCGACTCGCTGGGGGTGAGCGTGACTCGCATCCGTTACTTCACTGTTGGCCTCGGCGGCGTGCTGGCCGGGGTCGCCGGAGCTTCCCTCTCGATTGCCCTCATCAACCTGTTTCAAGAGAATATGACGAACGGCCAGGGCTTCATCGCCGTGGCCCTGGTGTATTTTGGCGGTTGGACGCCGTTTGGGGTCATGGGCGGGGCCTTGTTGTTCAGCTTCGTCAATGCCTTACAACTGTGGATTCAGGTCAAGGGTATTAACCTGTCATCGGATGTGGCAGTGATGTTGCCCTACATTTTGACAATTGTGGCGCTGGCAGTGGGGCGGCGTTCTCAGCAACCCGCGGCGCTCGCCAAACCGTTCGAGCGCGGTGAAAACTAACAGGAGGTCACGAGAACAAATTTTCCTGATAAGCACAGACATCACCATTCGTCCAAAACATTCACACACTCACAAGGAGAAGAAATGAAAACGTTGGCAATTCGCCTGAGTTTGATTGCCGTGGTGGCGGCCATCCTCATTACCGCCTGTGGCGGTGCCCCCATACCCGCCCCCACCCAGGCGCCACAGATCGTGGAAGTGACCCGAGTGGTGGCAGGCACACCGGTAGTAGAACAGGTGGTGGTGACGGCTACGCCACCCCCAGTCGTGGAAGAGAAGCCCTTCCGGATCGCTCTAATTCTGCCTAGCTCTACTAACGATAAGGAATGGAGTCAGTCCATTTACGAAGGCGTGCTGGCCGTGCAAGCGGAGATGGGCGCGGAGAACATGGAGATCGCCGTCTCGGAAGACACTTGGCAAATCCCCAACGCTGCGGCCGCCGCACGCGACTACGCCAGTCAGGGCTACGATCTGGTGATCACCCATGGCGCGCAGTATGGCACCTCGCTCGCCGAACTGGCGGTGGAGTTCCCCCAGACGAGCTTTGCCTGGGGGACTACTACCAACACCTTCCAGGCCGACGGGATCAACAACATCTTCGCCTACGAGCCCAAAGCCGAGCAGGGCGGCTACGTCAATGGGGTGATGGCGGCAATGCTGACGAAGAGCGGCACGGTAGGCATCACCGGTCCGATCGAGGCTGGCGACGCGCGTCTTTACAACGCGGGCTTCACGGCTGGCGCCCTGGCGACCAAGCCTGATCTCAAACTCAACATCTCCTACACCGGTTCATTCTCGGATGTCTCGCTGATGTCCGCTGCGGCTGAAACCCACATCGCCAGCGGCGCCGACGTCCTGAGCGGCACCTCCCAATCCGTCACAGGCGCCATCAGCGTCTGTAAGAACAAAGGCGTTTACTGGTTCGCCGTGGCCTGGGAGCAATTCGATCTTGCCCCCGACATCGTGGCTGCCAATCTGATCTACCGCTGGGACGGCCTGATCGTGGACATGATTGAAAGCCACAAGGCGGGCGTGATGGGCGGCAAGGCGTACTTCCTGACCTTCAAGAACGGTGGACTGGAGATGAAGTACAACGACAAGATCATCACCCCTGAGATCAAGGCCGCAGCGGAGGCGGCCATCAAGGGAATCGAGGACGGCACCATCACACTGGCGCCCTGACCTGCAACCCTCTTCCATTCGGCACAACTTGAATCGAGTCAAAATGCCGAATGGGAGAGGGGATCAAGCAGCCCCGGTGTATCCCTCGTCGAACTCGGAAACGGCCCACGCTGGGCCCAACGGGAGGACGCGATGCTGAATGACACCGATGTAGTCTTTCTCCGGCGAGCAATCGCTCTGGCACAACGCTCCCGTGTCCATGGAAATCACCCCTTTGGCGCACTCTTGGTGGATGCCGCGCAGCAGGTGGTGCTGGAAGCTGAGAATACTTTCGTCACCACCCGCGACTGCACGGGCCACGCCGAAACCAATCTCATGCGGCTGGCCTCGCAGCGATTTGATAGGGCCACCCTGGCGCACTGCACGGTCTACACGAGCACCGAGCCGTGTGCAATGTGTGCTGGGGCGATCCACTGGGGCGGAGTAGGACGGGTGGTCTACGCCTTGAGCGAGGCGCGCCTCTACGCGCTGATCGGATCACACCACGACAATGAAACTATGCGCCTCCCATGCCACGAGGTTTTTGCGCGCTGTGACCGGCCAGTGCAGGTCATTGGTCCTGCCTTGGAAGCGGAGGCGGAGCAGGTCCATATGGGATTCTGGACACGTTGAGCGCGGCGAAAACTAACAGGAGGTCACGAGAACAAATTTTCCTGATAAGCACAGACATCACCATTCATCCAAAACATTCACACACTCACAAGGAGAAGAAATGAAAACGTTGTCAATTCGCCTGAGTTTGATTGCCGTGGTGGCGGCCGTCCTCATGACCGCCTGCGGCGGCGGCACACCCGCCCCCACCCAAGCGCCACAGATCGTGGAAGTGACTCGCGTGGTGGCTGGCACGCCGGTGGTGGAACAAGTCATCGTGACGGCCACTCCGGAGCCGGCCGCACCTGAGGAAGCCTTCCGGGTTGCCATCGTCATGCCCAGCTCGATCACCGATGCGGCCTTTAGCCAGTCCATGTACGAAGGCTTGCTGGCTGTTCAAAACGAAATGGGCGGTGACGCCAAAATGGAGATCGCCTACTCGGAAGGCATGTTCAACGTGCCGGACGCCGCCGCGGCGCTTCGCGACTATGCCAGCCAGGGTTATAACCTGGTGATTGCGCACGGGTCGCAATACGGCACATCGCTGAAAGAAGTTGCGCCAGAGTTTCCGGAAACCAGTTTCGCCTGGGGCACTTCGCTCAACACCTTCCAGGCCGACGGCGTTAGCAACGTCTTTGCCTATCAGGCCGAGGCCCAACAGGGTGGCTACGTTCTGGGCGCGGTTGCCGCGCTCATGTCCCAGTCGGGCGTGATCGGCATCAGCGGCCCGGTGGAGGCGGGGGACGCCAAATTGTATGTGGATGGCTTCAAGGCCGGGGCCTTGGCGACCAAGCCGGAGGTTACGGTGAATGTCTCGTACACCGGCTCGTTCTCGGACGTCTCTCTCATGGCCGCCGCCGCCGAGACGCACATCGCCGCCGGGGCCGATATGCTCACCGGCTCGTCGCAATCGGTGGTGGGCGCCATCGGCGTGGCCAAGGACAAGAGCGCGTTCTGGTTCGGCACGCAGTGGGACCAAACTGCCCTCGCGCCAGAGACCGTCGTCGCCAGCCAAGTCTACGACTGGTCGGGCATCATCGAAGACATGATCGCCAGCCACAAAGCCGGTGTGTTGGGCGGCAAGTCGTACACGCTCACCTTCAAGAATGCCGGGCTGAAGATCGTCTACAACGACGGCATCTCTGTCCCGGACGAGGCGAAGGCCGCCGCCGAAGCGGCCATCGCCGGAATTGAGGACGGCTCGATCAAGCCGTAACATTTCAGACCAGACCTGTCAGGTCTTAATCGGATCGCCTGCCTTGCCAGCTATTTTGTGAGACCTGACAGGTCTTTCTCCATAAGATGACGACCACAACACTGCCCTCCGGCCAGGCCCGCATCGAAGAACTGCAGATGATCGGCATCGTCAAGCGCTTTCCGGGCGTGCTGGCGAATGACCGCGTTAACTTTGACGTGAAAGCGGGCGAGATTCACGCCCTGCTTGGTGAGAACGGCGCCGGCAAGAGCACCCTCATGCGTCAGTTGTATGGCCTGTATCAACCGGACGAGGGCGAGATTCGACTCAACGGCCAACCCCGACAGTTTCGCTCCCCGGCAGATGCCATCCATGCCGGAATCGGCATGATCCACCAGCACTTCATGCTGGTGCCGACCCTCACCGTGGCCGAGAATGTGGCCCTGGGGCTGAAGTCGTCGCGCGAGCCGCGGCTCGATTTGGACAAGGTGACGGCGCGCATCAAGGAATTGGCCGCGCGCTATGGCCTCAAAGTAGATCCGCGCGCTTACGTCTGGCAGTTGGCAGTGGGCGAGCAACAACGGGTCGAGATCGTCAAGGCCTTGTACCGGGGCGCGGCCCTGCTGGTGCTGGACGAGCCGACGGCGGTTCTGACTCCGCAGGAGGTGGACGATCTGTTTGTCACCCTGCGCCAGATGACGAAAGACGGCCACGCCCTGATTTTCATTTCGCACAAACTGCACGAGGTGCTGGCCATCAGCCAGCGGGTGACGGTGTTACGAGATGGCCGGGTGGTCGGCGCAAGCGAGACGGCCAAAATGACCAAGGCCGGGCTGGCGCAGTTGATGGTTGGGCGGGAAGTGATTTTGCAGTACGACCGTCCCCCGCCCCAGCCGGGTGAGCCACGCTTGCAAATTCAGGACTTGTGGGTCAAAAATGATCGGGGCGCCGAGGCTTTGCAGGGCGTCTCGCTCACCGTCCACGCAGGCGAGATCGTGGGGCTGGCCGGGGTGTCGGGCAACGGCCAACGCGAACTGGCCGAAGTCCTCACCGGCTTGCGCCCGGTCCGAAAAGGGCGCGTGTTACTCAACGGGCGCGAGGTGACGAACGGCTCGCCGGCGGAACGAATCGCCGCCGGGCAGGCCTCGATCCCGGAAGAGCGAATGCGCGAAGGGGTGATCAAAGACTTCTCGGTGGCCGAAAACCTGATCCTGCGAGATCACGGCCACGCTCCCTATTCGCGCAACTCGTTTCTAGACTTCAAAGTCATCGAATCGCGGTCAGCCCAACTGGTGGAAAGCTTCCGGGTGAAGACGCCGACGTTGGAGACGCCGATCAAGAATCTCTCCGGCGGCAACATTCAAAAACTGATCCTGGCCCGCGAATTGTCCCGGCGTCCATCCATCCTGATCGCGGCCCAGCCCACGCGCGGCGTGGACATCGGCGCGAGCGAGTATATTCATCAACGACTGCTGGAGCAGAGGGCGGCTGGCACGGCCATCCTCCTCATCTCGGAAGACCTGGATGAGATTCGGGCGCTGTCGGATCGCATCGCCGTCATTTACGAAGGGCAGATCATGGGCATTGTGAACGGGCGGACGGCGACGGCAGAAGAGTTAGGGTTGATGATGGCCGGGGCCGGCCGGGCGAGTTAATCTACCATACTCTGCACACCAGCCCCTTCAGATACTCCCCCTCTGGAAAATTCAGCGCCACCGGGTGATCGGCGGCCTGGGTGAGCCGCCCGACGATTTGCGCCTCGCGGCCAGAGTCGAGCGCCGCGCCGGCCACTACTTTTTGAAACAACTCCGGTTCGATCAATCCCGAACACGAAAACGTGAACAGGACGCCGCCCGACCTGAGCAGTTTGAAGGCCAGCAGGTTTATGTCTTTATAGCCGCGCGTCGCACCATCAATCTGGCTTCGCGACTCGGCAAACTTGGGCGGGTCGAGGATGATCAGGTCGAACTGGCGGCTCCGGTCGCGGTACTGGCGCAGAACGTGAAACACGTCGCCAGCCACATTTTCGACTTTCGAGCTATCCAAGCCGTTGAGTTCGACATTGCGCCGCGCCAGTTCCAGCGCCGGCGCCGATGCCTCAATGTTCGTCACGCTCACCGCCCCGCCCATCAGCGCCCAAACGCCGAACCCGCCCGTGTAAGCGAAGCAGTTCAGCACTTCACGGCCTTGAGCATGGCTCGCTACGAGCGCCCGGTTGTCACGCTGGTCGAGATAAAAGCCGGTTTTGTGGCCGCGATAAACGTCAACCGCAAACCGGGGAGCGCCTTCCTGGATTTCGATCAGCTCGGGCGGCGGACTCCCGGCCAGAGGCCCGGTGACTGGCGGCAGGCCTTCCTTCTCGCGCACGTCCACATCGGATCGCTCGAACACGCCGGTGATCCCCGGTTGGGCCGCCACTGTTTGGGCGACGACGTCTTTCCACTTCTCGGCCCCGGCAGACAGAAACTGGCACACCGCAAACTCGCCGTAGCGATCCACGACCACACCGGGCAAACCGTCGCTCTCGGCGTTCACCCAGCGAAGCGCGTTTGTAGCGCCCGCGAGCGAAGCGCGGCTGGCAATCGCTTTTTCAATACGTTGGCGAAAGAGGGCGTCGTCAACGGCAGTTGATTCGTCCCACGTCCAAACGCGGGCGACGATTTGCGAATTGGGGCTGTAGGCGGCGCGGGCCAAAAATGCGCCAGCGGCGGAACGGACGACGACGGCCTCGCCGGTCGCCGGGTTCCCCTTCACCCCGGCGGTTGCCCCGGCGAACACCCAGGGGTGGCGGCGCAGGAGGGATTTCTCGCGCCCGGGCTTGAGGGATAAGGTTGGCTCGCTCAAACAATCCCGATTTGCTTGCCGGCCATCTCAAACACATCCAGCGCCCGCTCGATCTCCTGGGCGGTGTGGCCGGCGGTGACGGTCGAGCGCAGGCGCGCCAGGCCTTGCGGCACCGCCGGCGAGACGACCGGCAGAACAAAAACGTCGTGACGCTGGCAGTGTTGAACCATCTGATAGGCGCGCTCGTCTTCGCCGCACAGGACGGGCACGATCGCCGTTTCGGTGTTCATCGTATCGAAGCCAATCTGTTTGAGGCCGCCCATAAAATGGCGCGTGTTGCGGTTCAACGTCTCCACCCGTTCCGGCTCGTCCAGGATGACTTCAAAGGCCGCTTTGGCGGCGGCGACTTGCGCCGGCGGCAGGGCCGCCGAAAAAATAAATGCTCGCGAAGCGTGCTTGAACATCTGGATCAAGTCTTTGCGCCCGGCCAGATAGCCGCCTACACTGGGAATGGTTTTGCTCAACGTGCCCATTTTGATGTCGATCACGTCGCCCAGGCCAAAATGCTCTTCAATGCCGCGCCCGGTTTTGCCCAACACCCCAATCGAGTGGGCTTCGTCCACCATCAGCCAGGCCTTGTACTTTTGGCAGAGTCCGGCCAGCCCGGGCAGATCGACGATGTCACCATCCATGCTGAAGACGGCGTCCACGACCACCAGCTTGACTCCGCGCGAGTCGCACTGCCCCAGAACCCGCTCCAGGTCCTGCATGTCGTTGTGTTTGAAACGCGCAAACTTCGCGCCTGAAAGCAAACAGCCATCCACAATGCTGGCGTGGTTCAACTTGTCACAGATCACCGTATCGTGCCGCCCGACCAGAGTCGAGACGGCAGTCAGGTTGGTCACGTAGCCGCTTGAGAATGTGATCGCGGCCTCGGCCTGCTTGAAGCTGGCAATCGTCGCTTCAAGTTCTTCGTGGAGCCTCAGCGTCCCGGCCAGCAGGCGCACCCCGTGCGTGCCGGTGCCGTATTGGTCAATCGCGGCTTTGGCCGCTTCGTTGATGCGCGGGTGTCCCAGCAGGCCCAGGTAGCTGTACGAGGCAAACATCAACATCTCGCGGCCGCGCACAATCGCCCGCGCATTGCCGTTCAGTTCGTCCAGCGGCTGGTTGAAAAAATACAGATCGGCTTCTTTGGTTTCGTTCACCCGATTCAGCCAGGCATTCACGCGCCCGGTTAAATCATCTTTCGCCTTCCAGGTCATTCATCCGCTCCTTCGTTGGTTTTCCGCAATGGCTCGCAGTCCGGCTTCGTCCAAAATTTTCACGCCCAGCGTTTGGGCTTTCGACAGCTTACTGCCCGGCGCTTCGCCTGCGACAAGATAATCGGTCTTCTTGCTCACGCTATCGGTCACCTTACCGCCGCGTTCTTCGATAAAGGCTCTGGCCTGATCGCGGCCCAGCGTCGGCAGAGTGCCGGTGATGACGAATGTTTTGCCGAGGAAAGGGCCAGCCGCCGCTTTCTTGACTTCGGCCTTCGGCCACACTTTGGCCTTCTTCAATTTTCCTAACAGGCGTTTGTTGCCAGGGCGGCTGAACCAGTCCACGATGGCCGCCGCCGTGTTTGGCCCCACCCCTTCAACCTGTTCCAGGGCTTCGACATCTGCCTTTTGCAACGCGTCCAGCGAGCCGAAGTGAGCGGCCAGGTCGCCCGCCGACACCTCCCCCACCCCTCTGATGCCCAGGGCCGCGATCAATCGTTGCAGGGGGCGGGAACGGGCTGTGTCAATCGCCGCCAGGATGTTTTCAGCTTTCTTTTCGGCAAAGCCTTCGAGCGTGAGCAGTTGTTCGGCAGTCAGCGAAAAAACGTCGGCTACGTCCTTGACTAACCCTGCCGCCACCACCTGCTCGGCGATCTTGATTCCAAAGCCTTCGATGTCCATCGTGCCCCGCCCGACAAAATGCTCAAGGTTGCGGATGAGTTGATCCGGGCAAGAGGCGTTGATGCAGTACAACGCCACTTCGTCTTCAGCCCGCTCCACGGCTTCGCCGCACGTCGGGCACTTTTGGGGCGGCTTATATTTTTTCTCGTTTCCCGTTCGCGCTTCGACGACGGGGCCGATCACGTACGGAATCACGTCGCCCGCCCGCTTGAGCAGGACGCGGTCGCCGAGGCGAATGTCTTTCTCGGCAATGTAGTCGAAGTTGTGCAGGGTGGCTTGCCGCACCGTCACCCCGCCGACCTCGACCGGCTCAAGGATAGCATAAGGCGTGAGCACGCCGGTGCGGCCCACGTTCACCCCAATGTCGTTGAGGGCGGTGGTGACTTCGCGGGCCGGAAATTTGAAGGCAACGGCCCCGCGCGGGTCTTTGCCCACCACCCCCAGGTCGGCAGCCAACTGCTGGTCGTCAACCTTGATCACCATACCGTCAATTTCGTAATCGAGCGTATCACGCTTGTCGGCCCAGGAGTCGCAGTAGGCAATCGCCTTGTCCAGGGTTGAGAATTTTTTGGCGGCGTTGGTCACCGGAAAGCCAAAGACCCTGAGCAGTTCCAGGGCTTCCCACTGAGTCTTCGGCTTCACCCCCTCGGCGTCAACAACGGCGTAGCACAACAGCGAGATGGGCCGCGTTGCCGTCACCTTCGGATCAAGCTGTCGCAGTTGGCCGGAGGCCGTGTTGCGCGGGTTGACAAAGGTCTTTTTGCCCGCCGCCGCCAGTTCGGCATTCATCGCCTCAAAATCTTTGGTGAAGATGACGGCTTCGCCGCGCGCCACCAGCCGCTTCGGCGGCTTCAGCTTGCCCTCCACCGGGATGCGCAGGGGCAATGATTTCACCGTCCGCAAGTTGGGGGTGATGTCTTCGCCGGTGTCGCCGTCGCCGCGTGTTGCCCCTTTGACGAACACGCCATTCTCGTAATGCAAGACGACGGTCAAGCCGTCAATCTTCGGCTCGACCACAAAAGTTGCCCTCTCCACTCGCTCGTCCAGTTTGCCAATGCGCTCAAACCAGGCCCGGACGTCGTCGCTGTGGAAGGCGTTGCTCAGGCTGAGGATCGGGGCCGGGTGGGCCACCTTGGGGAATTTTTCAGAGGCGGCGCCCCCGACGCGCTGAGTGGGCGAGTCGGGAGTGATCAGTTCGGGGTGATCAGCTTCCAGCTTTTGCAGTTCCCGGAAGAGGCGGTCGTATTCGGCGTCGGAGATGACGGGCGCCGATAAAACGTGGTAGCGGTAGCTGTGAAGCTGAAGCTCCTGCCGCAACCGGGCGGCGCGCTCAGCAAGAGTTGGTTTAGCCATTTGCGAAATTATAACGCTATAATTGCCCCATTGTCCGATTGAAGCGATTTTGACGACGAACGACCATTTTTGTCGAGCCACTATAATAACCGCCATGACGATGCCGTTTCAAACTAAACAGATTTTATTGGTGGATGACAGCAATGACATACGCCAGACGCTGGCCCGGACTCTTGGGTTGGCGCATTACACGGTTCACCTGGCAGACAATGGCGTCTCGGCCCTCAAAGTTCTGCAAAAGATTGCCCCCGACATCATTATCTCAGACGTCAACATGCCGGAGATGAACGGCATCGAGTTCTGCAAGATTGTGCGGCAGAACCCGGCCTGGCTGGCTATTCCCTTCATCTTCCTGACGGGCGTCTCGGCCAGTGAAAATATCCAGATGGGTCGGCAGTTGGGGGTGGAGGATTATCTCGCCAAACCCATTGACCCAAAAGAACTGCTGGCAATTGTCAACGCCCGCTTACTGCGCGCCGCTCAGGTGCAAGTGGCGCAAATGGACCTGGCTTATTTCGAAACGGTGAACGTGCTGGCCAACACGATTGAGGGGCGCGATCCGTATACTTACGGCCATGTCGAGCGCGTGGCGACCTACGCCCGGCGCATGGCCGAGGAGCTTAAGTGGGCGCCCGAACACTTGCGCACTCTTGAGTTTGGCGCGCGCCTGCATGACATCGGCAAAATTATTGTGCCCGATGATGTGCTGAAAAAGAGCGGCCCGCTGACTGACCCCGAGTGGACGATGATGCGGCAACATCCGGTGGCCGGGGCAAAAATTCTGCAACAGATCAGCCATCTGCAGAATACGATCCCCTACGTGTTATATCACCACGAACGGTGGGATGGGACGGGTTATCCACGCGGATTGCGTGGCAAAGGAATTCCAGTGGAGGGGCGCTTGCTGGCCGTGGTGGACGTGTACGACGCGCTCGCCAGCCCCCGCCCCTATCACCCGGCTGGCGCGCACAACGAGGTCATCCAATACCTGCAAGCTAAAGCCGGGGCGCATTTCGACCCGGACATGGTAGACGTGTTTTTGCGGGTGATAAAATAAGGTCTTTTTATTTTTGCTTCCGCTAGCCTTCCGGCGGCAGGCCCACCAGCAACTCCCCGTCTTCTACTTTCACCGGGTAAGCCGCGATATCCACAATTGCCGGGAACGACAACACCTTGCCGGAACGCACGTCGAAGTGCGCGCCGTGGCGCGGGCACTCAATCTCGTAGTCGTGCAAGTCGCCTTCGGCCACCGGCCCGTCGTCGTGCGAGCACACGTCGGCAATTGCATAAAACGTTCCGGCAATATTGAAGACCGCAATCGCCAATCCATCAATCTCCACAAGTTTGCGCTGGCCGTTGCCCACTTCCTCTGCCGGACCAATTGCCACATAGTCTGCGGTGTCCGGGTCAATCTTCTTGTATGAAATCACAAATGCTCCAAAATTAAGAACAACGGATTGCTCGAATTAGACGGATTGATCCGTTGAATTCGGAGAATCCGTTGTTTTATCAAGACCGTACACGCCCGCTTTAAGAACCTTCAACGAGAGCAGAGCGCACTTGAGGCGCACCGGCCCCAGTTCGATGCCAAGCAGTTCCAAAATATCTTCCTTGCTGATCTGCTTCAAATCATCCACCAACTTGCCTACGATTTCTTCCGTCAGCATCGAAGCCGAAGCTTGCGAGATCGCGCACCCCTGCCCGGAGAACGCTACTTCTTTGACCCGCCTGTTCTCGTCCAGTCGGATGTCAATCCGAATCCGGTCGCCGCAAAGAGGGTTATCGTCCTCGTACGAAATATCTGCCGGCTCAAGCTTGCCGCGATTGCGCGGATTCTTGTAATGGTCGAGGATGACCTCGCGATACATGTCGTCCATAACGTCAGCCAAACAACTCCTTGACTTTATACAGCCCGTTAATCAGTTTGTCCACTTCGTCAGTCGTATTATACAGGTAGAAACTGGCCCGGGCAGAGGCCGGGATTTGGAAACGGTCGTGCAACGGCATGGCGCAGTGGTGGCCGGCGCGCACGGCGACGCCGTCTGTGTCCAGAATCTGGGCGATGTCGTGCGGGTGAACTCCAGCCAGGGTGAAGGCGGCCACGCCGCCTTTGCGTTCGGCCTTCGGGCCGAACACTTTCACTCCCGGCACTTCCTCCAACCGCTCGAGCGCGTAGGCGATGATGGCCTGCTCGTGTTGATGGATTCGATCCAGGCCGAGATTCAGAAGATAATCCACCGCCGCTCCCAGGCCGATGCCTTCGGCAATCGCCGGGGTGCCGGCCTCAAATTTGTTGGGCAGGTCGGCGGCTTTGAACTCGCGCAGATAGACTCGTCTGATCATGTCGCCCCCGCCCAGAAACGGCGGCATGGCCTCGAGCAGGGCCTCGCGCCCCCACAACACGCCGATGCCGGTCGGCCCGCACATCTTGTGGCCCGAAAATGCCAAAAAGTCCGCGCCCAGCGTCTGCACATCTACTGCGAAGTGCGGTACCGACTGCGCGCCGTCCACTAGCACCAGCGCCCCGGCGGCGTGCGCTTTAGCCGCGATCTCCGGGATCGGATTGATCGTTCCCAGCACGTTTGACATCTGGGTACAGCACACAATCTTCGGCGACTTACGGAGGATGGCGTCGAATGTGGAGAGGTCAAGTTCGCCATCATCGGTCACCGGGATAATCTCGATGATCGCACCCTTTTCGGCGGCCAGCATTTGCCAGGGCACAAGGTTGGAGTGGTGCTCCATCTCGGTCAGCACGATCACGTCGCCGGCTTTGATATTGGCCCGACCCCAGGCATTTGCCACCAGGTTGATAGCCTCGGTGGTGTTGCGAGTGAAGATGATTTCTTTGCGAGAGCTGGCGTTGATAAAGCCGGCAACCCGGTCGCGCGCGCCTTCGTAAAGCCCGGTGGCTTCCTCGGCCAGGGTGTGCACGCCGCGATGGATATTGGCGTTCGAGTTGCGGTAGTAGCGATCCATCGCTTCAATTACCGCTGTCGGCTTTTGTGAGGTAGCCGTCGAGTCGAGATAGACCAGTGGCACGCCGGGCCGGACTTCACGCGACAAAATTGGAAAGTCGGCCCGGATTCTGGCAGTATCGAAAGCGCTGTTTGAAGTCATAGTTCTCTATGAGCTGTCGGCGGTCGGGCACCAGACTCTACTCTCCCCTGCCGGATCGGCTCATCTTCTTCTCAATGTCTTTCTTCAGCCGCGCGATCACGCCTTCAAATGGAATGCGTTGCATGATCGGATCGAAGAAGCCGTCCACCACAACCTTTTCGGCTTCGGCACGCGGCACGCCGCGAGACATTAGATAGAAGATGTGCTCCTCTTCCAACTGCCCGACCGTCGAACCGTGGGTGCATCGCACGTCGTCGGCCATAATCTCGAGACCGGGAATCGAGTCGGCCCGGGCCGATTTGGATAGCACCAGGTTGCGGTTAGCCTGGTAGCCGTCCGTCTTTTGCGCGCCAGGGGCCACGTAGATCATACCCTGCCATACCGACCGACTGCTATCGCGGAGCGCGCCCTTGAACAGCAAATCGCTTGTGGTGTGCGGCGCGTTGTGATTCTGTTGCGTATCGTGATCCAGGTGCTGGTTGCCTTCGCCAAAATAGAAGCCCGACATGCGTGCCCAACCGCCCTCGCCGTTCAAATCAATTTCTGAAAAGTTCTTTGTCAAGCGCGAGCCGATGGCGTTGAACACCCAATCAATTTTCGCGCCGGCGCCGACATTGGCGCGCTCGTGTGTAAAATTCCAGACATTGGAACCGAGTGACTGAAGCTCGACGAACTTCAAGTTTGAATTCTTGCCCAGGATCAATTCGACAATCCCGGCGTGCAGGCTCTCGCCCTGTACGTCGGGCGAGGCGAGTTCGTGGACGTACGTGGCCGACGCGCCCTCTTCGAGGACGAGAAGCACGCGAGTGAAATGGCTCGAGCCAGGCGTCCATACTACTGAATGCAGAGGCAGAGTCACTTCAACATTCTTCGGGATGTACAGAAAAACACCGCCGTCCATCATGGCCTCGCCCAGCGCCGCAAACTTTCCTTCCGTCGTCTTCACTGCTTGGCCGATGAATTTCTTTACAAGGGCCTCGTGTTTCACGACGGCTGTCTGAAAATCGGTGAAAATCACCCCTTTGCGTTTGAGCGCGGCAGAGAGTTCGCGGGTGGCAACTTTCCCGGCGTTAATCACCAACTGCCCGCCCTGCTCTTTGCCTACGAGCGGTTTGAGAAACACAGCCGGCACGGCGTGCGCCTTCACTTTTCCGTTCAGGGCGGCAAGCTCTATCTCATGCCATTTGAATGGCCGAATATCCGTCCGTCGCCAGGCTTCGTCGGACAGCGTGGGCATCGGCGTCCCTTTGTACAACTTCCAGGCGGCGAAGCGGCGCTTGGCCAGCCAGATCGGGTCTTTTCTAATTTTGGAGAGGACCTTTACGTCAGCATCCGTGAATTTCACTTCGGCGGGCGCGGCGGATTCAACTTTGCGCTTCGTCGAGATCGTTGTGCGTGTATAAATGGGTCTAGAGGCTGGTGTGTCGATCATATTCTTCCGGTAAATCCAGATTTCAGTAGAGACGCCCCATCGGGGCGTCTCTACAAGTCATTATCCTACCGAACCTTCCATCTTTAATTGAACAAGCCGGTTGAGTTCGACGGCATACTCCATTGGCAATTCCTTCACCAGCGGCTCTATGAAACCAGCGACGACCAGCCCCTCGGCTTGATCTTTAGTGATCCCTCGGCTCATCAGGTAAAACAACTGCTCTTCGCCGACTTTGGACACCGAGGCCTCATGGCCGATGGTGACGTCGTCTTCGTCAATTTCGATCACCGGGTAGGTATCCGAGCGCGATTTATCGTCAATGAGCAACGCATCGCACACCACGCTGGATTTGGACCCGGTCGCGCCTTTGTACACTTTGAGCAGGCCGCGATACGACGCGCGCCCGCCGCCGTGGCTGATGGATTTGGAGGTGATCTTCGAGGTGGTGTTCGGCGCGCCGTGCACCACCTTGCCGCCCGTATCCTGGTGCTGGCCTGGCCCGGCAAAGGCCAGCGAGAGAATCTCGCCATGCGCGCCATCGCCCACCAGATAGCATGACGGATATTTCATGGTCAATTGCGAACCTAGATTCGCATCCACCCATTCCATCGTCGCGCCTTCGTTCACTACTGCGCGTTGAGTCACGAGGTTGTACACGTTAGTGGACCAGTTTTGGATGGTGGTGTAGCGGCAGCGCGCGCCCTTCTTCACGATGATCTCGATCACGCCGGAATGGAATGAGTCGCGGCTGTAGCTCGGCGCGGTGCAACCCTCGACGTAGTGAACCTGTGCGCCTTCGTCCACAATGATCAGAGTGCGCTCAAACTGGCCGGTGCCTTCCGCGTTCAGCCGAAAATAAGCCTGCAAGGGCATCTCCACATGTACACCCTTCGGCACGTAGACAAACGAACCGCCCGACCATACTGCGCTGTTGCAGGCCGCGAATTTGTTGTCGGTTGGCGGAATCACTTTTCCAAAATGCTCGCGAAAAAGATCGGGATACTGGCGCAGGCCATCGTCCGAACTCAAGAAAATAACACCCAACTCTTCCAAATGCTTCTGAACAGAGTGGTACACCATTTCCGACTCGTATTGCGCACCGACGCCGGCTAGGAACTTGCGCTCGGCTTCGGGGATGCCCAATTTGTCAAAAGTGTTCCTGATATCCGCTGGCACATCGTCCCAATTGCTTTCGGTCTTTTCCGACGGGCGGGTGTAATAAGTGATCTCGTCCAAGTTCAGATTGATCTTGCCGCCCCAGGTGGGCATCGGTTTCTTGTTGAAGATTTCCAACGCCTTCAAGCGAAAATCGAGCATCCATTGTGGCTCGCCTTTGATACTCGAAAGTTCCCTGACCACATCGGCGCTCAGCCCCGGGTGAGTCTGGTAAGTGTACTGGACGTTGTCGCTGAACCCGTATTTATAGTCGCTTAGTTTTTCTAGTTCTGCAACTTGCGTAGACATCGATCAGACCTCCACTTTTTCTTGATGCTTCTCGCGAACCCAATCGTAGCCTTTTTCTTCCAGATGCAATGCCAGGTCAGCCCCACCTGATTCGACGATCTGACCGTCGAGCATGATGTGGACGAAGTGCGGCTTGATGTAGTTCAACAGGCGTTGATAGTGAGTGATGACCAGCGCGCCCATCCTGGGGCCGATGAGAGCATTCACGCCCTCGGCTACAGTGCGCAGCGCGTCAATATCCAGCCCGGAGTCGGTTTCGTCGAGAACGGCGATCTCTGGCTCCAGCGTCGCCATCTGCAAAATCTCGGCGCGCTTCTTCTCGCCGCCGGAGAAACCTTCGTTCAGGTACCGACCGGCAAAATCGTTCGGCACTTTCAGCAAATCCATTTTGCCCCTGAGCAGTTTGCGGAATTCGGGAATCGGAATGCCCTTGTCGGCAGGGTCGGCGGCGCGGCGGCGGGCGTTGAGGGCAGTGCGAAGGAAATTGGCGACCGATACGCCAGGGATGGCAACCGGATATTGAAACGCCAAAAACAGCCCCAACCGAGACCGCTCATCCGGTTCAAGTTCGAGCAAGTCCATACCCTTGAAAATGATCTGCCCGGCGGTGACGGTGTATAACGGATGCCCCATCAAAGCGTAAGCCAGCGTGCTTTTGCCGGTGCCGTTCGGCCCCATCAGGGCATGCACTTCGCCCTGCTTCACCAGCAGGTTGACGCCCTTAAGAATTGGTTTGTCCTCGACATTGACATGTAAGTTGCGGATTTCGAGCGCAGTAGTCATATGGTAATGAGTTCTCCTTCGGTTTCCTGCTGAAATTATACTACCTGTCACAATCCGTGTCAATAATTATGATAACTATATTCTTTATATTGACATCTGGTCAACCTATATGCTATACTTTTCACTAAGATGTCCGTAACACGTGACACGATCCTGACTATACTTCGGCGGCGTGGGCTGTCGAGCGTGAACGATTTGGCCGACTCGACCAGGGTGACTGCTGTTTCGATCCGCCACCATCTCTTGGCCTTGCAGGCTGAGGGATTAGTGGTCGCCGCCGAGTCCCATTCGGGTGTTGGCCGCCCCAAACTGCTCTATTCGCTCACCCCGGCCGCCGCCGAGCGCTTCCCTACCAAGTATCTGCGCTTCACCGACCGGCTGTTGGACGAGATGAAGTCCGCCCTGTCCGGTCCAATGATTGAGAAGATTTTTGCGGCGATGGGCCACGACATTGCCTCTGAACACGCCTCGCAGTTTGAGGGCGACTCTCTTGACGAGAAGCTGACGGCGCTGGTGGAAATACTGGGCGAAGAAGGCTTCATGGCCGAGTGGAACAAAGTCGGCGAAGCGTATCAGTTGACCGAGTATAATTGCCCTTACTTCATCATCGGCCAGCGCCACCCTGAAGTTTGCACGATAGACCAGACGTTGATTAGCAAGATGCTGGCGCGGCCTGTTGCCAAAAGCACCTGCTTGCTCAATGGCGATCAGCGTTGTGTGTTCGTCATCGGCAACGCCGAGACGGCCTCTATTGAAGGATAATTATGGCTGAAAATACTACTTCCTCTCAACTTGTCTGGGATGCAGAATCCACTAACCCTGAGTTGTCGGCGCGGGTGAAAGACGCTCTGCGTGAAGTGGTTGACCCGGAGCTTGGCATGAACATTATTGAACTGGGGCTGATCCGCAATCTCGATGTTATGCCGGATCGGGCCGTTGTGACGATGATCCTGACCACACCGTTCTGCCCTTACGGTCCGGCCATTATGGAAGAGACGCGCAGGAAGGCGCAGGGCGTCGCCGGCGTGCCTACGACGATGGAAATGGGGTTGGAGATGTGGAGCCCGGAGTTGATGGAAGAGGGCGCAGGCGCGGACTGGGGGCTGTTTTAGTAATTTCTGTAGAGCGAATTGGCAATTCGCTTTGCTTAGAGACTGGCGAGCCGTTGGTTGCGGATTGTATCTGCGGCCAGCGGCTCGTTTTTTATTAGTCCATGGAGGGCCTATAATCTGGCGTGCACATCAGCGGCGGTCAGCGGGGGCTGAATTTACGGCTGGCTGTTTCTGATGTGATTGGGCTGACGGGGGCGCGGTGGGTGGAGGTGATGTGACAAATTCCTCTGTTGTGTCAGTAGTGCGGCGAGTCTTGTCTGTAATTCACGATCCAGTTTCAGGCGGGCGGAAGTTGCATCAGTTGCTTGGTTGGAATGATTCTGATCGTTTAGCCGAATCCTATATTCGAGATGTTCGTGATTGTAGTATTGCCTACGCGAATTTCGAGATCGCGGAACGGGTCGAAGTTGACGGCTTCCCTGTGAAGCAGGATGGCTTTCGTTACACAATTGACAACTACCTCAAGCTTTGGCGTTCGCGCTCCGGCTTCCACCAACCTGACCTGGTGGACTATCACCGCCTGCTCGACGAGTTCGACATTGTTTCCAAAATCAACAGCGGCGCAATTGACGAAGTGTGGCTCTTCGGCTTTCCGTACGCCGGTTACTACGAGTCGATCATGGCCGGGCCGGGCGCGTTCTGGTGCAACGCTCCGCCGCTTGAACACAGGGCAAGAACAAGCCCTGCCCCTACAAGACGTTTCGTGATCATGGGCTTCAACTACGAGCGCGGCGTGGGCGAGATGCTGGAAGATTTGGGTCACCGCGCCGAGTCGATCATGGGCAAAGTGTTTGCCGGCAAGCGCGGCGAGACCAACTTGTGGGAGCGCTTCACCCGTTACGACAAAACACATCCCGGCAAGGCCGAGTGCGGCAACGTGCACTTTGCGCCGAACAGCGAACGTGACTACGACTGGGGCAATCGCCGCAACGTCGTCAGCAAGTGCGACGACTGGCTCAACTTTCCGAATTTCAAAGGCGCAACGCGAACGGTGAATTGCAGTGAGTGGGGCAACGGCGACATTCGCCAGCATCACCTGTGGTGGTTCAAGCACTTCCCGCATGTGGCCGGTGAGACAGACGGCGTTTCAAACAACTGGTGGTCGTACATAGTTGACCCTAATCTGGTCGAGTAAAATTCTGGCTGGCGAAGACCTGACAGGTTTTTTGGAAACCTGTCAGGTCTTCGCCAGGGGCAATCTACGTCACCGCATGAAAGTCTTCTACTCCGAAGACCATCGCGCTCACAACCCGCCCTTTGAAATTTTTGAGGGCGGCGTGAAGATGCCGGTGTTCGAATGCCCAGAGCGGATAGAACGGGTGCTGGCCGCGCTCCGCAAAACGGGTTGGGCCGAGATCGCGCCGCCGGAAGACTTTGGCCTAGAACCCATTCGCGCCGTCCACGCCGACGACTACTTGCAGTATCTCGAAAACGCTTTTGCCAACTGGAAGCGCGAGGGTGGCCAGTCGGGCGGGCCGGAGTTCGACAGCCCGGTGGTTCTGCCGGCCACGTTTCCGCCGCGCCGCTGGAACACAAAGCGCCCGTCTTCGCTGGCAGGCCGCTCCGGTTATTACGCGATAGACCTCAACGCGCCCATCGTCGCCGACACTTACCGGGCCGCGCTCGCGGCGGCCAACTGCGCGCTTTCCGGCGCGAAGGCGATTGCGAGCAACGCGAGCAACGCGAACGGCGAGAAGGTTGCCTTTGCCCTCTGCCGCCCGCCCGGCCACCATGCCGGGCGCGACAACTGCGGCGGTTACTGCTATCTCAACAACGCCGCCATTGCGGCCAAATGGCTGGCTTTACGTGGCAAAGCCGCTATCCTCGACGTAGACTATCACGGCGGCAACGGCACGCAGGATATTTTCTACGACTCGGCAGAGGTGTTGACAACTTCGATCCACGCTGACCCCAATTGGGAATACCCGTACTTCGTCGGTTACGCCGACGAGGCCGGGGCCGGCGCCGGACTCGGCTTCCACCATAACTTCCCCCTGCCCCCGCACACCGACGACGACCACTACCTGCAAACGCTGGACGAGGCCATCGGCATGATCCAAAAGTTCAAGCCGTCCTATCTTGTCGTTTCGGCAGGCATGGATATTTACAAAGGCGATCCGCTGGGCAAGTTCGACGTGACGACCGACGGCATCCGCGAGATCGGGCGGCGGATTGAGGCGATGGGATTGCCGACGCTGGTGGTAATGGAGGGCGGCTATAACAACGAGGCGTTGGGGGAGAATATCGTAGGCCTGCTCTCAGCGTTTGTGTAATTTCGGCTCTCCCGGTTTCGACGGGAAATCCGACCGTGTCATTCCGAGGTGCGGGCGTGCACTTAGCCCGCGCCGAGGAATCTCTATGGCAGTCATAGAGATTCCTCGCGGAAAAACGCCGCTCGGAATGACATGATTCGCGGAGTTTGTGTAAAGGGGCTTTGGCCCTACAATCACGGCGCGTGGCTGGACGGCAACTGCCCGTGCCGCCCCGACTCGAGCACCCGCAGGTGAAGCAGGACGTTGGGGTAAACCATCTGAAGCCTCTGCAGGGCCGGGGCAGGCAAGGCCCAGATTTCCGTTGGCTCGACGGCATGAGCCGAGGCGTTGCGGGGTTGGCCGAACAGCGCCGCCCGCCCGCCAAAAAACTCGCCGGGCGTCTTCATCTCTTCGAGCAGTTCGCCTTGCTGGTTCAGCACCGCAACCGCGCCTGAGACTAACAAGTAACATTCATAACCCGGCTCACCAAACTCAAAAATGTGTTCACCAGCACCCAACCGGCGCGGCTGAAAGTCAAGCGCCAGGTCTAACAACGTGGCCCACGGCAGTTGGCTAAAGACGGGCCGCGTCCACAGCCAGTCGGCGCGATTGAAGGCCTCTATCAGCCCCAGGCTTTCGGCAATGGGCCTGAAGACCTCGCCGCTCAGGCTGAGCAACTGCACCGGCCCGCGCGCGATCAATGTCCCGGTGCGGGGATCGCCTTGCAGCGCGCCGCGCTCGCCCACGCTGTTGCCGCGCCCAAGCACCCGCACCTGCTTTTCCTGAACCCACACTTCGACCAGGCCAGAGTGGATGATGTAGGTTTGCCCGTCGGATAGGTCGCCGTCGCGCATGATCACCTGGCCGCTGGCCCACTCGGCCAGAGCCGTTTGCCGGGCCAGAATGATTCTCTGACCGACCGACAGCCGGGAGAACAACGGGCAGGCCGAGATCGTCTCTACCCGTTCCACATCTTGCAGAGACTCCTGGGAGACAGCCTCGCCGATGGCGGTGACGTGGCCGCTCCTGGCAAATTCCACGTTGGCGGCTAGATCGGGGGCGTCGGCAGGCAGGCGATGCTTGTCGCCAGCGATGTGAGCGAGAATCAGGCGCAGGCCTTTGGCCGTCAGCGAGCGCAGAAGGGCCGGGGTGAGCGTGGTGTGAATCGCGCCGCCGCCCACGTCTTGCACCAGCACTCCGGCCCCGTCGGCAAAGTGAACCAGCTCGGCATGACGCTCCGGCGAAAGAACGCCTTGCTGTTGAAGCTCGTCGAACCATTCTTCGTCGTAGCGCATATCGCCGGAATAGCAGAGCGCGTTGGCCCGCACGGCGATGGTGGGGATGGAGTGAACGGCGTAGATCGCTTCGAAGCGGCGGCCCTCCAGCACCAGCGGTTTGCCGGGGTTGAGCGGGTAGTAGTCGAACAGGTTCGCCACTTCGGGTTCGGGGACGGCCAGCATGGCGCTCAACACCTTGAGCAGGCCCTTGTAGATGATGTCCGAGGTGAGCAGGCGCACGCGGTGGTCGCCCATGAGGATCAACTCTGGCAGGCCGGCCAGGTGATCTTCGTGCAAGTGCGAGAGCACGACTTCGGATATCTGGCTGGGCGACATGCCGAGGTTGCCCAGGCGGAGGCGCAAGTAGGCTGCCGCGTCGAACAGCGTCGCCTGCGTTTGGACGGTTGTGCCAAGATAAGCCAGGAAGCAGGTGGTGATTCCGGTCGGGTCGAAGCCGTCACTGCCGCCGATGAATTGCAGGGTAATTTCCTGGCGGAGCAAGGGGCGAGGCGGGGCGAGAATCAAGGGGACGGGTGACCCGACGATCATGGTCGAGAGGGCGGCTACGTCCACTCCATTCTCGCTAAAGATAAATTGATCGCCTGCCAACCGGATGTGGACGCTGTCCCCCAAATCGCCGCCGCCTGTTTCGAGGCTGGTGATGTCAACCAGATCACTCACCAGGGGTGGCCGCCCCAGCGGGGGGAAATAGCCGACGGCGGCGCATTCCTTTTGCAACCAGGGGTAGCTGGAATAGATAGCCGGGTCTTCAGGGCCGTTGATCGTCTCGTCTAAAATCTGGCGCAGGCGGCGGGCCTGATCGGCGGTAGGGGTGACGAGGCGGGTGCGCTGGCCGCCGCCGCCAAAAAAGTTGGCGTAAAGCACAAACTCGACGCTGGCGTAGTTGATGCCCTGGCGCACGAAGCCCATCGAGCCGAGTTGGCGGCCAGCCGGCATGTCGGGCGGCAGTAGGATGATCCTGGGAGCCGTGATCCCTTCAGCCAACAAATATTTGAGCGTCTCGGGCGGGCAGTTGACAAGCACGTCCCCGGCCAAAGTTTCGACGACATGCACGTTGTTCGGCAGGGAGTGGATGCGGCTGGCGCTGTCGGGGTTGGCGGTGGTCATGGCGTTGGCGAATTCAGAGTACCCGCGCAAGACCTGACAGGTTTTTTGGAAACCTGTCAGGTCTTACGCGGAAAGTTCAGGCGCGCCCAGGCTACAACATATTCAAGGCGAGCAGGTTGCTCCACACAATTCCGGCCTGTCCGAAGATGTAGGTCAGCCACACAACTTCGCTCACGTAAGGCCAGAGGTTCTGACGGAAAATCTGGTTGCCTAATATTACATCCGAAATCAAGAATAAGGATGCCCCAATTGTCAGCAATCCCAACCGGCCATCGGCCAGGGACAGGGCCACGGCGGTGGCGACCATCATTGTGATGAGCAGAGTATAGCCCAGAGCGCCATAATTCAACAACTGCGGCGCGGACGGACTGCGGATCAGCGTCTGCCACAGTACCACCCCCAGCGCGAGCAGACAAACGGCCGCCCCGCCCCACAGCGGCGCCCGCAAAATTCCCAGCGCCCTCCCGCCGGACACGTAAGCGCCAATGTAGGCGAGATGCGCCAACCCAAAGACGACGATGCCGCCCATCACCCGGTTTGGCAGGCGGATGATTTCGGCCATGATCAGGTCGGCGACGAACGAGAGGCTCATGCCGGTGGCAATGAGCAAAGAAAACGCCGCCAACGGCGTCCCCCGCGCCGCCAGCGCCCAGAACAGCCAGGCCATGATTGCCAATTGCAGTGAAGTGCTACGCTGAAGCCAGGGGATGGAATGACGCGCCCGGTCGGGGCCGGGCTTGCCGAACAGGATGGCAACGATGTTGGAGACAATAAAAACGGCGAGGAGGCTGAACAGCAGAAGTGATGTTGTTTGAGATGGCATTTTGAGATTTTATCGCTAAAGCAGCCATCTTGGAAACGATTATCCCCCAACCGCTATCTGCTATTGGCTACAGGCGCAGACTGCAACCGGCTGAGGGCGGCCACCGGCGGCGCGAAGGGTATCTGTGAGAGGTCGCTGTATTTCCGCAACAAATGATAGGCGATCAGCAATTGAGTCAGCGCCAGCGGGTGGCTGTGCCGCACTTCGGCGCGATCCTGATAGCCGCCGAATTGATCTTCGTGTACCGGGCGCAGGTCAGGCAGATGTTGCCAAATGGCATTCTCCAGTTGCCCGGCGTGTACGGCGGTCACGTTGCCGTCAATTTCGAGAAAGTCCACCGGGCGGCCGCCATCGCGGCCCAGTTCCAGCCGGATGCCGGCTGAAGGGCTGTGTGAACCATCCACCAGATACGTCAGATCAGGATGCGGGATGGTGGGGCGCAGAACGAGGCGGACGTTGAGGTTGGGGCCGGCCTGCTCCAGAGCCACTCCGCCGGGCGGGTAGAACCGCACCGCGATGTCGGCCTGCTCGCGCTGAGGGCGGATGAAGTCGCGCGAGTCCGGCTCGCGCTTCTCCATTTCGGCCAGCACTTGCTCGGCGGTGTAGCCACGCTTGGTCGTGTCGCGCTTGATCTTCCATATCTTGCGCAAGTCCTCCGGCGGGTCGAGGTACACCTTCACGTCGTAGAACTGGCGCATGACAGCCGAATGAAAACTGAGCAAGCCTTCGACAATGACGAACTCGCGCGGCCTCACGTATTCAGGCCGGACCAGCGTGCCGGTCGAATGATCGTACACCGGCTTGAGGAACGGCTGGCCGTAGTGCAGTCGTTCAAGGTGCAGTTCCAGCACGTCGAGATAGTTGCAGTCTGGGTGCAGGGGCGTGATGCCCATCCCCGCCCGCTCTTTCCGGTCGTACTTGTGATAGTCGTCGGTGCAAACGACGGTGACGCGCTCTGCGCCGAGGATGTTCACCAGCCCGTCCGTCAGCGTGCTTTTCCCGGCGGCGCTGTCGCCGACGATGGCAAGGATGATGGGGCGTTGTCTGCTCATAGTCACTTAGTCCTTTAGTCATTTCGACTACTCAGACACCTCAAACTTGATGTTGCCCCACAACTCCATCGCCTCCCGCAGTTCGGGGCAGGAGCGGGCGGCCTGGTCGAGCGTTTTGCCGGAGGCGATGGCCTCGGTGGCGACGCGGTTGGCGAGCGCCCCGGCGCGACTGCCGCGCGGGTGGCCATGGGTGCCGCCGCCGAACAGCCAGAAGGCGTCGTTGCCGTAAATCCGGTGCAGGTCGGGGATGTTGAGGACGTGGATGCCGCCGGAGGCCACCGGCCATACCGTCTTCAGTCCGGCGAAGTCCTGCTCGAAATACAAACCACGCTCCGGGTTGGCCGGGATCACCCGCTCGCGCAACAGGTCAATGACGCCCAGCGTTTCAACGCGCGAGCCTTCGAGTTTGCCCACGACGGTGCCGGTGTGCAGGTGGTCGCCGCCCGTCAGCCTCAGCCACTTGGCGACGACCCGCATGTGGATACCGTGATTCTGCTGGCGAGTGAACACGGCGTGGAATGCGCGGTGGCAGTGGACAATGACGCCCAATTCCCCGGCGCGTTTGAACACATCCACTGAAGATGAGAACCCGGCGGTGAGAAAGTCGTACATGATATAGCGACTGCCCTGTCCGGCGATGTAGTCCAGCCGCCGCAAGGCCTCTTCGGTGGAATTGGCCGTCACGTTGAAGAAGTGGCCTTTGGCCTCGCCCGTCTCGGCCTCGGCTTTCTTCACCGCGTCCATGCTGTAGAGGAAGCGATCGCGCCAGCGGTTGAAGGGCTGGCTGTTCATGTTCTCGTCGTCCTTCGTCGTATCCAGCCCGCCCACCAGACATTCGTAGATGATGGCGGCGTAGTCCTTGGCCGAGAGGCCGAGCTTGGGCTTGACCGTGCCGCCCAGCAGGGGGCGGCCCCACTTGTTGAGCCGCGCCCGCTCGTCGTAGATGCCGATGTTGGGGCCAGGGAACGTTTTGACCAGCGCCACCGGAATCCGCATGTCCTCCAGCCGCAGGGCGCTCACCGCCTTGAAGCCGAAGACGTTACCCACAATGGACGACATGATATTGACGATGCTGTTCTCCTCGAACAAGTCCATTGGGTAGGCAATGTAGGCGAGATCGCCTTCGAGGCGATAGACTTTGGCTTTGTAGTAGCCAATGTCGGTGAGTTGATTCGACCAGACTTCGGTCCAGGTGCCGGTGGACGATTCGGCGGCTACGGCGGCGGCGGCCTCCACCATGTCCACGCCCGCTTTGGGCTGGATGCGGAAGGCGCACAGCAAGTCGGTGTCGAGGGGGACGTAGTCCGGCGCGTAGTAATCGGCGGCGTAGGGCCGCACACCGGCCTGGTATTTTTCACTGAGTTGAGTGGTGGGGGTAGCGGTTTGAACGGTCATGGGTTTCTCCTTGCGAGCGATACTACAACCAGAGGGCAGGTTGCAAAACGACCCAACGGGTGGACCTGGGTGGATGGAGAGGATGGGGCAGGCCGCCCAAATGGGCGGGGACGTTCCGGTGGAACGTGCCTTTACGCGCGGCGGTGATACCTGGCCGCGGCTTCGGTGCGGTTGGTCACACCAAGTTTGGCAAACAGGTTGCGGAGATGGAATTTGACTGTGTTCTCGCTCAAATTAAGTGCGGCGGCGATCTGCGCATTGCTCTTGCCCTCGGCCACCAGGGCCAGCACGGCCTCTTCTCGATCGGTGAGGGCATTGGGGGACGTCGTGGCGGGGCGAGCGAGCCAGCGCCGGGCGGCTTGCGGAAAGACCATTTGCCCGGCGGCCACCTGGCGAATGGCGGTGAGGGTAGTCTGCGGCGGATCGGTTTTGAGGGCGAAGCCATCGGCGCCGGCCTCCACGGCGGTGCGGAGTGAATAAGCGTCGCCGAAGGCGCTGAGGACGAGCACCCGGACGGGCAGGCCCTCAGCCCGGATGTGCTGGAGGCAGGTCGGGCCGTCCATGTAGGGCATTTGCAAATCCAGCACGGCCACGTCAGGCCGGAAGCGGCGGATGGCGTCTAACAGCCGCTCGCCGTCGGTAGCGGTGGCGATGACCCGCAGATCAGACTCGGCGGCCAACAGCGCACTCAGGCCTTCGAGCACCAGCGCATGATCGTCGGCCAGGACAATGCGGACAGGCTTTGCCTCAGCCATTGAGCGGAATCTCCACCCGGACGCGCGTCCCCGCGCCGGGCTGGCTATGCACAAACAACTGGCCGTTCACCAGCGCGGCGCGTTCACGCATTCCGCGCAGGCCGATGTGTTCGTGGCGCTCGGTGGCCTGGGGCCCTTCCAGCAACGGCGGCTCGAAGCCGCGTCCGGCATCGGCCACTTCAAGGCAGACCAGCCCATCCTTGTGCCAGGCATGCACGGCGGCGGTATTCACTCCGGCATGACGGTGGATGTTCGACAAGGCTTCTTGCAGAATGCGATAAAGCGCGATCTTGATCAGCAGTGATACCTCAGGCAATGTCCCGGCGATCTCCAGAGTCACCGTCCCTCCGGTAAACGCCTCGTGTTGCACCGCAAGGTCTTCGATGATCTCGGCCAGCCCCTGGCGGGCGAACTCCGGCGCGCGAAAGGCGCCTAGCAGGTTACGAATGTCGTGGAGCGAGAGTTCGAGCAGGCCGATGACGCGGGCGAGGACGGGGGCGCACTCGGCGGGCGCGTCGGGCAGGGCCGCTATGCGCGCGCGCAACGGCGACAGTTGGCTGAGGGCGGCGAACAAGTTCTGCACCGGGCCGTCGTGAATGTCGAGCACAATGCGCTGAAGTTCTTCTTCGGTGACGGCTAACAGCCGCCGGGCGGCGAGATCGCGATCAGGCATAGCAGGACTTTCGTTATAGCAGCCACATTCCCAGCGCGGCGGCCACGGCTGTCATGGTGAGATTGTCAATGTCTTGAAATGGCAGGGCTTCAACCGCAGTAGCGGCCAATGAAATGAGAGCGATGACTCCGGCGGCAGTCGCCAGGTCGAGTTGAAAATTGCCAAACGCGGTGAAGAGGGCGACGAAGCCAAAGGCAAAGAGAAAGCCGCCCCCAAACATGGCGGCTGAACCGGCCCAGCTTTTGCCAGGGTTGAAGGGCAGTTTGGCCTTGCCGAAGCGCCGCCCGATCACGTCGGCCAGTCCATCGCCGCCGCACATCAGCATCAGCGCCAGAATCCCAACCGGCGAATGCCGCCAGAACAGCACCGTGCAGACGACGAAGACGAGGCCGTAGTAAAGCGGCCCGCGCAAAATTTCGCGAGGGTCGCCGGTGCGCGTCATGGCCTTCACTGCCGCCTCATCTTTGACGAGGCCGAAGCCGACGGCGGCGAACTGGGCCGTGATCGCCAGCGGCACGAGGGCGGCGGCGTAGCGCGCCCAGGGTTCGGCGCTGAACAAGTTCCAGCACAGCACGAACAGCGGGCCGGTGCCGATGTGAATGATCTTGCGGCTGAGGCGTTGCTCGATCAGACCGCGATGGGCCAATGCATCAATCAGCCTGAGCCAGGTGAGGGCCACGGCAAAGGTGACGATGGTGGCGACGAGGTCTTGGAGGGGTTTGTTAGGGAAGAAGGGATCGAGCCACATTTTTGGACAACGGATTTGGTGAATTGAACGGATTTTTTCCAATTGCCGGGAAGCCTCCCCGGCAGAACCCAGGGTAAAGAGAGAACAAAGGTCGTTGGCGGATTAGAGAGCCGCTCTCTCCTCAATCCTGCTTTCAAAACGAAAATGCATCCTTTTATGCCGCCGCTCGCTCAATCGCGGTGAAGCGCTTGTTGAATTGCTCGCTGGCGTATTCGATCATCTCGGTCAGGCTGATGCCGAACGGAACGTCGTCGTAAGACAGGAACATCTCTTCCTCTCGCAAGCCCCCGGCACGGCCCACCGCCCACAACAGCGGGCATAGGTCGCTAGCCACGGCCTCCTCCCCGGCCACGAACATCGAGAGCAGGTTCTTGAGGATGTCCCGCTCGCGAGGGTTCAGGCGCAGCCAGTCGTGAACGTCCTGCTTGAAGTCCAGCGCCTGCGGATCCCAGGTATATTTTTTGGAGAGTTGGAAGAGGTCGAAGCTGTATCCCTTGAGAGGCATGGAAGTCCTTTGCAAGTAGAGAAACGGGCAATCGGTGATTGTCCCGAACGAGTTTTTGCCCTAAAATGCTTTTAGTGACCTGAGGCAAGTTTACCTCAGGATTGCATGAAACCTTTGACGGATTCCTTTTGAATGCTGTAGGAGTCGATCTGTGATTAGCCATGAGTCTACTCAATCGGATAACGGCTTCCCGACGCCTTCCCCGCCGCAGAATGCCCCCCCCTCACCGCCCGGTTACCAATTAGAACTCAGGCTTGGCCGGGGCGGTATGGGCGAAGTCTACCGCGCCCATGACTTCCGCACTGGCCAAACCGTTGCCATTAAATTTTCTCTGACTACCAGCGAAGATACCCTATTGCGGAGACGCTTCGCGCGTGAGTTTCATCAACTCAAGAGCCTCTCGCACTCCCGCATTATTGCCGTCAACGACTACGACGAAAACTATAACCCGCCTTACTTCGTGATGGAGTTTGTGTCTGGCCAAACACTCTCCAGCTTTCAGGACGAATTCTCAAATGGGCGATTGCCACATGCGGTGGTGCTATCCATCTTCAGCCAGATTGCCGAGGCCCTGGCCTATATCCACGCCCGCGGCCTCATCCACCGCGACTTGAAGCCCGATAATGTCATGGTACTCAGCCAGCAGGGAGAAGCCCAGTCCCTGGCGATCAAGTTGATGGACTTTGGACTGGTTCGCCCGTTGTTGGCCGCCGAACAATTGACCCAAAGCGAAGTCATGTTTGGCACCCCTGCCTACATGTCACCTGAACAGTTTCAGGATGTCAAGCGGGTAGACTCTCGATCCGATTTGTATTCGTTGGGAGTGATGCTTTACGAGGCAGTTACCGGCCACCGGCCTTTCGCCAGCGACGACTTCATATCGCTTTACAACCAGCATACCTCCCAGCCGCCCCGCCGTCCCGGAGAGTTAATCGGCAGCCTGCCGCCACAATTGGAAGACATCATTCTAAAACTGTTGGCCAAGTCGCCCGACGACCGTTTTCCCTCCGCCGAAGCGCTCCTGATAGAGCTGACGAGACTGAGTGCTGAGCCATTGCCCGTAGCCCTCACCCCGCTAGACACTTACGTTCCTGCGCTTTTCCGGCCGCCGTTGATTGGGCGGGAAGCCGAGTTGGGCAAGTTGCTGGAAACTTTTGAATTTGCCCAATCGGGAACGCCGCTGATAGCTGTTGTCGGCGGCGAGGCGGGGGCTGGCAAAACCCGCCTGCTGGAGGAGTTGACTGAGCGATGCGCCGCCTATTCAGCCAAAGTGTTGCGCGGGCGCGCCGAACGACACCATCTCTTTGCCTTCGGCCCCTTGCTCGATATGTTACGTAGCGCCCTCAACAACCCCACTGAGGAATTACAGCCAACGCTCTGGCCGCTGATCCCTTTACTGCCCGAACTCGCTAATGCGCCGGAACTGCGCGCCACCCCTCCGCCGCCGCCCCTGCCCCCGGAACAAGAGCAAATCCGCGTGTTTGAAACCATCGCCCGCTTCCTGGCCGGCTGGGCCGGACCACAGCCGCTCATTTTGTTTTTCGAAGACCTGCAATGGATTGAGGCCGACACTCTCAAACTTATCCCCTTCCTGCTCAACCGGCTGAAGCAGTTAAACGCCCGGCTGTTCATCTGCGGCACGTGCCGCAGTGAAGAACTTGCCGCTAACCCGCCCCTGATGGATCTGCTCCAGGATTTGCGACACCGGCGGCAGTTGGCCTCGGTGGAAATTGGCGACCTCGCCCGTGACGGTGTGCGGGCTATGTTGAGCCGAATGCTCGGCCAGGACTTGCCCGCGCTGGCCGAGGCCCTCTATGCCAAGACGGAGGGCAATCCCTTCTTTGTTGAAGAAGTCGTCCGCGCCCTCGTCGAAGAAAAAGCTCTGATTCGCGTCAATGGTGTCTGGGAATGGAAAAGGGAGCAACTGGCTGTGCCGCCGTCGGTCGTCGGCGTCATCGAGCAACGGCTCAACCGATTGAGCGACGCCAGCCGCGAAATCCTGCGGCTAGCCGCTCTGATAGGGGCCGAGTTCGATTTGGATCTCCTGCTGGATGTGAGTGACCACAACGACGATGAGGTATTAGATGCGACTGAAGAGTGGTTGCGGTCAAAGTTGGCCCGCGAACTAAAACCGGATCGTTTCGCCTTTACCCACGCCAAAATTCACGAGGTAGCCCGGTTGGGTTTGGTCGGCCACCGCCTGGCGGCCCGCTATCATCTGCGCATTGCCCAGGCAATGGAGAATCGTTATGCCGCCGAATTGGACGAGCACGCCGAGATGATCGCCCATCACTATCGGCAGGCCCAAAAGCCAGATTTGGCGTTTCAGTATGCTCTCCGCGCGGCCCGCCACGCGCGCGCCCAGTATGCATTCACCCGCGTTCAACAAATTCTCGAACAAGCCGAAAGCGATTTGGCCCCTGCCTCCCCTGTGACCGAACAGGTAATGCTGTATGAGTTGATTGGCGACGCACAATCGTTGCTCGGCCAGCATAAAGACGCCGTTATCGCCTATAGCCGGGCTTACGAATTGCTCCGCACTGCGCCCGAGATCGCGCCCTCACATCGGCTGGCCGACTTTGCGCGCCGCATCGGACGCGAATATGGCTGGGGTGGAGAAATAGATCGGGCGCTGGAGTGGATGGCAACCGGGCGCGAAGTGTTAGACCCAGACCGAAGTCAGCCAGAGCAAGAGGCCCGGGCCTTAATTGATTTTCACACCGCCTCTATTTTTTACCAGCAGGGCCGTTTCGACCAGGCAGAGATGACTTGCCAGCACGGCTTAAGTCTGCTCGGCGAGACAGGCGACCCTGCGGCCAGGGCCGAGGGCCATAATTTGCTCGGGGCCGCCCAGGATGCGCAGGGCAAAACCGAAGAGGCGCTGGCCGCTTACCACACAAGCATTGACCTGTGGACGGCCGCCGGGAATGAGTATGAAGTTGCCCGCGTCGAGAACAACCTGGCCCTGGCGCTATTCCTTCGTGGAGAGTTGAATCGCGCTCGTGAAATTTATGGGCGCGTACTTAAGTTCTTCGCCGAGCGTGTCGAAGACCCCCACCGCGCCGCCGTGACCCTGACAAACCTGGGCCTGGTGGAGCATCAGTTGGGTCATTACGAAGCCGCCGCCGATTATCATACGCGGGCGATTGATTACGCCTACCACAATAACGTTCCCTGGCTTGAAGCGACGGCCCGGGTCAACCTGGCTTGGGTATCTGTGGCGCGTGGCGAGTGGGATGCCGCCGAAGCCCAAGCCAGGGAGAGTATCGCCATTCAAGCAGAACACCAAATTAACGACTCGCTCCCGGAGGCTCACCGCGTATTGGCTGAGGTGTCGCTGGGTCGCGGGCAACCCGATCTGGCTCGCCAGGAAGCCGAACAAGCTCTCGAACTGGCCCACGCTCAGGAGAATAAACTGGAGGAAGGCGCGGCGGAAAGATCGCTGGGCGAAGCCCTGCGTTTGTTAAGGAGCTTTCCCGCCGCCGCTGAACATCTGGGGCGAAGTCTGGAGGTTTTGGAGGCGCTGAGCAATCGTTTTGAAACGGCCCTTACCCTGCGGCGGCTGGCCCGATTGAGCGAAGATACAGGAGACGAAGCCTCGCGCATCGTTTACGCCGACCGCGCTCTGTTTATCTTTGTCGAGATCGGCGCACAGGGCGAAATGGCGAGCCTGCAAAAGGAGATGAACGAATGAGCCAGGAGATATCGCGGGCACCACGACTGCGAATTGAGCATGGTCCCAACGTCGGCCAAATCATTGAGTTGAATACAGCCCAGACACGCTTTGTGATTGGCCGCTCACCCGACACTGATCTGCGGGTGGATAGTCCGAAGATCTCTCGTCAACACGCCGAAATTATCTTTGAGGCTGAACGGTATTTTTTGGTTGATCTCAACAGCCGTAATGGCACCTTTCTTAATGGTGAGCGCATTGTGGAGAAAAAGCGGTTATTGAAAGATGGCGACGAAATCCAACTCAGCACCGAACTGGTCTTGCGATTTGGCGACCCGGCCATGACCATCCCTGATAACACCGTTAACCCAATTCTGCGGCGGGGATTGTGGCTGGAAGCTTCCGGACAACAAGTGTATATCAACCGTCGGAAACTGGAGCCGCCGTTGGCATCTCAGCCTTTCAATTTGCTAGGATTGTTGTATAAGCACGAGGGTAAAACGGTGCCCAAAGATGAAATTGCCGATCACCTCTGGCCGGACGCCACAGAGGAGGTGGAGGTCGTGTCGGCGATTGACCATCTTGTCTCCCGCCTCCGCAAACGATTAGCCGAGATTGACGATGAGCACGAGTACATTGTCCGTGTTCGCAACAAGGGACTCAAGTTCGTCCAGCGAGAATGAGTATCATGTGTCAGGTTGCCTGGTAATTTGAGAGATTCGGCTTGGTAACTGGCAGATTACCAGTCACTGCTGTCAAGTAACTTTTGGCCGCCTCCTTTATGATGTGTTCACCATCGCAAAACGAACATCTAAAAGGAGACAACTACCATGTTAGAGCTACTGATGCTGGCTTCGATTACCCGCAAAATCGGCAACCTGGTCGAAGAAAAAGGCCACAAGAGCCTGGGTTACAAAGCGCTGGCCGTCGCCCTGTGGATCGGCGGCGAAATCGCTGGCCTCTTCCTCGGCGTCGGCATGGCCGGAGGGAATGAATCGGCCCGGTGCGGCATTTATATCATGACGTTACTGGGCGCCGCCGTCGGCGCGGGCATTGCCTATGCTGTCGCGAACAATCTGCCGACGGTCGGCCCCAGCCTGGTGGCCGCGCCTCGCCCGGCGACAGCGGCCACCGCACTCGCGCCGCAAAGCGATCCTGCCCCGAAATTGATGAAGCTCAAAGAATTGTACGATGCCGGATTGGTTACGGTTCAGGAATACGAGGCTCAAAAAGCCGAGATGCTTTCGAAGTTTGCCAACGAGCCTTCGCTCGGGCCTGTGCCCGCTCCGGCGAAACCTTATGTGCCTGGCACGGGAGCCGCGATCCTGGCGGTTCTGCTGACGCTCATCGGCCCGGTCTTTCTACTGCCATTGCTCGCCTCGGTGCCGCTCTGTATCTTCATGATAGCCAAAGCGCAGAGCCGCGTGGTTAAGATAGTGGCTATCGCCAGTTTAGCTGTCACCGGCCTTTATTGTGTTGCCGTGCCGCTTATGATCTCGCTGAATCAGTAGGCGCTTTGCCTTCAGGGTTGGAACTCAAGGGCAACCGTATCACCCGTTCAGCCGAAGGAGATTCACATGCTCGCACCTTACCCTCTTCCCACTTCGAGCCGTTGGCTGTCTATAGCCATAGTTGCCCTGCTGGCTACCGCCTTTCTCATGGGGGCGCTCCCCTCCTCCACGCCGCCTCCCCCGAACAACTTTTTCCCCGCCGCGATGGGCCCGAACCTAGCCCACGGCAACAACGCCAACAGCGCGACGGAGACGCCTACGCCGACAGCCACCGATACCACGACGCCGACTCCGACGGAGACGCCAACCTCCACAGCGACTCCTACACCAACGGAGGCGCTGGGCGTTGTGGCATTGGAGACGGCGGCGCCAATCTCCTCGGCTACTGACGCCCCTCTGTCTGCGTCATCGATCCAATGGACGGCTGCTGGACTTTCCACAGAGTATATTCGGGCGCTGGCTATTGCCCCAACCGATCCGAATACTCTATATGCAGGGACAGGCAGCCGCATCTATAAGACCATTAATGGCAGCGCGTCCTGGAATGAAGTGCATTTCGGCTTCGCGGCCTACTCACTTGCCATTCACCCGGCCGACGCCAACATTGCATATGCCGGCCGATTTGGCTATGAAGTGTTGAAAACCATCAACGGCGGAGCCAGTTGGGCGCAGTTGCCGAGCATTGGCGCGTCAACTCATCGAGCTATTGCTATTGACCCGGCGAATCCAAACACTGTGTACGTTGGGGTTCAGGATGGCTGGGGAGTCTACAAAACAACCAATGGGGGCGCGAGTTGGAGTAGCGAACTACTGCCCAGCACGGATGTCACTTCGCTGGCGATCGACCCGGCGAATACGAGCATAGTCTACGCCGGGAGCAAAAACTACAACAGCACACCCGGCGGGATTCTCAAAAGCACTAACGGCGGATCGGCCTGGACGCAGGTGATGACCGATACCCAAGTCAACGCGGTAGTCGTGGACCCGGTGAACACGAACATCGTATACGCTGGCTCCGAGGCAAATGGCGTCTTCAAGAGTACCGATGGAGGCTCGAACTGGGCCAGCGTCAACACGGGACTGACCTACACCATCGTCCGCGCCCTGGCTATTGACCCGACAAATACGAACGTGCTTTACGCCGGAACCTGGGAAGGCGGGGTCTTCAGAAGCACGAACGGCGGCGCGAATTGGAGTGCGATCAACAGCGGATTGACCAATACTTATATCCTGTCGCTAGCAGTTGACCCGGTGAACTCGGGAGTAGTCTATGCCGGCACCGAGGGCGGCGGCGTCTTCAAACTCTCTCCGGGATCAGGGCCAACGCCCACCAACACGCCGACGGCCACTAACACAAATACGGCTACGCCGACCAACACCCCCACCGCCACTAACACAGGCACGCTTGCGTCGACCAACACGCCTACCTCTACCCGCACGCCCACCAAGGCGCCCTCGGCTACCAACGCTTTCGTTTCGAACTACGAGCCAAACGATACTTGCGGGCAAGCCTATGCTATCACCGCCGGAACGATCTACACCTCGTACCTCTCACCCACAAGCGACGTAGACTTCTTCGCGACCAACGTCACCACACCCAACACGACGCTCCGGCTGGACCTGAATCATCCGACGAAGGATTACGACCTGGAGTTGTACTACGACTGCACACAGAATAACGGCGGGGCGCGGAACATCGGCGGCGCGCGCAATATCGGCCAGGAGGTGGTCTCCTTCAATATTGGCAATGAGACCGGGTGGTATTACATCGCCGTCACCGGCTACAACGGCGCCTTCGACTCGGGCACACCTTACACGCTCACTGTGACTACTTTCCCCGATGATCACGAGTTGGATCAACCCTGTGGCAATGCCTTCCCCATCACCGCCGGGCCAATCTATACCTCGTACATCAGTTACCCGGCGGACGAAGATTACTACGCCATCCAGGTCACCCAACCCTACGCCGATCTCGTCGTCACCCTCACCGAGCCGCAGGACTACAGCCTTGAGCTTTTCTACAACTGCGCCGTGAACGGCGGCGGCGCGCGGAACATTGGCGGCGCGCGCAACATCGGCACCGAACAGCTTATCTACAACGTCGGCACCGAGACCGGCATGTACTACATCCGCGTCAACTCGCCAACCGGCTTATACGGCAGTGCGCCCTACACCTTGCAGGCCGCCATCCAGCCGGCCAACTCTCCAGCAGTGAAAACCTTGTTCCTGGTCAACCGCTCGCGCCTGCAAAACTACTATGGGTTGGAACGCACCTCCGCCCTGTTGGACAAGTTGGCCCTCCTGGCCGACAACCCAGCCGTAGCGGGCGTCATCCTCCAGGTCGATCAGAATTCCACTGTCAACACTGCTTACGCTCAATGGGACGCCGCCCCTGCCAATGTGGCCCCGGCCAACAACGTGGCGGCGGCCATCAAGACTTTGGTGACGAGCGCTCTCGCCACCTTCCCCGCAGTTCAGGACAACGGCTACCTGGTGATCGTCGGCGACGACCGGATCATCCCCTTCCGCCGCGTACCGGTCGCCAGCACCCGCCTCTACGATTCGGCCTGGGTGCCCGAGAGCCTCTATGCAGTCAATTCGAGCAATCTGAATCAGGGCCAACGCAGTACGGTTAACTGGGCGCTCTATAACAACCAAACTCTCAGCGACGACTTCTACGCCGATTTCACTCCTAAACCCTGGAAGGATCATGAACTTTACATCCCCGACCTGGCGGTTGGCCGGTTGGTGGAGACCCCGGAAGAAATGATCGCGGTGATTGACGCCTTCGTAAACGGGAGTGGGCAGGTGAGCGCCGTGAAAGCCGCGGTTTCCGGTTACGACTTTATTCAAGACGTGGCCCAGAGCGAGTGCGATACCCTCAAAGCCGACGGCCTGATCAGCAGTAACGTGGATTGCTCACTGATCCGCAACCCCGACAATCCCTTCACCGCGCAGAACTTGAAAGAAGTGATGTTGCAAACGCGGCACGAGGTCTCGGCGATCAACGGCCACGCCGCCCACTACAAGTATCTTGCCTCGGACTACTCGGCCATGACGCCTGCCGACGTCGTCAACGCTTCGGCGAATTTGAGCGGGGTTCTCTTCTACACCCTCGGTTGCCAATCGGGGCTAAACGTGCCGCCCTCAGAAGCAAACAACCTGGACTTTGCTCAGGCCTTTGCCGCGCGCGGCGTCACGTATGTCGCCAACACCGGTTATGGCTACGGCCTCAACCACAGCATCGGGCTGAGTGAGCAACTTATGCTGTTGTTCACCCAAAAGGTGACCGCAGGCACGTCGGCCAGCGTCGGCTACGCCCTGACCCAGGCCAAACAACAATATCTGTTGCTCGACAGCAGTTTCGATTATTACGACGAGAAAGTGCTGATTGAATCGACGCTTTACGGCCTGCCGATGTTGCGGTTGAACACGCCCGCCGGGTCGGGGCCAGGTAGCGTGCCGGCTTTCGCGGAGCCAACGGCCCAACGGGTGAGCCAGACGCTCACCGTTAATCCTGAGACAGTGCTCTCCGACGAGGCCCTGGCCGGGGTGGATACGGTGATCACCGACGAGGTCATGGCCCAGGCGCTTTCGGCTTCTACTACCACCTACACTTTCCCGGCGGTTACCAGCAACACGACCGCAGACGGAACCTATTACACCGCCAACGGGTTGGCGGCCTCCAATCCCTACCAACCCATCCAGCCGGAAGTGTGGGATAACGTCCAAAGCTCTCTGGGCAAGGCGCATGGAGTGCTCATGGAGGGCGGCGCCTATGGCGACGAGACCTCCTTTAATCCGGTGGTGGAGAGCGCGAAGGATTTGAACAACTTTATGGCCGCCCCAACCGAACCGCCCTTCACTGCGCCGAACTTCTTCCCGGCTATGCCACAAACGCTCACCAACATCTCAACACTGGGAGCGGGGCCACAACAAGAGTTGTTGGTCATTTCGGCGGGGCAATATAACAGCCAGACGCAAACCGAGCGTCTCTTCGATACGATGACGGTGACGGTGTACTACTCGAAAAACGATGATGTCCTGCCGCCGGTCATCGGCCCCATCCCCAACAACAAGTCTGCGTTGAGCGTGACGGCGACGGATGTGAACGGCGTGCAACGCGTGATCGCCACCTACACCACCGGCATCGGTTCCGGCGGCAGTGGCCAATGGCTCTCGATAAACCTGACGCCGAGCGGGGCCGCTTGGGTTGGGAATGTGCCGTCCAATGCCTGGTTCTTCGTTCAAGCAGTAGACTTGGCAGGCAACGTGAGCGTTGCTCTCAACAGCGGAGGTTATTTCTACTCCGGGGGGACGCCTGGCGCGCCCGTTCCGGCTTCCCCGGCCAACAACTTCCTGACCCCCGACTATACGCCTCTGCTGAATTGGAGCGACGTGCCAGGCGCGGATTACTACCAACTCCAGATTGCCACCGACGCCAACTTCTCGGCCATCGCCGCCGATGTGAACCCCTCGGTTTCTGAGTACACTCCGCCGAC
>Ga0247727_10001727_pt1 | contig 51010 bp, 71 predicted proteins | sample WisWelCaveWW1625_FD_202498 | JGI IMG/M metagenome (GOLD analysis project Ga0247727, IMG submission 202498) | Biofilm microbial communities from Wishing Well Cave, Virginia, United States - WW16-25 | ecosystem: Environmental > Aquatic > Deep subsurface > Groundwater > Cave microbial mat | place...
AGGTGGTCGCGGAGTGGCCCGATCTGCCCGAGTCGCTCCGACAAGAGTGTCGACGCGTGACCACGGTGGCGGCGGCGGAGGCGGCGGCGGAGGCGGCGGCGCGGGCGGCGGGGGCGGGGGCGGCGCGGGCGGCGCGGGCGGTGGCGGGGGCGGCGATGGCGGCGGCGGAGGCGGCGGCGGCGGCGGCGGGGGGGGCGGCGGAGGCGGCGAGGGCGGCGGCGGGGGCGAGGGCGGCGAGGGCGGTGGCAGCACATAGCAGCCAAGCACGGTCCCGTGCGCTGGCTGACTGCGCTCGCGAGGTACGCCGCGTGATCCCGTGGCGGGTGGTGCGCGATGCGCTGGAGAAAGCGCGATGACCCGCCACCGACCGCCTAGCAGGATCGGATGGTGCTCAACGTGTGGCTTTTGGGGCGCGCTAGAACCCGATCGCAAGTGCTCGCAGTGTGGCGGCCCGCAGACCGCGCTCGACGTGGTTCCGCGCGGCGGCGCTCGCGTGGTGAGGGCGGCGAGAATCTATGCCGGTGCATTCGACTACGCGCTCTTCCGCGTCGCGAGCCCGATCTGGCAGACAGTCGCGCGCTCGTTAGACACGCTGGCAGCCGAGGCGCGCTTGTTCGCGCATGCCCGTGCGAGCGAGTTGAAAACGCCGCGGTCGCGGCGATGAAAGCGAGGGAGTGATGAACAAGAGCTACATCGGTGATGGTGTCTACGTCGAACACGACGGGTATGCGCTCGTGCTCACGACCGAGAACGGCGTGCGCGTGACGAACCGGATCGTGCTGGAGCCCGAGGTCTACGGCGAACTGCTCGCATACGTCGGGCGATTGCACCGGCTGGCGACTGGTACGGAAGCGAGGGACACATGAGATCGGGCGACGTGGTTCTGCACAGACCATCGGGCGAGAATTGGTTGCTCGCGTACGGCAACGACGACAGCGGGCGAGACGAGGTTGCGCCGTGCGGCTGGCCGCTCGGGATCGTTCGGCCATCGGACTGCGAACTACTCGACGCGGCGAGCGACGAGAAGCACGTCGAGACGCTGCTCTTGTGCGCGAGGATGCGACCCAACGAACGTGGGTGGACCGACCTGCGCACGTCGATGGCGCGAGACATCCTCACGCGGCGCGGTATCCAGTGGGAGACAACGGAAGCGAGGGAGTGATGAAGACGAACGACGAGCAATCCTACCAGGACTGGAGGGCAACGAATCAAGGCGACCCGTACGGAGCGTGCATCTTCGCGTACGCGGAAGCATGGGCAGACGCGATGGAGGTCGAGCTCGCGAACGGTGCAACTATCGCCGACTGCGCTCTACGGCTGTCGCGCGAAGTGGACCGACGGACCGAATTCGGCGTGACCGGATTCATGTATGGCGCAGCCGTATCGATCCTCGCAAAGTGCTGGACACACGGCGAGGAACTGCGGCGATGGCACAATCTGAGGACGCAGTTCGGCAACGAGGGCGAGCGCGCGAATGAGAGCGGAGGAACGCTGAACCCTGCGCTCCTGAACATCGGACCGCGAACCCCATGAAAGCGAGGGAGACATGAGCGCACTGACCAATGTATCTACCAACCATGCTCACCATGCGCTGCGAGCGGCCGTGCTCTCTGCATTACCTACGCTGTCCTGGCGTCATCACGGAATTGGAGTTTTGCAGGCGTACCTCGTCGAACATGTCGAGCCAGAAGTGCGTGTACATATCTGGCATCCGGCCCTCTTGAAAACCGGCATGGACGCTAGCGGAGATGTCCACGATCACAGGTTCAGTATGTACTCACACGTACTCGTCGGGACCGTTGCACACGAGGAATGGCTCACGACGCCGAAGGCTGACGGTCCGTATACAACGATGCTTTTGACACATGCGCGGGCGGCTGCTGATTCGGCGTACCACGGCCCGACGATGCCAACGGGAGAGAGATTCGACGCCACTGTCAATCTGATGTTCATTGAAGCAGGAAGCATCTACTCCTACCCAGCTCGTTGTTTTCACCGCTCGCCGGTCATTGGTCTTGCGGTCACAGTCGTCGAGAAGCACCACCAACGATCGGAAGCGGCGAGGCTACTACACCCGGTCCACATACCGCCAGTGATGGCGTTCGGACACGAGATAGGCCATTCGCTCGTCGCGGAGATCATTGCAGAGGCCCGCGCAGCACTAGGTGGCAATAAACAGAATCAAGGAGTCAAACCATGACCGAATCAGGCCGATGGGTAGACGTTGCGGGCGCGGACATCCGCGTGGGCGATCGGGTGCGACAAGAGTACACGGACATCACAGTCCGCGAAGTCGATCGCGACACGCGATGTTTCCGTGACACTTATGGAAGGTGGCACGACGATTACGGCTGGCAACGCCTGGAGCCGGTGCCCGCTGCGCCGGATTGCCGAGGCAGTTCACTGCCGGATGGGCACCTGTACCCAGGAGAAACGGTCGAACGATACGACCGCCATCCAGGATGGCGGACACGCCGCGCTGACGGCACAGGTATACTGTGGACCGCTGACCGCGAGCGCGCCAATCCGACACGTGCCGTCTGTCCGACGTGTGCGCGGAAGGCGGCACAGCGCGTGAACACGACAACCTCGTTACCACCGGACGTGCTCACCGTGCAGTATGTCGATCTCACGCCACCGCCCCCACCCGACCCGCTCGCCGCCGTGCGCGCGGAGGCCAAGCGCCTGCTCGCGGAGGGCGTCGATCCGAGGGCGGTGCTCGGGGCGTGGGACTCTAAGCCGTCCGGCTCTGTCGACGAATTCGTCGAGCGCGTCGATGATCTCCTGCAACAGTACGGGAAGCGCGGGCAGGCTGAGAATACCGAGCGCGCGCGCACCGCCCGCTGCTACCACGGGCGGATCGGCGCGACGTGCGGTTACTGTATCGAGATGGCGAAGAGGAGCGACGCCCGTGAGTGACGACTCTCGCCGTTGGTTTTGGTTGAGCTTCTACGCTGCGTCGCGGGCGGCTGATCGCGGCAAGCGCGTGCAACAGCCTTTCTGGTCGTGGTGTAGCGGCGAGACAATGGAAGAGCCGCCGCGATTCACTATCTGCTGTCTCGTCGAGGACGTCCCCGACGAATCCTCCGCGTGGGCACTCGTGCGCGCGTGGTTTAACGTCGGCGAGATTCGATTCTGCGAGGAGCGACCCCGCGGCTGGAATCCGAATGCGGGCGGGCGCTTTCCAGGCTACGTGCCGCCGGAGACGCCATGAGCTACGACGCTTCCGACTGCGACCCCGTCGCGCTCTACCGCGAGGAACGTCCGCGTGCGCGCAAACCGCACCGCTGCGACGCATGCCGCGAGACGATCCGGCCGGGCGACGTGTACATCCGCTGCCGCTCGCTCAGCGACGGGCAGTGGAACGAGATCGCCCGCTGCCTCCGGTGCGAGGCAATCTACCAGCACCTCGGCGAGCGCGGGGCCGGCGATCTTGTGCCAGACTGGACGCTCGACTGCGGCGAGACGTACGAGGATCATTGGGATGAGCCGCCACCGGACGAGATCGCCGCGCTCGCGTTCGTCACGCCGGACGAGATGCAACGAAGAAGTGATTCCCGTGAGTGACCCATGCACGCACTGCGGACTCGGCGGAGACGGCGAGTTTGAGACCGTCGCCGCGCACTGCCCACGCTGCGGGATCGCGTACCGCTGGGAGGACGACTGCGATCACATCGCGAACATCGAGATCGAACGTCGCGAGCGAGCGGAGCAGACGCTCGCCCGTGTCCGCCGCGCGTGCGAACTGTGGGCCAGCGAAGTGCTGGCGCACGAGCCACCCGAAGCGCATGCGGCAGCGCGGTTCGCGCGCGAGATTCTCGCGGTGATCGACGAGGCGAAGTGATGATCCTCCGCCGCCCCATCGCCATCGCCCGCGAGCACGTGCGCGTCGGCTCAGACGCGATCGAGATCCGCTTCCGCAACGATGGCGGTTGGTTCCTGCTCGCCGCGCTGCACCCGAGCGAGCCGCACGACACGCGACTGCGCGCCGAAGCGCTCACGCACGCCATCGCATACGCGATCCGGCGGGACAGAGCGCAGAGGAGGAAGAAGAGATGACTGCCAATCGACGATTCTGTTTACTGCTGCGTGCGGCCATTGATGACACGCGCGGATCGGCTACATGGATGCGGGCGCTGTGGCTCATTATCACGGCGCTGGCGGCGGCTATTGCTGTGTGGTGTGGAGAATCTAGACGACCATGACCCTCCGCTCTGACATCCTCGCGGTCGCGCGAGAGCTCGGAGAGGGCACGCACGAGGACGTAGTGGTCCGCTGTTTCGAGCGCTGGCCCGAGCGGTTCGGGTTCACGCCGTCGCGTCGGTTACCGGACAGCAACGTCGTCTACCCGCGCCTGTCCGTGCTGATCGCGCGCGGTCTGCTCGTGCATACCGGCCCGCACCGATGGCGAGTGCCAGGATTCCATCGCACGCCTCGGATCAACCTCGCGGCGCCCAACCTCGTCGTGCAGACGATCCGCGAGCGCGATGCGATAGTTGCCGCGCCGGCACCCGAGCCACCGCCACGGCCTGTCGGCCGGCCGACGCATGCGGTGCTGGTGAACGGCGTCGAGGGCGGGCGGTACTCCGACCCCGTGAGCGCCCAGCGCGCGGCCGATCGCTTGCCGTACAGCGTGCGGAGCGTCCGCGTGGTGCGAATCGCGGATGGCGCGGTGATCGCGCAGCGTGGCGCGTGGAGCGGGATGGACGCGGCACGGTTCGCGCGGATCGCGGCGCGTGGAGAGGCGGCGGAGTGATGGCGCTAGACTTATGCGCCGGTGCGGGCGGCATGTCGCTCGGACTGCAACGTGCTGGCTGGGACGTTCGCGGCGTCGAACTCGATGCCGATGCGTGCGAGACACACCGCGAGAACGTCGGACCGTGCGAGCAAGCGGATCTGTGGGCGTGGCATCCGTCGCATGATGTGGCGCTCGTTGCTGGCGGCATCCCATGTTTCGCCGCGGGCACAATGATACTCACGGAGAGTGGGTATCGACCAATCGAGCAGCTTGTCATTGGTGACATGGTACTCACGCACCGCGGGCGCTGGAGACGCATCACGAGCACAATGCGCCGTGACGACGTGCCGCTGCGTCGCGTATGCGCGCAGGGCGTCCCCGGTGTAGTCACGACCGACGAACATCCGTTTTATGCGCGCGAACGCGGCCGTCTTTGGGACAATGCGCGCCGCGTGTATGTGCGTACATTCCGCGATCCTGCATGGTTCGCGTCGATGCGTCTCTCACGATCCCATTATCTCGGGCAAGTACTGCCGCCTATGATCGTTGATGCGCGCGCTCTAGAATTCTGGTGGCTCGTCGGACGCTATCTCGCCGATGGATGGATCGTTGACGGCAGACGACGCAGCGGCATCACAGGCAAGCGCGGAAGCCGCGTCAACAGTTGGCTGCATAAGGTTGTGATTTGCTGCGCCCACGATGAGGCCGTTGACTTGAAGGCTCGCATCGCGGCGGCAGGATTCAGCGCGTCTGAGGTGCACGAACACACGACACAAAAGTTTCACATCCACTCTCGGGCATTCGTTGACTTCTTGCGACCGTTCGGGCGCTACGCACACGGCAAGACAGTCCCCGGTTTCGCGCTGTCATTGGAGCCGGGCCGCGCGCGCGAGTTGCTGGATGGCTACTTGAGCGGCGATGGGTGTGCCAGGAAATCGCATCCTCGCGCCGGTCGAAGCGCAACGACCGTCAGCAAGTCCCTTGCGCTTGGGATGGCACTGCTTGCCCATCGTGCTTATGGCGTGGTCGCCGGCATCTCGCATGCGGCGATGCCGCCGACGTGTGTGATCAAGGGACGCGTCTGCAATCAGCGCGATCAATACAGCCTCCGAATCCCGCCGAGCAATCGATCCGCATTCATCGACGCGAGCGGGTATGGATGGAAACAGATCCGGTCGTCCGAACCATGCGGCGTCGGGACGGTCTTCAATTTCTCCGTGGAGAATGACGAATCGTACATCGCCGATGGCGCGATCGTTCATAACTGCCAAAGCCACTCGGTCGCTGGCAAGCGCGGAGGGCTCAGCGATCCGCGCGGGCAACTTTTCGTGCCGTTCCTGCGGATCACGCGGGAGGCTAACGCCCGCGCAATCCTGATAGAGAACGTCCGCGGGATACTCTCGTCGCGCGCGGAGCGCGATGGGTGGACGGCGTTCGCGGAGGTCCGCGAGGCGTGCGTGCGTGACGGGTGGCACATGGTAACGAGCCTGCTGGACTGCGCGGATCACGGCGTGCCGCAACACCGCACGCGGCTGTTTTTCGTGGGCTTCCGCGACGCCGCTGCGCTCTCGCGGTTCCGGTGGCCGGTGCCGTCGCACGGACCGCCAGGCAACGTCCTCGGTCTGCAACCGTGGGTCACGGTGGCGGAGGCGCTTGGGTTGGCGGGACACGGGCCGCTCGGCCGCATGCGGTTCGTTTCCGCGCCAGCCCCTACGATCGCAACCTCCAGGGATGGCAGTTCTGGGAGCGGGATGCGCGCGAGGCTTTCGCGGTTGCTTGCACCGTCGCCGACGATTCTTGCCGGTACGAAAGGACTTGGTGGAACGGGGCACGATGAACGCGAATCACGGCGTCCGCTCACGTCGCTCGCGAACGAGCTGGAGCGGGCAGGGCTCTTGGATAGGCCATGCACAACGGTGGATACGCGCGCGGCGGCGTCAAAAGCTGGGCATCACGAGACGAACAAATCCGGTGCCGTCCGTCTCACGGAAGCGCAAGGCGCAGCGCTACAATCGTTCCCGCCGGAGTTCGTTTTCCACGGCCGAACGAAGTCTTCGCGCTGGCGACAGATCGGGAATAGTTTACCGTGGCCAATGGCCGAAGCGCTCGGACGCGCGATCATGCGGGCGTTGACGTGACCGCTCTCGCGCTCTCGCATGGTCGGTCGGGACCGCACACGGAGGCATATCAATGATCGAGCCAACAAGGCCGTTACACGTGGTAGCATACGGTGGAGGCGTGAACTCAGTCGCGGTGCTCCTGCGACTCATGGACCTTGGGATCGTTCCACGTGCAATCGTGATGGCCGATCCGGGCGACGAACATCAAGAAACGTACGACTATCGTGACACGATCGTCATTCCGTTTCTTGCTAAGTGCGGCTACCCGACCATTGAAACGATAAGCCGGAAGAGCGAGGCGCTGTACCGGCCGCGCGCCAAAAACACAAAGCAGAGCACGTTGCGGGAAGAGTGCATCCGCACGCACTCACTCCCGTCTATTGCCTATGGCTGGAAGAAATGCTCTCAGAAGTACAAAATCGAAGTGCAGAATTGGTACTACGATCGACAGCCGTGGGCACACGCCGAATGGGATGCTGGCAACCAGATCGTCAAGGTAATCGGTTACGATGCTGACGAGCCAAATCGCGCGCTACCCACATTCGCCAACGACATGGAGCACGCGCGATTCCGACCGTATTATCCTCTCCTCGATGCGCACATGGGTCGCGATGAATGCGAGCGCTTCATCGCCGCGCACGGTTTGCCAGTCCCGCATAAGTCGGCGTGCTGGTTCTGCCCATCAAACCAGCTCGACGAATGGCGCGAACTGAAAGCACGGCACCCAGAACAGTACGCTGCCGCGTGCGAGATGGAAGCAAACGCGCACATCACGACGCCGGATGTCGTCGGACTGCTGCGCGCGGCACCCCACGGCAAACGGCAGTTGCGCTTGTGGGACGGCAGCAATCCCGGCGTGAATCCTGCGCAGTTATTGTTGCCGTGCGAGTGCTCATTATGACCGCGCTCGCGCTATTCCTCGCGCTCTCGCACGGCCGCAGCGGACCGCACACCGAGGCGGTCGCGCGCGCGATCGAACGGGCGGCGCATACCGCGGCGTACCGACGCTCGCTCGTGGCGATCGAGTGGGTTGAGTGCAGGCTCACGCTCTGCCGCTGCGCCTTCGGTGTGATTCGGCTGTGCGGCACGACGGACCTCGACCGCGCCGCGCGCGTTGCGCTCGCGATTTATCGGCGCGGAGAGCGAGTCTGTCGCCATACCCGGAGTCCTGGCGCTCGCTGGTACTACCTCGGATCATGCCGTCGTACGCGCGCCGGTCTGCGATACGAGCGCACGTTCCGCGCTGTTCTCCGGTCGCTACGTCCCGTCGCTGTTCGCCGCAGTCGGTAGCGCCGTCACGGTCGCGAGCTGCGCGTTTGGCTTGCGCACCGCCTTCGCTTTCCCGAGCGCGGCTGCCTGATCGCTGCACAGCGCGTCGTACTTCTCGACGCTGTTGTGCTCGTGCAGCGCGCGGGCTTCTTCCTCGGCCGACGTCGCACCACGCAGCGCACGCGACGTGATCCATACGCCGTCCTTCGCATGCGACAGCGTGTGGTGTCCGATGCACTTCGTCGGCCGCGTGTCCTTCACGATCCGATAGCGCGCGGGTGCCGTACCTCCGAGTCGCTCGATCAGCCAGTCCCACGAGCCGCGCACCTTCTTGACGCTCGTGCCCGGATGCTCTCCGGGCTCGTGGCAGTCGATCACGTCGCATTGGCCGACAGGCATCTCGGCGATCAACGCCGCGCGCTGCTCCAGTCTCGTGCGCGCCGCGTTCGCAGATTGCAGCGCGGCGGAGTCTCGCCGTTCGCCTCTGCGGAATAGTCGCCCAAGCACGCTGCGAAATATCGCGATGGCTACGGCCAACACCGCCGATCCGACCGCACCCCAGAACATCACGAGCACCACGGTTTCAATCGTTTCTGAGCGCATCGTCTCCTCCTTACGAACAAGCGAGCTACGGGCAGCGCCCGCCGTTGCATCGGAACTCGGCGGTGCGCGTGAGTGTCAGATCGCGCGGGTTGAATCGGTAGTCGATCCGCGTCCCACGGTCGCACAGGTACAGACGAATGCCGTGTGCTTCGTGCGGCGTGCCGATGCCGCGCGAAAGCCGGGTCGGCAGACCGAAGATCGTTGCGAATCCGCTGGTGCATGCCGCGAGATTCGGTGGTGCCTGCCCCTCGGCCATGCCGATCAGAAGTCCTGATCCAAGCGCTACCGCCACGAGAACCATCATCTTGACCCACGCCTGAGCAAACAAAAAATTCATGTCTTCCTCCGTTACAGACGCGCGAACGCGTAGAGCGCGACCACGCACAGTCCGCAGGCGATCCCTACCACAAGTCCAAGCTCCTCGCTCACCGCAACCACTCCCAGCGGCCGTCGCCGAGCGACGTCATCTCGGCCCGCAGAATCGCATCGTACAGGGCCGTCGTCGTGCCGCGCGACACGTCCACCGGCCCGATCCGCACCGCGTCGTCTGTCACGTCGACCTGCACGTCGCGCATGCGCGCCAGGTCGATCACGAGCCGGATGCGCTCGGGTAGATCAGCAATGCTCGCCAACGGTTGTGCTCTCCGGGTGGCAGTCAATGTCGTCGTCGCATTCGACTTCCGGTCCGAGGTACACGACGGCTGCGCCGACGGCCTTGCCCGCGACCATCGCGTCGTGCTCGCGGGCGAGCAGTTCCATCGCTGCGATGCCTGCCTCGTCGCATCGCGTCGGCGTCGCCCAGAAGCACGCGATCTTGTAACCGCGCGCCACCGCGACAAGATCGTCTGTCGGAGTGTGATGCGCTTGCAGGTGCACCTGCCATGACAACCCCTCGCCCGGAGCGCGAATCGTGTGCTTCACAATCGCTCGGTCGAGAGACTGTCGCGAGCGCCGGTCGCGAGTCTGCAACGCGCCCTTCGGCGCAGTGCCGGAGCCTGCCGCGTACACCTGTGGGAAGTGCAGTGCGATCGGCGATTCAGGTCCGAGAAACGCCTTCCACGGGAACGTCGAGTGACCGCCCCAGAAACGCTGCTTACCCTGCGCGTCTTTGTACCCAACGGCCTCGATGGTGTCGTAGCTCGTGAAGCCGAGCTTCACGCTCGGGTGCTTGTCGTGAAGCTGCGCCACCGCACCGCGCGCGATGTCCGCCGCGCCTGGTCGATCCTTCCACCTGCCCTCGCAATCGAGCACAACCACGTCGACGTTCGCACGCGCGGCGGCTGCAACGGCACGAAGCCACAATGGCGTCGGGTCCGGCCCGTGCCCGTCGCCGGGGACGCCCCACCACACGCGCATACCAGGATACCAAAGACGCAGGTTTGCCGTTGCCGTCGGGCCACGCGCTTCGAGCACGAGCGGATCGACGTGCAGTTGAGCGATCTGCGGGCGCACGCGATCGAGCACCGCGCGCACGGTCGGATCGTTGTGCGGCGCATTCCAAATTGTGGCGCATACCTCGGTCATCTCACGTCTCCTCGATCGTCCTGCATACGTCGCCGATCACTCGGCTTCGTGCGCTTGTGTTTCGCATGCCGTTCGTCCTTGTGCGGCTTGCAGAGTAGGCAACCCGCGCGCAGGTGTTTCGGCCGGCGTCGCTTGTGGTTCACGGGCGATCGTCCTCGGTGCGCACCGGCGTCGCTTGCCCGCCGCGTACCGTCACGACCAGCATCACGGCGACGACGGCGAGTAGCAGGATGGAGGCGACGGTCATCGTTTCGACGCCCTTCGCGTGTTCTCTCGCCAGCGCCGGAAGCTCTCCGCATCGATCACGATTTCCTCTCGCACCGGGGGACGAGGCCCGTCTCCTGCGGTCGCGATCCTCTCGGCTAGCCGCTGCGCGGCTTCACGGAGTTTGCGCGTGAGCGGGTCATCGTCGGCCGCCTCGCGTGGTTTGTGATGCACGCTCACGTCCGCCCCGCCATCTGCGCCGTCATCCGCACGCGATTCCGCGCGGCTTTGTCCGCACGCTGCGCCCTCTCGGCTCGGCGGCGTGCCGCGCGGTTGGGTGTGTTCGGCATGAGGCAAGCGAGTTGCTCCGCCTGATTGCGCGCGAGCGCCTCAGCAATCTCGTCGGGTGTGCGCTCTCTGACGGTCACGTCCAGCTCCTCGCCCGCAGCGTCGCCTTCGCCACCGCGCGGCGGTGTGCGCGGTTCCGACCGGAGTGGCTCGGCGTTACGACCACGATGCTCGCGTTCAGAATCTCGCGCTGAGCGCGTCGATCGCAGCGGATGTGGCGTCTGTGCTCTGGTTGCTGCGCTGCTTGCTTGTTCACGTCCCGCCCCGTTCCCGCAGCTTCGCGTCGATGTCCGCGTCAACGCCGCGCCAGTCGATCGCTCGGATGCGTTCGATCTCGCGGATCGGGTCGCGCCCTGCCGCCACGAGCTCGGCCACGAGCGCGATCCCAGCGCCGATCCCGCCAACGATCCCGCCCCACGGGCCAGGCAGAGCCGGCGCGAACGTGCGCACGGCACCGCCAAGGCCCGCGAGAAACGCCTCTGGCTTCACTGCGCGCCTCCATCCTGCGCTGGAATTCCAGCGCATCCCGGATCACCTGGGATCGGGTCTAGCTCGGCGTGTCCGCCGGCACGCAGGGCGCAGCGCAGGTCGCGCACGCCGCCGAGCACCTGCTCCACTACTCGCCCCACGTCTGGCGTACAGGCTGTCCTGTCGCCGTTCGTCCGCGCGCACCGCTCAATCGCCGTGGCCCACCGATCATGCAGCGAGCGCAGCGCATCGTGCGCTACCACCACGGGCCGCCACGACGCCCGCACCGCGTCCACGGCCCCGCGCGCGGCAACGCCGTCGCACTGCGCGGTGCTCGGGCAGTAACGGTCAAGCGCGGCGTTCTGCTCGCGCCGATACTCGGCCAGCAGTTCTCCGCCCGCAGCGTTTACCGTGCGGCCGAGCGTGTCGGCCGTGCGCGACTGGATCGCCAGCGAGGACACCGAGCACGACGCCGTGAGCACAAGCGCCAGTGCGAGCAATCGGCGCGATGCGTCGGGCACCCAGTACCCGCAGCCGCCGCACCACCACGACGAAGCACGACGCTCCATCGGGTGTCGGCAGTACGGGCAGGTCCAGTGTGGCATCGAGGTTAGGCGCGCGTGGCAGCGACGAATCACAACGGGCATGTCAACCGAACGGAGGGGAGGAACTGCCCCGCGCGCAACGGAAGCCTACCGCGTACGTCGCTCGCAATGCAACCGCCTATGGCGATGGCGGAGAAGCTGGAGGCGGCGGGGTCGTCGTCGGCCGCCCATCATCACGCCATTTCGGCTGGCCTCGCCCGAGCTGCCACACGGCGGCCAGCACGACCTGCCGCACGACAGCTCCGGCGCACAGAATCCGAACCAGCCCGACGAGCCGTGGGAAACGCGTCTCGGCTGCGCGCCGCTTCAACTGCGGCACCGCACGCCACACCGCGTCGGCGAGCGAGCCCCACACGACCCAATTCGCGAACACGGCGACGACGATCTTCCCGGTGCGCGAACCGAGCAGCGAGACGAGCAGGCGGATCGCTTCGAGGTTGTTCACGTCGTCCTCGGCGGCAACGGTGGCGTCTGCACCGTCGCATGTCGTCCCGTCGGCTCGCGGTCGTGCTCGCGCTGGAGCGCATCGACGCGCGCGGCAAGCGACGCGAGCCCGACTTCGAGCGCGGACAGTTTCCCATCTCGGTGCTCAACCCGCTCCTCGATCGCGTCGAGCCGGCGAATCGCCTCGTCGAGCAGCGCCGCAGCACGAGACAGCCGCCATGTAACGCTGACCAGTGCGCCAAGTGCCGTAACGAACAGCGTCGCCAGCAGAGTCGCGAGCCAGATAGGGACGGCGATCATCCGATCACCTCTTCTGCAACCACTGCCAGCGTTACGGCGACCACGCGCGTCCGCAGCGCTGTCGGGAGCGCAGACTCGACGTCATCGACGACGTACACGGTCCGCGCGAGTTTGTCCGTCTGCGTCTCGCGGTGATGCAGCGTGACGCCAGATCCAAGCGCGATCGTGTGATCCGTTCGCAGCCCTGGCCGCGGATACCCTAGCGCGGCGTCGATCGTCGCGGCCTCGGCCTCGGATGCGAGAACTATGGCCCTCATGCGACAGTCACTCCATATTCTCTGCCGAGCCAACGCTCAACGCTTTGTACGTCCGCCGCAGAAAGCTGCGAGTTGTAGACGATGAACTCGAACATGGCACTGGCGACACTCAGCGACCCATTCTGGCGCCCTCCAACGGCGACAGAACCGCCATGGTTCGCTGCGCTCGCAGCGGCAGCGAAACTGCCAGACGCGAACTGCGTTCCATCTTTGCGGGCGTAGAACTCCGGCGAGGCACCTGTCTTCAGTCCAACCGAAAAAACATAGTTCGTGTTGGCTGAGACGGCCGTCGCCGGCAGAAACAAGCGCGTGCCGGCTGCGTTCGTCACGATGTGAAACAGACTAGGCGACAATACCGCTATCCGCACGCCTGGATTTGAGACTTCCGCGTTGTTGGTACCGAAGAACTCCCATTGTGCCGGTACTGGTGATGGGACGCGTATCGCGTACACGAGCGTGCCGCCCGTGCCATCGTGCAGGGGATTGAGCGCGCCAGCCGTCGCGTTCGTGAGCACGTCCGTCGTATCGCTCGTGTCGATCGTCGGCCTGCCGTTGGCGCTCGTGTTCTTCGGATTGCGGACCGGCTGATTCGCCGCCGTTGCCTGCGAGAGGTTCAGCGCGTTAGGTGACATGTCGTTCCACTGCGAGCACGTGGCGCGGTACACGTTGTCGTTCGTGTACGTGCCGACCGGAAACGTGACCGTGATGTTCGCCGGACCGAGCGTGACCGTCGCGGCAGTCAGAACCGCCGACGCCTCGAACGTCGCACCGTCGTTCACGCTCCACCGGAAGTCAGCCGTCCCGCGCGCCCCCGTCGTCGTGATCTCGATACGCAACCCGGATGCCACCGGCAGTGCGCCGTCAGTCGTTGCGATCGTCACGACCGGCGGTGCCGTGCCGGTCGCGAGCGGCGTGCTACCGAGAGTCGCGCCCTGCGACGCCCGATACCACGCGAACAACCCCGCGACGTGCGCCGGGTTGAACGGCTGCCGAAACGGCGCACCGTGTACTCTCCCGCCGCGCTGTCTGCCGCGCGCTGACATCACCAGACCTTTATGAACAACAGTTCTGGCGTTCCTGCCGCTGACAGCTTCACGTTGTACGTCGTGTCGGGAGACACGTAGAGCAACTCCTTTTGCGCAGCGGGGTAGAGTTGGATGTCCACCGTGCCGCTTCCGCTTGCTGGCAACGTCGGCGCTCCAGCGAACGAGCCGTACGCGAAAATCGTAGGGTCTGCCGACTGGAGTATCACCCAGTAGTGCCCGACATCCAACGTGATCGTTACGTTGGTCGTGCCGTTCATCGTTGCGCGGAACAGCTTGCTCCGTATGTGCTGCGGAAACACCGCAAGAAATGCCCCGTCCTGCTTGCTCGGATCGTTCGCTGCCATGATCGCTCCTTCGTTGCAGCGCGTAGTCGGGCAGGCCGAGCGCGGTGCCGTAGGCTACCACGCCACCCGCCGTGCGCGCTAGACCTCGTTGTCGTGCAGCGAGATCGCCGACACGTAGGCAGTGCCGCCGCCCGCTACTTTCTCCTCGATCTCGATGAACGCCTCCTGGTTCGTGCCGCTCGTCGCAATCGTTACCGCGCCGGTCGCAATCGTTCCGTGCGCAGCGGCGAGCGGGCACACGATGTCGTTGTTCGTCGCCGCACCACCGACAGGCGTCGTGATGATACGCACTTGCAACTCCCCTCCGGCTGACTTGTACCGCACGCGAGCAGTGAGTTGATTCGCCGTGCTCGTGCCGTACAGCCTTTTCGCTCGCGTGTACCAGCGCGGTCGCGTCGCCGCGCCAGTAAAGTTCCACGTCGGGTTTGCGAACGCGGCGCTCGTCGTCGACCATGCGTTCGCGTCCGAGTCCATCGAGCAGATGTTCAGCGGGAAACGCCTGACCTTCGATCGTGCATCGTCGAGCTGCCCGATGATCCGCTCGAAGCCGGCTCCACCATCACTCGCTGCCGATGCGCTCCCGGAGAACAGGTAGTTCCCACCGCGCGGCCACACCCACGCAACGCCAGGATCTGTGCTCGGCGCTCCAACGGGATCGGTCGTGACACGCGCGATTTCCTCTACGCGCATGCTGAAGATCCCTTTCGACGTGCCGGTGTGGCTCGCCGTCGTAACGACCAGCTCATAGCCGGTGCCGACCGTCAGCCCCGAAACATCGAAGTATCGGAAGTACCTGTCTGGCGTTCCATCCGTGCTCGTCGCCGTCGCGATCCCGGTCGTGCCATCCAGCACCGTTGACGTCCCGGCGAGCGTGCCGGCTCCACCAACGCTAGGACTGACGGTCATGCGGTCGCCAACGCTGGTTCCAACGTTCGGCCGCACACACAGGAGTAGAGCGACTGCGCCGGGTGATCGAACGTACCGGATCGCAGTCGTTCCGTTCACCGTCGGCAGTCTCGTGACGCTCGCCACCTCGTGCTTGCAGTAGCCCAGCAGGTAGCCGAGTTGCTCGACCCACACGCCGCCAACCGGGAAGCCAACGGGCCTGGCAATCCGCACGCCTGGGAACGATGATGCAACGTGATGATCCGGTGCCGGTTGTCCCATCGTTCATGTCTCCGTCAGTTCGTACGCGCTTGCGCTGACCCATCCCATCGTCGTCGCGCCGCCAGCATGTTTGAATCCGAGCCACAGGTAGCATACCTCGCAATCCGCCGCACCGTCAGCGGCGGACGGGTGCCTGTATCTGCCTGCGGATGCGAGCACGAGATCAAGCGTCTCGTGCGTGAGAGCAGCGCTCGTGATCGTCTTGGTTGCAAGCGCGAGGTATCCGTTGCGTGGCGGAGACTCTGATGCCGTCGCGGCAGCGTAGATTTTCAGCGATGCCACGCCGTCGGAATAGGCCGTGACCCATACGCGAATCTTCGGCGGGAGATGCAGCGCTCTTCCGTTCGTGCTCGTTGCGTCGTCACGCCCGCGCGTGAGCATGAACGGCCCGTCAAAGTTGCACGTGTAGTTCGCGTAGATATTCCACGCAATCTCCATGTGCGTCCCGATGCGCTGGTCGCTAGGCGGAACGTGCTCATTGAGGTTCTCATATCCGTTGTCCGTCGGCTTCGGCAGGTCGCCTGGACCGAGCCACGTGACCAAGTGTCGACCACTCTCGCGGTGCAGCACATTCAGGTTGTGCGTGATGATATGCGCTGTGCCAGCGTCCAATGGCCGCCCGTCCTGTACGAGCGACGAGGCTGCTGCCGCGACGGGATGCTTGATGTACGCCGACGCACCACTCACAACTCCAATCTCACGTGCCATGAGTGCACCTCACGGAACCCACCTGTAGCCGTCGTCTGTACCAGCCAAGATCTTGCGCGTTGCACGATCGCAAACAAACGGCCAATCCTTCTGTGCGGTCTGCAACCCAGCAGTATTGTACGGAGAGTATGTGATATCGACGATCCCGCCGGCACCGATGGCAGTGCCGACCCACGCCGGTATCGCAGCCGTCATCGTGATGACCCTGGTCGCCGTGTTCACGGTGGAGACGATCATGTCAGCCGTTTGCGGCACCGTTACGTCTCTCTCGACGAATCGTACGCGATCACTGGCCTTGATGTATCCAGTCCCACCGTCGTCAGCAACGGTCGCTCTCGTCGCATTCGCGTAGCCGCTGAGATCTGATCCTGCGTAGTCTGTAGACGAGTCATCCATCGCCGCGATGTACCCTGGTCCTGCGCACGTCGCATCCGCGCCGGACACCGATGAGACGCGCACACACGGAGACCACCCGGCGAGGTTGCCGAGCGCAGGCCACCGACGCAGTTTCACCTTCATGGACGCGCCCTCGCGACCCGCGCCCGCGCGACCGCCGATCTTGATTGTGCGTCCTAGCACAACACCACGCTGTGTCGTCACGCCGCGCCCGCCGCTGGCGTTCGGAGTCAGCCACTCGCTCAGCGTGATGATCTCGCCGAGATATACGTTGCTAACCTGCCTGGCATCGATCGCAACCTCACGCTCTTCGGCGATGTCTCCGTGCAGGGATAGCACGCGCCGAAACAGCGTATCCGCCACGTACCTCGCGCCGCGTGTGCGAATGTGTCGCAGCGCGCTGATTTTGAGCCCGCGTGGCTCAATCTTGATCGTGTCGCGCGCTCCGAATTTCTGCACCGATCTGCCATCGGTGAGCACGAACCGCATTGATTCAGGTTCGTCAGCCACCTTCACATCTGCCACGTTCGCGATGCCGTCGGGTATCTGCATCCACGTCGGATTGCCTGGCATGTTTGCCGTCGTCACCGTGTGGGCACTGTCGCTGACGTCGCTGCGCAGCGGAGGATCAATCGGCTCTATTGACAGACGCGAGCGTCGAATGGCGATGAACGCTCCGGTGATCCTCAGATTGTCGAGCAGCAGTGTTCCGAGCGTCTGCTCGCCGTTGAGCAGCCAGTCTCGCCCCTGTAGCATCGGTGGCGATCGGAGCGCAACCTGGAGGGCGTTCTCGAACGTCCAGTCACGGGAGTCAATGTCGATCTCCTGCGGCGTGCCGGCGAGAATCGTATCTCCGATGATCGACTTCTCGAAGCCGTAGACCCAGTCGGTACAGTCGATCCTGATTACGAGGACGAACGGTATGCCGCCGACGAGAAAAAACCATCCGTCAGGACCGGGTGCTGCGAACACGCTTTGTGTTCTACGCTCGGTGTCAGTTGCTCCGTTTGCATGTCTGACCACGCGGCCCTTCACCGTGCGAAGTGAAGCATCTACGACGGCGAGTGTTGCGCTGTCGCGGATGTAACTGGTGGGATCGATGATCACACGCTCGCGCTCTCCAGACGATTGGAGCACGGCAACGGCAACGGTGTGGCGCCACCCCTGGCTCGACGGCGGCGTCGTGCCCCACGTCGTCGGCAACGTCGCAACGCTATCCATGCGGAACTCGGATAGCGCGTTCGATCTGCCGTCGAAGCCCTGTATGGCCGTCGGTATCGGGAGAGTCACGCTCGTCTGGTTGCTGCTCAGCGTTCCGCCGAGATACGACTGCCCCAACACCCTCGCCGCGCTTGCGATTCGCGTCGCACCTGAAATCACCAGCCTGGCCGTGACCGCTCCGGCGTCAGTCTGTCGGAACATCGGATCACCAGTGATTGCCCCGCCCGGCGCCGCTGCCATCCGCTCGAACATTCTGGTTTGCATCGCGCCGCAAAGCGCATCGAGCGTTTCGTAGTTAGTGCCTGGCGTAAGCTGAGCATTGATCTGGCTCCGCTCTGTGCCTGCGATCAGCGCTTGAAACGACCAGCTCAACGGCATCCCGGTCCACGAGTTCGTCCGGTATCCCTGGAGTCTGCATGCTTCCGTCGGCAGCCCTAGCCGCACGTCCCATATCTCTTGTGTGACGTGGTCGCACGCCAGCTCCCAGCGCGTCCCATCGTTCGCGAGACGAGGCGCCCGTGAACACAGTCCACGCCACAGCGGAACCGGGTCTGTCATCGTTCCGCCGCTCACCGCTCCGGCCCACAGGATCACACGTCGGCGAGCTGCCCACGGCAGTGCCGTCCAAACCTCGGGCCGAAGCTCTGCGTCGGCATCGTACTTGTGCGTTCTGGCCTTTGAGCCGAGCACGCCGCGCTTGCCGATTGTCAACGTGTTTCCGGCGCGCGTGCTGATCCTGATTGCCTCACGGCCGATCCACACTGTAAACGGAGCCCCGCCGAACACAGAGCCATCAGCGACATCGAACGTGCCGACCAGCAACGTGCTGCTCAGCGTCGCGACAAGCGGACTCGAGCTCGGTGTGCGCGCGGCCAGCCATGACATCAGGTTGTTACCGTTCGCATCTCCAGACGTCGCAATGGCATCGTGAACGCGAAACGTGATCGCGGATACGTCGCTCGTGGCCTTCACGATGTCGACGGTTTCGCTCCACTCGAATCCGTCTGTGTCGTCCAGGTACCCTGCCGCTACCGTTGGCTCCAGATCTGATATCGGCCAGTCGTCGTCACGCCCGCTCGTGAACGAGAACGCGGTCACGCCCGCCGTCGTGAACACGTACGGACACGCCTCGACCGTGAGAACGAATCCGATCGGGCCGCCAACGGTGAGGTCAGAGTACGCAGCCACCCGTCAACTCCTGGTTGCGCTGGCGTTCCAACGCAGCTTCCATCCGCGGATGTTGCGAGACCTAGACCAGTTCCTCTGCGTGAGCGCGAGCTGCAAAGCCTTGCGCGATGATGCGTCGAGATAGCACTTGTCGTACGTCGTCGTCGATCCGCTGACGTGCGACTGGAAATCGCCGAACGCTACTCCTAGCTCACGCTGGCCGGCAGTGAATACCGTGTCAGCCACAGACCACGGATTCGTGAACGTCGTCGTCATCGTCGCGCTCGGCTGCTGCCGTCTCCCGACCGCACCCTCGATGTTCGTCGCGTGTCCATCTGTTGTTGTGTAGCTCAGCCCTGCGATGTCCGCTGACTCGTACGGGTGAAACTGCGACTCGAACGTGCGCGAGCGCTGGACATATCCGCTGTTGAATTCGTAGACGGTCCCGTCCGGCATGTTCTGCGCGGCGACGCCGGTGAACTCCGGCATCCATCCGGTGTCGTCAGAGCGGTTGATCAGGTAGATGGTGTGTGACGGGTGATGGTCCGCCTGCGCGTAGGTGCTCGCCGCAGTGCTGCCGATGTTCGCATCCCATCCGAGGATGTTCCGGATGATCGCGCCGTTCGCGTGAGCCGCCGTCCAGTTGATCGACCATGTCCCGGCTGTGTTTGTGATCTCGACCTTGCCGTTTGCCGCCATTCGCACGAGCCACGCTCCGGCGAACAGCGTTTGCAGGTAGGCGAGCGTTTGCACGGCGACGGTGTGTCCAGTCCCTGCGGCAGACGCGCTGGCGAGGTAGTGACGATACCACTGCTGCGCGACCGTCTTATCGGTGTCCACAGCGCTGACAGTCAGCCGCACAGTGACATTTGCCGTCGCAATCTGGAGCGGCTGGTAGATCGCTGTGCTGATGATGTGTGATGGCATCGGTTACGCCGCCAGTGAGTTCTCGATCTCACGCATGGAGATCGGCACGCTACCACGCGCCGCGGCGAAATCGGTCGCGCGGCGAACCGTGTCCTGAACGTCCTCTCGTGTAGCAAGCGCACTGTTGACGTTCAGGTTGATTATCGTCGGTCCTGCCTGCCCGCCGCCAGCGCCGATCGTACCTGGCGACGCGGGGCCGCGTTCCGCCGCGCCAGACGGCGCAGCCGAAGCGGCGGCCGGTGGTGCAGTTACAGCCGCGCCGACACCAGCGGCAACAGCGATGCCGGCGAACATTGCGCCTGCCGCAGCGTGCTGCGCAGCCTGCGGGAAACGCAACGTCGCCGTGGCAGCGATGGCAGACGCGAACTCGAACAGCGATCTGACCGCACTCTCAGTCGCGAGGTTGAGCAGCGTCTCGTGCGCGATGCCGCGCAACGCCTCGCCAACAGTCTCGCGTCCCGTGATGAGCGCGGATAGATGCGACTTGAACGAGTTGGTCATCGTATCGAACGCACCACGAACAGTGCGCGCGGCAAGCTGTGCCGTAGTGCCAGTGCCGCGCATGATGTCCGAGAAGCTCGTCTGGAACTGCACGCCTGCGTTCATCCGCTGCTCGTTGTCACGCCGTTCTGTTTCGTCATCTTCAGCCTTGCGCGCTAGTTCCTCTGACCTCCGTTGGTTCCGCGCGGCAATCGTCTCGTCATCTCGACGTCGTTGGTCACGCTTCATCTGCTCCTGGCGCTCATCTGCCGCCGCGTTTTCTTCTGCCTGCGCTCTTTCCTCACCTTCTCTGCGTCCAGTGAATTGGTTATAGACCCACTCCGCAGCGATCCTACGCTGTTCTGCTATCTGCTCCGGTGCGACTCGTTCACGACTAACCCCACCGCCGCCGCCTCGTCCAGCAGGACGCGCAGCAGCTAACCTATCCTGAGCTCCTGGTGTGAAAGCAGCGTCGAGTGCTGCCTCCTGCGCTGCCGTCTCTGTGCGCTCTGCACGTGCCCTTGCAAGCGCCTCATTGCCCTGACGCACCAGATCAGGCGTAGCACTCAAGACATTGACCAGGGATGCACCCCGGTTCAGGTTGAATGCTGCAACAACACGCGCGGCATTGTCCATCCTGCCAATCTGTGCCTCTGTCAGACCGTGCCTGCGCAGAGTAGCAGCGATACGGTCGCGACCTGCTACTCTCTCGGCTGCTTCCTGCTGGGCGATTGTCGCTGTTGGTATTGTTGCTAAACTCACAACGAATCTGCCAGCTGCCATGGCACCGTTGATCAGATCATGTCCGACCTCGCGAAGTGCACGACCTAGTCCGTCGATCGACTCGCTAGCAGTGTTTGTCGGTGGCTGTGCGTTACGCTGAGCCTGCGCGAACTGTTCTGTCGCGAGCCGGAATGCGGTGGTCCTGTTTTCGCCTTCCCGCAGCGACACGCCGAATCTACGGAGGCCGCCTGCCTCGCCTTGCCGTAACGCGTCCGTTAGCTGTTGTAGTGCCTGTGTTGTGTCGGTGCCGGTCGCTATGGCGTACTCTCTGGCACGGCGCGTGATCGCGGCGAGCTGCTCATCCGTAATCCTGATGCCAGCCTGAACGAATCCCTGTTGAGCGCGGTACGCCTCCTCGGCCGATACCGCGCCGCGCGTTGCCGCTGACACGAGCGAATACGCCTCGCCGAGATTACGCACGGCCGTTGCATGGCGCTCTGCCTCGCCGATTGCTCGGCCCATGCCCTGCAACACGCCTACGAGTGTCTGCGCGTTCTGCGACGCGAACGCGAAACTCGCCGATGCCGACGTGAACGCGTTGCTCATCCCGCTGGACGTCTGTCTCGCACGGTCATCTATGCGCTGTAGCGCCGCACGTAACTGCGACTCGTCCAGCGCAAGCGTGAACTCCAGATCAGCCACGACGCGCCTCCATTTCGTCGCGCATCTTCTGTGCGGCTCGTCGCTCGGCCTCCGCCTTGCACGCCTCTACGCCAGCATCGATCTCGTCAACGGCGTCCAGCAGGGCAGCCGGCGGGTTCGGCTCGACGTTGCGAATACCGCCACGCCTGCGCCAACGCCACGCACGCATCGCCCGGTGCACATCGTCACGGTAAGCCATCACCACAGGGCACGTCGTCACGTCAGACAGGTCCGCCCCCGTCAGCCGCTCCACCGCAGCGATCGTCTCGCCGCGACCGCCGTCGCGGTCACACGGGCCAACCGCACCGAACGATGGCTCCCCCATCGCGATCGGACACCGCCAACCGCGAGCGAACTCATCGGCGATGCGCTGCTTCTCTGTCCGGCCGTCAGGATCAGGTTCGCGCTCCGCGTCGTGCTTCAGCGAGCAGCCGCACGGGTGCATCTGCATCGCGTCGCGCAGCAGTTCCGAGCCTACATACGCGGCCAGACGAAAGGGCCGCGGGCAGCTCTCGGCAACCTCGCCCTCTGGTACGCAACGCTCCCGATCTCGTAGACCGTGAGCAACCCGAACTCCGCCGCAACCGTGTCGATCCACTCGTCGTTCCCGACCATCGTGCCTTTGACGCTCTTGGCCAGCTTCCCTGCCGGCTCCAGTCGTGATCCGTCCGCGCGACGAATCTCGTGGCACGATGCCATGAACGACATCACATGGCGGAACGTGTCTCCGCTGAACGTGTCGACCACGCTCGCGATATACGTCGCGCCAAGAGGCTTGACCACAAACAGCGTCGGAGTAACACCGTCTCTCAAACGAAGCACGGCGACGTCGCGCGTGCGACGATACTCCGCGAGCCTCTGCGTTCCGGCCTCCGGTCCGTCTGCGTCGCCGTCGATTGCCGGGTCGGTCCATGCGTCGTTCGTCGCCAGGACCTCGAACGGTCCGAATGTGTCAGCCATTGTCTCTCGCCTCCTGCGCGGTGTCGTGCCGTGTGCGGCGTCTGCTAGATCAGAAAAAACCTCACTGGCGACCGCGACCTGTCGGTCGCAGTACCTGTCGTCGTGGTGTCGGTCTTCGACTCCAGCGCCAACTCTGTCCACAACTGCTCCCCATCCTCGATCATCTTCGGCTTGCCAACGATCTCAGCGGACGGCATGTCGAATCCTGCCCACCGCTGCGCTGTGGTGGCTCCGGCCGTCGCTGCGCAGAACAACGTGTGGTCGTTCTGGTTCGTCCAGTTCGTGTCGTCGATCACGCGATCAGCGCGAAACCTCACAGTCGCCTTGCCGAACGGTCGACCGCCCTTGCTGCGGAATGCAGTCGTCTTTCCCTCGGTCCCGCCGAGTTCTTCGCTGTAGCCCATGCCGAAGTCGAGTTCCGTCTCAACGCTCTTGAGCGCGTATGCCGTGCGAGTCAGATCGCTCGACAACTGGAACAACGTGAGCGTCGATCCGGTCACGGCGAATGGCGCAGTCGTGCTCTCCGTTGCCGCAGCAATCGAATACCCAGCAGCCGTCGGACCCGTCCACGTCGCGCACTCAAGGTCGAAAGTCCACTTCATCAATTCGTTTCGCTGCATCGTGAGCTTCGCCTTGCCGATGCAGCCGAGCATCTGCCACTCGTAAGCCGCGATGTCCGTCGCGCCGCCAGCAAGCGCTCGACGCACGCCGAGTGACTGTGCATTGTTCTCCGTCGGAGCGTACGTGTAGGAGTTCACCACCCGCAGACCATCCCCAGGCGGTGCACTGAGGATCGGTCGCAACGTGAGCGCATCGGTCGCTCGCGTGATGACTCGTGTGAGTTCGTAGTTGCCGGCCGTGACCTCAACGGCGATGATCGTACCGGCCGGGAAGTTCGCGCCTGTCCCTACCGACACGTTGATGATCGTGGCCGTCGATCCAGCCGCAACGACAAGCGACCCGACCGCGGCGTTCTCGCTGCCGAACATCGCATTGAGCGCGATGCCAAGCGGATGCGTCGCCGTCGCACCGCTGGCATCCAAGCGACCGGTCACGCCACCGACCGCCTTGCAGTAGTAGTCAAACTTCACGCGCCCAGCCTTCAGTCCGAGCACGGGCTGCCGGTGATCGTACAGGTTGACGCTCTCGTCCATGTTCGCCAGATGCGCCTGCTCGATGCCGGACACGTCGAACGATCCAACGACAGGGAACGCCCGCGTGAACGTCGGTGCAGTCCCGATCGCCGATGCCTGCACGCCAAGATAGGTCGCCGCGTCACGTGCCCGGATGTCTACCTGTGCCATCGTTCGTTCCCGTTACCTCACTGTGCGTGCGGTCGCCGCTCGGGCGTGACCGCTGCGCTATCCTCGTCGCGACACTCGCTTGCGACTGCGCGACGCAAGCTGCTCGAATTTTTCGCCGCTACCAAGCCTAGCCATCTGACTGCTCCTCACGGTGCGTACGCGCCAGGCAACGTAGCACGAATCCTCGCGCGGTAGGGGATCGACAGCACCGCCAGACTAGGCGACGCCACAACGGCAGGCTTCTCGCCAGGCGTCGGGTGCAGGTCGTACAGCACCGGGTCGAGGCCGTCGAGATTCGCGTACCACGTCAACACCGAGAGGATGTCGTGGACGTCTGTGCCGGCTCGGTCGCGGATCGCGTCGAGCGTGCCTGCGCCTGTCTGCGACGTGTTGCCCTCCGCCATGTCACCACCGGCGTTCGTGAACCCATAGGCCACACGGATCGTGACGGCAAGCTCGTAGAGCGCGAAGTTGTCCAGCGGGTTCACCGGGTCCATCTCAGCCGGCATGCCGACGTCAACCTCGAACGCACGCTCGGCGTTGTCCGTCGCGATCTGCGATGCCGCCTCTGCCACGAGGTCCAGGTCAGGCGACCGCCGACGAAACCGTCCCGTTGCCATCGTCCTGCCGCTGCCAGTCTCGCCTGTGAGCAGCTTCTCGATACGGGTGCGAATAGGAGATGCAAGGCTCATCGCAATTACGCCGGCTTCGTTGCGAGTCGTACGGCAGCGACGAACTGCTCAAGCGGCTCGATGCACCGGATCGTCGTTGCCACCACGTCGCCGCAACGATCAACATCCAACGTCTCAGAGAGGTTTCCCGAAACGCCAAGCACCAGATCGAGCGCAAGCGCAGCACAGGTTTCCGGCGGGAATTCCAGCAGGATTCGTCGTGTTGCTTTCTTGATCTCTCCGCCCATCACGCCCTCGCAATGCTGATGCTGCGCGTCCATCCCTCGTGCCGCTCGATCGCGCCGTCCTGATCGTCGTCGACCGCGTGCGCCGCCAGCGTGCGGTTGAGTTCGTCCGTATAGCGACGAGCGTAAAGCTCTCGCTGGTCCTTGCGTTGCTCTCCGCCAGGCTCTTCGATCAGCGCGCGCACGAGATATTGGTGCGGCACCGTAAGATCAATCGCGCCGACAAGCGCGCCAGGATCTTTCTGCCCAGCGACCTCGTGCAACATCATCTCCCATGCCTGATCACGAAGCTCAGGAAACCACGTTCCCTCGCTCAATCGCCGCCGTGCAAGCGGATCAAGCCCGCTCAGTTTCTCCAGCGTGAGGAACGTCTGAAGCGCGTATCGCACCACGTCGTAGTCAACGATCGCCTTCGGTCGCGTCGCCGCACTGATCGTGTACGTGATCTCGATGCGATAGTGCCGGCCGGTGCTCGCGCTGTTTCCAGCGGTCACGGCGCACTCGCACCGCGTTGACTGGAACGTCGCGCCGCTCGCCTGCGCCAGACGCAACGGACGCACGAGCGTAAGTGTCGTGCCGCTGATCGACTTGACCGTGATGCGCTCGCCGCCAACATCCTCCCTACCGCCGATCAGGTATGTCCTGCCGACTGTCACGTTCGCCGCGCTGACCACAGGAACGGTCGTCGCCGCGCTGGCAGCGGCGCTGCTGAGCGTCGTGTTGACGCTCTCGATCGTCACTGCCGTCGATGCCTGCGCGGTACCTCCGCTCGGATTGAACGTCGTGAACGTCGCCCCGGCATCGGGCCGCTCGTCAAGATCAACAGCGAGCGTGGCACCGACGTCTTTCTGAATCCATCGGTACGCCACGTTCTACGCCTTCTGTTTTTGTGCAGCCTCGGCAGTGGCAAACGCCATCGCCGTAGCAACGCTCTCGTCAGCGAGCATCTTCGGCGTGACCTCCTCGACCATCCAGTGATCGATCTGCTCATCTTGCCGCACGTACTGCACGACGCCTGTCTCGCTGTTCCGCACCTCGATCGTACGCTCCCGTCGGCGGTACCGTCGTTCCGGTATCCCGTACCCCCACTTTCGCAGGATCGTCACCGCATCGTGAAAACTCACCGCCACGGGTTGCGATCCGACGTCAACGTGAACGTAGAGCGACTCGCCGCGCGACTGCCGCGCAGTCCGCATCGGTCCGCTGTACTGCCGAGAGATTTCAGACGGTACCTCCGACACACCGCCAAGCCGGTCCTTCACGTCACCGCCCTTCGTCAACACCTTGCATCGCAGCACTTTCCCGCGCAGTTCATCCGCAAGGATTCGACCATCCGCATCCCAGTCGATCGGCACCGCGCCAGCCACAAGCCGCAGAAGCCATGGGCTGTAGCCGCCGAGGATCTCCGCCGCGATCTCTGGCTTGGCCAAGAGCGGCAACGCAAGCTGCTGCGCCCATTCGTCGGACGTGAGCACGCTACGGAGCACCGCCTTGTTCTCTCGCGCCAGACGAGCGATCTCGTTGCGCACGTACTCCGATCGGTGAACCAGCGTCGGCGGTACGCGATGCCAGTCCGGCAGGAATTCCGGCACAGCGTTTGGACCAGCTACCTGCGCGAGTGTCTCGATCATGGTTGCCTCGTGCGCGCGACGGTATGGCCGTGCGGCGCGGTGTTGTCTACACGCCGATGATCAGGAACCTGAACGTGCGCGCCGACAAGTCGGTAGTCGCTGCAACTTCTGCGTCCGCCGCAGCGGTCACGTCGCGAATCTTTACCTTCCCTGCGGTCGGACTGTGCGCGGCAGTCGGCACGTACGTGCAGAGGAACTGATCGTCCGCGGCAGTCTCGTTGCCACAGAAGACAATCCCGAAAACCTTCGTGAAGCCCTGTGCCTGCCCGAGATTGCCAGCAGTCGACAGGTCAGGAATCGTGTCGCCGCCAGTCGCATACGACGCCGAGCCAGTCACCTTGCCGATCACGACCTTGATGCCGAGCGCATCTGGTTCTGCCAGCACGTTCGCCGCCGTCAATGCCATCGTTCCCATGTTCGTTCTTTCGTTTCCTGTAGCGGGTCGCGCCGCGCGTGCGTGCGACCCGTGTTGACGCGCGGACTGCCGCTACGCCGTAACTCCGGTGAGCTTGCCGTGCTTGTTGCGGCTCGTGACTTTGAGCGCGCAGGCGAACGAAACCACCGTGGTTTCGTCGTCGTTCGTCTTGCCCATTTTCTCGACGGTCACGTCCCTGTGCACCACGAGCTCGATGTCCTCAAGTTCCATCATGTACAACTCGGTCGTTGTCGTGCGCGGCGTCGCAACGATCGGAATTCCGTTCCACGACACCCCACCCTGTGGCGTGACCATGTTTCCCATGTCGAACTTCTGCCCGCTCATGCTCGGCGGAACGAACCGAATCAGCGACGTCGTCGCGCTCGCACCTGTCGTGCGAACGTGATTGGTCACCTGGTTCGGCGCGGTGAAGATGATGCTCGGTCGCGCACCGCGCGCAACGCTGCCTGACGTCGAGTTGATTAGATCTTCGTACAGATCCTCAAGCATCGTGATCGAGTGCGCTCCGCCAACAGCTGTCTCCCGCGACGCCCAGATCGTCGTCGTCGCCGAGTTGATGCCAGCGTACGTCCCGGAGCTGTCGATGATCGACGCAAGGCCCTGATCCTGCGTGGCGTTCCACAACGTCTGCTCGACGAGATCAAACATGTCCGCCGTCGCCTTCTGAATCTCGATCGCGAGCACGTCCTCGTACGTGCCGCGGTTGCGGACCTGATCGTTGACGTGGCCGCTGTGCCCGGCGACGGCTCGCGTGTAGAACACGGCGAGCGACGCCTGCGCGTACGTCTGCCTCCCAGCTACCGGGAGCGCCTGGGCTTCGACGTAGACCTCGGTCGCGGTGTTCGCGGCGGTGATGAGATTCCAGACGATCGGGCTTGATCCGCCTGACTGCGAGACGCGACCGCGTTCGCGAAGCGCGTTGAGCAGCGCTGTGTCGCGAAATGGCAGGTCGGCCGCCGAGCCGACGACGTTGGGGCGAACGAGTGACGATGAGATGCCGGAGTTTACGAGCTGAGCCATGGCCGCCAGTGCATCAGTTCACGCGCCCCGGCCCGCTCGGTGTGGCGGTCTGAGTCCCGTGTTGCTGCGCGACGGCCTGATGCGTGAGCTGTCGTGCGTAATCTGTCAGACCAGCGTCGGTCGTGAGGTCTGCTTTCGGCGCGGCACCCGGTGCGGATGCTGGAAACGGCGAAGCGCCGCTGCCTGCCGCGACCTGCGGCTTGCGAAAATGCGCGTTCGCGTCGAGGAAAGTTTTGATGTGCGTCTCGGCACCAATCTTCGGATCGGCCGTCGTCACGACCTCGCCGGCTTCTGTCAGCGAGAAGTCGTCTACCAACAGCCTCACGACCTGCTCTGCGTTCACCGCGCCCGCGCGCTCGGCGAGATTCAGCGCGGTGAAGCGAATACGCTCGCGGTTGTGTGCCTCGGCGATGCGCTTTCGATCCTGCTCGAGTTCGTCGATCTTCGCCCGCGACTTCGTGTCGCTCGCCTCGAACTCGGCGAGCTTTGCACGTAGTGTGGAGAACTCCTCTGTCGTCGGTCCCTGCGGCTGCGCCGGCACTGCCGGCGGCGGCGCAAGCGGTAGCTGTTTGTCAGCGGCTTTCGTCACGGCCTTAGTATCCGCCGTGCGCGCTGAGTTTGCAAGCGCCGCGGCAATCGCGGCAGCATGAGCCTTGCGGAATGCCTTGATGCCCACGTCACGCAGCCTCCGCCGCTGGCTTCTCTGACGGCTTCTCTGCCGGTTTCTCGGCAGGTGCTTCGTCTTCCGGCATCATCATCGCCTCGTACATCGCCGCCAGATCAGCGAGCGAATATACCCGCTCGTCGTCGTCGACCATCACGGCGACAGAACCGTCCGGCTTGAACGCGAACGCGATCATCGCGGCATCCACACCCCCGGCATCCATCGCCGCAGCCGTCGCCGTCTCGATGATCTCGGTGCGCAGCATCGCGCGCTGCTCGTCATCCAACGCCGCGATCGACTCCGCCGTCAGTTCCGCCGTGAGCATGTGCTCCATCTAAACCGCTCCTGCCGTGAGAGCATGCACACGGTTCCGAATTTGTGTCAACAAGTCGGCCAGCCGACGCTCCATCGTGATGCGCTCGAACGGCAGCGAGTACGTGTCTGACACGCTGACGGGATGCATGCCGACCCGGTCGCTCGTGATCTCGAACTTGCGGCAGCGCTCCCACCTGTTGTCGCTGTGCGCAGACAGTCGCGGTAGGTACGTGATTCGCACGCGACACCCTGGCGCGTTGTGCCGCAGAAACGCAAGCGCATCGTCGTGCTTCCAGATCAGCTCCCTATCGCCGTGGTCGTCAACCGTGACGGTCACGCAATCCTCCGCCCGTTCACCCGTGCACCACGCGGCGCGAGGATCACGTCCGATCCGGCGTGCTCACGCATGGCATCGAGCGCAACACGCGCGAGCTTGACGTACCGCTGAATGTCAGGCGGCGCGTCACCAGGAAGCTTCGCCTCAGCGATCCTACCGAGCACAACCTCGGCCAGCGCGATCGACGCGGCTACGCCCCAGCCTGTGAGAATCCCGTTCGCAAGCCCAACGATCTTCGCCAAGCTCTCGCGCTCGCCGCCTTGCTGCTGCGCCATCGCAAGCGCGCGTTCGGCCTCTGTCGCTGCTGCCACGTCGGTCATCTCCTGCGAGTTTGCACTCGCGCATCGCCGAACGCAAGACGCAATCTGCCGCTCAGCACGCCGATACGGCTGTGACCCTTGCGCCTCGCGTACTCCGTCGATAGCGCACGCATCGGTACGTCAGGCGGACCCGCGCTGCCGCTGCGTCGGAAACGCTGGACGATGTGCGAGAGCACACCCTCGCCGATCCCATCAAACGCAGGCGTGAGATCCGCACGATGGTGTCGAATCAGCGCAACGGCCGAGCGCTTGAATACCCGGATCGCAGCCGTGCGCATCTCGTTCGTAACCGCAAGGAAATCACGATCGCCGTCCTTCAGGTATTCGACGAGATCCGCGTTGGTCGGACCCTGTCCACCGCGCGCAGGTAACGTGATCTCGATGGCCCACGTTCCGCTTAGTTGCCGAGCGAAATCCTCCAACCGCTGCTGCATGCGGTTGACAACGCGGACCGTCATGCTCACGACACCCGCACCGCCGCGCGCTTCACCGCCCCGAGCAACGCGCCAGTCTTGATCCCGATCATCGTCGAGTAGCGTGACCGCGATTTCCACCGACGATACACGTCGTTGAGCGGTGCCAGGTCAACGTCCACGCCCTGCCGCTCGAACCGTTGCACGATCCACTCCCGCACCGCGTCGGCCGCGATGTCTCGCGCCTCCCTCTCGTTCCAGTCGGTCCCGAGCGCATCCTCGATCTTCTCTCGAACGTGCACCCGTAGCTCGCTAGTGTCTGCGAGAAAATCTCGCCCCTGTCCGGCAAGGATCGTCAGCAGTTCCTCGTTCGCTAGACCGGAGTAATGCCTACCAGGAACGCTGACCGCGAAGCGCATGCTCGTCGCGAACCGCTGCGCTTCCTGCGCAACGTCCGGCATCTCAGGTGCCGCACGCTCGCCAGCCTCCGGCACGGCTTGCCCGAGGATGCGCCGTAGAAAATCCGCCTCGCGGTGCTGCTGCGCAACGCCCGTCGCGAAGTCCACCTCGCGCACGAGCGCGTATCCGCGCAAATCCGCCACGCGGCTCGCTTCCATCGGATCGGTGTGCAATTCGCGCAATGGGCGTCGCGTCAGAATGCGCGTCAGCGGCGAGGCCAGCTCGCCAACCGCAGCCTCGCGCACACGCACCGCACCCAGCCTGAATCCTCCGATACCACCGCCAGCTCCTGCCGGTGTCGACGGCGGTGGCAGCCGACGATTCCCGCCGATGCCGGTTGTCGTGATCGTACCGTCAGCACGTAGCGACATCTCGACCAACCCACCGAACGTTTCCTCCGTCACACCGACTCGAACACGTGAGCGCGGCATGCCGATCCGTCGTCTCAGCGCACCGGCCAGCATACCCGCTACAGGCGGCGGCATCGGCTACTCCGTTACGGGCGGAACGGATGCGCCGTTCGTTGGTGACGCGGTGCGCTGCCTCTGCTCTGCAATCTGCGCCTGCCTCGCCGCATCGAACACCGCGGCATCCTGGCCCATCATCGCGCGAACCGGCTTGAGCCACTCGTCGATCTGATCGTCGCTCGCGTTCAGCGCTGCGTCGAACACCTGCCGCAACGCCGCGAGCTTCGGCTCGGCTCCGGTCTCAATCGGCAGACCCAACACGCTCAGCGCGTTGCGGATATCCTCGCCGATGTCCGGCAGCGTGAACCTCCGAGCGTACGTCACCACCGGATCGAACGGCCGCGACACAAGCCTCCCGATCAGCGAGAGCATCCGCACCTCGTAACGCTGCATGTTCCGCGCAAACCTCGACGCCCGCGAGTTGAAGTCGCGCGACCGAATCCTCAACGCCTCGCCGCTCTGAACCTGCGCGCTCTGATCCGCCGCAACCTCTAGCCCGGTCGTACGGAACGCCAGCGCCACGCGGAACACGCACGATTCGCGCAACTCGCGACTCGACTCGCTCGACGGCGCAATCCACTGCGGCGCGCCCGTCTCGCTGTTGTACGGAATCGCCGTGTTCATCCCGAGCGCGAGGCGCGTCTGCGAATCCATCTGCCCGCCGGTGCGGCCGAGCGGGATCGTGAGCTGCGGGAACCCGGCCTTGCGGTGAATCTCCGACTCCCACGAGAGTTTGTTGTACACCTCGCGCGCCAGGTCCGCAGCGTCGTCGATCAGCGAGATACCGAGCGGCCAACGCGAGTCAGACACACGACGGAAAAACGCAAACTCAACCGGAATTCTGCCACCGAGTTGAGACGGCAACGGCCCGCTCATCTGCCTTCCGTCTGGCGAGAACGCAGGCGTTACCGTCCCAGCTGTCCTCGCGCCGTACAACGTGGACGCGCTTCCGCCGATCGTCGCGTCAACGACGCTCCATCCTCCTGGTCCAGCAGCACTGTCCGCACGCCACACACGCACGCGGATCGTCTGCTGCGTCGGCGCAACAAGATCCTGCACGTACGGCGACTCGGCGTACGCAAACTCCGTCACCTGCCCGTGCTCGTCCGCGTCGATCCATGCCCACGACGTCGGAGGTACGATCACGACGAACGGCCGCACGCCCATCGCTGCCTCGGCCGCCGCGCTCGCCGCCGGATTCGCCGCCGGTGTGTCGACGACGGTCGCGACACAGCCGTACGTCGCAGCCCATCGCGCAATCTCTTCCGCGTGCTCGGCCCACGAACTCCCGCGCCCGTCAACGTCGTCGAGATACGCTGCGATCGGATCGACCTCACGCCGCACGCCGCCGGTCACACTCTCGGCGTATGCATCAACGATCGGCTGGCACACGTTCACGAACGACGCAAGCGCAAGTCGCGACAGAAAGTTCGCGTCGTTCTCAAGCGGGTGCGGAATCAGGTAGCTCGTGTACCGCTTGCGCTCGCGTAGGTCGACGACGCCCTCGGATTTCTCGTACGTCTCGTAGAGCGTCTGATCCGTAATGCTCGTGCGCGACGGGCTGCGGTAGCGCTCGCCGCCCCAATACGAATCGTGCAGGAACGCCCAGCGCGCACGCATGCGATCGTACGTCGCACCTCCATCGTAGCCGCTCATGCTCGCGAGCCTATCACTGATCGTGAGCCGGCGTCACCGCGCACGACCATCCACCGTCGTCAGCGCCATCACGGCGTATCGTAGCGCGTCCATCGCGTGATCCGGCGTGTTCTGGTTCGGCTCCTCGGTCGCCGCGCCCTTCACCTCGCGCCACACGTACCCCTCGACCTCGCGCACGGTATTCACGCATGCGTCGCTCACGACGAGACCCGGCGCACCGGCCCCGCGCTGTTGGAGCATCGCGATCGACACACGCCGGATGCCGTCCGCTACCGAGTTGTCCGCGTTCTCAACGACGGGTCTGCCGCCCAACGCCAGCCGCACCGCCGTGATGTTGTCCGGCTCGCTAGGGTCCGCAACGAATCGCTCCACCGGCGCGCACGACTTGCGCATCGCCTTCGCGATCCGCAACCAACCTACATCTGTCACGAGCAAATCACGGTGATACTCCTCGGCGAACACGACGAGCTGCCCGGTCCCAGTCGCACCGACGGCGAGCATCACACCCGGAGCAACACGTCCCCAGTCCACGCCGACCACGATGCACCTGAAGTTCCAGCGATTCCGTCCGGCATCGTACCAGCGCCGCCTCACCTCGTCCGCCGGCACGAGATGCCACGGCTGCCCGTTCCGCGTGCGCTGCCATTCATCGTACACGCGGCCGGCCAGCGCCTCGAACGCAGCCTCATACTCCTGCCGGAACACGCGCCCAGGCAACGTCCGCTTCGCCTCTGCGATGTCGCTCTGCGGAACGAATCCACCGTCCGCCGTCGTGTAGATCCACGATCTCCACTCGGCGTCATGCTGCGGCCCTGGCTGCCCGCGATCGAAGGCGTCTTTCAGATGATTGTGACCGCGCGGTTTTCCGCACAGCAATGCCCGCCCGTTGCGATCCGCAAGCGTCGGGCGAATGCTCTTCTCCCACGCCGCGAGCTTCATCTTCCCGAACTCGTCCAGCACCACAGCGACAAGCCCCACGCCCTCGAGATGCTCCGGGTCGTCCGACCCGCGCAGCGCAATCTTCCGCCCGCCAGGCAGCGTCACAGTCAACTCGCTCTCGTTCTTCGCCACACGCATCCCGCGCGTCAGCCCGACCAGAATGTCCCACGCAATCGCCTTCGCCTGCACGCGAAACGGCGCGACGTAGTACCCGAGCGCACCGTCCTCTCGCGCGCGAACCTCACGGATCAACCACAGCAACGCGAGCACAGTCTTTCCAAACCGACGCCCACTGACGAGCACAAGAAACCGCTCCCGCGCTCGCCAGATCGCAGCCTGCCGCGGCGTCAACCTCCACGTCTGCCGGCCCGGCTCGACACGCGGACCGACTACGGCCGGAGTCACGACCGCTCAACTCCGTCCGCCGGCAGCTCCACCACGAGCATCTCTCCAGCAGCGCCATCGTTCGTCGTCCCTCGCCGAATCGCTTCCGTCTCAGCACGGAGCTTGTCAATGCGGGCGCTGGATTCACGCGCGCGTGCTTCGCGTTCGACGAGCCACGAAGCCGCCTTCCAGTCTGTCACTACGGCATCGTCGATGACCTTGATCCAGCGCTCCTCCGCAGCAGCTCGAGCGGCGCGCATGGACGTCGCGAACTCGATGTACACATCGTCGCCGTCCGCGCCAGCATCGCCACGCTCAACCCATCGGTGCGCTGTCACGCGGTCGATCCGGTTAGCCTCGGCCGCAGCTTTGATCGTGTTGCCGTTCCTGACGCTCAACACGATCGCCTCCATGATCGCGGTGCGTTGCTCTGGTGAAGACGGTTTCACGATGTCATCGCCCGCGCGTGAGGTTGCTGCGGTGACGCATCGTGGAGCCTACCACGTGGCGGCGGCTGCTGGTGGCGATCGTTCCACGTGAAACTGTACGGTTGTGTGTTGAACTGTGACCTCCTCAGGCTCATACGACCGAGTTGCATGCTGTGCATGCAGTTGTATGCAGGCCATACATACAAACTTTGCCTAATGATTACTGACAGTTCTAAGTGTTGTATGCAAAATCACGTACCCTCGCCACCCATCCGCACACGCGGTGGATCGCGTGGTTTGCCAGACTCTCGTAGAGAGAGAGAGAGTAAATCTATTGTTTACGTGGAGGAGCCATATCTAGACCTGTTTTTGTTGGCGCGTGTGCGGTGCCGGCCGGGGTCTGCAATTTTGCATACAACACTTAGAACAATGCGGGATCGTTGAGAAAAGTTTGTGTGCAGCGGTTGCGGCAGCTTGCATACACAGCATACGAACTCTGACGCCTGGAAGACTTTCATCACGTGCTTGACATGGAGGTTGGACGTGTGTATCAGTCTGCTCTATGAACGAACCAGCCGAGTACGTCGTTGTGTCCACAACGGTGACGAGGGCGCAACGTCACAGGCTCGACGAGCTTGCGTTGGCGGCGAGCGCTCCAGGCGCGATGGTGTCGAAGGCGGGGATCGTCCGCTGGCTGATCGAGAGGTGGCTTGCGGACGGCGGAACGTTGCCGACGAGCGGGCCGAAGCCGCGGGCTGACCGTTCTGTGGGTGTCGAGCCGTGATCGAGTTGCGTGACTACCAGCGGGCGGCGAGCGACGCTGCCTGCGAGGCGCTGGCGCGTTCGTCGCGTCCGTTGCTGGCGATGCCGACGGGGACTGGGAAGACGATTGTGTTTGCGGACGTGTGCCGGCGGCGACGGGAGGCTGGGCGTTCGCTCGTGCTGGTGCCGCGGATCGAGTTGGCGAAGCAGGCGGTGGAGAAGATTCTGGCGACGACGGAGTTGACGTGCGGGATTGAGATGGGGGAGCGGCGAGTGGACAAGGGCTCGCTGCCTGACGTGACGGTGGCGAGCGTTCAGACGATGGCGAGGGAGCGGCGGAGGGAGGCGTTTGCGCGGGATGCGTTCGCGACGATTGTGGTGGACGAGTGCCATCATGCGTCCAGTCCATCGTATGGGTCGATTCTGGAATGGTTCGATGGGGTGCCGTGCGTTGGTGTGACGGCGACGCCGGATCGTGGAGACGGGATTGGGCTCGATGCGGTGTTCACGTCGATCGCGTTTTCGTACGAGTTGCCAGAGGCGATCCGAGACGGATGGCTTGCGCCGATTACGGCGAAGCTGGTGCATTTGCGGGACTTGGATCTCGCTGGCGTGCGGACGGTGGCTGGGGATTTCAACGAGCGGCAGCTGGCGGATGCGGTCGACCCGTTGCTGGATTCGATCGCGGCTGGCGTGCTGGAGTTGCGAGGCGAGCGGCCGACGGTTGTGTTTTGCGTGACTGTGGATCACGCGGATCGGATGGCGAGGTTGCTCAACGCGCGTGCCGGCAGAGAGGTAGCGCGGCACGTGAGTGGCGAGATGCGGATGGACGAGCGTGAGCGGAACCTGCTGGAATTCCAACGTGGATCGTTGCCGATTCTGACGAACGTGGCGGTGCTGACGGAGGGGTGGGATGCACCGCGGTGCGCGTGCATTGCGTTAGCGCGTCCGACGAAAAGCCGGGCGCTGTACACACAAATGGCTGGGCGGGGGACGAGGTTGTCTCCCGAGACTGGCAAGACGGACCTGCTGTTGTTGGATTTTGTGGGCAATGCGGGGAAGCACTCTCTGATCGGTCCGCTGGATCTCATGGGCATCGTGATCGAGTCGGGCGCGGGTGCGGAGATCGCGGCTGCGCTTGATGGTGCTGGGCTTGGATTGATCGACGGCGTGGAGGCTGCGAACGCACGCGCGCGCGATGCGGTGAAGGCGATGGCGAAGGCGCAGCGAACGACGCGGGAAGTTGACCCGATGGGCAAACGCGGTCGTGACGGTCGGGTGTGGAATCGGTCGGCTCCGGCGTGGGATGGGCCGGCGACGGAGAAGCAGCTTGTGCTGCTGGAGCGAGCCGGCATCGTGATTCCGAACCTGACGAAACGTGATGCGAGCGATCGGATCGACGTGGTGATGTCGCGGCGGGATGCTGGGCTCTGCACGTTTCGGCAGGCGAAGATTCTCTCGCAGTTCGGGTTGCCGACGGACGAGACGGCGTTCGTGCTGGCGGGCCAGTGGATCGACGCGATCAAGCGGAACGGATGGTCGCTACCGAATGGATTGGTCGTTGACACTGCGGCGTGATGCGCTGTAGCTGTGTGGTGTCGGCGTGCTGCCGACGGGAAGGGTGTTCGTTGTCCTCACTCGATGCACGTCCGTTTCTGCGCTCGCGGCTACCCTGGCGTGCGCGGACAGCACTCGGGCGTGCATCGAGTCGGGCCAACGACGTGCAGACATGACAGCGCGCAGAGAATCGGATGGGATGAACGACGAGGAAATTCTCTGCTCGGCGCTGATCGCGTCGCCTGGCGAATTTGCATCGATTGCACGACGGCTTCGCGCGGCGCATTTTGAGGATTCGTCGGTCGGCAGGCTGTACGAAGCGATCGGCATGGCGAGCGTTGGCGCGACAGAGAAGCTGACGGCGGATGCGATCGTGTCGAAGCTGGACGCTCGCTCATTGGCAGCGCTCGGCGGTGTGCGGTGGGTTGAGCGCGCGGTTGCGAACGCGGTGAACGGCTGGCCTGTGGAGACGGCGGCGAATGCGATCATCGCGCGGGCTGCGGAGCGGCGGGCGCTCGACTCGGCGTCGAAGGCGGTCGATGCGCTGAGCAAGGGGCAAGTGAAGCCCGCGCTGATCTACGCGGCGGACGTTGCGAAGCAGCTTGAGGGTGACGATCCGTGGAGCGAACCGACGCCGTTGGATCAGCGTCCTGTGCCGGAATTCCCGCTCCGATTGCTACCGCCCGTCGTGCGGATGTTCGTCGAGGAGTTGTCGACTGCGACGCAGGCGCCGACTGATCTTGCGGCGTTCTCTGCGCTCGGCACGCTGAGTGCGGCGATGCGCGGGAGGTTCCGCGTGCGGTGCGGCTCGGCACACATCGAGGGGCTGAACCTGTACCTCGTGGCGGCGCTGAACAGCGGCGAGAGGAAGTCTCCAGTGTTCGGCCGAGCGATACGGTCGTTGTGGCAGACGCAGGAGGAGATGAACGCGAGCGTCGCCAAGCAGATCGAGGAGTATCAGACGCGCCGCGAGTCGATCGCTGCGAGGTTGAAGTCGTCGCGGTCTGCGTTGACGAAGGCGAAGGATGATGTGCGAGAAGCGGCAGCCGAAGAGGTCGCGCGGATCGAATCGGAGGCAGCGACTCTCGGTCCAGTGCCTCGCACACACCAACTCGTCGTTGACGATGCGACGCCGGAGGCACTGGAGATCGTGTTGCGCGATAATCGCGAGCGGGCGGCCGTGCTCGCAGCGGAGGGCGGCGACCTGTTCGCGATGATGGCAGGCGGGTACACGAAGCTCGTGAAGCTGAAAGTCTACCTGTCTGGCTACTCGTGGGAGACGATGGTCACGACGCGAGTAGAGCGTGCTGGGTTCATGCTGCGGCATCCGTGCATGACGGTCTGCACGACGACTCAGCCGCAGACGCTCGCGGTGCTCTCGCAGAAGACCGAGCTTCGGGACCGCGGAATTCCAGCGCGGTTTTTCTACGCGATCCCGCGTAGCGCGATTGGCAAGCGTGACGTTGATCCGCCAGGAATGTCTCGTGTCGCACGTGACGCATGGGACTCGCTCGTGCGCCGGATGGTGCTGTGGCCCGATCCTGTCGACGAGCGCGGCATGCGCGCACCGATGGACTTGGAGCTTTCGGAGGGTGCGCGCGAGGCGCTGATCGAGTTCAAGCGCGACGTGGAGCCGAGGCTGGCGGACCCGAACGATCTCGGCGGCATGTTCGGCTGGGAGCACAAACTCGTCGGCAACACGATGCGGCTGTGCGGCATTCTGCATCTCGCGTGGGCACACGAAAAACATGAACCTTGGCGCATACAGATCGACGCGGAAGAGGTTGAGGCGGCGCGAGAGTTCGCGATGCGCTACGCGGTGCCGCATGCGAGGGTCGCATTCGATGTGATGCAGGATTCTCCATCGCATGAGTCCGCGCGCCGGCTGCTGGCGAAGCTCGCGGAGAAGCGCTTCGCGCGCATCGACAAGCGCACCGTGCACAAGCTGATCGCGTCTCGCAACGCCTACGCGAGGGACGTTGACCCGACGATCGCGCTACTGGAAGCGCATGGGTTCATTCGGCCGACGCGTGACCTGACTGAGCCGTTGCCCCCGACGCTGACGAGACGACGACCGCAGGCGGAGCGCTGGCTTGTCAACCCGGTGTGGTTGGCGATGGCGCGGAATGCGTCGTGACCATTCGTCTGCTCGGGCCAATGACGGCGCACGACCTTGTCACGGGCCAGACGTTCGTGACGCTGCCGCTGCGGCTCGTGAGCGAGGCGAACGTTCGCGAGCACTGGCGACCGAGGGCGAAACGCGCGGCGACGCAGCGGTCGATTGCGCGCATGCTCGTCGGGCAGGCGATCGGCGGACGGAACTTGCCGGCGATCGTCACACTCACGCGTATCGCTCCGCGTGAACTCGACGGCGACAATCTCCAGCGCGCGTGCAAGGCCGTGCGCGACGGCGTCGCCGATGCGCTCGGTTGCGACGACCGCGATCCGCGAATCAACTGGCAGTACGCTCAGGAGCGCGCTGGCGTGAACGAGTACGGTGTGCGTATCACGCTGGAATTCCAGCGCGCTAGTGACTCTGCGCAATGACGGCTCGCATCGCGGCGTCGCACTCGGCGGCAGCGATCTTTCGCTCCACGAGTTCGGCTACGCGGAGCCACCCATCGCGGCAATCAGCAGCGAGTGATCTCCACATACCGACCACATCGGTTTGTTTCCAGTAGGCGCACATGATCTCGGCTGCAAGCCGTTCGCGTGGCGTCACCTGATCGGCTCCCGTGCTCTCGTGTCGGTCGCAACGATCGGCTCCGGCGGCTCCGTGAGGATCGTCTCCGCCGCGCGCAGACAATCGTCGGCTTCGCGCAGCGCGGCTCGGTAGCGTGGGCCACGAGCGTCGGCCGGAGAGGTCAGGCGGGCGTGACGGATCGCGCGGCGGATGGATTCGAGCGGCGTCATGCCGCGACTCCGAGAGCACGGAGACGCACACCGACACGGCGGATGGCGGCACGCTCGAGCTGCCCAACGCGCGTGCGGTCGACGCCCAGGATCTCCGCTACCTCGCTGGTGGACATCCCGCCGCGCTCGGCCAGGCGCAGCACGCAGGACTCCAGCGCGGAGCCGGTATGCTGGCGGCAGTCGACGTGCGGGCAGACGCGCGCGGCTGTACCGAGTCCGAGCGCGACGCACTCGCCGTACGTGCGCGGGCGGTCGAGCGGTGTCATTCGCGTGCCTCGGTGGCGCACTCGGCGCACGGATGTTGCGGCACCGCGGCAACGATGTGCGTATCGTCGCACGCCTCGCAGTGCTCGCGTGCCTCGGTGGCGCACGGGTTGGCTGGTGTGGTCATTCGTCGGACTCCTCTGCCGGACCGATCCACTCGTTCAGCGCTGGAATTCCAGCGTGCGCGAGGATCGAGGAGAGCGCGTCGTCGATCTCACGCACGTGCTGCGCGACGGCCGCGCGCACTGGACTGTAGCGCGGCTGGCCGGCGACGATGTCCTCGGCCCAGCCGTGGATTTGCCGACGAACATCGCGAGCGTACTCGCGTGCGCGTTCGCGGGCAGCGGGGGTCATCGCGCCGGCTCCGGGTCGATCCGCACGGAGACCTGCCCCCATGTCGCGGGCTCCACGCCGAGCACGTCACGGATGCGGGCCGCTGTGACGGCGTTCGGGCGGCGGTATCCCTGTTCGTACTGCCCGAGCGTCTGCGCTTCGATTTGGCAGCGGTAGGCCGTCTGCGTGAGCGTCAGGCCAGCGGACACGCGGGCTTGCCGGAGGCAGTGGCCGGCTTCTCGGTATGGTCGTTTGGTTGCCATGCGCCGGAACATAGCGCACGAAAAAGTACAGCGCAAGTACGATTAGCACTTGCGCACGCGAATGGCGCGTGCCATATTCTCTCCTGCGCTCGCACTGCGCGGGTGCAACGGAGGAAACGATGGGCAAGCAGGTAACAGATGATCCGGTCATCACGGATGGCGAGGGCGACGCGGCGCTCGATGCGTTGCGCGCGGAACTCGCGCGCATTGCGGTCGAGCGATCGAAGCTCGACGACGAGTATGCGCGGCTCAGACTGCGCGAGAACCGCGTCAACCGCTCGATACGGTCACTGACTGGCGCGAGCGAGCGAGGCGCGTCGTGAGTGCGGAGATTGAACGCCGAGGCATCGGCAGTGCCGGCGCGCTGGAGCCGACGAGCTTCGCCGAGATCACACAGCTTGCCGCATATGTGGCGAAGAGCGGGTTGTTCGCGGTGAAAACCGCGGAGGCGGCGGCGGTCGTGATGCTCACGGGTGCATCGCTCGGCATCTCGCCTGTCGCGGCACTTCGTGGCGTGCACGTGATTCAGGGTCGCGCCGCGCTCGATGCGACGCTGATCGCTGGGCTTGCGCAGCGACACCCGGACTGTGAGTTCTGGACAGTGCGCGAGTGCAGCAACGAGCGCTGCACGATCGAGACTCGCCGACGCGGTAGCGATCCAGTGACGCGCACGTGGACGCTTGACGACGCGAAGCGCGCTGGACTCGCGGGCAAGGACAACTGGAAAAACTACCCCGCGGCGATGCTGCGAGCGCGCTGCACAGCAGAGCTCGCGCGCATGGTTTATCCCGACGCGCTGTTCGGCGTGTACGACCCGGACGAACTGGCCGACTCACGGCCAGAGAAGCCGCGCACGATCGCAGCGGCGGTTGCTCGCAGTGAGCCGGCTGCTGCGCCTGCCGTCGATGCGGAGTTCATCGTGCATCAATCGCCAGTCGCGTCATGGCTCACCGCGATCACGGATGCGGTCAACGTCGCCGCGCTGACAGGAATCGGCAGAAGTCTGCGCGACGAGCCAGCGACGATCCGTTCGGCCGTGCGTGCGGCATACGAAGCGCGGCTCGCGGAACTGCGAGGACCGACCAACGACGGGAACGACTCGAAGCGCGCGCGCAAGCCAGCGCCTGAGTCCGCGCCTGCAGACGAGCCGGAGAACGTGAACGCCGATCCTGCGCCCGCCCAGCGAGTGCGCGGCGAGTCTGTGGCGCTGATGCAGTGGCGCGAGCACATCGCCGGCAAGAGCGCGCCGCAAGCGGTGGCGAACTCGTGGGCGGCGCATCGCGCGGAGTTCGGCGGCGATACTGACGCGGCGCACGCAATCACATGCACGAGGCTCGCTGCGTTCACGAGCGTGAGCGATCCGGTCGTGATGCTGGCCGAAGCGTGCATGCGGCACGACGCGAAAGCGAGGGTGGCGTGAGATTCGATGGCGTGGCCGGGCGCGGTCGGGCAGGGCTGGGCAAGGCACGGCGGGGCTGGGCCCTTCGGGGCATGACGTGAAAGTGAGGGCAGCATGAATCGCATCGATATCAGGAACGGGGCAACGATCACAGTCGAGAAAATCACGCCAGCATTGGCCGACAAATACCTCGGCATGATGCGCAGCAACCGAGGGCTGTCAAAGCACCTCGTCGCGTCATTCGCCAGCGATATGGCTGCACGCCGATGGTCTCTCGCCGGAGAACCCATTGGCTTCTCCCCAGATGGGGAACTCCTGAACGGACAGCATCGGCTCCGTGCGATCGTGCAATCGCAGGTGAGCGTGGAGATGTTCGTGATGCGGCATGCGCCGCAGGATACGCCGTTCGACAGAGGTCGATCGCGAACGCTTGGTGACGTCCTTCGCATCCGCGGAATGCAGAACGGCAACGCAGTGGCAGCGTGGATCACTGTACATTTCATACTGCGAACAGGAGACATTGGCCATCGCGTGACAGAGCATGAGTGTGATTGGTGGCTATCCACTAGAGGAGAAGCGCTTGAGTTCGGGCATCGCATCATCTCGCCGCTGAAATATACAGGCCTTGGAATAGCACCGACAGTGGGGGCGATCCTGTTCGCGCACCCATCATCTCCAGAGCGTATAGATGAACTTGCCCAACAATTCGCAACTGGCGCTGGACTTGAGAAAAGGTCTCCTCTGTTGACGTGTCGCAACTACCTACTAGCCAGACGCGGGAACGGTGCACGAATCGTCACAATTGCCAATGACAACAGGATGACGATCGCAAAAAAAGTGCTGCGTGCGTTTCAACTAGCAGTGGAGAATAAATCGCTGGCGAAGGTTCATCTTACGCATGAGGGACTGGCGTTTTTCGAAAAGTGGCACGTGATGAATGAGATGAAAAAACAATGAATCTCCCCACAGCATCCTCCCTCCCTCGCGTGGTCGCGTGCCCGGCGTCCCACGTGCTCCCGCACGCTCCGAGCGAGGATTCGCCTGCCGCGGCAGCGGGTCGCGAGCGGCACGCGCGCATCGCCGACGTGCTGGCGGGTCGCGCGGCTCGCGAGTCGATCCCGTGGGACGTGAGGGAGATTCTCGGGATCACCGATGGCGACGCCGTTGCGGTCGAGCGCGCGTACCGGCTGCGGCTCGACGACGGCTCGGTCACGGTGCTGGGCGACGAGCTAGGTCGCGCGTACCCCAAGCGCGAGCCAGGCGCGATCGACGGGACGGCGGACGTCGTAGTCCGCCACGCGACCGGTCGCACGGCGCTCGTGGATTGGAAGGGCCGTTCGGGCGCGCAGCCCGTGCGGGAGAACTGGCAACTCCGCACGCTCGCTGCGATGGCTCGCGCGAACGTGGTGGCGATCGTGGCGCTCGACGGCGAGGAGTTCCAGATCGACGCCGCGGCGTTCACCGTCGCGGATCACGAGAAGACGCTGGACGTGCTGCGCCTGACCGCGCGGATAATCGGCGCGCACCGCGACCGCATCACACTCGGACCGCTCGGTGTAGAGCACGTCCACCCCGGCGATCACTGCCGGTACTGCCCGGCGCGCCCGCACTGCCCGGCGTACGGAGAGGAGGCGCGGTCACTCGCGACCATCGCCGACGCGCAGCCCGCGACGCTGGACAGACTGCGCGCGGAGATCGCCGCCGCACCTGGCGACTGGTACGTCCGTGCTGGCCGGATGCGCGAAATCACCGACGCCGTGTGGAGCATGCTCGACTCGCACGCGCGCACAGTGGAGCCGATCACTCTGCCAGACGGCCGCACTGCTCGGCGCGTAGACGAGGAGCGCCGGTCGATCGACGGCTGCCGCGCGCTGCCGGTGCTGCATGACGCAGGACTCGACGCAGCGATCACGCAGGAGACATCGTTCGCGGCGATCACGCGCGCGTGGAAAGCCGCGCATCCCACAGCGAACCGCGGCGAGCATGCGCACGCGCTCGCTGCGATCGAGGAATCGCTCGCCAGCGTCGGTGCGATCAAGACAGGCACGCGCCCGGCGTGGAGGGTGAAGTGACGCCGCTGAACGGATCGAAGCTCGTGCGTTCCGTCGAGATCGAGACTGGCGTTGCGTGGTCAACGCGCGGGAGGAACGGACGTGAGTGACGCATACCGTGAGTTCGTTGCGCGCAAGTCACAACTCGACTCCGACGGCGGTTTCGCGCCGGTGTTCATGCCGAGATTCCTGTTCGACTTTCAGGCCGCGCTCGTCGAGTGGGCAGTGCGCAAAGGGCGCGCGGCACTTTTCGCTGATTGTGGGTTAGGCAAAACACCGATGGCGCTGACGTGGGCGCAGAATGTCGTGCAGCACACGAACGGTCGTGTGCTGATCCTCACCCCGCTCGCGGTCGGCGCGCAGTTCGTGACCGAGGCGGAGAAGTTCGGCATCGAGGTTCACCGCACAACGGACGTTGGCGGGCCTGGGATCTACATTGCAAACTACCAGCGGCTGCATCGTTTCAACGCGAGCGACTTCGCGGGCGTGGTGTGTGACGAGTCGAGTATCCTCAAAAACTTTGACGGTTCTACGCGCGCAGCAATCACCGAGTTCATGCGCGAAAGGCCCTATCGTCTGCTCACGACGGCGACGGCCACTCCGAATGACGTGACGGAACTCGGGACATCGAGCGAGGCGCTCGGGCAGCTTGGGCATATGGACATGCTCAATCGGTTTTTCAAGAACGATCAGAACACCTCCGACGTCGGACGGAAGTGGACAAACCACGGCGGCGGCGGCCCACAGTGGCGCTTCAAGGGCCACGCCGAGCAACCGTTCTGGCGCTGGGTTTGTTCGTGGGCTAGGTCGCTACGCAAGCCGAGCGACCTCGGATTCAGCGATGAGCGTTTCGTTCTGCCGCCGTTGAACGAACGCGAGCACATTGTCGGCGCGACGAAGCCGCGCGATGGCATGCTGTTCGCGCTACCGGCACAAGGACTCACGGAACAACGTCAGGAGCGTAGACACACGGTTGCTGAGCGTTGCGCGAAGGCAGCGTCGCTCGTTGTCGGCACGCGGCAACCCGCGATCATGTGGGCGCATACGAACGCCGAAGGCGATCTCATGGAGTCGCTCGTGCCTGACTCGGTGCAGGTCAGCGGCGCAGATAGTGACGACGAGAAGGAAGAGAAGTTCGCCACATTCATCGCTGGAGAGAAGCGCGTGCTCGTCATCAAACCTGCTATCGGATGCTTCGGACTGAACCTACAGAACTGCGCACACATGACGGTATTCGCAGGATACAGCTTCGAGCAATACTACCAGGGCGTGCGGCGCTGCTGGCGCTTCGGGCAGACGCGCTCAGTGACGGTCGATCATGTTGTCTCAGACGGAGAGGGCGAGGTGTTGGCAGCGCGACGACGCAAGGCGCTCAACGCTGACAGACTCTTCGAGTCCATCGTCGAGCACATGAGAACAGAACTGCAACTCGGGCGTGGCACGTACGGCGACAAACCAGAGGAGCTACCGCAATGGCTGTGTTCGATCAGCGCGTGACGGATCGATGGGCAGTGTACAATGGAGACTCGTGCGAAGTGCTGCCGATCTTACCGGCCGGCAGCGTGCACCTGTCCGTGTATTCTCCGCCGTTCGCCGGACTGTACCACTACAGTTCGAGTCCGCGCGACCTGTCGAATGCGCGCAACCGCGACGAATTCTTCCGGCACTATGAGTTCATCGTCGCGGAACTTCATCGACTGACAGTGCCGGGGCGCGTCTCGTGCGTGCACTGCGCTGACATCCCGAGCGGTAACACCGGATGCGACACGCTCTATGATTTGCCTGGCGACATCATCCGCCTGCACGAACGTCTCGGCTTCAACTTCGTTGCGCGGTACGCAATATGGAAAGAGCCGTTGACCGTGCGCAATCGCACGCTTACGAAATCGCTTGCGCACAAGTCGATCGTCGATGATTCGTCTCGGTGCTCGAACGCGAGTGCGGATTATCTGCTCGTGTTCCGGCGATCCGGCACGAACACAATTCCGATCGTGCATCCCACTGGATTGCAGGAGTACATCGGCGACCGCAAGATGCCGGCCGCACTGTTGAGTTTCCGAAACTGCAAAGGCAAGCAGACGGAGAACCGTTACTCGCATTGGATATGGCGACAGTACGCGAGTGCATTCTGGGATGACGTGCGGCTCGACCGCGTGCTGCCGTACCGAGAGGCAAAGGACCAGGAAGACGAGAAGCACGTTCACCCATTGCAACTCGATGTGATCGAACGCGCGCTCGTGCTGTGGAGCAATCCGGGCGAAACGGTGTTGACTCCGTTCATGGGCGTCGGGAGCGAGGTCTACGGCGCGGTGCGGAACGGTCGCCGCGCAATCGGGATTGAGCTCAAGCCGAGCTACTACCGGCAAGCGATCCGCAATCTCGACTACGCTGCGGACGAGGCGCTCGCGAGTGAGAAACAAACTGCGTTCGCGTTCGAGTCGGACTCGATGGACGACGAAGCTCCAGTCGCCACGGAGACGGCATGACCACCTGCCCTCACTGCGCCACGGAGTTCGTCCCGCGCGACGGCAAGCAGGTCACGTGTGGTGCGGACCGCTGCCGGTGGCGCAGAGCATGGGAGCTGATCAAGCGCCGGCCCGATGTCGTCGCTCGCAATCGAGCGCGCTGCCAGCGATGGGCCGCGACGCATCGGAACGTGCACACTCCGCAGCCGTGGCTCGTGGGTCCGCCGCCGTTCGCGCCGTACCTGCCAGGCGGGGCGTGCGAGATTACGATTTCCCCGGTGCCGCGCTGGCCCATCGAGCTACGCAACGCTCGTGCGCTGCACGGCGTACTGACTGCGCTGACGAAGCGCCGGCACGGCCAGCACCCGGCGTGGTCGCTGATCCCGTGGCAGTCCGGGTGGGCGGTCTACTGGTACGGCGACGACGATGCGCGGCGGTTCGCCGGCACGAGACACGCGATCAATCTGTTCCATGCGGATCGTGAGATTAGGTTCTCGCACCTCGCGCGGTTCCGCGCGCCCGTCGTGACGCGCCGCGGACGCACGCGACTCCGCGTCGATACGATCACGCCAGCAACGCTGTCGCGGCATGGGCACAAGACGGCGCTGTTGCCGCTCACGAGCGAGGCGATTGAGAAGAGCTTGCGCGCGCTTGGCGAACGGTTCGGGATCGATTCGCCGGTCAAGGCCGATCCCGTGCGGCACGAACTCCGTCGCGCACTCGTGAGCGTCGGCGGGCACTGGCAGCGCGGCACGGCTAAGCCAGGACTCGTGGTCGCGTGGGAGGGATGGTTCGAGGCGGACTGCAACGCCCCGGCCGCGTGGCTGATGCGCGTGGCGGAGCGCGTGGGATTCGGGGGAACGACAGCGATCGGGTTTGGTCGCGTGCGCGTGAGCGAGGTAGATCGTGCGTAGCGCATCGCAACTCCTGCACGCTGCGCTTGGCGCGCCGCGCTTCGCCGGATGCGACGACCATACCGACGCATGCTGGGTATGTGGTGGACTCGCCGACCGCACGATGCCGCGCGCCGACTGGATGGGCGCACAGTTCGTCGGGCAGAACCGCGCGCGCGCATGGTCATCGCCGCGCGTGTGCGAGCCGTGCGCGTGCGTGACGGCGTGGACGACGCCGGCAACCATGCCCGTGCCGGGACGCGCGTCGAAGCCCGGCGCGAAACGCGACCTCATGTGGCGGTTGTTCAGCGTGCTTTACGACGATGGTCACGTGACCGTCGCGAACAAGGGCGACAAACCGGCTATCCGCGCGTGGCTCCGCGCGCCGAAGCGGGGGCCGTGGTTCGCCGCCATCGCGGACAGCGGGCAGAAGCACGTGGTGCCATGGGCTCCGGTCAACGGCGCGCGTGGCACATCGCGCGTGCTGTTCGAGGAGATGGAAGTCACGCTCGGCGACTGGCGACTCGGCGACGACATGACCGCGCTACTCACCGCCGGCCCGAGTAAGGACGAGATCGCAGCGGGCGAGTACCGCCCGCAGAACTGGCAACGATGCCAGAGCGCCATCGAATCGTTCGAGACATCGTGGTCGAGCACGCGCGCATCGCCATGGTGGCTGCTCGCGCTGTGGCTCTCGCAACGAGACGAGGCGGCGGTGTCCGCCAGAATGGAGATAGAGAATGCTGAACGAAGAGCAAAGGCGAAGACTCGAAGCACTCGCAGTGCCGGTGATTCTGGCGCTGCGGGCCGAGTACCTCGGAAGCGGAAGTCCGAACGTGCTGAAGCACTGGGACATCCTGCACGACAGGATGCGCCTGTCCGCGAGACAAACGGCGAACGCGGAGGAGTGGATCACGCTGTTGCGACGCCGGTTGTGCCTGAGCGCGCCGACGGTCCGCAGCTCGACCTGTTCTGACGCGCTCGTGAGTGAGGCGCGAGATATCGATGCGGGCGCGACGTTTTGCGCGCTCGTTGAATCACGGTGCGCGTTGCTGATTGCGCGCGCCAGAGTGCAGGCGGATACACAACGAGCGGCCGACGCCGCCGCAGCAACGAGGGAAACAGAATGACAACGACGACCACGGATACGCACACAGATACGCAGACCGATGGACCGCGCCAGGCGCGCGGCGCTACGCACGCACGCTACGAGATGATCTTGGAAGCTGTCGAGCCGATCGCTCACGCGGAAGGCACGATCGGCAATGCGTCGATCTGCATGCAGCGGAAGATTCGCCAGCCTGACGGTACGATCATCCGCGTTCCGATTGTGACGGCCGATGCGATGCGCCATCAGATCCGCGAAGCCGGAGCGTACGCATTGCTAGACGCCGCGGGGCTACTAGATGGCGCAGGACCGCAGCTCACGGAGGCAGCGCTGCGCCTGTTGTTCAACGGCGGCATGCTCACGGGGCGCGGTGATGCGAGCGCCGTAAAGCTCACGGAGTTCCGTCGGATGATCGAGACGCTGCCGACGCTCGCGTTGCTCGGCGGCTGTGCGAACAATCACCTCGTGCAGGGGCAGCTCATCATCGGCGATGCGATGCTTCTCTGTATCGAGACGCAGCACTTCGCGTCGCCGTGGGCAATCGAGTGGCTCACCGCGTGCGACACGCGACTCGTGTCGCATCGCGAGCACATCGACGAGGAGCAGCGTGTGCGTTTCGATCCGACGCGGAACAAGCACACTGCGCGATTGCTCGATGCCGGCGCGCGAGATCACGTGGCGCGCGAACTGGACGCGAGTGAAGCGGCGCACGACGACGACAACGCCGTGGCGCGCGAACGCACGAAGTCGACGATGATGCCACGGACAGCGGAGGTGCTGGCTCCTGGATCGCTGTTTTTCTGGAGCGTCGAGGTCATCGCGTACACGGAGCTTGAGCTTGACACTTTTCACACGGCGCTTACGTCGTTCATGGCGAGGATGCGCGTGGGCGGCAAGCAAGGGACCGGACACGGTTTGCTGCGCGCGGTCGTGGGGAATCGTGTCGCGTTGGCAAGACCGAGCGAACGCGCCGAGACGATGGACATGACCGCGCTCGCCCCGCGCATCGGGGAGTTGTTCCGCGCGCATGCGAAGGAGCACTCGGCTGCGATCCGCGCCGCGCTCTCTACGGTGGATGCGTGAGTCCGCTGCACGTGCGTGCGCTCGTGCCGCAACAGATCGTGCTGCGCGGCAACGGCACGCTCGCGCTCGACGCCCTGCTCATGGCAGCGGTGTGCAAGCGCGATCGGATTCCTCCGATCACGGTGGCGCGCGCGGAGGGTTATGCGCCCGCTCCCGAAATTCCGATTGCGCGCAGCGAGCACGACCCGCGCATTCACCTCGCGACGCACGCACGACCGAAGCTCGTCGAGCACGAGTTGCGATTCAAGAACCGGCGCTTCCCAGTGCGCGAGGCGCTGCGGCTGTCCGCGATGTCTCGTGTCGATCAGAGCGCAGGCCCGCAGAAGTCGTATCGGATTCCGTACTCGGCCGGCTTTGTGGACTGCGGAGCGATCGATTGGTGGTGCGTGGGCGATGCGGACGGCGTGCGCGACCTGCTATCGTGGATCACGGGACTCGGCTCGCACGTCGCCGTCGGGTACGGCCGCGTTGACGAGTGGACCATCGAGTCGTGCGAGTCGTGGGATGGATTTCCGCTCGTGCGCGACGGAGTACCGCAGCGCGCGTTGCCGCTCGATTGGCCCGGCGTAACGGAATCTGTGGTGGGATTCGCTGTGCTCGAACCGCCGTATTGGGAGCGTGCGCGCGAAGAACCGGCGATGGTGGCGGTATGAGTAGCTTCGGCGCGATTGCGGCGATGCCGGCTGATCGCGAGGTCTACGAGCTGCACGCGCGTACGAGTGCGTTCGTGCGGCGAGTCGCGGTCGCTCGATCATTCGCGCGCGAGGCGTTCACGCATGGCGGCTGCGTGATCTCGTCGTCGTGGGGAAAGGACTCGACTGCACTCTGCGATCTCGTGCTCGACACGGTAGGGCACGTGCCGATCCTGCACCTGGCGAGCGTGTATCGACTGCCGGGATGGGAGCGCGTGCATGAGCACTTCGCTGCGCGCACAGACGTGCATGTGATCGACCCGAAGCGCACGCTTGCTGAGACAATCGCGTGGCTGCGCGACGTTGGACTCGGGTTCGAGCGCACGCGCTCGCAGAGCAAGATTTCGCACCGTGCGAAGTCCGACTCGGGAGCGCACTGGTGCGCCGAGCGCGGCGTGCGCGTGCAGTTCCTCGGCATGCGGATCGACGAGGGCGGCCCACGCGCTCGCGTGCTGCGTTCGCGCGGCGCAGTGTATGCGCGCGCAGACGGATCGGTGATCGCGTGTCCGCTCGCCAGGTGGACCTCGCGCGATGTGTGGGCGTGGATCGTGTCCCGCGGCCTACCGTACCACCCGCTGTACGACTGCGAGACACACGGGCAGACTCGCGAGACGCTGCGAAACACCGGATGGCTCACGACGATCGACGTGCCCGACGGCCGCCTGGTGTGGTTGCGGTCGCACTACCCGGAGCAGTGGCGGCGGATCACAGCGGAGTTCCCTAGGCTGGGGCAGGTGTCGTGATGGCCCGCTGCGTGCACGGAGGCGGAGCATGAGCACCCTAGCGGGCCTGTGGACAGAGCATGAGGCTGCGGAGC